>Ga0160451_100033_pt1 | contig 169244 bp, 138 predicted proteins | sample HID1975M_E1MG_FD_108270 | JGI IMG/M metagenome (GOLD analysis project Ga0160451, IMG submission 108270) | Enriched soil microbial communities from UW Madison campus, WI, USA - HID1975M_E1 MG | ecosystem: Environmental > Terrestrial > Soil > Unclassified | place: USA: Madison, Wisconsin... | reverse complement strand
TAAGGCATATTATAACCTGCTCGGGAACTGAAAGGGAACTGATTATTACTTAGGCTAGGATTTATATAGAGATTACTTAGATTTTATAGGGTGTTTATAGAGCTTTACCTCTACTAACCCCCTATAAACCCCCTCTTATCCCCCTGTTATACCTCTATTATATTCGAACAAGATCCCTACTTGCTTATAACATGGTATCACCCTGCTAACAATAGTAGGTTTCTTTTTATTTACTTAAGTACAGTGTGATTTATGACGTTACTAATTACTTTAACGTCGTGCTATCATCTTATCAAAACAATGCTGCTCCATGAAGCAATCACACCTTGAAATCCCTTTAAATAAATGAAAGCTATAGCGTCCTTACGATGAGCATCGTAATATTAAGGAAAAATAAAATTGAAGTAAAAATCAAAATATACGCAGAGAAGCTCTGATTCATTTTATTAAGGAAAAGGCCGAAAAATAAAAAAGTCATCTCCGTTGAGATGACCTTAATAATCTTATTCCATAAATATTTCAAAAGCCGATTTCTACTTTTTAAAAACCCAAAATCGCTGAAGTGTATAATTAAATCCCAAGGAAACAATAATCTCCACTATTACTTTGGAGACTAATGGGTGTAAGTGCCATATATCATCCAATAAATAAATACCACCCGACTTTAATAAAATACTTCCTGCAACTACAACTACAAATTTACCGAGCTGCTGGCCCAACGGGGCGGCAGTATTATTGAAAGACCAATAACGGTTAATAACGAAATTAACAATGGCTCCTAAAGAGCCACTGATTACATTTGAAAATGCTGGAGAAAAACTCAGCACTTTATAACAAAAAGTATAAATACCAAAATCGGAAAGACCACCTACAAAAGCAGATAACTGCGCCTTAAAGAACTCTTTGATTTTTGGGTTCATATCTTATAAATTTTCTGACTCTTTAGTTTTCTTCTCTTCAGCATCTCTGATATCGCCTAAATCTAATAACTTTTTAGTATCAATAGAATTGATAACAAAAAGAATAGCACAGATACCCATCACTAAGTAATGAATTGCACCTACAAAAAATACTTCTATAAGTAAAACAAGACATATAATGACCCTGATTTCTGTAGGCCCAACAATTCCTGCATCTATTGTATACTTATCTGTTACCTTATAACGCAACAAAGAAAGAATCATGGCCCAGCCATACAAAGCTACCAATACAAAACCTGTTAATTCAAAATTACCTTTTGCATAAAATACATACCCCAGACCAATCAGTACCGTACTGATCCAATCCATTACAATATCCAGTGAAAATCCATACCATTTACGCGATTTATTTCTATAAAAAGCAATACGGCCATCAAGAGAGTCTCCGAACCATTGAATAAAAAAGCCTAGAATACCTAGCAGTAGATAATTAATGTCACAATATTGGGCCAAGATAAAACTTGCCATAATCATGACGGATCCAAATAGACCGATCGCTGTCAAACCATCGGACGAAATCCAATTTGGAATACGTGGAACTAAATATGAAATAAATTTCTGTTCCGGATTACTCAATATATTTGTTCTTTTTCTATCTTGAAAAAGTTTTTTATTTATTTTTTGACCACTCATCTCTCTTTTTATTATAACCAATTATTATCACGGTACCACTGAATTGTAACCTTCAGTCCAGCATCCAAATCATAACGCGGTCTATATTGAATATTTTCTTTTGACGAACTGATGTCACATGCCCAACTGGCTGCTGTCAATTCATTTAATCTTTCCGGATACAATACCGGTATGGTGCTGGAATTTTTATAAGCCCGCTCCATAACCTGAGCAACACCTTTCACAAGACTAAATGGAAGATGAAATCTATATAATGATTTTGAAGTGTATTTCTTGAAAATTGTCGCCATTTCATAACGACCATAAACTTGACCGTCTGTAATATTGTAAGATTTTTTATCTCCATTATCGAGAAAACAAGCATTTAAAATAGCATCTGTCAGATCTTTCACAAAGACAAACGTTAATTTTTGTGGCGATTTCCCGATATAGGCATCAAATCCAGCATTTAATGTTTTAAATAAAACAAAAAGATCTTTCTCTTTGGGACCATACACGGCGGTGGGGCGAATAATCGAAAGCTTATTAGCTGCATATTTTTCAAGCATGCGTTCTGCTAACACCTTACTTCGACCATAAGCGGTCACAGGATGATACTCATTTTGTTCATTGATAGCTGGTGCATCATAGGCCACCGGGCCAATAGCTGCCAAACTACTGATAAAAACAAAACGTTCGAGAGGAATATTAGCCTGAAATACCGCATCTGCTAAAACTTCAGTATAACCGACATTAACATCAACAAGATCCTGCTCATTCTTCGCTCTAGTCATAGCTGCTCCATGAACAATATAGGCATATTGCTCTTGCTCCAGCAGTTTCAATAATGAATCCTTATCTTTAAAATCAGGATAAACAAATTGATCAACAAAAGACTTTATTTCACTGACATCACTGGTTTTCCGAACAGCTGCATGCACCTCCAAACCTGCCTCAAGGGCAGCTTGAACGAGATGATAACCGACAAAACCACTTGCGCCTGTGATTAGGATTTTTTTTCTCATAGCGCTTGCTCATACAAACGATAGCGTTTGTATAATTCTCCATTGATTTGCTCGATGGCGTGATTCATCATATAATTAGTATCAAGCATCCACGAGCATTCTGCTCCTTTGACGGTAAACCCATCGCCAGAGTTTTTAATTATCCTACCATAAAGGCAGGCTTCTATTCCTAATTTACGATACTCATCCAATACGCCAAGCATCAAAACTCGAATTAGGTTTACCTTTTTCAATCCAAAGAGCAATTTAAAAATCCCAGTTGGCAATAGTCTACCACGTTTGATTTTAATTAGAATCTGATTGATATCCGGAATTCCTAAAGCGAATCCAATGACCTTCCCATCCTTTTCAGCCAATAAAGCATATCGAGGATCAACGATCATTTTCATTTCCTTTGCCGCGTAGTTAAATTCATCTTCCGTAAAAGGCACAAAACCTAAGTTTTTATCCCAAGCCTTATTATAGATCTCCCTAATTCGCTCGGTTTCATTTTTAAAATCCTTCAAGTTCATTTGACGAATCTTAATTCCCGAACGGTTTAATCGTTCTTCCAGTTTCTCCAACAACAGCACAGATCGTTTACTTGCTTTATTTTCCATCACTAGGTAGGCACGCAAATCAACTTTTTTTTGAAAACCTGCTTGAGTAACTAATTCTGGATAATAAGGAAAATTATAAGGCATCATCGCTACAGGTGGGCTATCAAATCCTTCGATCAATAAACCACAAGTATCATTAGTCGTTAAATTAATTGGACCAACAATATTAGTTCCACCTTTAGCTTTCACCCAATCCTTTGCTGCTTGAAACAAAGCATTTGCAACCTCTTGATCGTTAATACAATCAAAAAATCCCCATTGCCCTTCCTGCACTTGATTGAATGCATTATGATTAACATTCCAAATTGCGGCAATACGACCGACCAGTTTTTGATCTTTGTATGCTAAAAATAATTGTGTGGAGGAATGTTTGTAGAAAGGATGCTTACCAGGAGTAAGCAAATCATACTGAGCAAGATATAGCTCTGGTACATAATAAGGATTTTCCGCATATAAACTATGCGGAAAATCTATATATAACCGTTTCTGTTTCTTTGTTTCAACGGGAATAACCTGTATCATAATAGACACTTAGATTAAAGATTCAACATCTGCTAATTTGAAGACTTTTACCATCTTCTCAATAGCTTCATCAATTTGATCAAAGCTATGTGTTGCCATTAAAGAGAAACGAATCAATGATTCTTCTGCAGGAACAGCAGGTGAAACTACTGGATTAACAAAAACCCCATCGTCTTGAAGCATTTTGGTTACCCAGAATGTTTTCTCGTTATTTCTAATAAAGATCGGTAATATAGGGCTTTCTGTAGCACCTAAATCAAATCCACTTTCTAAAAGTAATTTTTTAGCATAATTTGTATTTGACCATAATTTCTCAATATGCTGAGGTTCGGTTTGTATAATCTCCAAAGCTTTCAATGTCGAAGCGACAGAAGCTGGTGTCATACTTGCACTGAACATAACTGAACGCGCAGAGTGTTTCAAGTAATCGATAACATCAGCATCGCCTGATACAAAGCCACCTAGAGAGGCAAATGATTTACTGAAAGTACCCATAATTAAGTCGGCACTGTCAGTTAGTCCAAAGTGAGAGGCAGTACCTGCACCTTTTTCTCCGATTACACCTAAACTATGTGCATCATCAACCATAACAGTTGCATCAAATTCATCTGCAATCTTTATCAATTCAGGCAAATTAACAATATCTCCCTCCATACTGAAGATACCATCCGTTGCAATCAATTTACCACTTTCTTCTGGTAATCTAGCAATTTTTGCACGCAGATCATTCATATCATTGTGTGCATACTTGATTACTTTAGAAAAAGATAATCTACTTCCATCAATGATAGAAGCATGATCACGTTCATCCAATAAGATATAATCATTGCGACCAGTAAGACATGATAATGGGCCCAAGTTTGATTGAAAACCTGTACTGAATAAAATAGTAGACTCTTTCCCCACATAAGCCGACAATTTCTCTTCAAGCTCCACATGAATATCTAAAGTACCATTTAAAAAACGAGATCCAGCACAACCGGTTCCATATTTTGCTAATGCGTCTTGAGAAGCTTTGATAATACGTTCATCCGTCGTTAACCCTAAATAAGAATTAGAACCAAACATCAAAACACGCTTGCCATCAATTTTCACTTCGGTATCCTGTCTCGACTGAATCGGTCTAAAATAAGCGTATAAGCCCTTAGCTTTTAATTCATTAACGATTTTAAATTGCGATATTCTCTCGCCTAATTTTCCTTTACTCATGCGATTAAAAGGTATTTCTTAAATTTTATAATTGTTTTTGATTGTAATGATTACCAAAATAATAGCTTCATCATCAACACTTTCAATTCCTACTTCCAAATAGATTAACACAAAATGACTTCATAATACTGCACGAAAAACAGTATTAAATCAAAAACGATGCAAACATACGAAAACAAAAGCTGACTTTCACTTAATGTTAGTCATATTTTTCACATATAAATATCGTAAAAATAATTTTAATTTAACACTTAAATTAAAATCCAAAAATAACAATGCTAAAAAAACACCATTATAATATTTATATTTGCTTTCCTATGTGATTACATTTAACAAACTTAATCTGGTTTGTATTGGAAATGGAATAGGAATAAATATATTAAGAAATTATGGCAATATCATCAGATATCAATATAAAAAATAAAAGAGCTTCATTTGAATACAACCTTCTGGACAGGTATGTTGCAGGAATACGTTTACTAGGCACTGAAATTAAATCAATTAGGGAAGGGAAAGCAAATATCAACGACAGTTTCTGCAACTTTTTCCATGATGGACTTTATTTGCGGAACATGCATATTGCCGAGTATTCGCATGGATCTTTTTACAATCATGAAGCAAAACGAGATCGCCAGTTGCTTTTAACAAAAAAAGAATTAAAAAAATTACGCGTGAAAGGTGAAGAGAAAGGCTTTACAATCGTTCCTTTACGTATTTTCATCAGTGCCAGAGGATTTGCAAAAGTCGAAATTGCCTTAGCACAAGGTAAAAAAGACTTTGACAAGCGTGATACAATCAAGGAAAGAGAAGGCAAAAGAGAGCTTGATAGGATGATGAAAAAATAAAATTTTATTCTCCTATTATATAAGCACCGGGTGTCACTCCCACCCTGCTTTTAAAGAGACGGACGAAGTAGTTTACATCATTAAATCCCAAACTAAAGCACGTCTCTTTAACACTTCTTGTTTTCCGTAATAAGCTCTTTGCCTGTTGCATACGCGTTCGTATGATATATTCGATAGGCGTTATTCCCAACTCATTCTTAAAAAGGCGAAATAGACTTGATTTACTCATATTTGCCTGCTTTTCCAAAATTTCCACAGTAATGGATTCTGAAAGATTGGCATGTATATAGTTCCGAATATGCTGTAATACCGTGTTTGTTTTTGTCCTGGCAATATCAAGTGATAATAGTGACTGCGTCTGTAGAAGACGAATAACTAATTCATTAAATGCTAAATCTGCTAATGCATCTTTCAACACATTATCTCCCGTAATGGTCTGAAATAATTTATTAATTAAATCTGTCAATTCGGGTGTATTATAGAGATGGAATAAATTCATATCTAATTTCCAATCTGCTAAATGTTGTTCTTTGGGATAGCACTCATTTAAACGGTTGATCACACCGTCTATCTTACTTTTACTTATGGTCAGCGCCGTACATTGCGTAGGGTCGGTAAAAGTCGCTTCGGGAAAATCGATCTGCATCTTACTATAGGCTGGCAAAACCATGGTCTGACCCGGTAAATAATCAAAGGAATCCACCTGTTGCAAATGCATCACTTTTTTACCCTGAATCATATTAATCATTACCAGATCATCAAACTGTAACGCTACTTTTTCTGACGCTTTATATGTTTCAAAGACATTAAGCTCCAAATTTTCTAACGTAAAAGCTCTCCTATTTTCTACCAAAGTAGAAAGTTCATGACGCGACGAAAATGGTAATGTATTTACAAGCCTGTTATTTATCATATCCCTATCTTTTATTATAATTGGCTGGTAATCAAACTTAGACAAATTGTCTTAAATATCCAATAGTATTAACTTGATTAATAGAAATATTTGCTGACAGTGTTGCACCTATAGTGCTATCGTTTGAAACTATAATGCTATACGAGAACAATCGTTTTCGTTAAATTTGGTATTCAACAATTTGTATAACATTATAAAAATAAATATTATGGCAGCAATTCAAAGACCATCGTTTAAAGAACGTTATGGAAATTACATTGGTGGAGAATTTGTTCCACCTACATTAGGTAAATATTTTGACAATATTTCTCCCTTAGATGGAAAAGTATTTACACAAGTCGCACATTCTACAAAAGAAGATTTAGAACTAGCTGTTGATACTGCCGCGAAAGCATTTGAAACTTGGGGAAAGACTTCAGCAACCGAAAGAAGCATCATTTTAAATAAAATAGCAGACCGCATCGAACAGAATTTAGAATATATTGCCACAGTGGAAACTGTTGACAACGGAAAAGCTGTTCGCGAAACATTAAATGCCGATATTCCTTTAGCCATTGATCACTTCCGTTATTTTGCAAGTGTTATCCGTGCTGAAGAAGGTTCACTAAGTGAATTGGATCAAAATACGGTGTCTCTTATTGTGCATGAACCTATTGGTGTGATCGCGCAGATTATCCCTTGGAACTTCCCTATTCTGATGGCTGTATGGAAATTAGCTCCTGCATTAGCTGCAGGTAACTGTGTGGTTCTAAAACCTGCGGAAAGTACCCCAACATCAATTCTTGTTTTAATGGAAATAATCGGTGATTTACTTCCTGCTGGTGTTGTTAACATCGTGAATGGTTTTGGTGGTGAATTAGGTCGCGCATTAGTAACAAACCCTAAAGTTTCTAAAGCTGCATTTACAGGTTCTACCGCAACAGGTCGTATGGTAATGCAGTATGCAACTGAAAATATCATTCCTGTAACATTGGAATTGGGCGGTAAATCTCCAAATGTTTTCTTCAGTTCTGTCATGGACCACGACGATGCATTTTTAGACAAAGCAATTGAGGGAGCTGTTCTGTTTGCATTAAATCAAGGTGAAATTTGCACTTGTCCATCGCGTTTATTGATTCAGGAGGATATTTACGAACGCTTTATTGCTAAAGTAATAGACCGTGTGAATCAAATTAAAGTTGGTGATCCTTTGGATCCTGAGACTATGATGGGTGCACAGGCTTCAAAAATCCAAAAGGATAAAATCATGTCCTATATTAAATTGGGTAAAGAAGAGGGGGCAGAAGTATTAACTGGTGGCGATGAGAACCATTTGGGTGATGGCTTAGAAGATGGTTATTATATCAAACCAACTTTATTTAAGGGTCATAACAAAATGCGTATTTTCCAAGAGGAAATATTCGGCCCGGTATTAGCAGTAACTACATTTAAAGATGAAAAAGAGGCTTTAGAAATTGCTAATGATACCATTTATGGACTGGGAGCTGGTGTATGGACACGAGATGCTCATCAATTATACCAAATCCCGCGCGCTATCCAGGCTGGACGTGTATGGGTCAACCAATATCACTCTTATCCTGCAGGCGCTCCTTTTGGTGGTTATAAGCAATCGGGTATCGGACGTGAGAATCATAAAATGATGCTCGACCATTACCGTCAAACAAAAAATATGCTGATTTCTTATAGCAAAGAGAAACTTGGATTTTTCTAATCAGCAAAACACAATATTCAAAAATGGGGTTATCGATATAATCCCATTTTTTAATTTCTTATGATACTGATATAAAAGCAATATATGATGACAGAGCGTTTAGCAGTTACTGAAAAAGCCAAAGAACTAATTCGTGAATTAGTAGCTCAACACGGAGATCTGATGTTCTATCAGGCCGGAGGATGTTGCGAGGGCACACAGCCTCAATGTTTTGAAAAAGGGGGATACTATCCCAGAATGAATGATGCTATGATCGGGCTTGCTGAAGGTTATGAATTTTGGATCGATCGGGATTTATTTGAATATTGGAAATTTTCACATTTCACACTTGATGTACTTGATGGGTTTGGCCCGGGGGGATTTTCTTTAGAGTCTTCTTTGGGGAAAACTTTCAAAGTACACTATAGGCTATTTACTGAGGAAGAGTTAAACGACCTATCTCCTATAAAACGTATGGAATAACACGACCTGTTATTCCATACGCAATTTAGGATATCCGATATACTAATCTTCGATTTCCAGTCCCTGTAAAACTGGTATCGGCTTTTTATTGTCATCTAAGGCAACAAATGAGAAAACACCCTTCACCGCTAATTCTCTTCCATCTTTGTACATATCTTCTAAGAAGATCTCCACTTTTACCTTTAAGCTAGTTCTTCCTACATGTATTACTTCCGCAATAGCTTCAATCATACTACCTGCAGGGATTGCTTTTTCAAAATCAATCTTATCTGAGGAAACAGTTACGAGTGCTTTTCTACAGAACCGTGTTGCACACATAAAAGTTACCTCGTCCATGATCGCCATGGCTTTACCACCAAATAATGTTGCGTGGTGATTTGTTGTAAACGGAAAAACAGTTATAAAATGATGTGTTCTCGACTGTTCAATTCTTTCTTGTAATGTCATTTTTGTTTAATTTCTTCCTTGTTCTACGTCGACTCCAATACCTTTTAACAACATTGAAGCATTAAATATTTTACACTCTCCTATTTTCAGTTTATAATCGAATAGCATTTCTCCTTGGATCACCTGTATATCAAAGTGGTAATTCTTTACAACCTGCGGATATTCATCGGCTAACGTTGATAATTGCAGATCATGCGTTGCAACCATTCCCTTTCCTTTTTCTGTAATCAATTTTTTGATAATAGCTCTAGATCCTAAGTATTTATCAACAGAATTAGTTCCTCTTAACATCTCATCGATTAAAAAGAAACTATCGTTGCGTTGCGCTACAGTTTCTAAAATAAATTTCATCCGGTCCAATTCTGCTTTAAAAGTTGACGTACTTTCATTCAGATTATCCTTAATGCGCATATAAGATATCAAATGAAACATCGGAATTTTGAAAGATCTTGCTGGCACTACTGCTCCCGCATAAGCCAAAACAGCATTTATACCGACAGTACGCAGAAATGTACTCTTTCCAGCCATATTAGATCCTGTCACCAAAGCGATTTCATGATCAGCATTGGTATAGGTATTGGCAATAGATTTATCAGATGCAATCAAGGGATGCGCCAAATCGACAGCTTCTATGGGTGTCTCCAGATGGTCAAGAATAATTGGGGTAGTCCATTCAGCATGATTACGCTTCCAAGTACCTAAACTCACCAAAGCCTCTACTTCAGCTAAAGTATCAAAAGCTTCCAAAATATTAGCTTGATACTTAGCTTTCCAGTCTACAATGGCCAATACCTGCTTAAAATCCCATAAAAATATCAGATTTAAAACTGTCCCGACCATCATGTTGTTTCGGGCATCCAGATTACTGATCAGCTTACCCAATTTCTTGAACGCATGGGAAACCGAATCTGATGACCCCTCTATTTTTAATTTTTCCTGTAATTCCTGGTTACGGTTCGCTGTCCAAGCCCTATTTTCGACCAGTTCCATACTTGCGGCATATGAATCCAGCAGATTTCCTACTTTATCGATCCGACTGGAAAAAAAAGAAATTTTGCCACCATTGAACATTGACCAAAGGATATGGATCAATCCTATGATGACTGGGAGGTATGCCACAGATGGAACAAAAACGGCTAAAACGACCGATCCTATAAATATAAAAGGGGCAAGCTTAACATAGATCCGCATAATTGCGCTTCCGAATGTAAAATCTCCGGACTCAAAATAGGTTGCTAAAAAAGACTTTACATCTAGCTTCTGATTCAGATTTGATAAAAGCTTTGCTTGAAAATCCTGACTCCAACGCATATCACTAGCTATTTCAGCTGCAGCTTCCTGACGTTTCACAATCTCGCCACGCTTTGCATCATTAAGTAACCAACTACCTAATACCGCTATACTCAGTTTTGTAGTTGAGCGGTTTAATAACTCAAATAGCGAATGATTTCCTACAATGTCCAGATCGGAGCTGTAAGGATGCTTACCATCTTCCAGATGCATACCGTTATCGTAGATATTGACTCCTGTATTTGCTAGCGTTAGCTCATTGACATTGACCGCTAATAACGCTTTCTGGTAATCACTTATTTTTTCTAATTTACTTTGTCTATTAACCAAAAAAGCAAAAAGAAATATCAGTGCAAAAAATAAAATCAATACAAGAACAAGATTTTCAAGCTGAAATGAATAGAATAGCGCTGCCCCACCAAAAATAATAACACCGAGGCGATAAAAACTATTCTTATTGATCACTCTGTCGAGCTTTTTCACTTCCTGTTCAATCTGTTCCTTATTGCTAAGATATAAATCCATTATTTTATCTTTCATTGAAGTATAATTTGTTGTTTAACGGTAATGAAGCGAGCATAAGCATACTCCTCCCCAAAAGCAGTACATATGCTCATGCTCGCTTCCATCTATATATAATTATTTATGAGTATCCATTTTCAACGGCATTATAGGCACGTTACACTCATTTTGTTTACTTTTTATTAATTATTTAAGGCATTCACATCTTCTTTACTAGCAGTTTGATGTATCATTAGTTATTAGATGTACGCAGTAAAACTTCCTCACTAATTTGATGCATTTAGATCACAGTGCTATTCTTTATCATCAGCCCTATATTCGTCATTTCTCTGAACATTTAATAGTAAGAAGGGATCATAATCCAAATCGCTAAAAAAAAGCCTGGTTATTACCAAGCTTGATCCCCAACCAAAGGGACAAATCTAAATGTATCTAATTCAATTCTATCAAAATCATTCTCACCAACCCGAATGATTGTGACCATTTTTTGTTCTTTCTCATCACCTACCGGTATTACAAATATACCCCCTATTTTTAACTGCTTCAGCATAATCTCGGGTACAAATGGAGCACCCGCAGTTACGATAATCTTATCATATGGTGCATGCTGTTCAATTCCTTTAGAACCGTCCCCACAGAAAAAATGGGGTTTATATCCCATATATGGCAATACCTGTATGGTTCTATTATATAAATTTTCTTGTCGTTCTATGGTATAAACCTGAGCGCCCAGCTCCAGCAGTATACAAGTTTGATATCCCGAACCTGTTCCTATTTCTAAAACCTTATCTCCTTTTTTAACATGCAGCAGTTCCGATTGATAAGCAACAGTATATGGTTGAGATATCGTTTGTCCATCGCCGATTGGAAATGCGATATCTTTATATGCTTGATTCCAAAAGGTTTCATCAAAGAAAAAATGACGTGGTACTTTAGCAATGGCATTCAGCACATTCTGGTCACTAATACCTCTTGTCTTCAGCAGCTGCACCAATTGCTTACGAGCACCTTTTTCTCTATAATTATCTACAAATTTATACGCCATTATGACTCAAAAATACTATTGTTATTTAACAATTACCACTACAAGAACTTTTTCATAACTAATCAATTAGCCTGCAAGCCATTTCATTTGAAAAGAATAATTTTTGGCTAATTTCATCTACCGATTCCTCTAATAAGGATCTACATCGATCACAATGCGTGAACCCGTGTTTGCTTTATCTGCAATAAAATCATTCTTCACCATCTTAATCAGATCTTTTACTTTAACAATACTGATGTTATTGCGTTCAATTTTCAATGTGATCGTCTGAATAAAATAATTACGTACTCTTCCTACTAAAGGGGTTTCTGGTCCAAGAACCCGTGAACCTAATTGCTGGCGCAGACCTGACGCAAATTTTTTAGCTCCGTCATAACATTTCTGGATATCCATATGCTTAATATCGATTCTGATCACACGGTAGAACGGCGGATATGCAAAATTTTTACGTTCAATGATCTCTGTATCAAACATGGCTTGATAATCATGCGCAACAACCTGTTCTAACACACGGTGTTTTGGTGTGTAAGTCTGAATGATAACCTGTCCTCCTGCCTCTCTTCTTCCTGCACGTCCTGCGACCTGCAAGAAAAGTGAAAAAGCTCTTTCATAGGCTCTAAAATCAGGAAAATTAATCATGGTATCTGCATTGATGATACCGATTAAGCTGACCTTTCCAAAATCCAGTCCTTTTGCAACCATTTGTGTACCGATCAGAATATCAAATTCATGTTCATCAAAAGCACCTATAATTTTATCAAAACCATTTTTCCCTTTTGTAGAATCTAGATCCAAACGTCCTATTCGGACATTAGGCATCAGTAATTCCAGTTCTTCCTCTACACGCTCGGTTCCAAAACCTTTACTTTCGATATGTGGCATACCACATGCGGGGCAGATTTTAATTGGAGGTTCCACGTGGCCACAGTAATGGCAATGCATCATGTTTGAACTCTTATGGTAAGTCATACTGACATCACAGTTCACACATTTAGCTACAAAACCACAGGTGTTACATTGAATTATGGTGGTATGTCCACGTCGATTCTGAAATAGAATCACTTGTTCCTTACGTTCCAATGCTCCTTCTATAGCTTTTAATAAAGTACCCGAGAAGTATGAAAACATATTTTCCTTTCTTCCTTCTTGCGGTATATCGACAATATGGATTTCTGGCAATTGTGCTTGACCAAAACGTTCTAAAAGCTGTACAAAACCATATTTCTTGGATTTTGAATTATAGAAACTTTCAATAGATGGTGTTGCAGAACCTAGTAAGACTTTAGTCTGATGAATATACCCCAAATATATCGCTGTATCACGGGCATGATAGCGCGGTGCGGGATCATATTGTTTGTAAGAACTCTCATGCTCTTCATCGACAATAATAATTCCCAGATCTTGAAAAGGTAAAAACACGGAAGAACGGGCGCCTACGATAACCTTAAATTCGTTTTTCATTACCTTATGCCATACCTCAGCACGTTCGTTATCATTAAATTTCGAATGATATACACCAAGTTTATCGCCAAAATGCAATTTGAGACGTGCGGTAATCTGTGATGTTAAAGCTATTTCAGGCAGTAAATATAGGGCTGAATGACCTCTTGCCAATGCTTCCTCAATCAATCTGATATAGAGTTGTGTTTTCCCCGATGCTGTCACACCATGCAATAAGGTGACATCTTTAGTTTCAAAGCACTGATGAATTTCGTCAAAAACACGTTTTTGATTATCATTAAATTCAAAATTGGCCTCCAATTCGAGATCTTCTCCTTGAAAACGGCTGACGACTTTCTCTTTAACCTGAAATACGCCTTTATCAACTAATGCTGTAATGGCGCCCGAACCACATCCCGATGCTTCCATTATCATCTGTCGGGTAACATCCACTCCTTTTTTCAACAATTGCATGAAACCCAATACGGCATCCTGCTGTTTTGGAGCTCGATTTAAGGCATCTAATAAGTTCCGTTTACCATCTTCATCCCGAAATTCCGGAGCAAAAGAGAAAAAAACTTTAGTCTTTGGTTTATATCGTTCAGTAATCTCTTCAGAAATCAATATTATTCCCTTATCAAACATCGCTTTCAATATGGGGAAAACAGACTTTTGACTCAATAGCTTAACGATATCATTTACTTTTAATTCACCGGCCACCTCAAGTGCTTCAATGATCAGATACTCTTTATCAGTCAAAGTCGAACGGTCGAAATCTTCTGGAATAGCCGAGGCGATCTTAGTTTCACTTGCCAATTTCAAAGCAGAGGGTAAAGCAGCTTGCATAACCTCTCCCAATGAACACATATAATAATCAGATATCCAGTCCCACAACTGTAGCTGTGCACCATCTACGATAGGTTTTTCATCAATGATGTCTAAAATATACTTTGCTTCATAATGCTTTGGCGCCTCTTTCGTTATTTGTTTTACAATAGCAGAATAGATTTTATTCTTTCCAAATTGAACCATAACACGAACACCGACCTGGATCTTATCATTCCATTCAACTGGAATTCGGTAAGTATAGGTATTCGCTAATGCTAAAGGCAAAATAACATCAACAAAAACAGTTGCTCGGTCTGTAAAAAATAAGTTTTGAGGCTCTGGCATATTCATTTCAAGTATCATGTAAAATTACTAAAAAATAAGCCCTCGAAAAAACGTTAATTTCTCCGAGGGCTCATCTTACGGTAATAAAACCGCTAAATTATGACTTATTCTTTAATGCAGCAACGAAAAGTGCTGCCCAACCTACTATAAAGGCGACTCCACCCAGCGGTGTTATTGGGCCAAGAATAGCTGGATTTCCAAAACCTGTAATTTCGCGCACACTTAACAGATATAAAGAACCTGAAAAGAAAAGCAATCCAATTATAAAGGCTATAAATGAGACACGGATAGATGCAGTTTTTGCCCGCGAAAAAGTGGACAGAAATAACAAAGCCAAAGTATGGTAAAAATGGTACTGATTGGCAGTTTTCCAAGTTTCGATATGTTGTTCACTAATCTTACCTTCTAAACCATGCGCACCAAAAGCGCCTAAAATAACAGCTAGTGCACCAAAAAATGCAGCCACTAGGATGATTCTCTTATTCATTAATCGAAAATTACGTCTATATTTTATTAATGCTGGATAAATGTATCAAATCTTCCTCAGAAAAGGAGAATATTTGTTAAATTTATTGTTACAAAGGAGTACTTACATTTGTGACAACTCAGGTTCCAGATATTTTTTAGTACGTTTGTTATTAGATATGAGAAATACGATTATTGTTACTGTCCTACTTTTTATAGCCGTAGTTGCGGCTTCCATCTACTACTTCTCCGACAGCAGCAGCAAGCAAGAAACTGCGACAAAAACACTCCAGTATTTACCTGCTGATACCTACTTTATTGCAGCTTTCAGAAATAACGAAACAACGGATACAATTTTCCAGAATTTCGAACTGTTTGAAGCAATTCAGGGAAAACAAGATTTTGACAATCTCAAAACAATTAAGCAGGATTTCTTAAGTGCGGCATCGATTAAAGGCAAAGTGCAAGATGTGGAAGTCATTCTTTCCTATCACCCTACAAAATCGGGTATGGCATCATTATATACGGTCGGTCTAAATGAAAAAATAAACGATAAGACCTTAGAAGCTTTGTTTCAAGGTGTAGATAAAAAATACAAGAAAAATCAAACTGACACGCTAGGTCACCGCATTTACAGTTTTGATAAGGGTATTAAAGATTCTGTGCTGTTCTGTACACTTCATGAAAATATTCTTTTTGCTGGTTATAATCCTTCAATAATCCATCAGGTCATTGATAAATCGGTTAAAAAATTAGATCATAAGCAAATTGAATTCTTCATCAGTCAAAACAGTAAGAATACTCCGTTAAGTCTTTATTTTAGTAATAATCAAATTGCAGCTCTAGCAAAAAAAATCATGCGAAGTAAGTTTGGCATGTATCTTAATCAAATTGATTCATTACAAGGATCTACAGCCTGGAATCTAAACTTCAAAGATGATGCATTAATTTTTAAAGGAGAAACGCAGCTTAACCTGAATCAGCATAACTATCTGCAACTTTTTGCTCATCAATCACCACAAGTGCAAACTTTAGCTAATTTTTTACCAAAAAACACCTCTTCCTACATTAACTATAGCCTTTCTGATATCAATAGCTTTCATCGCTCACTTAGCGATTTATTTACCTATCGAAAGGAAGCTGATAAAATTAAGAGCCATCAAAAGCTCATTGAGAATGAAGGAAAAGTAATCTTTCAAACTGATATTTTACCTTTATGGAATGATGAATTTGCAATTGCGGAATTGGATAATGAGAATATTCTAGGTCTTGTTAGTTTAGCTGATAGCAGTAAATTTATAGAAACTTCAAAAAAAATAAGCAGCAATCAAGGAGATGATATCTACCAATTTGATTATTCCAACATTCTTTATTCAAGTTTCGGAGATCCCTTCAAAAGTTTTCAGCGTCCATACTTTACAAGAATCGGAAAAGTACTTGTTGTGGCAAATCAGACCGGTGTTCTACGAAAGTACCGTCAGGCTTATTTCGATAACCAGATGATGTCTGGAACAGCCATCTTCAAGAATCATAGTGCCATTCAGAGCAACAGAGCGAATGTTACGTTTTATATCGAACCTGAAACAGCGAAGAATACAATCATTAATAACTTAAAGTCGGAGTATGCTAAAAACTTCAGAGATAAGGAACTTTTTGGTTATCAAAATTTTTACTCGACTTCTTTGCAAGTAAGTGGAAATGCTGGTGGATTTATTTCAGGTTTTTATGCCTTATACAAATCTAAAAATCGTTTTGGAGGGACTGCGGCATGGACATTTCAAATGAACTCAAAATTAATCAATAATCCTTGGGTATTTAATCAGACTGAAAACAGCAAATTTATTTTAGTACAAGAGCAGGATCATACGGTCTATGCACTCAGCCCTTCTGGTAAAGAATTATGGAAAACACTCTTTCAGGGAGAAATTTTAGGGCAACCGATTCAATTGCAGGACCGTAGTATACTGTTGAATACCAGAAGTCGTCTGTATCGTTTTTCTCCTGATGGAAAGTTAATACCTGGTTTTTCTGTGGGTTTACCGAGCAATGCCTCTGCAGGTCTTACACTGACAAATTTCAACAATGAAAAAAGAATCTATATTCCGTGCTCAAACCAGATAGCTGTATACGATCTGACGGGAAAAAAGATCGAAGATTGGAAAAATCCAAGCTTGGACAGCAAAATTTTATTTGATTTGAAAGCAGCTACAATTGCTAATCAAAATTTTATCATTGCAGGAACCAGCCAAGGGTCAGTTTACTTTTTTAATGAAGCAGGTACTCTTATCCGTAAAGAAGAGCTTAATGTCAATGGGCAAACGTTAAAGAACCCAATTGGGTTGATAACAACTTCGGATATGAAGAATTCCTTTGTTATTGTACCGAAAGATAAAGGAGAAGTGATTAAAGTTCCTTTCGAGGGGGATCCGATCAAATTAAAAATTGGCGATTGGGGCACAAATTTTACGTTCAACTTTGAAGATGTAAGTGGTAGTGCAGATAAAGATTACGTTGTTCTTAGTGACAATAATCTATCTGTGTATAACCAGAAAGATAGCACTAAATATTTTGCATACAAATTTGTGGACGATGTCAGCAACAGACCTTTATTCTTTAAAGTGACAAACAATAACGATCTTGTTGCTGTAGGTACAGATAACCGTATGATTTATATCTTCAATGAAGATGGTCTTGTAAGAAATGGCTTTCCTGTAGAAGGTATGTCAAAATTCTATTTTGGTCCTATCGATTTCGGGAATAATTCATCGTATTTAATTAGCTCTAAACGAGATCACAAAATTTATGTTTATAAATTTTAACAAATTGTATTTCAAAAATTTAAAAACAAAAATCAAAAATCAAAAACGTCTCAAATGTTTATAAAAAAATGCTATAAATATTTTTTTTTATAGTAGGTTTGCAGACTTAATACGAATATGCTGACATCAGAACAACTAAAAACACTTTTATCAGAACCTAAAAGAATTGTAATCACTACGCACTTCAAGCCGGATGGCGATGCGCTGGGTTCTTCATTAGGTCTATTTTATTGGCTAAAAGCCTATAAACATGATGTAAGCCTTATCGTTCCATCCGATTTCCCATCCTTTTTAGACTGGTTACCGGGTTTAGAACATGTGCGCATTTACACCAAAGAAGTACAAGAAAATCAAAAATTAATTGCCGATGCTGAAATCATTTTCTGCCTTGATTTCAATGGACTGTCCCGTATCCATGATATGGCAGTTCCTGTTGAAAACGCGACAGGTATAAAATGTATGATTGACCACCATCTTGAACCTCAAGGTTTTCATGATTATGAATATTGGGATCCTAAAGCTGCGGCAACTGCACAGCTAATTTTCAGATTTATAACAACAGAAATGCAAGATGCTGGGAGTATCTCTGCAGATATGGCAACCTGCCTGTATACAGGCATTATGACCGACACAGGTTCATTCCGTTTCCGTTCTACCACTTCAGAAATACACCGTATAATCGCGAGCTTGATCGATTGTGGCGCAGAGAACTGGGCTATTCACGAGCTGATCTATAACAGTTCTTCGGAAGGAAGGTTAAAATTCTTAGGATACTGCTTACTCAATCGTTTAGAAGTATTCCCAGAGTACAACACGGCCATGATTTACGTTACACAAGAAGATTTAAAAAGCTTCGAAGTGATTACTGGAGATACCGAAGGACTTGTGAATTATGCATTGTCAATTAAAGGAATTCGATTAGCTGCATTAATTATTGACAGAAAAGAACAAATTAAATTATCTTTGCGCTCGATTGGTGATGTTCCATGCAATGAAATATGCAAAACATATTTTAATGGCGGTGGTCATCTCAATGCATCTGGAGGAAATTCACATGATGATCTACAAACGGTTATCAATACATTTAAATCCGCTTTACCGAATTATAAAGAAATATTAACAAAATAAGATAGCAATAAAACTGAAATGAAGAAATCAATTCTATTATTCGCGGCATCAGGACTATTATTAACTGCTTGCCAAAATTTTAAAAAGGCTGAAGGTGGCCTAGAATACAAAATCGCTAAAGATGCTGGTGCTGAAAAAGCTGTATCTGGTGATTTATTGTCGGTAGACATGGTTGTTAAAACAGATAGAGATTCATTATTAAATAGTACTTTTGATGCTGGAATTCCACAAATCGTACAATTATATCCAGATAGTATCATCAAACAAAACCCAGGAGATCCAACAGGTTTATTTAAACTTGTAGGTGAAGGTGATAGTTTGGTATTTAAAATCGATTTAGATTCTGTAGCTGCCAAAACACAACAACCAAAACCAGCATTTGCTGATAAATATATTATCTACACGATTAAAGTTCAAAAACACTTCAAAAAAGGTAAGTTAACTGATCAACAATTAGGTGAGCAAGTTACGAAGTATTTTGAAGCAGAGACTGCAAAATTAAAAGGCGCTGAAGCTGGAAAAGTTGAAGCTTTCTTGAAAAACAACAAATTAGCACCTAAAAAAACTGCTTCTGGTTTACAATATGTTGTTACTAAGGCTGGATCAGGTAAAAATGCGGCTGTTGGTGACACTGTAGTTGTTAACTACATCGGTAGATTGACAAACGATAAAGTATTTGATACTAACCAAGCTGATCTAGCTAAAAAACATAACAAATTTAATCCACAAAGACCTTACGAGCCTTTACGTTTACATTTAGGTGTTGATGGCGTTATTACAGGTTGGACTGAAGCTTTCCAATTATTGAACAAAGGTTCAAAAGCTACTTTGGTTATTCCTTCGGTTTTAGCTTATGGCGAACGTCCTGCTGGAGAAATTCCTCCATATTCACCTTTAATTTTCGATGTGGAAGTTCTTGACATTATCCCTGGAAAAGCACCTGCTGCAGCTCCAACGACAATTCCTGCAACAACGACACCGGCTACGCCTGTAAAGAAATAAGTACAGAAATTATCAAAATGAAAAGCACTTATCGGATCACCGATAAGTGCTTTTTTTTGGGGGCGGACCTAAATTTAAAATTTATATTATACTTTCACAAGAATCACCTTTCCTTTATATCCAAATTAGGGTTAATAAAAATTCAAATCGCATGATTTTCTTTAAAAATTTTTAATGTTTTCTTTTACCTTCCATGATAATTTAAAATCCATGTTTAAGCAGTTATCATAGCTATTTTTCATATCCATGTTTCCATTTTTTTACGTAAAAATTACTGCCAGAACTGAACAAATTAAATTATCTTTGATCTGAGATGTTTCCTTCCATAGAAGAGCAAGACTATTTAAAAGGAACAGAATCTCAATACGACTAAAGTCGTATGACCAGATTATAAGAATTAATAAAAAAAATAAGAAAGCAATTAAACTTAAATGAAAAAATCAATTTTACTATTCGCGGCATCAGGGCTTTTATTAACTGCTTGCCAAAACTTTAAAAAGGCTGAGGGTGGCCTAGAATACAAAATCGTGAAGGATGCTGGTGCAGAAAAGGCAGTTGCAGGTGATTTATTGTCGGTAGATATTATTCAAAAATCTGATAGAGATTCTGTCATGTCGAGTACTTACGATGCAGGAGTTCCACAAATCCTACAATTATATCCGGATAGTATCATCAAACAAAACCCAGGAGATCCAACTGGTTTATTCAAATTTGTAGGTGAAGGTGATAGTTTGGTATTTAAGATTAATTTAGATTCTATTACGGCTAAAACAAAGCAGCCAAAACCTGATTTTGCTGACAAATACATCATCTATACGATTAAAGTTCAAAAACACTTCAAAAAAGGTAAACTTACCGATCAGCAATTAAGCGAGCAGGTTACGAAATATTTTGAAGAACAGAACGCTAAGTTAAAAGGGGCTGAAGCTGGGAAAGTTGAAGCGTTCTTAAAGAATAATAAATTAGCAACTCAGAAAACAGCTTCCGGTTTACAATATGTAATTACAAAACCAGGATCAGGTAAAAATGCCGCTGTTGGTGATACAGTAGTTGTTAATTACGTTGGGAAATTAGCAAACGATAAAGTATTTGATACCAATCAAGCTGATCTTGCTAAAAAATATAAAAAATTCAATGCACAAAGACCTTATGAACCTCTTCGTCTACATTTAGGTGTAGATGGTGTTATAACAGGCTGGACGGAAGCTTTCCAGTTATTAAACAAAGGCTCAAAAGCAACATTGGTTATCCCTTCTAATTTAGCTTATGGCGAACGTCAGGCTGGAGAGATTCCTCCATATTCGCCGTTAATTTTTGACGTAGAAGTTATTGACATTATTCCTGGAAAAGCTCCTGCAGCTGCTCCAACAACAATTCCTGCAACAAAATTGACACCTGCTACACCAGCAAAAAAATAAGGACATAAATATTTAACAAAAAAGGGCTTATTGGTAATTCAATAAGCCCTTTTTCATTGGTCTTCTATTTCCAAATGTTGAGAAACCCTTCAATGCGATAAGGATCAATAATTAGCTTGGGCATTACGCAAAATTGGCTTGGTTAAGTCCAAAATTATCAGAATTTTATTATCTGTAAAACGTTTAGCAATTTGCTTAAAATCGTGACCTGAAAAAGTGTACTTAAACAACTAAAGAGGAAATAAGAATAAGTAAGCGTTTGATTTTTATATCAAATAAATGGATGGATGAGTGACTACATCTTTTCTAATTGACGGGATAGATGAGTACTATTAATCCCATAGAAAAAGGAAGGAATATGCATTATTTAGGTTATTTAGCTACAATATTCTTAAATACAGGAATTTTATCCTGTTCTAAATAATAAAACAGTTAAAATTTTGATCAAATATTTCTCATTTTTAACAAAAAATCAAAAAAAAAGCTGTGCAGTTTTATATTCGTAATAAAACAGCTATATGAGTTTCTAATTTTCAAAGCATTGGCGCTATATCCATCACCGTGATAATGACTAAGTTTCATCAAATTAGGTCGTTTCATCCTAAACATTTATTTTTACCGTCGCTATAACTATAATCCATGTTACTAACAGATACCCATACCCATATATACTACCACACCGAAAACGATTCATTAGCAGAACAAATGCAACGTTGCTTTGATAAAGATATTCACCGCCTTTTTCTTCCAAATGTCAATAGTGCATCGATAGCTGCAGTCATGAAAACTGTTGATGCATACCCAAACAACTGTTTTCCGATGCTCGGTTTACACCCCTGTGATGTAAAAGAAAACTATCAAGAAGAACTAACAAAAATCTATGCGGCACTGCAGCAACACAAAGTGTATGCTATCGGAGAAATTGGCCTAGACCTGTATTGGGACAAATCTACTTTGGAGATTCAAAAAGATGCTTTTCGTCAGCAGGTACAATGGGCTAAAGATTTAAAATTACCAATAGACATTCATTGCCGTGAGGCTTTTGACGAATTATTTGAATTATTAGAAGAACTAAAAGATGAAAAACTTTTTGGGGTACTACATTGCTTTACAGGAAACATTGAACAAGCGCAACATGCTATCGATCTGGGTTTCGCACTGGGTATTGGCGGAGTTGTCACTTTTAAAAAAGCGGGGCTTGACGAAGTGGTTAAACAGATAGACCTACAACATATTGTACTGGAAACTGATGCGCCTTATCTTGCTCCGATGCCGTTTCGAGGCAAACAAAATGAAAGTAGTTATCTATACTATATAGCACAAAAAATAGCTGACATTAAAGAATTACCAATAGAACAAGTAGCGGCAATAACAACTGAAAACTCAAAAAGAATATTTGGAATCTAACTCACATCATGCATAACATATTTATCATATACACAGGTGGCACCATAGGAATGGTCAAAGACGAAACGGGAACTTTCGTTCCCTTTGACTTTGAATTAATCAAGCGCAATCTTCCAGATCTAAGTCGATTAAATTATAAATTAACCGTACATTCCTTTAATCCCATTATTGATTCTTCCAATATGAAGCCTGAAATATGGATTGAAATGGCACAGATCATTAAGGACAATTACGATGAATATGATGGTTTTGTCATCTTACATGGATCAGATACCATGTCATTTTCGGCTTCGGTTTTAAGCTTTATGCTGGAAGGGTTACAAAAACCAGTTATTTTATCCGGTTCTCAATTACCGATCGGAGAAATTCGCACCGATGCAAGGGAAAATATGATGACTGCCTTAGAAATTGCGTCTACAAAGCATTTCGGGGTCTCCATGATTCAAGAAGTATGTATTCTATTTGACAATAAATTATTTAGAGGTAATCGATCTTTCAAATATAATTCGGCAAAATTTGAAGCTTTCCGTTCCCCCAATTATCCGGTTCTTGTAGAGGCAGGTATTCATCTCCAATACAATCAAGATGCTTTATTAAACAACAGTGGTAAAGAGTTTATTTTGCATACCAAACTTGACGATCGCGTGGGTGTTCTGAAATTGTTTCCAGGTATAAGTCCTAGTACAATCAGAGCAGTATTAAATTCGGATGTCCGTTCTATTGTTATGGAAACATTTGGCTCCGGAAATACCACTACCGATCAATGGTTTTTAGATTTGCTGAAAGAAGCCATTGATAACGGTAAGAATATTTTAAATATATCACAATGTAAAGTTGGTTCTGTTGAACTGGGGCGTTATGAGACGAGCACTGGACTAAAAGCGATTGGAGTACTCAATGGTTACGATATGACTTTTGAAGCTGCTGTAACAAAGCTCATGTACCTACAGGGTGAATGCGAAGATCAAAAAGATGTTGCCTATTGGATCGAAAAGGATATCAGAGGTGAATTGACTATCAACGATTAATTTTTTCATAAACTGAATTGAATTTGGATAAATTTTACATAGGATAAAATTCCCGGCACTTGAAGAAAATTCGAAAATTGGGTAATTACTTAACTACAATCTTGTGGCATAAAAAAGAGCGAGTAGATCTTTAGATCTGCTCGCTCTTTTTTATGCTTTACTTTACAATAGCTGTCTTATCAGGCAGCACATTAGTTTATAGCGGCAAGCACTTCTGATACCACAAAGTTACTTCCTCCTATAAAAATTAAATCTCCGTCCTGATACTGTTTTTTTGCTGCTTCAAAAGCTTTTACGACAGGGCCATATGCATTTCCTTTTAGTCCCAATAGATGTGCTTCAGCTGCAAGTTCTTCTGAAGGCATCGCTCTAGGCATATCAGGGTTACTAAAATAATAGATCGCATCTGTAGGTAACAATGGGAGCATATGTCCTAAATCTTTATCCTTCATAGCTCCTATTACAAAATGCAATTGCCGATAGTTTGTATTGGCTAAATTTTTCAGAACTTCCCTAATTCCATCCTCATTATGTCCAGTATCGCAAATGATAAAAGGTTTTTTGGAAAGTGTCTGCCATCGACCTTGAAGGCCGGTAAAAGACTGTACTTTTCGCAAACCATTTTTTACATCGTCCTGTGACAGATCATAATCTCGTGTCCGCATATGATCAACAATCCGCAAGACACCTAATATATTTTTTGATTGATACGTTCCTTTTAGATCTAATTCGTATTGCTCGATATGACCTTCCTTATCCTTGACTTCAATCTGTAAATGATCTTCATTAATGGCTTTAATTTCTGATTGCAATTTGTCGGATGCAAACTCAAGCGCTGCATTTTCAAGCTTAGCTTTTTCTAGAAATACAGGCGCAGTATCTTTATGATATTCCGATACGACAACAGGAGTATCTTTTTTTATAATACCTGCTTTTTCAGATGCTATAGATGGAAGCGTATCACCCAACATATTCATATGGTCAAAACCGATGTTAGTGATTAAGGATGCCAGTGGCATGATGACATTTGTAGAATCAAGACGACCACCTAAACCAACTTCAATGATAGCAATATCAACGTGCTGTTTTGCAAAGTAATCAAATGCCATAGCCACCGTAACCTCAAAAAATGAGGGTTGAATCTCTTCAATCAGTGCATGCAGATTATTCACAAAATCAATAACAAATTGCTCATCGACCATCTGTCCATTGATACGAATACGTTCCCTAAAATCTAATAAATGTGGTGAAGTATACAGGGCTGTTTTATATCCTGCCTCTGCAAAGATAGAAGCCAACATGTGAGAGGATGAACCTTTCCCATTCGTACCGGCAATATGAATAGATTTGAATTTATCTTGTGGATTTCCTAACGCATGAAGTAATGCTAAGGTATTATCTAAATCCTTTTTATAGGCGGATGCCCCGTCACGGGTAAACATAGGTAATCGAGCATATAAATACTCGATTACCTCATTATAATTATGCATTGACAATAAATTTTATCTTAGTTTAAAATTGAATACAATTCTGCCTGTCTGAGAGTCAGGCGCATTTGGCAATTGATTCAATCGAGCTCCACGAACAGCTCTTTCACATTTTTCCAATAAGCTTGGATCCGTGATGGTTGTACCTTTGACTCCGGCACGTGCATAAATGATCACTCCCGATTGGTTGACGCGGAACTCAACAGCTACTTTACCAGCCTGCTGTCCATTATCATCAATCTGAGGTCTCTGCGTAAAACTTCTGTTTTCAATTGAAAGCATCATATTACCGTTTCCAGAACCACCTTCACCGTAATTACTGGCTAAAGGATCACCTAATTTACTACCTTGATTGCCAGGTACCGTTCCTGTACCATCACCAGAACCTGTGCCGTTATTCTTTTTGCCTTTATAAAGGGCATTCGAATTTACTGCAGGTTTACTATCCTTCACTTCTTTTGTTGTTTCAGGTGCAACTGTTTTTACGGGTTTTGAAGCCTTCGTAACAACCGGAGCATCTTCAACATCTTGTGTCACGACTGCTTTGTCAGCGACCTGCTGTGAAGGTGTAGGTGTCGGTATTTCTTCTGGAACGACGCGATCTGGTTTTACATTATTAGCATTGGGATCTACAGAAGGTTCTTCAACACTCATGTAATCATCGCCCATGCCTTCTTCTGCTGTACCATAATTCACAACCATACCGCCCATACCGTATTCATCGGGCATTTTGGTTCCAAAAATGACAAAGAAACTTATCAATACCAAAATCCCCATTATAGCAGTAGAAATCCCTAATGCTTTGGGGAAGTTATTTTCCTCATGTTGAAGATGGTAAGCCATGTATTTATCTCCTATTCTTTAAAATTAGAACTTAAACCTTAAAAAAGGTTTAAAACTCTTTAATCTTTCTTTGGTTCTGTCGCCAAAACAACTTTTATTTTCAAGCGGTTGGCAATATCCATTACTGAAATCACATTCTGAATAGGGACTGAATTATCAACATACATCATGATCGTCAATTCTTCTCCTGTTCTCATTTGCGATTGGATTGCTGCTTCTAATGCATCATAAGGTACAACTGCCTTTTCAACATGGTAAGCTAAATCCGAGGTAATCGAAACCGTCAATGTTTTTTTGGATACAGACTGCTCTCCAGCACTGGATTTTGGAAGTAATAACTTCACAACCTGCGGATTGGAAACAGCAGATGCCAACAAAAAGAATAACATCAGAAAGAACATGATGTCGTTCAATGCTGAAGTATGTACTTCAGCTGCTGGTTTATTTTTTCTACTTCTTAGATTCATTATTCTAAATTTTAATTGATTAATTAGCTATACGACCCTGCGATTATGCGCCAGGTTCATCTAATAAATCAATAAATTCAACTGCATCTGTCTCCATACGTAAGATCAAACGCTCCACCATCATATTTAGGATATGGTAACCAATATATGCTAAGATACCAACTGTTAAGCCAGATGCCGAAGCTACCATCTTCACATAAAGACCTCCGGATACTGAACCAATATCAATACCACCAGCCATCTCTACTTCATGGAAAATTGTAATTACTCCAAAAATTGTTCCTACGAAACCAAGCATCGGCGCAATACCTGCAATAATACCTAGAATATTAATGTTCTTTTCCAATTTAGCAACCTCAAGTTTACCTACATTCTCAATAGCACCTTCAATATCTTTGATTGGACGTCCTACACGTAGTAATCCCTTTTGCAACATACGTCCCAATGCTGAGTGACTCGAACGGCAAACTGCTAAAGCAGCGTCCAATTTACCAGAAAGCACACTTGCTTTTACTTGTGACATTAGTGAAACATCATACTTTGCAGCTTTACGAATAGTCAGAAAACGCTCAAAAAAGATGATCAAACCAATAAACAACAATAATAAAATGGGAACCATAATCCATCCCCCCTTCATCATCATTTGAATTAAGCTCAAATTTTCGTCTCTTACTACAGGTACTGCTTGCTGTGCAGCTTGATTAACGGTGTCCAAAAGATTGCTGTCGCTTTGAATCAATGACATAATAATTTATAATTTTAAAATTGTTTATATTAGACTATTTTGCTATTTTCTCTACCCATGCTCCTGAAAAAGTCTTCGCGACAGTTGCCTGGTCCCGATCTGCTTCTTCTTTTGTCATGTAGGTATCCCAAATCACACGTTTTTTATTTCTTTTAAATTTGCTATCAACTGCCCGCACAGTTTGATAACCTTTTTTACGCAACCTCTGCACTTCCTCTTCTGCCAATTCCATTGTTTTTGGCGTGGCAATAACCAATTGATAATTTGGCTGTGCTACAGGTACTGATTCTTTTACGACTACCGTTTCCTTTAGTGTTGTTTGAAGTGCTGCTGTATCCACTTTTAAAGAATCAACTATTGCAGTTGAATCTTGCTTCAATTGTGTACTATCGATTTTAGGTAGTGTATCCACTGGTGCGGGAACGACGACCGGTGCTGTTGCTTGTTTCTTTCCAAACAATTGATCCTTCAATGAAGGGTTAAGCAGGAAAGCAACAATAACAGATACTACAATAATGATCGCTGCTGAAATATAATACCAAACTGTATTTGATTTAGTACTTCTTTCCTGATAAAATATCGCTGGATCAGTTTCTACTCTTTCGTCAATCGTTTCGGATACAGGTTCATGTATTATCGGCGCTACAGGTGTTTCAACTGGTGAAGGTGCTACCACTACCGTTTCAGGTACGATTTCCTCTTCTACTTGCTCTGTATCTGCCGGTTCATCTTCGATAATATCTTCCACGGGTTCCTCTAGTTCAGTCGGAGAAAATGGAATATTTTCTTCCAATTCACGATCGGGAATAACAGTCTCTATTTCTGGAGCAATAACATGTCTGATCGGTTCAAAATTAAAACCTGAGAGATCTAATGGTTTAAAAACTAAACTTGAACCATAGCTCACAATGTGTCCTAAGTCTTCAAGTTTAGCCTGTCCATTTTGGATCAATTGATCCTTTAAATCAGCAACAGCATCCTGCAACACCTGAGTTGCGGAATCAAGATTCAGGTTTTGCTGTTGTTGTATATAATGAATAAAATTAAAACCACTTTCAGCTGTAGAATCAAATTCCACATAAGAAATAGGTGGTAAAAACAGGTCGCGCTGCTTATCGAATTGAGCTGCGGAATGCTTTCTTTTGAACACCCCCAAGCCCTTAACGTAAACTTCAGCGTAACGCTTTAATAGATTATTGATGTTTTTACCTAAATTCATTCTTGTTCCTTATTTGCTAACGCAAAGTTATAATCTTCTTGTATTAAAAAGAAAAGTTTATACCACCAATTATATTAAAACCTAAACGTGGGTAGTATTGATAGCGCTCGTACTCTTTTCCAAAGATATTATTAGCCTTTACAAAAACACCCAATTGCTTTTTAATACGGTACTCTGCTCCTGCATTAAAATCTGCAAAAGAAGGGATAGTTACTTTACTTGGATTTTCAGATCTTACTGTTGAACTTGTATATGTATAAGCTAAAGCGGAAGTCTGCCCTTGTGTAGATAATTCAGCATCTACAAAGAATTTATCCGAAATATTGAATCTTGCATTGGCTAAGAAACGGAATTTCGGCAATGACCATGCCTCTTCATTATCTTTCACTTTGTAATCATCGATATTAAGTTTACCGCTTAAATTAACCAATTGTGAAACACGGACATTCATCTCACCCTCTATACCAAAATGAGTTGCTTTACTTGAATATCCATCATAAATGACATCAAATTTGTAGGGAACAAAACCGCCTCCTAATTCTTCTCTACTATTCACATACAAAGGAAGTCCTTCGATCTGCTTGTAAAATGCTTTTACTTTATAGCCAAAATTTGCACCTGCATTACCCTTTAATCCTGCATATACATTTAGTTTTTCAAGAGTATTGCGTACATCAATATTGCTATTTAAGTAAGGATTTTCTTTTGCAAAACCACGTAATGATCCTTGTTTAACACCTCCATTTGCACCTGCAAATAAGTATACATACTGGGGTACAACTGCAAAATCAGCTTCCACTGTTGGAAAAACATTAAAACGGCTGGTATCTCCAAACTCAGAAACGAGATTGGCACCCAAAGTAACATTATAATTATCACCTTTAAATTTAATGTATGGATTGATCGATGCTACATGATTTTTTGTTGCCACCTTAACATCTTCAACTGAGTTAAAGCTAGCACTTAGATTAGCCCCCACATTAAATGTGTTGACTTTTTTATTCACATAACCGGATATGGCGAATGAATTTTCTTTAGCATCATATTTATCTTTAAAAAGATAAGCATCTGCTTTCGCAGAATAGCTTACCGCCCCGGCCTTATCCACATCTGCATTACTTGTCAGCTCACCGTTGAAATAGATATCATTAAAAGCTTGTGCCTCTGGCGTTGTATTGATTAAATTAGAACTATTATCAAACACCTGTCCGTAGAAGTTTGTCGAATAACGATTATATCCTAAAGTTCCATTTACTGTAAAAGGTTCGTAAACACGACGGCCAAAAATACCGACATCCTGTGTAGCGAACTTCTGACCTTCAATACTGCCTTTTTGGTTTAAGTGCTTGGCAAATAATCCGAATCGTGTATTTTCAAATTTATCGACGGCTAAATATGCTTCTCCTAAGATGGTATTGTAGTTTCCTACACCAAATTTAACATAGTTACTTGTTTGATCAGCAAGTTGTGAGAAAGGTAATTCTTTCACATTTAACTCACGCAATCCAGTATTGATATCGAGTTTCTTATCTGAAATATTATTATAGCTCAACTTAGGCTGATACTCCCTTTTATTGGTCATATCAGGACTACGACGGATTTTTACCGCATCTGCAAGAATAGGTTTATAATCACGTACGACATCAAAAGAATCAATTGTCACTGGTGTAGCAGGATCAACTTTTTTTGGTGTTTCTTGTGCAAAGGAGTGCATTCCAGCTCCCAATAACAAGGTTGCTAATGTATATTTCTTCACTGTTGTATTGTGCAACTTCTTCATTATTTCCTATTTCTTTTTGTTCAATTTTTCTAGACGAGCTTTTGCTGTTGGCAAAATATCATCCTTACCGTCATAATTCTCAATCACACTTTCTAAAGTAGATTTCGCCTGGAAGTTATCTCCTTTTCCTACGTAAGCATCTGCCATTAGTATAAAACTTTTTGCAACCCAGTAATCATAAGATGAAAACGAATCTGAAACATCAAAAGCAGACTTAATAGCGGCTTCGTATTCTTTATTTTCATACTGCATCAAAGCAACATTATAGCGTGCTTCGGCACCAATAACTGTACGGCTCTTCAATGCCGCTAAATTAAATTCCTTCAGCGCTTCTGCACGCTTACTTTGTTTCAAATATGCTTTACCTGCATAAAGTGATGCATTTGCGATCTCTTCCTCAGATGATTTTTCGTAATTTCTTACTGCATTGGAATAATTCAATGCTTCTTTATAGTCACCGATCTCGAAATAGCTGACCATTAAATTGTTGATCGCATAGCTGTAATTAGATTTATACTCAGAAGTCAATTCTAATTTTTTCAACAGTTGTGTTGCTTCATTATATTTCTTCTGTTTCAAATATAAGCGTGATACACTCACCAAAGTACGTTCTGTATAAGCGCTTGTCCAGTCATTCAAGATAATGTTATAGTCATGTAAGGCCTCATCGGTATGACCTAAAGCAGCATTACTTTCAGCGCGGATAAAACGTGCATATTTCTCTTGAATAGGCTTAGGGAATTTATCAAAATAAGCATTCACGGCTTCAACTGCACCTTGGAAGTTTGATCTTGAGAATAGTGTTGTTGCTGTCGAAAATGTACGGCTATCCTGCTCAGATGTTGTTAAATTTCCAATATTGGTACCAGTAGCATATTTGATATAACCAGTAGCATCACTATTGTCTAAATAGATATTTTCAATAGAACGCATTGCTTGCTTAGCTTCATCCGTTGTTGCATATTGATCCACTACGCGTTGGAAAGTCTTTAAAGCAGCTTCGTTATTATCTTGATTATATTGTACTAAACCGATTGTTACCAAAGCACGAGGTACATAACTGCTACGTGGATATTTCTCCACCATCGTTTGCAGACCTGAAATAGCTTGGTCGGACTGTCCCATTAAGAAATAAGTGTATGGGATCTCAAAAGAAACGTCATCGGCATAATTTGATGTCGGATATTTAGCAATTACAGACTTTAGCGTGGCAATTTTACCTTCATTATTTCCCTGTAGTCCCTGAATGATACCACGTTGGAATAATGCGTAATCTTGACTTGCTGCTTTCCCATTAATCAATCGATCATACTGTTCCATTGCTTTACCGTAGTTCTTTGCTGAGAAATAGGAGTCTCCTAAACGAGCAATAGCATCGTTACGGGTATTCAACTCGATTCCTTTTGAACCACCTGTCGCTAAAAAGCGTTCAAAATAATTTGCAGATGTATTGTAGTTTCCATTTCTAAATGCAGCATATGCTAAAGCATAATTGGCATAGTTGTAAACATCAGTTTTAGCTGCTGCCGGTAGACGTAAAAATTTATTAAAATTGGTTACGGCTTCTCCATATTTACGAACTTCATACATTGCCTCTGCTTTCCAGTAGGTAGCTAACGCATAGATTTCTTCATCATAACGATTTGCTTCAGAACGCATGAATAATGAAATTGCATTTTCAAATGCACGTTCGTTATAATATTCTAAACCTCTATAGTAAGTTACTTTTTGATAAGCGACATTTGCTTCTCTACCTCTTTTCTGAATGGTCTCTAAGATATCAACAGCTTCGCGGTAGTTCTTTGTACTCAATAAAACTTCAGCTAATAAAGTTTTCGCTTCTTCCTGACGTTTTGATTTTGGATAAGTTTTCAGATATTCCTGAGTGGAAGCTAATGCTACTTGATGGAATTCCAATTCGTAAGAAAGCTTAGCATAGTTAAATAATCCTTCTTCTTGTAGATCTTTATCAAAATCTAATTTTGAGGCTTTGAAGAATGCGTTACGTGCTGCTTGCTTATTTCCTTTTTTCAAGAATGAATCTCCCAATGTAATCATCGCACTTTGATAATATGCATCAGGTTCTGTCATTTTTTCCAATTCTGTTATTGCCTTATCATAATCTTTCAATTTGTAAGCGATATAACCGATTTGGTAGCTATCTTGATTATTCTGTGTTTTTCCTTGATCTTGTGCCTGGAACTTATCGTAGTAACTTTTGGATGATTTTAAATCTCCTTTGATAAAGTAGGTCGCCGCCACAATACGGAACAATTCGGTTTCATTCTCCTGTTTCGTGCGTTGCATGATAGGCAAGGCATAATCCAAAACGTCATCGTAACGTTTGTCCAAGAAATACAAAGCTGTAATGTAATAAGGATAACTTGTTTCAAATGTTTTTGAACCATTCAAACGTTCAAACTCATTTAATGCAGTTTTATACTCCGCATCTAAATAACATAAATAAGCGTAGTAATATATTGATGCTTCCTGGTATTCAGACTTTTGATCTTTTAATGTTTCAAAAAGTGGTTTAGCAGCAGTATAATTCTTTGTTGTAAAGTAAGAATATCCCAATTTAAAACGATATTCTAAACTTTCATTACCTGCCAGATTTTTACTATCGATTTTGGTAAACCATTCAATAGCTTTTACATAATCTTTCTTAGCATAGTAAGATTTTCCAATTTGAAAATATGCTGCTTTTGCGTTAGCACTACTTGGATAGTCTTTGATATATTTCAAAAACTGTGCTTCGGCATCTGTTTCCCCCAATTCTAAAGCGCATACAGCTTGATAATAGCGTACATTTTCTTTCAACAGCGTTAGTTCTTCTGTTTCATCCAATTGCAAAGAGGATTTTGTCCGTAACGCTTCTACACGATTAAATTGTTCTGAAGCAGATGTAAATTTGCCTCTTTCAAACAACTCCATCCCGGACTTGTATGCTTTGTTGATTTGTTGCCATTCTGTTTGCTGTGCTAAAGCTGGTGTCGCCATCAAACTTAGCGCAAACCCTACCTGGTAAATCTTTTTATACATAATATGTGAAATATTTTATATGTTTTTATTTTGTATTGCAAGTACTTAGCTCAAAAAAGCGAAGTAAAATTCATAGTAATATTCAAAGTACTAAATTAAGCCTAAAATAAGGAGTTTTCCTCAAAAGTTATTCACAATTGTTAACATTATCCAAAGTATAACGTATTTAATACAAAAAAAATATGCCTGATTTAAAAATAAAAAATCAGGCATATTGATCTATATCGACAATTAATGCTATCCGCGCTGTCCTGCCAATAGGTAAAGTACAGCCATACGTACTGCTACTCCATTTTCTACTTGATCTAAAATAATAGAGTGCGCGCTATCTGCAACGTCCGAAGTAATCTCTACCCCTCTATTAATAGGTCCTGGATGCATAATTGTTATTTCTTTATCCAATGAATCCAACAGCGTTTTATTCAATCCATACAACATGGTATATTCTCTTAGGGATGGAAAGTAAGCGATATCTTGTCTTTCCAGCTGGATGCGTAACATATTGGCTACGTCACACCAGTTCAAAGCTTTCATTAAGTCATGCTCCACTTTTACTCCTAATGAAGTAATGTATTTAGGAATCAATGTTGTTGGTCCGCACACCATCACTTCAGCTCCCTGTTTTTGTAAACATAGAATATTGGATAGTGCTACACGTGAATGGGTGATATCACCTATTATGGCAACTTTACGTCCTGCGACATCTCCAAAGCGCTCACGAATCGAGAAAGAATCTAACAAAGCTTGAGTCGGGTGTTCATGTGCTCCGTCGCCGGCATTAACAATTTGTGCGTTAACATGCTTACTTAAAAACACACCTGCTCCGGCATAAGGATGACGCATAACAATCATATCAACCTTCATCGCTAAGATATTATTGACGGTATCGATCAATGTCTCACCTTTACTTACAGAAGAAGAGGAGGCCGCAAAATTAACGATATCTGCAGAGAGTCTTTTTTCAGCTAGCTCAAATGATAAACGTGTACGTGTAGAATTTTCAAAGAAGACATTTGCGATTGTAATATCACGAAGTGAAGGAACTTTTTTAATCGGTCTGTTTAAAACTTCTTTAAAGTTACTCGCTGTATTTAAAATTAATTGAATATCAGATTCATTTAAATCTTTTATTCCTAACAAATGACGTGTACTTAATTGTTCAGCTGTTGATGACATTTTTAATGTATTCAGATTTTCTTTATTCTATTTCTTTTCTGTTACCAAGATGATACTATCTTGATTATCCAACTCTTTCCAATTCACAATGACTTTCTGAGAATCAATAGAATCCACTTGGATTCCAATGTAATCGGGCTGGATCGGAATCTGTCTCGAAAAACGGCGATCAACCAGAACCAATAGTTCGATACGTTCAGCGCGACCAAATGCTTGGATTGCATCCATTGCAGAACGAATGGTTCGACCAGTCCAAAGGACGTCATCCATTAAAATGACTTTCTTACCTTCTACAATAAAATTAATGTTTGTGCTGTTAGCTAAAATGGGACCATCGTTTCCTTTTCTACGAAAATCATCACGATAAAATGTAATATCCAAATCACCACTTAAAATTGAAGTACCTAACATCTTCTCTAATTCCTTGACAATGCATTTGGCTAAGAAAGTTCCGCGAGGTTGTATACCAATTATAACTGTATTTGAAAAATCTCCATGATTCTCAATCAATTGACGACAAAGTCTTTGAATGGTAATCTGAAATTTTGGTCCATCTAATAAAATCGACTGTTTCATTAAGGGAATGTTTAAGCAAACGTACCACTTTTTTTGAAAAAATCCGAATAAAAGATGAATTTAATATATCCAACGTCCCTAATCTTTATTCAATCGGAGATGCTTTCTTTTTATTGATCAACCAATATACAGGAAGTCCTAAAATAATAAGAATAAATCCTGGCCAGGTATACTGTGGTTTATACAGGATGAGCAAAATACAGAAAGTGGCGCCAATAACAAGATAAATAACCGGAACAAGGGGATAACCCGCAGTTTTATAAGGGCGATCCAATGTTGGTGCTTTAAATCTTAACCAAATAACGGCAAACACCGTGATCATGTAGAAAAGCACAATAACAAAGGATATCATATCGAGCAAATCGCCATACTGACCACTTAAACATAGCAAGGATGCCCATATACCTTGCAACCATAAAGAGCGCTCGGGAACTTCATACTTATTATTGGGGATTGCTTGTTTCAAGAACAGTCCATCTTTAGCCATACGCTGAAATACTCTTGCGCCGGATAACACAATACCGTTGACACAACCAAATGTGGATATCATAACTAAAATGGCCATAATGATCGTACCTGTTTCCCCTAAAATTTTATGTGCTGTTGCTACTGCAACCCGATCATTGACTGCAAATGCAATTTCATCTCTGCTTAAAGCAGCAAGATAAACATAGTTACATAGCAGATACAATACCATAACTAAAGAAGTTCCAATCACCATTGCACGTACGACGTTGCGTTTTGGATTTTCAATTTCTCCCGCTATAAATGTTACATTTTCCCAGGCTACACTGCTAAAAACCGATCCAACCATTGCCGCCGCTATACCTCCTAAAAGGATACCACCACTGATATCCGTCCAACCAAGGTCTTTTAAATTTTGATAGGAACTTAATCCATAACTTAAATTTTCTGAAAAATGATTCTCTTTAATCATAAATATACCACCTATGATCAACAGAATTAATGCAATTATTTTTGATGATGTAAAAAAAGACTGAATCATTTTACCACTTCGCACTCCCTTCGTATTAATAAAGGTGAGGGCTAAAATAATGAACATGGCTAATACCTGAATCCAGGTGATCTTAAATGATCCATTTTCATATAAGGGAGGGGCATTATTAAGTTCAGGAATGAGATAGGCTGTAAATTTACCGAATGCCACAGCGACCGCAGCAATCGTTCCTGTCTGAATGACGGTAAAGAGACTCCAACCATATAGGAAGCCCGTCATTTTTCCAAAAACTTCCGTTAAATAGGTATATTGACCTCCTGCTTTTGGAAATAAAGCTGATAACTCACCATAACAGATTGCCGCCGATACAGTCATTATTGCAGTAATAATCCAAACAATAATCACCCACCATCCGGAACCCAATTGCCGCATCATGTCCGATGAAACAATAAAAATACCGCTTCCAATCATTGATCCCATTACAATCATAATGGCATCCCAAAGTTTGAGTTGTCGATTCATATATTTTAGGTTGGTTACCTGACAACAAACTTACAAATATTCCTGAAAAACAACAGGTTGTCGAAAAATAAAAAATGCCTTCATTTCTAACTAAAATAGAAATGAAGGCATAACAGTTTTGCGTATATTTAAACGCTTTATTAAAGTGAATTTTAGTCCTATCCAAAGAACTTAGATGGATCAAAACCATGTTCTTTCAAAACATCGTCGGGCACACCTGTCCACACTCCTGGTGTGTTTCCTTTAAAACCGATAGCCTTTACACCGATTTCACTGGTATAAAATCCAGAAGAAGTTAGGTTACGCATCAGCGAGAAAAAAGCAACTCCTTGTTGCATTTCAGGTCTTGCTAATTCGGGATATGCAATATCATCTACAATCGCCAATTGCTCCTGTTGTTTACAGTTTACAAACGCTTGTCCATATCTCTTTTGACTGTGTACATCCAGCCATTTCAATCCGCCACGCATTGGAATTTTATTATCTGGTAAATCTTTTACAATGAACTCGATAAAATCTGGTACTCCAGCATCTGTAGCACTTCCTGAAGATGCATCCTTTGGTATGATGATATCTGCTAAAACAGTTATTGTTGCAAACTCATGTTCATTAAAGAATTTTTCTTCTTGTAATGCTTTAGTACGTTCATATTCAAAATCCTGAATTCCGGGCATTCTGTCTGCTGCATCTGCAACAGCAGTTTTACTATTATCGGTTTTACAGGAGCCTGCCAATAGACCAGTCCCAGCAGCGATCAGCCCTAATGCTTTTAGTGATTCTCTTCTATTCATGAGTTCTAGCTATTTAAATTTTTCTTTTCCTGTAAAATATATTCTGCTGTACGCATTGACAGGGCCAGGATAGTCCAAGTCAAATTTTTATCACCCTGTTGTACAAATGGCCCGGCATCTACAACAAACAGATTTTTACAATCATGTGCCTGCCCCCATTTGTTCAGAGCTGAAGTTTTAGGATCATTTCCCATACGTGTGGTACCACCTTCGTGGATAATTTTCCCTGGTGCTTCTAAACCATATAAGGTATCCGCTCCCGGAATCTTTGAGGTTATCACAGCTCCCATTTCGTGCATAACTGACTGAAATGTTTCTTGCATATGCTTTGCCTGTGCAATCTCCTCGTTTGCCCATTTATAATGGAAGCGCAAGACGGGTATTCCAAATTTATCGACTTTACTGGGATCTATTTCACAATAATTATCTATTCTGGCTAATGCCGTTCCTCTTCCTGCCATACCTACATTAGCACCGTAAAAACTGTTATAATCCTGTTTTAAAGATTCTCCATATCCACCTAATGGCTTTTGCTTACCATCAGGACCTTTTGCATTGTTATTTACATTGGGCACCCAGTTTAAAAAACCATAAGAAGGCATGTGTAAACCTCCTCCATACTCAATATGATAGCCACGAGGAAAATTAAGCTTCTTATTATCTTCCCACCATGGTGAGTAGATATGTACGCTTCCAACTCCATCTTCATTATAACGTTTACGGTCTAACAATTGTGGTAAAAAACCGGAGAGACTTGCTCCCGTTGAATCATGAAGATATTTTCCTACAACACCACTGCTGTTCCCTACACCTCCTGGATGTGCTTTAGATTTCGAGTTAAGCATTATGCGCGCACTCTCACATGCACTAGCTCCTAATATGACAGTCTTTCCTTTCACCGCATATTCCTGCAAATCTTTAGTGTCAACATATGAGACCCCGATAGCAATCCCTTCATCATTGGTCAGTACTTCACGAACCATTGCATTATCGATTACTTTTAGATTTCCGGTCTTTATTGCTGGTATCACCAAACAGGAAGATGAAGAAAAATCGCCATATACTTTACAGGCACGTCCACACTGCCCGCAATAAAAACATGTACCTCTACCTTTGATTTCTTTGGATACTTCCGTTAATACTGCTCCACGCCCCGGAATAACAGGTACCCCTGCTTTCTTTGCGCCCTTGGCTATATACAGCTCATTCAATCGTGGTTTTGGTGGTTTCATAAAGATACCATCAGGTTCGTTATGTATGCCTTCTACTGTACCATATACACCGATCATACGATCTACACGATCATAAAAAGGTTTAACTTCGTCATAGGTAATTGGCCATGCATCAGTAACACCATCTTTAGGTTTGAAATCATCAGGCCCCATGCGCAATGATATTCTGCCCCAGTGGTTGGTACGACCGCCTAACATACGGGCACGAAACCATTCAAATTCAGTACCTGCTACTTTACTATAAGGCTCTCCTTCAAGTTGCCATCCTCCGTATGCGGCGTCAAAGTCGCCAAAAGGACGGGTCGTCGAGGCACCGCGTCGGGGAGATTCCCAAGGCCAGCGTAGCTGTTGAGAATCTTTTGCCGGGTCATAAAAAGGACCGGCTTCCAACATCAGCACTTTAAGGCCTGCATTGGCAAGTATATAACCCGCCATACCACCACCGGCTCCCGAACCGACGACAATAGCATCATAGACTTCTGTACTTTCCTTTATTTGATAATTTACCATAATCAATTTTTAATTTTCTTAGAAGCCGTTTATCTTACGATTGAAAAAAATAAAACAACATGCACTTCAAATCTGTTTGGTTATAATTAATTGTATAGATGAAAGGACAAATTAGGTAAAATTACTCAAAATCACAAAACCGTTTTATCGTTTTAGCGCTTTGTAAACAAGCCTTTACAATTACCCTCCCATCATCCCCTTTTTATGACCATAAACCATATCAAGACTAAAATAAAGTTAGTATAAAGGTGCAGTTAAGAAAATGACTTTTTAAAATGTCAGTATTAATGCTTGTTCATTTAAATATTTTTAATCTTGTAAAAAAATACCTCCATGGTCGATCACTTGTTCTAGTAGCTGTCTGCTAACAAAAATAATAGACAAAAAAGAGGGGCTTACAAAACTGCAAGCCCCTCTTTTTTGTCTATTAATCTACTATATTCCAAACTGCTTTTTATAATTTTCTTCAAGCTGTTGTATTTCTTGTAGTAATTTCGTCTCTTTTGTCTGAGATAAAATACTCTTATAAACACCCAGTGTTCTTAAAGCAGTTTCAATATTTGAATATTCCAATTCTGGTTTTGTCTGCGCAATAGCATTATAATAAGACATATTTTGAGTTAAGAACTGCAAATTACGCTTAACAATGTCGTTTGCTTTTTGAGTTTCACCGACACTGTATAAAACATTAATGATCGGTGTATAGTTTAAAACATCCCGCATCAAGAAAACACGTTTCGGCATTTTGTCGTACACTAACAAAGCGATTTCTTTCGCTTCTTTCTCTTTTCCTTGTTCCAAGAGCTGTGTTGCAGTACTTCCCGTTATTGAGTTGACAATTAAACCAATCATACGGTACGATTCTGGATCCAAGTAAGGTGATGTTGCCATATTTCCCCAAGCATACTTCTTGGTAATATCAGTATAAGCGGCTTCAGTATTGACAAGCGCTCCTGCATTTTCTTTTGCAACCTGAATAGGCATCAAACGATATGCAAAACCTTCCTGCACTAGGTACTTGTCTAGACCTAAGTAATTATCATTTGGAACTGTAGCTGCAAAGTAAATAGGTCTTTTCCAATTGTTATCAGCTAAAATTGATAAGATAGACAGTTCGGCTCTGGTCACATAATTCTTATTATAAGTCCATGCTAAAGTATCTGGAATCGTATTTTCCCATTCCTTTGGTACTGTTTTATTTTGGATAACCGCATTTCTATCTACCGCTAAAGCAAGATTTTTAGTTGGTAAGAAGTTCTCAAATTCACCAGAGTTCAGCTGTGCTTTATTTTTAGCATCATCCGAAAGCATAAACTGTAAAACTAAATTTAAATCAGCATGTCCTGTAATTTGAACATCTTGAAAGTACATCACATCACGCACTCCTTTTTTAAATTTCTCTTTATCAATATTGATCGGTAACGCATCAGCATCATTTGCCTTTTTCTGCATTTGAGCCATATACCAATCGGCACTTAATAAACTTAAGTTTACGACACGTACATCTGTTCGTATACCTTCCACTTCCTGTGCATACCATAATGGATAAGTGTCGTTATCCCCGTAAGTGAATAAAATAGCATTAGGAGCACAAGATTCTAAGTAATCTTTAGCTAGATCACGCGCCGTTAATTTATGTGAACGATCGTGATCATCCCAGTTTTCTTTTGCTAATAAAACGGGTGCTGCAAGTAAACAAACCACTGTCGTAAGTCCTGCAGCTGTTTTAGGATTCATTTTCTTACCTAAGAAATCTGCTATCGCAAAAACCCCTAGTCCAATCCATATAGCAAATGCATAGAACGATCCAGCATAGGCATAATCACGTTCACGTGGTTGTAAAGGACTTTGATTTAAATAAAGAACAATAGCTAAGCCTGTAAAGAAAAATAACAATCCAACAACACCAGCATCTTTTTGTCTTTTACCGAAGTGCCAGAAAGCACCTATCAATCCTATAATTAGCGGTAAGAAGAAATACTTATTATTTGATGGATCGGTATTTAAAGAATCAGGAAGGGCATCTTGTCCACCGACCAACATTTGATCGATCGGTTTAATTCCAGAGATCCAGTTTCCTTCTGTAAAAGTGCCGTGTCCTTGCTGATCATTTTGACGACCAGCAAAATTCCAAAGGAAATAACGACCGTACATATGACCGATCTGGTAATTAAAGAAGAATTTTAAGTTATCACCAAATGTTGGAGACTGTCCTTCACCTAATCTTAAATAGTCCTGATAATAGCCAGGATGACCATCTCTATTACTATACACACGAGGGAATAAAACTTCTTTATCGTATTGGTAAGTAGATCCTGTCTGGATTTTTGTATACTTATCTTTATCTTTTCTGTAAGAATAGGTAGGTTCTACTCCTGTAACTTTAGAATCAAAGTTAGGACCTTTAAATAAAGGCTCACTTGCATATTGCTCACGTCCTAGATAACTTAAGAAAGTAAAGGCATTTTCTGGATCACTATTATTTAACGTTGGATTTGCTTTTGCACGGATCATAATCATGGCAAATGAGCTGTATCCGAAAATAATAAAAGAAGCACTGATCATTACGATATTTAAGATCGGTTTTACTTTTTTGATCGAATACCAAATACCATAAGCTAATAATGCAACCAATAACACAACAAAAAATGTGAATCCTGATCCAAATCCCAATCCTAATGTATTGACGAAGAATAAATCGAAATAAGCCGCGAATTTAACCGAGTACTGAATGATACCCCATAAGATCACCGCTAAAACCACTACTCCTAATAAGAATGATTGAATAGCTCCTTTGCTTGTAATTGTCTTTGCTCTCTTAAAGTAAATAACAACTGCAATAGCAGGGATAACAAGTAAGTTTAATAAGTGAACGCCTATGGAAAGTCCCATTACGTAAGCGATAAAAATCAACCAACGGTCAGCACCAGGTTCATCTGCATGGTTTTCCCATTTTAGAATACCCCAAAATACGACAGCTGTACATAAAGAAGACATGGCATATACTTCAGATTCTACTGCTGAGAACCAGAATGTATCTGAGAATGCATATGCTAAAGCTCCTACCAATCCTGATCCGAAGATCTTGATCAAATCTGCACTTGAATATGTTCCATCTACAGATTTTGTGACCACTTTTCGAGCTAATGCTGTAATGGTCCAGAATAAAAACAAAATGGTAATACCACTGCATACTCCAGATCCCACATTCATCCAAAAAGCAATTCTTGTAACATCTCCCCCTGCAAGGTTCGAGAATATATTTTGAATCATCAAAAATAACGGAGCACCTGGTTGGTGAACCACCTGCATTTTATATGCTGAGGCGATAAACTCACCGCAGTCCCACCAACTCGTTGACCTTTCTGCGGTTAACATATAAGTGACGGTAGCAATAATTGCGCAGGCCCACCCTAAAACATTGTTAATTTTAGTATAGTTCATATAATTATACTGTATAAAGATTATAATACGTTCCGAAAATAAGGATATTTAATAAGAAACGAATAAATTATATTTTTTTATACGCTTAAACTCAAATTTGTTACTGCCAGATAGCCTCTATACTAGGCAAAGAACTGGTCTTTCAGAATAAATTAAAAAATTATTAGCCTGAGAATCAATTAAAAGGCATTTACCGTTCATTTTTTATTTGCAGAAATGAAAAAGCGCCGTATATTTGCATCATCAAAAGTGACCAACACGCTTCCATAGTGTTACACTTTTGAGAATGTTTGCCCGATAGTATAAGGGTAGTACGACAGTTTTTGGTACTGTTTGTCTTGGTTCGAATCCAGGTCGGGCAACATTAAAAAAGGCTTACTTCGGTAAGCCTTTTTTGTTTTAATACATTTTCAAAAATACTTTCATGATGTATTAATCCAATCCTGTCTAAAGGGAGTATGTCCATAATGTATACTACACCAAAAAGATAGTTCTCAATAAATATTTCCACCAGTAGTAAATATGACACCTGTTAGTAGATACTATTCAAAAGAGGTTATCATACATTATACACCTTGGGATAAGATTTTGAAATTCTACACTTGTTTAACACTAAAAATATCGTGGGTAACAGTCGAACTATTATAATAACAAAATTATGCAATCTGCTTGACTTTTACTTTTTCCTGCTCATAATGAGGCATTATTTAAATTTTTACATTTTTTTTTCGATTGAAATTTTGAAATTAAAAACATTTATCTAACTTTGCACCATCGAAAGGATAAAGGTTGACATGTCAATCGAATCTATAAGATAGATTGCTCGATAGTATAAGGGTAGTACGACAGTTTTTGGTACTGTTTGTCTTGGTTCGAATCCAGGTCGAGCAACTTTAAAAAGAAAAAAATGGATTGTTATAAAAACAATCCTTTTTTTTTAAGTCATTAGAAAGTAATTGGCAACATACAAACAGAAAATTCTATTCTAATCCACTATATCAAAAATAAAAAACCATGCCTTTGCAATTCAACACGGTTAAGTTATTCGCCGGTTCTGGCACTACAGAATTAGCAGAAAAAATCGCTACCTCCTACGGGAAACCTCTTGGAGATAAAACGTTATCTCGTTTTAGCGATGGAGAAATCCAACCTTTTTACAATGAATCAGTTCGTGGAAGCGATGTATTTATTGTTCAATCAACAAATCAACCAACAGACAATTTATTTGAATTATTGTTGATGATTGATGCAGCAAAGCGTGCTTCAGCCCATTACATTACTGCTGTAGTTCCTTATTTCGGTTTTGCACGTCAGGATCGTAAAGACAAACCACGCGTAGCCATTGGTGCTAAAATGATTGCTAATTTAATTACCGCAGCAGGTGCACACCGCATCATGACAATGGATCTACATGCGGCGCAAATCCAAGGTTTCTTCGATATTCCTGTTGATCACTTAGACGGTTCGATTATCTTTGTTCCTTACATCAAATCATTAAACCTTCCTAACTTAACGATTGCATCTCCAGACATGGGTGGTTCTTACCGCGCACGTACATTTGCAAAATTCTTCAATGCAGAAGTAATCATCTGTGACAAACGTCGTAAACGTGCCAACGAAATTGAATCAATGTCTATTATTGGTGATGTTACTGGTCAAGACGTTGTTTTGATTGATGATATCTGTGATACTGCAGGTACTTTATCAAAAGCAGCAGCTTTGATCATGGAAAGTGGCGCTAAATCTGTGAGAGCAGTATGTACACATGCTGTATTATCAGGTAAAGCTTACGAAACAATTGAAAACTCTGTATTATCTGAAATGATTGTTACCGATACCATTCAATTGGATCCAGAAAAAATGAAACAGTCTACTAAAATTAGAGTGCTGTCTACTGCAGAATTATTTGGAAAAGCAATTAAGAATGTTAATCAACACGGTTCTATCTCTGATTTATTCGAAGTTGAATAGGCTAAATATTTAGAATTCAAAACATATTAAAACCTTTCTCTTTATGGAGGAAGGTTTTTTTTGTTATAATATTAGCAAGGACAGTAACATTATAACAAAAAAAACATATCTTTGCACCTTAAAATTTAATCAAATTAAAGATGAAATCAATTGCTATTAGCGGTTCTGTAAGACAGAGCGTAGGGAAAAGAGATGCAAAAGAATTGCGTTACGAAGGTAATATTCCTGCAGTTCTTTATGGTGGTTCTACACAAACTCACCTTTCTGTATCCGCAGCTGATTTGAAACAAGTTCTTTACACTCCAGAGGTTATCTTCATTGAATTAAACCTTGATGGAAAAACTGTAAAGGCTATCGTTCAAGACGCTCAATTCCACCCATTAACTGACTTAGTTACTCACGTTGACTTTTTAGAGTTGAATGATGAGAAAGAAGTTACGTTAAATATCCCTGTTAAGTTAACTGGAACATCTCCAGGTGTTAAATTAGGAGGTAAATTAGTTCAAAAATTACGTAAATTACGTGTTAAAGCTTTACCTGAAAACTTGCCTCAAGAAATTGCAGTTCCTATGGAATCTTTAGAGGTTGGTAAATCATTCCGCGTAGCTCAAGTTGTTTTAGAAAACGCTAAAGTTTTAAACAACTCTGACGATACGATCGTATCTGTTATCATGTCACGTGCTTTACGTCAAGCAGAAACAGAAGCTGCGAAAGCATCTAAAGGTGGTAAAAAATAATCTTTCGGGATTTATTAAACAGCTTATTAAAAGGCATCGAATTATCGATGCCTTTTTTTGTTAAGAAAAGTTTAGGAAATTAATTCTTAACACCATCTTAACATTGACTTTATCACGAATTAACAGTGTATCATTACTTTTGAGATCATCTTCAGGTCTCGACTTGTTTTATAAAAGTAATGAAAAAACACATTTTTGGATATCCTCAGATATTCCTGTTCTCCATCCTTATTTTGATTCAAAGTTGTGCTGATTCCGATCATGCGATCAAAATGAAAGGTTCAGACACCGAAGTGAACTTAGCTGTAAATCTTGCAGAAGAGTTCTCTAAGGAAAACGCTGATTTCAGTATAGCTATCTCCGGCGGAGGTTCAGGTCTAGGTATCACTGCTCTCCTCAATGGGCAGGCTGATATTGCAAATTCTTCACGTCCACTTACAGAGGACGAGATTGATCTCTTCAAAGAAAAAAATATTCCTTTAAGAACGGTTGTGTTTGCGGAAGATGCTACGGCATTTGTGGTGAATAAAGACAATCCTATTGACTCCATCAACCTAAAAGATCTAGCAGAAATTTTAGATGGGAAACAGGATTCCTGGTCTAAATTGTCAAACAGCAATTTACCGATCACCATTTACGGTAGACAGAGTAGTTCTGGAACTTATTCTTTTGTCAAGAAAAAATTAAAAATCAAATTCAGTCAAGCAGCGAAGGAGATGACTGGTAATTCGCAGATTTTAGAAAGTGTAAAACTGGATAAATCTGGTATAGGGTATGTTGGCGCAGGTTATATCTCTCAAAACACCAATGTTCAGCAAGGAATCAAAGTTTTAAAAATCATTGATAAAACGAATACAGCTGTATCGCCATTAGACCAAGAGGCCATCCGTCAAAATCGATACTACTTCCAGCGTCCGTTATTCCAATTTATTCCGGAATCATCATGGGAAAAAGTAGAACCGTTCATTTCATTTGAAAAAAATGCGAAAGGAAAAGCTTTAATCGAATCGTCGGGGTATTACGTTATTCATTAATAAAGGTTATGAAGTATAAAAATAGAATTTTAATTGATCGTGTCGCCCAGCACACTTTCAAATTGACAGGATATCTTGTGTTGGCACTTTTAGGTGGTATCTTCGGAATGTTACTCTACAATGCTATTTCTTTCTTTTTAGAAGTAAAACCATTGGATTTCCTAACAGGACGTGAATGGAACCCTACAGCTGCAACTCCTACCTATGGTATTTTACCATTGATCGTGAGTACAACAATTGTTGCATTTGGCGCTATGGTAATTGCGATCCCTTTGGGTATTGGTACAGCAGCTTACATTTCGGAATATGCAAGTCCTAAAGTTAAAAATATATTGAAACCCTTAATCGAAATGCTTGCTGCTATTCCTTCTGTTGTCATCGGTTTCTTAGGAATTGTATTGGTAGGACCCAAAATAGCATCGCTTACAGATCTTCCAAATGGACTAAATGCTTTAAACGGTTCTCTTTTACTTGCTATTATGGCATTACCGACCATCATCACCATTTCTGAAGATGCCATCCATGCTATTCCAAAAACATATCGCGAAGGTAGCTATGCACTTGGCGCAAGTAAATGGCAGACGTTGATCAAAATTACTATTCCAGCAGCAGCTCCCGGAATCATTGCAGCCGTTATGCTCGGACTTGGAAGAGCCATCGGTGAAACCATGACGGTATTAATGGCGACTGGGAATGCAGCCCTTTTTCCTGAGGATTTCTTTGATTCGGTCAAAACCATTACAGCAACAATTGCTATAGAAATGGGGGAAGTGCCTTTTCAGACAACACATTACTTTGCTTTATTTGCGATCGCAATTGTATTGTTCTTCATGACTTTAATAGCCAATCTGGTTGGTGAATATTTTATTAATCGTTTTAGAAAATATCATGCGGCTTAATTTTAAAAAAATAACTCCCATTATTGAATGGGGTTCATTATTACTTTCTACTGGATTAGTCTGTTTTTTCCTTATTGTCATCCTTTACGAAATTTTTTCAAAAGGCTGGTCTGCGATCTCGTGGTCTTTCATCACTGAATTACCAACCGATGGTATGACTAAAGGTGGCGTGCTTTCGCCAATAATCGGAACAGTTATTTTGACATTGATAACGGCGCTATTTGCAATTCCTTTTGGTGTCTGCTGTGCTATCTACTTAAATGAATATGCCAAAAACACATGGCTAACACGTACCATCAGAGCTTCTATACGTAACTTATCAGGTGTACCATCAATCATCTATGGTTTATTCGGATTAGCATTATTTGTGCAGGGCCTACATTTTGGAACTTCACTTTTATCTGCTGGTTTGACATTGGGGCTTTTATCCTTGCCCTATATCATAACGACAACGGAAGAGGCATTACTACGTATTCCTGCGAGTATGCGTGAAGCGGCACTTGCTGTTGGGGCTACAAAATTTGAATCGATTAAAGATGTTGTGCTTCCGGCTTCATTGCCCGGTATCCTCACGGGTGTTGTTTTGACGTTATCGCGAGCGGCAGGTGAAACAGCGCCAATTTTGTTTACCGGTGTTGCATTTTACATTACAGATGTGTCGGTTAACACTAGTCAGGAATTTATGGCTTTGCCTTATCACCTTTACATGCTGTCGACACAGCATCAATCTATAGAAGAAGTGCGTCCATTGGCTTATGGAACTGCACTCGTACTTATTATCGTGGTTTTCTTAATGAATTTAACCGCATTTTACATTCGTTATAAATACAGAAAAAATGACCAATAATTTATATACCAAAGATCTGAATATCTGGTTTGGTTCTAAACATGTTTTAAAAGGAATTGATATTGAGTTTCCTGAGAAAAAAGTAACGGCATTGATCGGTCCTTCCGGATGTGGCAAAAGTACTTTACTTCGCTCCTTTAACCGCATGCATGACCTCGTTCCTGATGCTAGAATTGAAGGAACGGTCAGTATCGACGGTCAAAATATTTATGAAAAAGGTATCTCGGTTACGGATATACGCAAGAGAATCGGCATGGTTTTCCAAAAAGCGAACCCATTTCCAAAAAGTATCCAGGAAAATATCGCTTACGGTCTGAAGCTGAACAATCTAGATGCAAGTCCTGCTGTTATTCAAAAAGCTCTTGAAGAGGTGTATCTGTGGGATGAGGTGAAAGATGATCTTAAAAAACCGGCAACCCGTTTATCTGGTGGACAGCAACAACGTCTGTGTATTGCCCGTGCAGTTGCACTTCGTCCTGATGTTATTTTAATGGACGAACCTTGTTCGGCTTTGGATCCGGTGAGTACCCTGAAAATAGAGGAACTGATCCATCAGTTAAAAGAACAGTATACAATTGTTATTGTGACACATAATATGCAACAGGCACAACGTGTGGCTGATAAAACGATCTTCATGTATCTGGGTGAAGTGAAGGAAGAGGGTGCTACTTACGATATCTTTAACAATCCGCAACATGAAATTACGAAAAACTATATTAGCGGACACTTTGGATAAGAACTGAGTGTGCTATTTTGTTTGTTAAAGCATGGAAGAACTATTGTATATGAAAAGGTTTCCTTACTTTTGCAGGCTAAGTATTAAACAATGAATTATCTTATCGTAGGATTGGGCAATATCGGAAGGGAATATGCCGACACACGTCATAATATCGGTTTTATGGTCGCAGATCAACTTGTTAAGGAAGCTAATGCTTCTTTTTCAACGTTAAAACTTGCATCATATGCGGAGTATAAGCAAAGGGGCCATAATGTATATGTAATCAAACCGACTACTTATATGAACTTAAGCGGTAAGGCAATGAATTATTACATGCAACTGCTGAAAGTTCCTATCGAAAATACGCTGGTTATTGTGGATGATCTTGCTATTCCTTTTGGATCCTTACGTATCAAGCCAAAGGGCTCTGCTGCCGGACATAATGGTTTAAAGTCTATTGAAGCACTATGTGGCGGGCAAGCATACCCGCGTCTGCGTTTTGGAATTGGTGATAATTATCCCAAAGGCAGACAGGTGGATTATGTGCTTGGGCCATTTGATCCTGAAGAGCAAAAAGAACTGCCACAGCTTATCGATCATGCTGTAAAGATGATCAATAGCTTTGTCAATATCGGTATTGAACTGACCATGACCAATCTGAATACAAAATAAAACAAAGCCGTTAACCTGTTAACGGCTTTGTTTCTTTTATAAAGCGATGCTCAAAAAAGCGCAAACGTTTGATATTCGAAAGCCTGGTTTTAATTTAAAATGATTTTCTACCTTTAAGCAGACTTAAATCAATATAAAACCGACTAAAGCATGTTTTATTTCCAAAAAACAAAGCAAAAATGTCTTACTGTATTAGCCATTTTATTGCTTTCTCATCAGGTAGAGGCCCAGGATTCGCGTTATTCTATTATACCGAAACCAAGTGAGCTAACTGCTCAAAATGGAGCGTTTTCTTTAACCTCCAATACCAAGATATTCATCAATAAGGAAAATCGATCTGAAATACAGGAACTGGCAGGTTTAATAAAAATTGCTACAGGTTTTGATCTTAAAATAGAACAGGAAAATACCGGTAAAAAAGGGATACACTTTGTTTTGGACAAGGGCTTAAAAAACAGCTCGGCAGAAGGATATACCTTGGATATTAAATCGGATAATATCATTGTGAAAGCAAAAACTGCTACGGGTTTGTATTATGCGTCTCAAACACTCAGACAGCTATTACCAAGTACGATTGAAAGCCAATCGGTAGTTAATAATGGTCAGTGGTCTATTCCCAACGTGTCGATAAGTGATATTCCGAGGTACAACTGGCGCGGCTATATGCAAGATGTAAGCCGGACATTTTATAGCGTGGATGTGATCAAAAAATATCTGGATGTAATGGCACTCTATAAACTGAATACTTTTCACTGGCATCTAACTGACGATCAGGGTTGGCGCATAGAGATCAAAAAATATCCTAAACTAACATCTGAAAAAGCAACAATTTTCCACCATACAACTCACCAACCTGCTGAAAGGAGTGGTTTCTACACGCAGGAGCAAATTAAGGATGTTGTGGCTTATGCCAAAGCAAGACATATCACGATTGTTCCTGAGATTGATGTTCCGGGACACTCCTGGCCAACGATTTTGGTATATCCGGAACTCGGCGTTAATAATAATAGCTATCCCAATCATGTATTTCCTTTTGTCTCTTCTTGGGGATACTGGGGAAATCAATTTACACCGAATACTTTAGACCCAACAAAAGAAGCTGTTTATCAATTTCTTGATGATGTATTTACTGAAGTTACCGCATTATTTCCAGGCCAATACATACATTTCGGTGGTGATGAGGTACGACACGACCTATGGGAAAAAGAACAACACGTGATCGACTTCATGAAAAAGAATAATATTAAAACGGTTACTGAATTACAGAGTTACTTTGTGACCCGCGTCTCTAAAATTATCACGAGTAAAGGGAGAAAACCATTGGGATGGAATGATATCTTGACAGATGTTAAAAATCTACCTAAAGAAACAGCTATTATGAGCTGGCTCGGAGCTGATGCGATCAAAAAGGCTGTAGAAAATGGATTTGAAAGTGTAGCAACGCCAACTGATCCTTTGTATTTTGATATTACACAGGCAGATCGAAATGACGGTACTATGAGTGATCTAGCCTACGGTAATATCAATACGCTTGAAAAAGTATACGAGTATGATCCGAGTAAAGGATTAACTAAAGATGAGGAAAAACTGGTGTTAGGTGTACAGGCTAATCAATGGACTGCATTAACACAAGAACTAAAGGATATGAATATCCATAACTTCCCGCGCGTACTGGCACTAGCCGAGACGGGATGGACAGTGAAGAATAAAAAAGATTTTGCAGATTTTACAGCCCGATTGGAAAAACATTATGATCGATTGGACGAACTGAAAGTCGACTACTATAAAAAGGGCGGTTTTACGGTAGCTAAATGGAGTCCTGCAACAGTTACTGAAGAGTTTAAAGAAATGACAATTGACGTGACTAAAAAGGTGTATACTACAGGTCGTGTGCAGGCGGGCTTCCTCTTTACAGCAGGTAAAAACTTTTTGGAAATAGATGGTGTCGAACTTTTGGAAAATGGTCAGGTGATCAGTGCAGACAAACATCACGCATTAGCAGATAAATTTAGAGGGACAAATAAGATCAAACCATTCTTCTTCAATTTTGAAGTGAAACAGTACAATCCCAAAGCGAAATACACCGTCAGAGCTAAAGTAAGAAGTGTTGGTGGTACAGATTCTAATGGAAACTTTACTTTTAACCTAAGTCCTTATCAACCCTTCACGGTAGCGGAACCGAGATAAAAATTCTTTCACAAAAAAGCCTCAAAATTTATGGATTTTGAGGCTTTTTTGTAAAATCTAGATTATCAGGGTCATTTGATCACAATACGCGGATTTTGATCACCTTCACTGATCAGCAACTTAATTTCCTTACCATTCTTAATTACAGAGGCACTTGCACCCCGAACTGCTTTTTTATTAGTGGATGATTCTAATGCCAATAGTCCTATTATATTTTTCGACAACTCACTGTTTTTTGCTGTTAAATCTGTAGCCATTACTTTCGTAACTGTTTTGGCATCGACTTCCTTAAGATCTGATTCTCGGGCAACTTTTCCATTTATTACTAAAACATAACCGTCTTTTGGATTGATATTTTCTTTATTATCATTTAAAAACTTTTTTAGTTTTTCCTGTTGCAAAGTTGTCGCATAAAAATCATCCGCTGACTTTTTGTATCCGGTAACCTTTATTTGATTCACTTGACCACCCTTTAGCGTTTTAACAGAATCCTGACGAATTCTTTCTTTGGAAATCTCGCCGTTGAGCCTTTTCTTAACATCTTCCTTTAAGGCATCTGGATTTTTCTCTGCAAATGTTTTTGTCGTAATTAAAATAACACCATCTTTACCTTTACTACCATAGAGCATTTGGGCAGAAGCATCTTTTAATACTGTTATACTTTCGATATTATTGGGGTTAATTGTATTTATTTCACTATAAAAGATTTCACCATCAACTACATATAATGGTTGAGGTTGATCAGAATTCAGTTTTCCTAAAGTCACCTTATCGGATTTGTCTGGGGTATATGTTAATTCTATTTTATTGGATTTATCATGCGCCCCCACACTATCTTTTACTGAAAATGTAGCGTCACCAGATTTAGTGGTAACCAAAACAACACCATCCTTCCCTTCCGTACCATACAGATCTATTGATGCCTTATCTTTAAGCACAGTAATAGCCTTTATACTATTTGGATCTACGCTATGAATATCATCAACTTTCTTTCCATCCACAATAAATAAAACATGCTGATTTAAAGTTTGCTTATCTAGACTCACCGCACCTTTCCCATTTCTACTAGATATACTATCCTTTACACCCGTTATCCTTACGCCAAAAGACTTTCCCTTTAATGAATCCTGTAAAGAAGCAGTTGTTTTTTTAATTGTATCTTGCGCTATTTGAATCGGTGAAACATTTGGCTGAAAAATGGATACTGCAGACTCTAAATCAATCTCTTTCGCGGCATCTGTCGCTTGCGTGATCTTAGCCTCTGCTTTATTTAACGTAAAAGCTCCAGCTGTCAATACAAAAATAGGCAACATAAATGCGTACTTTCCGAGCTGTATTTTTGCGGATCGTTTTTTATTCATCATCATTATCCTTCGCTTTAGTGTCTTAAAACTAAACTGATTTCCTAATGTCGCCGACCCGCTACTAGCATTGACACGGAGCAAGCTATACTGGTAGGTCTGTCTATCTACGCCGTTGTTGAGTACCTGCTGATCTGTTAGAAATTCCAAATTTTCACGGATTGCCTTTCGCATGAGCCATACAAAAGGATTGAACCAGCTGCTGATTAAAGTAAACTCACTGATCAAGATATCAATAGAATGCAAACCCTTCACATGAATATCTTCATGTTTAAAAATATCCAAGAGCTCCGGTTCTGGATGATGATCTCGATTAATGTATATTTTATTTAAAAACGAAAAGGGTACAATAGGGATAAAAACATTTCTAAAAAGATAAGATTGCCACTGTGCAGGTTCAGAATAAATATGAATCCGCAATAGGCTGATCATCTGAATTAAAAATCGAATTGATAATATCGTTACTCCTATAATGAGTAGAACAATCAATATATTATTTAAGGTAAAAACCGATTTGTCCACCTCTTGTCCGAGATCCATTGACCAATCCATCGCGATCTCCCCTACGGATGGAATTGGTTTTCTAAACCAAGATTGAATATCTAAGAACGGATAGGTAAATGAAAATAAAATACCTGTAATAAAATACATGCGGTTAAGCAGGTAAAATGTCAGGTTCTTTAATAACAATACATATCCTAAGTATACAACACTTAGTAATACATTAATCTGGATCGCATAATTTAGGATATTTTCCATGGTTACTTGCTTTTATTTTCCTTGATCATTTGCATGATTTCTTCCAATTCAGATGCAGACAGCTTTTCTTCTTTCACAAAAAATGTAACCATCTCCTTATATGAATTCTTAAAATAGTCTCCTACGAAAGAGTGCATAAATGTCTCTTTATAATCTTCTTCAGAAATCAACGGTTCGTATCGATTTGCATTAGCATACTTAACGGACTTTACGAATCCCTTTTTTTCTAGATTTTTAACTGTAGAGGCCAATGTCGTATAGGGCATCTTCTCGCCTTTGATATTGTCCAAAATCTCTTTCACAAAACATGCCTTAAGATTCCAAATGGCCTGCATCGCCTGTTCTTCTTGTGCTGTTAACTTTTCCATACCTGATTATTAAACTACTAATTATACACAAGTCTACGAAATAATCGTAATAATTCAAATTAATAATTCTTTTTTTTTATTCTCTGGATTTTCAAATACTATTTCTCCATTGAAAAAAATGAAACACGAAATGCCAAAGCTGTCCTTGCTTATAGTTCAAGAGCATTATTATCAGAATTCAATATTGTGATCAAGTTCAAGATATCCGCCTTGTCTAGTAATTCCCGATAAAAGTAAACTTTCAATAGATCTATGGCTGATAAACATGCCTTGACTGGGTCTGAATTAACATTCTAAATCCCAAGCATATTCTATCATGCTATTCAAATCTTCAATAAATTTGAAAACAACTTACATTTATAATTGTGACAATTTTGTTAATAGCTAAAAACGCATTCAATTTTTTTTAGATTTGGTTCTATACATTTCATTACGATAAGGGTATTTCATTTATGGATTTCGATTTTAGGTTAAAAGTTTTTTACGTTGCGGCCAATACGCTCAACTTCACAAAAGCGGCATCAGAGCTTTTTATCTCACAGCCAGCTGTAAGTAAAAATATACAGGAGATTGAAAACTCCATTGGTACACCGTTATTTGAACGATTAGGCAACCGTCTTGCTCTTACTCCTGCTGGAAAGATTCTTTATAAACATGCGCAGGTCATCTTGGAACAATACAATCAGGCGACTTATGAAATCAACGAAATAACAGGAAAGCAAAATGGAAATCTCTTTCTGGGAATCAGCACAACGATTTCTCAATATGTAATTCCTAAAATGTTAGTAGAGTTTAATCTCCATTTTCCACAAAATGAAATAAAAGTCACACAGGCTAATTCAAAACGGGTTGAGCAACTTCTCATCAAGAACGAAATTCATCTGGGTATTACAGAGGGATTGCCAGATAATAGATCATTAAAATTCACACCCTATATCAAAGATGAAATTGTTTTGGTCACCCGAAATACTAATCCTGTATGTAAAGAAGAGAGATTTGTCTTAAATGACATCTATAAATTAGCACTCGTATTCCGGGAACCTGGATCTGGAACTCGTGATATCATCGATTGCAAATTGAAAGAAGCTGGAATTTCGTTACAACATCTCCATACAGAAATTATTTTATCATCCTCCGAAAGTATTAAAAGGTATCTTAAATACAGTAATACAGCGGCATTTCTCTCAATCCATGCAATACAAGAAGAGCTTAAAAACGGTGATTTAAAAATCATTGAGTTAGAAGATTTTAGCATAGAGCGTTATTTCTACATCACCCATTTGGTTGGAGGACTTGCTGGCCTTCCACTAAAATTCATGAACTTTATTCAACAGCATAAGGGTAAAATCTACTCATAACATTTTGTTATAACAGATAATAATTATGAATTATAACAGCATTCTGTAATAGGGTACATTTGTTTAAAACCTAGTATGAATGGAAGAGGATATTAAAAAAATTAGGAGGAGTAGCAATACCATTATTATCGTGACAAGCATATTATTATGCTTCATTGTTTTATCTGCTTATATGACAAATGCTTTAGCGCATAAATCTCCTGATAAAGAGTCTGAACAGAGCGAAATAATTAACCATGTTGATCAATTAAAACTGACACCTTATGCTGACAATGCCGAAGATAAAATGGCAAGCTATGGTGAAAAACTGATAAGGGAGACTTACAACTATTTTTATGAAAAAGATGGAAGTAAAATTGGTAATCATCTGGCCTGTACCAATTGCCACCTCAACGGCGGAACAAAATCATTTGCGGCTCCCTATGTAGGGCTTACAGGTGTATTCCCGATTTACATTGGCAGAGAAGATAAAGTGGAATCATTAGAAGAGCGTATCAACGGTTGTTTTGAACGTAGCATGAACGGAAAAGCTATTGATGTGAACAGTACCGAAATGAGGGCAATTGTTACCTATATTAAACATATCAGTAAAGATACGCCAATTGGAAAGCGAATTACTGGGCAGGGATTTGTCAATGTGACTATTCCAGAAAGAGCTGCCGATCAAAAGAATGGAGCTACTGTCTTTCAACAGCATTGCCAAAGTTGCCATGGTACAAATGGAGAAGGCCAAAAACTTGCTGGTACTAAAGGATATCAATATCCACCTCTATGGGGAAATGATTCCTACAATGATGGTGCAGGAATGGCACGTATGTTAACAGCAATGAAATTTATCAAAGCAAATATGCCTTTAGGTGCTACTCACGACAGTCCGATTTTAACTGATGAACAGGCATTTGATGTGGCTGCTTATATCAACTCTTTTTCTAGACCAATCAAAGCAAATAAGGAAAATGACTATCCTAACTTAGCAAAAAAACCAAAAGACTCACCTTATCCACCTTATAACGACGAGATAAGTGCAATACAACATAAATTTGGTCCTTTTAATTTTTAAAAAATGAATAAAACAATTATGATCATGATCCTTGCTATCTGTAGCATGGGTAAATTAGCGGCACAAACGCAAGAAGAAGCATTGGTGAAAAATGCGTCATTTCAAGGAGCTGTTGCTGAAAAAAAATCGTATCATGCGATCTACCAATTGGATAGCAATGATCCAAAAACAATTGAGAAAGCAATTCGCAACATCAACAATGTGTTGGACGATCCACGATTAAAAGGAAAATTAACGCTTGAACTGATTGCTTTTTCTGGTGGAACTGAGGCATTTTTAAAAAGTACTTCTAAATATGAAGAACAGTTCAAAAAACTAATCGCAAGAGGAGTCCAAGTAGCACAATGTACTAACTCGTTAAAAGAACGCAATCTGACCAAGGAACAACTGTTTGATTTCATCGGTTATGTTCCAAGCGGTAATGGTGAATTGGTGATCAGAGCTCATCAAGGCTGGACAATTGTTAAACCATAATTTGAAAACAAGACATGCAAAAACTCACTAAAACTATACTTGCTTTGTTACTTGGAACCTCATGTTCTTATGCACAAGATCATCAATTTCATCCTCCATGGAATACCCCTCCTGAATCTGCTGTTAATTTTACGATCCCTGGGATTGACAACATCCCTGATCTTTATGGTGAAATTGAAAATCCACAATTGGTTATTTTCTTTGCCGGAAACCAGTTTATGGTTATCGATGATCTTATCAAAACTTTCAAAAAAGAACATCCGCAATACGAGCGTATATTTGTCGAAACATTACCTCCGGGAATACTGGCAAAGCAAATTCAAGGTGGATCATTAACAATCGGCAATTTGAAGATTACGCACACGCCAGATATTTACACTGCGGGTCAAAGACGGATCACAGAGATGGCTGACTATTTTGATCAGACTATTGCTTATGCAACCAACAAACTTACCTTAATGGTTCCAAAGGGTAATCCGAAAAACATCAAATCATTGAAGGATTTAAAACGTAAGGATGTTCGTATCAGCATGCCTAATCCAGCTTGGGAAGGTGTTGGCGAGCAGATAAAAACCGCTTATCGCAAAGTTGGCGGAGAAGAACTCGTACATACCATTATGGAAGACAAGGTTGCTGATAAATCTACTTATCTCACTAAAATACATCATCGAGAGAGTCCACTTCGAATATTAGAAGGTCAAGCCGATGTTGCTCCAGTATGGTACTCAGAGGCATTTTTTCAAAAAATGATCAATCATCCGGTAGAAAGTATTACCATTCCGGATAATGAAAACATTACGGCGAAATATATGGCTGGTAAATTGAAAAAATCTAAAAATAAACAAGCTGCTAGTGATTTTATGGCTTACCTTCAATCAGATTCTGCAAAAAACATTTATAAAAAATATGGTTTTCAGGTAGATTAAGCTTTAGCATTGCCTAAATTTTGTTTCAGGTTTCTGCGTGGAAAAATCAAAAAAGTCTTTCCTTTTATACTCATCGAAGAGTCAAATTGGACGGGCTTTTTTTGCATTATGTGCATAAGCAACATTATGCTTAAAAAATTAGATTTTTACCTTATCAGCCAATTGAAAACTTTTGGATAAACAAATGGCGCGTATCAGTAATAACTCAGATTTTTAATTAAAAATAATGTCAAAAATGCTTAGATTATGGCATTATTATTACGAAAACCTAGTATATTAGCCCTCAATTTTATTACATTTGCATAAACACATGATAACATAAGAAGCTTATGTCTGAAACAGCATCTATTATTTTAAATGGTTCGTCATACGAATTTCCAGTTATTACTGGTACAGAAAACGAAAAAGCAGTTGACATCTCTAAATTGAGAGATCAATCTGGATATATTACATTAGATCCAGGTTTTAAAAACACTGGTGCAGCAAAAAGTGCTGTCACTTTCCTTGATGGTGAGACAGGTATTTTAAGATACCGTGGCTACCCTATCGAACAATTAGCTGAAAAATCAACTTTCTTGGAAGTTGCTTATTTATTGATATACGGAGACCTTCCAACAAAAGCAGTTTTAGAACAATTCAGAACGGACATCAAATCACAGATGATGATTCATGAAGACATGAAAAACTTCTTTGCGGGTTTTCCTTCAAAATCCCATCCAATGGGACAATTATCGTGTCTAGTTGGAGCTTTATCAGCATTTTACCCTGAATCTTTAGATCCAAATCCAACACCTGAAGAAGAAGACAAAACAATTATCAATTTATTGGCTAAAATGCCTACGATTGTTTCTTGGATTCAAAAGAAATCTTTAGGTCATCCTGTTGTATATCCTAAAACTAATTTAGGTTATATCGACAACTTCTTAAATATGATCTTTGGTGAAGTCAATCAGGATAAAACTTTTGATCCAGTTGTGATTGATGCCATGCATAAATTATTGATTTTGCATGCTGACCACGAACAGAACTGTTCGACTTCTACAGTACGTATTGTAGGTTCATCAAACGCAAATTTATATGCTTCTATTTCTGCTGGTATCAATGCCCTTTGGGGACCGTTACATGGTGGAGCAAACCAAGCTGTAATTGAAATGCTTGAAGCGATCAAAAATGATGGCGGAGATGCTGAAAAATATTTAGCGAAAGCAAAAGATAAAAATGATCCTTTCCGTTTGATGGGATTCGGTCACCGTGTCTATAAAAACTTCGATCCTCGTGCTAAAATCATTAAAAAAGCATGTGATGATATCTTAGAAAAATTAGGTGTTAATGATCCTGTTTTAGATATCGCTAAAAAATTAGAAGAAGCGGCATTAAATGATCAATACTTCATCGATAGAAAATTATATCCAAATGTTGATTTCTACTCAGGTATTATTTACCGTGCATTAGGATTCAACTCGGAAATGTTTACCGTATTATTTGCTTTAGGTCGTCTTCCGGGATGGATTGCACAATGGAAAGAAATGCGTGAAAACAAAGAACCTATCGGTCGTCCAAGACAAGTATATACTGGTCCGACGGAACGTGATTATGTTGAAATAACACAACGTTAATTCTTAAAATATTTTAATAAAAAAGCATCTTTCGAGATGCTTTTTTTATTTCCATAAACAAATGTCTATTAAACCAGTATATAATTTGTTTTTCCTTCTCTTAATTCATACCTTTTCATTAAATTTGCCTACTAGAATTTCACTTATTAATAATCATTACAAATAAGAATTGTTAGATTTATTCATCCATATCCTTGTTCCTGTTGCTATATTCATGTTTATAGCAATTTTTACGTTGTTTGCGGTATATGCGGAACGTAAAATTGCTGGCTTTGTTCAAGATAGACTTGGTCCTATGGAAACGGGAAAATATGGATCTCTCCAGACCATCGCAGATATTTTAAAGCTCCTGCAAAAGGAATTGATTACTCCGCTACTAGCGGATAAAATTTTATTCCGCCTGGCTCCTATTGTTATTTTCGTAGCTGTTTTCACGGGTTTTTCTGTTATGCCTTGGTCTAAGGATTTTATTCCAGTTAATACACACACTGGCTTATTCCTAATTATGGCTATTGTCTCTATAGATGCTATTGGTATCTTAATGGCCGGTTGGGGTTCTAACAATAAATTTTCATTGCTTGGTTCTATGCGTGCAATTGCACAAATGGTTTCTTATGAAATTCCGGTAGGATTATCCTTAATCGCAGCCGTGATGCTTACGCAGACGCTAAATCTGAATGATATTGCGACGAATCAAGGTGTATTATCAACAGAAGAAATCAAGTTTTTAGGTATTTGGTCTGTTAAAAATGTCGGTGGTATATTTGCCTGGAATATTTTTCAAGCACCCCATATGATCGTCACCTATATTATATTTTTTATAGCGACTTTAGCAGAGTGTAACCGTGCTCCTTTTGATATTCCGGAAGCAGAATCAGAACTTGTTGGAGGCTTTCATACCGAATATGGAGGGATACAGTTTGCATTTTTATTTCTAGCTGAATATGCTATGATGTTTCTGGTATCCATGTTGGGTGTAGTTTTATTCTTAGGCGCTTGGAATACACCTCTTCCGAATATTGGCCCATTAAAACTGGCTGACTGGACAACAGGCTTTGGCTGGGGAATATTTTGGACTTTTTCCAAATCCCTCTTTTTAGTTGGGGTTCAGATGTGGATTAGATGGACTTTACCGCGTTTACGTGCAGATCAACTGATGAATTTATGCTGGAAGGTTTTAACACCTCTCGCGTTTTTATGTATGGCTATATCAGCGATCTGGAGAATTTTAGTAATTGTTTAATTTGGTTAATTCGATATGATATTCAAAACGGCTTTTCATGCATTAACAACTGCTTTCAAGGGACTATCTTTGACAGTAAAGCATCTGTTTGGTGCTCGAAAGGCACGCCAAGAACTGGATATTACAAAAGATAATTATTTTGATAAACAGGATGGTATTGCAACAGTGCAGTATCCGAAAGTCAAAATGCCTATTCCTGAGGTAGCGCGATATCAGCTTGAAGTTGAGATCGACGACTGCATTGTCTGTGATCTATGTGCTAAGGCTTGTCCTGTCGATTGTATCGCAATTGAAGCGATCAAATCTCCGGAAGCAATCGGAAAAACTTCAGATGGTAGTGTCAAACGTCTTTACCCGGCTCAGTTTGATATTGACATGGCAAAGTGTATGTACTGTGGATTATGTACGGTTGTATGTCCTACAGAATGTATCACTATGACAAATCAATATGACCGCAGTTCAACGAAATTAACGGATCTGATTTATGGATTTTCGGATATGACCGACGATCAAGTTGCACAAAGAAAATCTGAATGGACCAAATTTCAAGCTGAAAAGGAGGCAGCAAAATCAAAATAATGACTTTAGAGCTTTTTTTATTTTATGCTTTTGCACTTTTAGCTGTAGGTTCTGCCCTATTAGTAGTAAGCTTAAAAAATATAGCACGCGCGCTATTTTTATTTTTTGTTGTTTTATTTGCTATGGCCGGGCTTTACTTATTTGCTTTAGCAGACTTTGTTGCTATTACGCAAATCATGGTATATGTCGGCGGTGTATTAATCTTATTGCTTTTTGCATTTATGCTTTCTAACAAAGAGCTGTTGCAAGATTTACAGCAAACAACAGGTTCTTTATTCTCCCTACCGACATGGAAGGTGCTACCTGTTGCTCTCGCCTTTTTTGGAGTCATGATTTTTGGCATTGTGGAATGGCAAAAATCTTTCCCAGCTTGGATGGCAACAGCTATCCAAAATAATACGGTTATCAAAAGTACAGACAATAATATTCATCAATTAGGTATTAAGTTTATGACTCAGTATGTGCTTCCATTTGAAGTTATTTCCATCTTTTTGATGATGGCTTTGATCGGAGCATCACATCTTTCACGAAAGGATTTACAAAAATGATCACCTTAACACACTTTCTAGTTGTCTCGGCCTGTATTTTTTGTATTGGTCTATATGCCGTTCTCGCAAAGAAGAACGCCATTATGATTTTAGTTGGCATTGAATTGATGATCAATGCGGCTATTCTCAATTTTGTAGCTTTCGGAAAGTATGATAAAATTAATTATGGGGGTCAAATATTTGCACTGTTTGCAATCGTACTTGCTGCGGCTGCAGTTGCAGTTGGATTGGCCATCATTTTAAATGTATACCGACAATACAGAAGCATTAATCCGGATCAAATTCGTGAATTAAAAGACTAGCATTGAACTATTTATTTGACATATCACCCATTAATACAGCATTGTTTGCTTTGGCAATGCCTTTGCTGGCTTTTCTATATCAGGCTGTTGTTGGTAAAAAAGATCAATCTGGCCTTGTTGGTACAGCTGCGATTATTTTAAGCTTCATCTTTAGTTTAATTACCTTTCTGGATGTCTGGAACGCGATGCCTTTATCATCTGAGATCAGATGGTTTACAATAGGAAATACCACTTTTACAGTTGGTCTATTGCTGAATAACCTCAGCTCTTTGATGCTACTGTTAGTTTCGACAATAGCAGTTCCGGTGCATATTTATTCTAAATCATATATGCACGATGATACCGGCATACATCGTTATTGGATGTATCTCAGTCTATTTTGCTTCGCAATGCTCGGGCTTGTCATCATGAACAATTTACTGCTTATGTATGTGTTCTGGGAACTTGTCGGGTTTGCATCTTATCTATTAATTGGATTCTGGTATACGAAGGATGCTGCCGTGCAAGCAAATAAGAAGGCTTTTTTAGTCAACCGAATCGGTGATCTGGGCTTCTTGATCGGCATAGCGATTGTCTACGCTCAATTTGGATCCCTCAATCTTGTCAATCTATTTGGAAATGATGGACTTATCGCTAATACTAGTATTGAAAACGGCCTATGGATATCTCCACACAATAGTATGGATGCGATCTGGTTGACGATTACTGGCCTTGCATTTTTCTTAGGGGCTATGGCAAAATCAGCCCAATTTCCATTACATGTCTGGTTGCCTGATGCTATGGAGGGACCTACATCTGTTTCATCTCTAATACATGCTGCGACCATGGTGGCTGCCGGTGTATTTTTAATGAGTACTTTATTTCCTTTATTTAACGAAACAGTCCTTTTGACTATTGCTATCATCGGTACCATCACTGCTACTACTGCTGCATATTTTGCTTTGGGACAATATGACATCAAAAAAATACTTGCTTTTTCGACAATTTCCCAATTGGGTTATATGATGGTGGGAATAGGTATAGGCACCTGGGATGCGGCCATGTTTCATCTATTGACACATGCTTTTTTCAAGTGTTTATTATTCTTATGTGCTGGGGCTGTTATCCATGAAATGGCACATCTGAAAGCGCATAGCAAGCATGATTTCGACCCACAGGATCTGCGCAATATGGGTGGACTTCGTCACTATATGCCACAAACATTTGTACTGATGACAGTAGCTTCCTTGGCACTTGCGGGTTTTCCGTTGACTTCGGGCTATTTATCAAAAGATAGTATCATTATTTCTGCATTCGAATGGGCATCAACGAAAGGAGCTTTGTTTCAGATCGTGCCAGTGACATTGATTATCGTCAGTATTATGACTTCATTTTATATTGGACGTCTAATTTTTAAGGCCTTCTTTTCGGAACTGCGTATCAAAAATCTATTGGGATCATCTATACATTTGAGTGAATCGCCTAAACTTATGCTTTGGCCAATGTATTTCCTGGGCATATGCTGTTTCTTTCCTCTATTTTCGATCAATCCAATTTCCTATCATGACTCGTGGATAATGGATGGATTACTGGTTGATTACCCTTACGAAGCAAATCATCTTGCCCATCTTGTCATTCCTGTATTACTAACAGTCGGTGCATTATCAGTGTGGATATTAGGATGGAAATGGTATGCAAAAGGTCAATATCCACTAAATGAAAATAGTCTTGCAAACCGGTTATCCTTGCATCAGGGATATATGAATTCATTTAATGAAACAATTATTGTCAACAGTATTTTGAAATTAAGTGCTCTTTCCTATTGGTTAGATCGAAATATTGTTGATGGTTTTATACACAGCTTAACAAAATTGATCCAGCAGCTCGCGCATTTGAGTCATTGGCTTGACAAACATATTGTTGACGGTATAGTTAATGCTATTGGAAAATTCGCTCTTCTGTTAGGAACTTTTGTGCGTTCACCCCAAAATGGGAGACTACAGACTTATTTATATTCTGTATTCTTACTTGTTATAGTTGGTTTAATTTATCTTTTATTACGTTAGAAAATGCCTACACTATCCTTATTAATCTTTTTACCTCTACTAGCGACAGCGATTATATTAGCACTTCCTAGTCGATTCAAGGATGCTTATAAATATATTGCCCTTGCTATAACTGCTATTCAGTTTCTACTGGCAGGAATGGCCTACTTTTCGTTTAATCCAACCGCAACAGGTATCAATACACTTGAAGGATATCAATTGGTAGAGCAACTGCCGTGGATCCGCCTAGATCTTGGAACTATTGGTAAACTGGAGATTGACTATCTGCTCGGGGTAGACGGGATTTCTATGCCTTTATTGGTTTTAAGCGCATTTGTGATGTTGATGGCAATTGGTGCTTCCTGGAATATCCAGAAAAGTATGAAAGGTTATTTTGCCTTACTTATGCTTCTGAATATGGCTGTCATTGGCATATTCTGTGCTTTAGACTTCTTCTTATTCTATTTATTTTATGAGGTGATGTTACTCCCTTTGTACTTCCTCATCGGAATCTGGGGTGGCGAGCGAAGAGAATATGCTGCCATGAAGTTTTTTATTTATACATTATTCGGTTCTGTTTTCATGCTCTTGGTCATAGTAGGTCTTTACTTCTCGGTGATCAATCCTGTTACAGGTGCTCATACCTTTAGCATGATCCATATGATGAATCCGGACAATTATGTACAAGGTTCTATTTTTGCACTGGATGGTTATCAGGAGATTTTTGGTATATCAGCACGTCTGATTGGATTTATTGTACTTTTCTTTGCTTTTGCTATTAAAGTTCCTATTGTCCCACTACATACCTGGCTGCCTGATGCGCACGTAGAAGCTCCGACACCAGTTTCTATTATCCTAGCGGGTATCTTATTAAAGATTGGGGGATACGGTATCATCCGCGTTTGTTTCAGCATCTTCCCTGATGCTGCAGCAACTAGTAACTGGTGGCTGGGTCTTATCGGGGTGATTTCGATCTTATATGGTGCCTTTAATGCATTAGCACAAAAAGATTTGAAACGAATGATTGCTTATTCTTCTGTATCCCATATGGGATTTGTACTCTTGGGCTTAGCTTCTTTTACTGCAGAGGGTATTTCTGGAGCAATGTTTCAGATGATTAGTCATGGTTTTCTATCTGCAGCTTTATTTTTCTTGGTCGGTGTTATCTACGACCGTGTACATGACCGTTATATTCCACATTTTAGAGGATTGGCCAGTATTATGCCTAAATATACGGCATATATAGCTATTGCATTTTTTGCTTCTTTAGGTTTACCTGGTTTCTCTGCATTTATTGCAGAGGCGTTTGTGATTATCGGAACATTTAATTCGGCAAGTTTAGGTACTGGTCTCCCAAGATGGATGGCTATAGCTGGATCTGTTGGAATTCTAATGAGTGCGGCCTATCTATTATGGACATTACAAAGAATGTTTTTTGGAGAAACAAGATTAAAAGGTGGAGTTTCTTGGCAACAGGCCCTAGTCGATCTTTCCGTTAGGGAACAGCTAATCTTGTTCCCCACTTTAGCACTTGCTTTACTTTTAGGAATATGTCCTTTTATTATATTCGACCAAATGAATGCTTCTGTCATCAATTTGGTTTCCTTTATTCAACAGTATAACTAAAAACATGGCCGCATTTGCTTCATCAATTTCGTCAATTTTAGACCATATCATAGTAAGTATTCCTTTATTCAAGCCGGAACTTGCACTCATGATTGCTTTTGTATGCAGTATATTTTGCAGTTTATTTATAGACCGAATTTGGAAACAGAGTTCATTTACTATTACCATAATCGGTTTATTACTTAGTTTATATTTCCTTTTTGATCAGAATAGCCTATTTACTGGTGAATCTGGATTTTTTGAGATGATCAAAATTGATAAATTATCTATTTTATCCCGCATCATCTTATCGCTATCGACTATACTTATAGCTGTATTCATCCAGCAACGTTTTTCAAATCAGATCCGTCCTATTGGTGATCTTTATGCAGTATTGCTCACAGCTACACTAGGGCTGCACTTATTAACAATAAGCAGCAACTGGTTGCTGATTTTTATCGCGATTGAAACTTTATCGATCAGCTCGTACGTCATGGTCGGATATTTCTCTAAAACGAAATTTGAGGCTGAAGCGGCAATGAAATATGTTTTATTTGGCTCCATCTGTGCAGCGGTGATGCTGTATGGTCTATCACTTATTTACGGTTTCACGGGAAACTTAAATTTTGATAGCCAGCAACATATCCAGGGACTTATTGAAGCTCCAAAAGTCATGACCTGTATTGCATTTCTGTTTTTACTAACCGGAATTGGTTTTAAATTAAGCTTTGCCCCTTTTCATGTGTGGAGTCCTGATGTTTATCAAGGTGCTCCGACCCCGATAACTGCCTATCTATCAACAGTACCAAAAATTGGAGCACTGGTTCTGTTATCGCGTTTACTGGCGAGCTGGACTGCTAGCCCTTTCTTCTACTCAGAGTTCTTAATCTCCGTTATCATCATCATTGCAATCGCTACAATGCTTATTGGAAATCTAGCCGCATTAAAGCAAAAAGATATTAAAAGAATGATGGCCTATTCTTCTATTGGTCATACGGGTATACTCTTAATGGTGGCTCTTGTTTACATTGACAACGATCCTGATGTTCTATTATTTTATCTGGCAATCTATTCTTTGATGAATATCGCAGTCTTTTTATTTATTGATCAACTGGAACAAGGTCTTGAAAGTACCACTATTGAATCTTATAAAGGTTTGGGTAAAAAATACCCGGTGATATTTGTGAGCTTCTCTATTCTGTTGATCTCACTAATCGGACTCCCTCCTACTGCGGGATTTATCGGAAAACTTCTGGTATTTTCTAAGGTATTTGAACAGTACCAGACGTTAAATGAAATACCTTTATTATTCCTACTTATTGTAGGAGCCTTAACTTCTGTGATCTCGTTATTCTATTATTTTAAAATTCCACTATTTGCATTTTTAAGAGATAATGACACGGCTATAGCATTACCAAAGTTCAACAGATTTTTAGTTCTTATAGCTGTTTCGATCAGTATTTTGGTTGTACTCCTCGGAATATATCCAAGTCTGCTTTTAGATTTATTAAAATAGGCATCCCAATTTTCTTTCATCAATTAAGAAGTTCTTTTCGGGTCTAGCGGCTAATACCCTAAACGCATTTCATAAAACAGATTCTGCCAAATAAATTTGTTTTAGATATGACGCAATTAAGATTGTAAATAAAACAAATTTATCTAAGTTTGTACTATGATAAGTGCATTAGCTAACACTATTTTTCAACGTGCAATCGCAGATTATCACGTTGAAAACGAAATTGATCAAGTTATTCAAAACCCTTTTGAGTCGTCATCATTAGAACATTTACTGTATATGAAATGTTGGATTGATACCGTACAATGGCATATGGAAGATGTGGTCAGAAATCCTGAAATCGATCCTAAGGTAGGTTTATACTGGAAAAGAAGAATCGACGAATCCAATCAGCATCGTACAGATACTGTGGAATATATAGACAGCTACTATCTATTGAAATTTCAAGATGTTACTCCAAACGAAGATGCTAAAATCAATACAGAAAGTCCTGCTTGGGCAATTGACAGATTGTCGATACTAGCTTTAAAAATCTATCATATGGAGCAAGAGACTTTACGTTATGATGTAGCACCGAGCCATATCGATGCTTGTCAAGTTAAATTGAATATTCTTTTAGAACAACGTGTTGATCTCTCTCAGAGTATTGATGAATTGCTTTCTGATATCCAAGCTGGAAAAAAATACATGAAAGTCTATAAACAGATGAAAATGTATAACGATCCGAGTTTAAATCCTGTATTGTATCAAGCATCAAAATAATGTCTTTACCATCCAAAATAATTGTTACGCGCTTCTCTGCCATGGGAGATGTTGCCATGGTTGCTTCAGTCTTGAAGGAATTTGTGCAACAGTACCCTGCTGTAATGATTATTATGGTAACCCGTCCAGCTTTTAAGGCTTTTTTTGAAGGTATTCCGAATGTACAATTCCATCCTTTTAATCCCAAAGAACAACATAAAGGTTTAAAAGGTATTGTGAACCTAAAAAGAGAATTAACTTCTTATGGTGCCGATGCAGTTGCTGATCTACATTTTAATTTAAGATCTCGAATTTTAGCAGTTCTTTTTAAGGTATCGGGACTTGTGGTCAAGCAATTGGACAAAGGCCGAAAAGAAAAAAAAGCACTTACCCGATTTCAAAATAAGGTTTTGAAACCGTTAAAACCGACTGTTGAACGTTATGCCGATGTATTTCGTGATCTTGGTTTTAAATTTATCTTGCAGAATAAATTAGAACCTACTAAGTTGGCATTACCCAACTTAGCACATGCTTTATTTTCGGATGATGAAAGCAGAAAAATTGGGATCGCCCCATTTGCACAACACTCCTATAAAGTCTTTCCTCTTCCAAAAATGCAGGAAGTAATTGCTTTCTTATCCCAGAACAACTTTGACACATTCATATTTGGCGGAGGGAAATTGGAACAAGCACAAGCTGAAAAATGGCAAGCACTATATCCCAGTGTCCACAGTACAATTGGTCGTTTCAATCTTAAAGAAGAACTTGCTATTATTTCTAATTTAGACTTAATGATCAGTATGGATTCTTCAGGTATGCATATGGCTTCTTTAATGGGTGTTCGTTGCTTGTCCGTGTGGGGTGCTACCCACCCTTTTGCGGGATTTCTTGGTTATGGACAATCCATAGAAGATTGTGTTCAGGTAGAACATCCGAATAGACCAAATTCAATATATGGGAATAAGCCCTGTGATTGTGATGGTAAGGAAGCAATTGATTTAGTCTCTTCGGAAATGATTATTAACAAAATAAAACAAATTATCTAAATTTGAATTTACAGATAATCGAATAATACTTTTACCCACTTTAAGTAACATCTAAAATAAGACAATATACAAGTAATAAAATGTTAAGAATAGGATTTGATGCAAAGCGATTTTTTAATAATCACACAGGGCTAGGGAACTACAGCCGTGATTTAATTCGCATATTACGTGCTAATAATCCTGAGATAGAATACCTCCTTTACACACCACAAACTGGAAAATATCACTATAATAGTCTAGTTCCAGATCATATTATTAAACGTCCCTCTGGCTTTATAAATCGTACCTTACCAAGTAATTGGCGTTCTAACCGTATTGTTAAGGATTTAGAACATGATCAGATTGATATTTATCACGGTCTTTCCGGAGAGATCCCAATAGGTCTAGATAAAACATCCATTAAATCTGTCGTGACAATTCATGATTTGATTTTTATTCGCTATCCTGAACTATATAAAAAGATTGACCGTGCGCTTTACCATAAGAAATTTAAATATGCATGCGAGCATGCAGATCAAATTGTAGCGATAAGTGAACAAACCAAATTAGATATTGTTGATTTTTTTCACATTTCTAAAGACAAGATCAAAGTCATCTACCAGGGATGTCATGAATCATTTAAATCTGTTAAATCGGAAGAAGAAAAGCAAAACTTAATTAAGAAGTTGGGTCTTCCCAACGAATTCATATTGAATGTAGGTACAATCGAGCCTCGTAAAAATGCTTTTTCAATTGTCCAGGCAATTAAAGATAAAGATATTCCTTTAGTTATAGTTGGTAAACAGACTGCTTATGCTAAGGAAATAAGATCGTACGTTGCGGCTCATAATATGGAAAATCGCATAATCTTTTTACAAGGATTGACAATGAATGAATTATCGGTCCTCTATAGCATTGCTAAAATATTTGTTTATCCTTCCATTTTTGAAGGATTTGGAATACCTATCATTGAAGCATTATATAGTGGAACGCCTGTCATCACAACAAATTTCGGCGTTTTTCCTGAAGCTGGAGGACCATTCTCCCACTATATTGATCCGAATGATATAAATCAACTTTCCTTAAGTATAGATAGTATTTTGAATTCACCGGAACGACAGGAGATCATGAGTCAAAAAGGATTAGCGTATGCACAACAGTTCAATGACGAAATATTGGCTGCTCAATGGATGAATCTTTACAAAAAAATTAGTAAATGAGAATAGGTTTTTTTAATTCGATAGAAACGTGGGGCGGAGGTGAGAAATGGCATTTTGAATCTGCAGTACATTTTGCGAAGCTTGGTCATGATGTTTATTTTTTTGGCTCAAAGAACAGTAAATTAGAAACAAAGCTACTTGCATTCCCTGCAATCACATATATTGAAGTCCATTTAACTAATCTTAGTTTTCTAAATCCGGTAAAGAGGTGCTATTTGACTTCGACATTTGAAAAGTTACAGATTGAAGTCGTATTAATCAATAATCCGAGAGATTTAAAAATTGCCGCTTACGCCGCTCATAGTGCAGGAGTTCCTCGTATTATATACCGAAGAGGATCTGCTATTCCTATCAAAAATACATTTCTAAATCAACGTATTTTTGGCAACTATATCACTGATGTGCTAGCAAATTCCTATGCAACTCGAGAAACGATATTAGCAAATAATCCTCAACTGTTTCCAAAAGAAAAAATTAGAGTAATTTACAACCCTATCGATTTTCAAAAATTTGATCAATTAGTTTATAAAAAAATAGTTCCCGATCGCAAAGATGATTCATTAATTATAGGAAATCTAGCAAGACTTGCTCCACAAAAGAATCAGAAGTTTTTAATCGATCTCTCTGTAGAATTAACCCGACTACAGATTAAACATCAGATTTATATTACAGGAAAAGGTGAACTGGAAAGCGAATTAAAAACTTATAATATAGAAAAGGGGACAGATAAGAATGTTCATTTTCTAGGATTCACAGATTCCCCGAGGAGCTTTTTAGTTGATATTGATATTTTTATATTAAGTTCACTATGGGAGGGTTTTGGATATGTACTAGCAGAGGCTTCTCTAGCAGAAAAGCCCATTATAGCTTTTAATAGTAGTAGCAATCCTGAATTAGTAAAGGATAACATTTCTGGCTTTTTAACGGAAGTAAATAGTATTCCGCAAATGGTGGAGAAAATCAAAAAACTTCAAGACATTAAGCTTCGGAAAGAAATGGGGACAGCAGGAAGGAAATTTATACTAAAATCCTTTGATAAAAATATAATCTACAAGAACCTCGAAGATTATATTTTAAACAACTAGTTTTTAGTGTACTTTTACGTAAAGTTCTAAATATTTCAAAACACCCCAAGAAGAAAACCAGTATTCTTATTTTAACACTTCTTCATATAGGTTCCAATATTGTTTTGCTGCCATATCCCATGAAAATTGTCCGGCCCACTTTTTTATATGGGAACTTCTATCAGTAGAATTAATTAAGTTCATAATGTGATATTTACCAAAATTAATCATATAATCCTTCTCGGTTGAATCTAAGAAAAAAGCTTCCTCACCACCGATTTCTGGTAAGCACGTATTTGTAGATAATAGCACTTTCTTACCAAAAGACATGGCCTCTATAACAGGTAAACCAAAACCTTCGGCAATTGACGGAAAAACAAACATTGCGCAGTTACTTAGATATTGATATTTTTCTTGCTCCGTAATTGGCCCAGTAATAACAACACGATCCAAAACTCCTAATTCTTTAGCAATAGAAAGTATATACTTATCATAACCAATTTCATTGACAACACCACTTATTACTAGTTCTAGATCATTTCCAACTAATAAATATGGCAAAACATGAAAATTCTTTTTATGGTTTACAGTACCAATTGTAAATAACAGTTGTTTTCTAATATGCTTATTATTTTGTGCAGAATGATATTGATTTACAATTTCTGTCTCAATATTATTCCCATTATACACTATATGTATAGGTTTACCTCTTAAATCACAGTTTTCCTCTATATCATTTTTAACATACTTAGAGATAGCAACAATACAATCTGCACGATCCAAATTGTCCTGCAGTTTTTTTAAATAATATTTTTCCTTTTGTACAGATTTTCCTTCCTTAAGAAAGTTAAGATCGTGAATAGTCGACAAAACTTTAGTTTTTGTGCCTTTACTTGGAAAGTATGAACTTAATTGATATGTTGAATGCCAGAGGTTTACATTATTAAACCTAGGCATCCAAAATTTATGTAATGATTTTTGCTTAATATAATTAACTTGGTCACCAAAGTCTTTTTTAATAGCATCCGGATAATAAAATGATAATTCAGCATCAGTTGTTTGGTTTTTCAATAAAGATAAGCCAAGGTGTTTACAAAAGAAATATAAGCCTGTATGCTTATGTTTCATTCTTTCAGTATCAAATATAATTTTATAACTCATTGACTCAATATCACACTTTCGATTAACAGTTTTTTCTTGATAATAAAGGAATCCCTAATTAAAAAAATTGATTTCGGAAACTTAAACTAATCTTTAATCAAGGAGTCATTTAAAAACTCTTCTTCCAAAACTTCACTATGGTTATTTAGAAAATAGCTTTCTCCTTCAGATTGTATCTTTTTATAATAGTTTTCATCATTAAAAAGCCTATTTATTTCATTTGCAAATTCTACTCCTGAGGAAGCAACAATGCAACCATTCTGCCTTTTATTAAACAAACCATCTATTCCTCTTATATTAGTAACAACTGGCATGCCATAAGATAATGCTTCCACAACTTTAATTTTTATTCCAGTCCCAGTTAACATAGGACACATAAATACTTTCGCATTCACGAAAAGAGATTTTAAGTCTTCCACAACTCCAAGCGTTATTACTTGGTTTGAGCCAGAAAAATATTTACTAATACTACCAGCAACTACGATTTCAATATCTTTGTTGATATGTTGTAATACTTCCTTTAGGAACCATTTAACACTTCTTTTGTTATGATCATTGTCACTTGCTACATAAAAAAGTCTTCGAGAGTATTTATTACATAAAAACTCCGATTTACGATTAGGAAATGAAACAGGAACTAGCTGTACTGGTTTTTGGGTAAACTGTTCAAAAATATATTTTTCTTCTACAGAATATGTCCAAATTTCATCAAACTTTTTTAAGATACCCACTTCCTTTTCTAATATTCGATATGGCAATGATGTTGATTTCTTAGCCCTATTTGTGGTTAAATACTGACCTGTTATAAAATCATGTGTATCAATTATTGAAGTTTTATATGATTTTAAATTTTTAATAAGACTTCCCCAATTAACATAACTAATTATAGCAAAATCGTATTTTTTATTTCCAGTATATTTTTTAAAATTAAATTTTAAAAGATATGTTGTTAAGTCGATTTTACTCTTTGTAAAACCGAAGATAAACTCCCATATTTTATACTTGAAAATATAACTAAAAAACTTTTTCCTGTCTATTTTCCTATCCAAAACAACAAGATTAATTGTAGGATATTTATCTGCGAATATCCTAATACTTTCATCATTCCAATTACCCCAAAATCGCTCTGTAATGAAATCGACGTCAAATTCTCCAGATTTTCTGCTAAAATAGTCCAACATCTTAACAAACCTTGTAATATTACCAGCCTTGTTATTAAAGGGATTATCAGGAACGAAATAAAGTATTTTTTTCTTCTTCGACATTTAAAATGCTTAAATTAATGATCGATACATATTGTCATACGACTACGACCAAAATGGATATTATTGACTAATTCCAACAGATATTGATTTTAGATCTTTTAAAACTTTTTTAAATATAAATTTATAAAAACAGCAATAACTTCTTAACGAAAATAATACACGAAACGCAACACAAAAAGAATTATTTATTTTAATATTATAACTTAATACTAATGATATCATCACAATAAAAGTTATTATAAAAAAATAAGTTTACAATGATATCCAAATTGTAATTTTGAAATAATTCAAAGTAAACAAAACGGTAGATGTAATAGAAACCTATAATATTTAAAATTTTAATGGTATTGCGATCAATTAAAAAATGAGCCGTCGTAAAACTCAATAAATAGCATTACTAATATTCTATATATTATTTTTGGCTGTCATATTCTAATATTTTTCGTAACAGCGGACGAATATACAATCTCTTGAACAAATTTTTGCCATTTTTCACTTATACTTTCTTCACTAAAGTTCTCTATACTTATTTTAGCATTCTTTCCCAACTGATCACGTAGCGCTGGACTGACCATCAACTTTTCTAAACACACACACAATTCTATATTATCATTTACCAAAAATCCTGTTTCATTATGTTTTATTATTTCATTAACTCCAGAACAGCTCTTAAAACCAATTGCAGGAAGACCTGCGGACATTGCCTCGGCAAGAGCTAGCCCAAATCCTTCATACTTACTAGGAAATATAAATATATCAGCTTCTTTCAATTTTTGAATTGGATCCTCAGTAAATCCTTTCAAGAAAATTCTATCCTCCATATTTAAATCAGTAATCTGTTTTTGTAAACGTTTCATATCTGATCCTACTCCCCACAATTCAAAATCCCAATTTATATACTGGGGCGCTAATTTTGCAAAACTTTCAATAGCGAGATGTTGTTGTTTACATGCCATATCTAAACGAGCAATGTGAATAACCTTGTATCGATCTTTTGAAATAAAATGATTAACAAACTCCTTAATTCTGGGGACAGGATTAGGAATTACGGCAACTTTGCCGACAAAACAATCTGGTAAGTAATCAGAATAACCTGCAAATAGTAATTGGACTCCAGCAAGATTCTGAAATGAATTTTTTAATAATTTGACTTCGAATGGTTTTCTACCTCCAAAAATATTTGTATAATCATAATCTGGTCTACCATTGACAGAATCAATAATTGGAACAGTTATTTCATTATTATAAGTAATCTCCAATAAAGAGCCTATCGACATAGTAATAATTACATCAGGCTTTACTTCATCAATATAAGTTTTCCAGGCTTTTGCACGACGTTCCAAATTATAAACAAATAGATTTTGTTCGCCTTTCATGCTCATTTTTAAAATAGAATTATAAGCCTTGGCATATTTTTTACGAATTTTATGAATAAGCCAATTAAAAGGATTACTTCCACTATAATTTGATATAGGAATTTGATTTTTTTGTATTAGATCGGGGCTATAGATGTTTGTTACTTTAACTAGTGAGTGTAACTTGAATATCGCCTTTCCTGAGATATTCTCATTTGTTGCAATTTCAACCTGATGCCCATTATTAACAAAACTGTTAGCAAGAAAAGAACAGATCTTTTCTGTTCCCCCACTTCCGTTAATAAAATAAAGATGCTGAACCAACAATATTTTCATAATCAATTATTCTTTGCTCCTATTTTGCTTTGAAGCCTTAATTTTTTCTTTTTCGAAAATGGAACGAATTTCAGCAAAAACAATTTCAGCTTAATTTTTCTTATTTTTTTATCTTCACATTTTCTATAAAATTCTTCAAAGTCTTGATATGTGTTTGCTGACAAGAAATACCTAAATAAAAAGCTTAACTTTTTTTTATTGTTTTCAGTTAAAAATGGAAGTACCTTATCATTCATAAAAACACGAATAAGTCCAAAAAGTCTCTCTCTTTGAGAATTATTTAGAGACATCTTTAAATACCTAAGTTCGAAAGGTTCATGTTCTATAAAAAGTGCCAAATGAAGGGCATGTGATTTATGAAGATTATATTTTGTATAAAAATTCTTTAAAATATTGAACCAAATTGGAATCTGATCTAAAACTTTATCGCTATTTTGATTGATGATATTATGATTTTGATCATCATGTTGACGATAGTAATAGGAACTATTTGGACTTAAGCTAATTTGGGTTGTTAATGCAAGTAATTGATGTGAAAATAAACCGTCCTCACATGGTTGTATACCAACAGGAAATCTAACTTCAGGATATTGTTGCAAAAATTCCCGTTTTAAAAGCATCCCCCAAGTAGGTAAAGCCATAATATTGGGGAAACGAGAGCAACTATGTGCTCCAACGACAACGATATCACTTTGACTACTTATAGCAATATCAAATGAATTTTTTAAAAATGTATTCTCCATTGTATCGTCTGCATCCAGAAAAAAAACATATGAACCGGTTGCTTCTAGTAGCCCCTTATTTCTAGCTACAGATACCCCAGAATTACTCTGGTAAAAGTAATGGATATGAGCATGCTCGACTACATATTTCTCACAAATTAACGCTGACCGATCAGTACTTCCGTCATTTACCAAAATTAATTCAATACATTTGATATTCTGATTTAAAACACTCTCTATAGCCTCCTCAAGAAAAGATTCACAATTATAGATTGGAATAACAACAGAAACATCAACTTTATTAGCACTCATATATCAAATCCTTATTCGTTAAATTAAATTCATAATACATTAACATTAATTATCAAACTCTGAAAAACTCATTTAGTAAGAAGTAGTGCGCCAGTCAATTTAAAATATCAATTTTAAAAAATCTTAAAATAAAAAAGTATTATGTTATTACCAATATAATGAAACGAAATTATAACTTTTATTTCTTTTTAAACCTATCTTACTGAAAATATAGAGCCATGATATGGGATTAGTAAAAAAAAAGAATTGAATAATTAATTTGTAAAATTTGTAATTTAGGGGCAGAATAAATTGAATATGACGAATCAAAACACCAAGCTATCGATAATAACAATAAATTTAAATAATAAAGATGGTTTAAAAAAAACACTAAGATCAATTGATAATCAGTCAAATAAAAATTTTGAATATTTAGTTATTGATGGAAATTCATCAGATGGAAGTCAAGATTTAATAAACAATTCTGCATTTATTGATATTAAAATTTCTGAAAAAGATAGTGGAATCTATGATGCAATGAACAAAGGTATTCAACTGGCAAAAGGCGAATATTTATTATTCCTCAACAGTGGAGATTACCTTAACAACTCCGAAGTGATTAATAATATTATATCGCAACTAGATGGCGAAGAAATTATTTATGGATCCCTGATCTATGAGGATAAAGATAGTTCAAGAGTTCAACACTACCCAAGTAAATTAACCTTTAGCCAATTCCTTTATGAAACTATAGGTCACCCATGCTCATTCATAAAAAAAGATTTATTTACTAGATATGGATTATATGATACATCTTATCCAATAGTTGCTGATTGGGCATTTTTCACTAAAGTAATTGTCAAAGAGAATGTCAGTACCAAACATATTAATGAAATCATAACCAACTTTGATCTTACGGGTATTACAGCTAGACCTGAGAATCACGATAAAATTAATGCAGAACGTGATCGTTTTCTCAAAGAAAATTTTTCTTTTATATTGGAAGATTTCACTAGAACAACTGCGGCTGAAAAAAAATTAGAGAGAATCCAATCATCAAAAGGATTTAAAATTCTTAAAGCATTCGGAGTTAAGAAATTTCAGTAAAGTATTTATTAAAATTTCTAAATACACTTGGTCTATCAAAGAAAACCGATAATTACAGTTATTTTAACCTAAGCTTTTATAGATTTTAATTGTTTTTTCAATACATGAATGCATGCTGTAATTTATTAATTTTTCTTTCCCTTTTTTTATTAAGCTTTCACGTAATAATTTAGATTCTAGCAGACTTTTCATTTCGCTAACAAAAGAATCTAAGGATTCCACTTCAAAATAAGCCGCTGCATCTCCTGCAATCTCTGGAAAACAACTTGCTTTACTTAATAATACAGGGCATTCATTTTTAAAAGCTTCCAAAATAGGTAATCCAAATCCTTCATAAAGAGATGGATAAACAAAAAATAAAGCTCTTTTATATAATAGATTTAACTGTTCATCAGTCGCTGCTACTTGAATGACTTTATCTGTTATATGATTTCTATATAAAAGTTCCCGTTCAGAAATTGCCAAGCTACTACCGGCCAATACAAGTTTGAGCTCAGGAAACTGCTTCGATAATTTAGAAAAAGCTTGAACCAGCAAACTAAAATTCTTATATCCGTATCGGTTACCGACATATAGTATATATGATTCCGGCAGGTTTCGAATATCTTCATAAACTAGTGATTGATTTAAATTGATGCCATGATAGACTACTTCAATTTTATCTTCATTCAAGTTGTAGTATTTCAGAATGTCACTTTTTGTTTTCTCAGAAACAGCAATTATTTTATCTGCTTTCTCAATATGCAAGCGCTTATGGTGTGCAATTGGAGAATCCGATGAAAAAATATCAGGGTAATTTTCATAAATCATATCATGAATCGTAATAACAAGTGGCTTCTTTAGAACCTGAATAAAATAAGGATCATAATATGTAGGGTGAAAAACATCAATGGAGGGATCTTGAAGACTGTTTAATGTTACAAGCTGATTTTTCTTTATTATTTTATGAGTCTTTCGTTCATACTTCTTGATTTTTTCAACAAAATTGAAAGCTCCTATATGTTTTTTAGATAAATAATGATTGATATTACCAAACACATTTAAACTATATGACATATCCTCAACCTTATCGACTCCATTCATCAATTCAGCAAAGTATCGAGAAATACCTCCAAATTTTTGTGCAACAAAAATTTGATAATCAAATAATACCTTCATTAATCTTATATTTTATAATTCAATCAATTGCTATAAAATGAAAATTTCCTTTTCCAAAGTGAATAAATTCAGAATATGATTTATTCACTTATATGAAGGCAACAATTATCATTTTTGACAAATATAATTCACTTAGTCGAAACTGCTTTCAACCTAATAAGACTTATTTTATGAAAAGCTAAATAAAACTATTATTTTTCTTAGAGAATGATAAATAAATGTATTATTTTTGTTGCAAATAAACCATTGTTATTTTAATATGTCTTATACTCTTTACAACAAATTATTTTTTTTTCTCCAAAATAATACAAATTTTGTAAGGGGTTAGACTCATTTTTAAAGGAGATGGATATTTGATTTAAGAAATTTATTTTATGATTTCAATATCTTTTATATTTGTTATGCTGCCAATTTAATCTAAGTGTACTACACTTTTGGAAATTACATTAAATGTCTTTTCCACATACCTTTTTACTTCGTCGCCATATACTGAAGTAGGTTATTAATTTTTATTCTTATAACGTAGGATTTTCTTATTTTTTAAAATTAGAACTAGTTGATAGTGTCAATTTTATAGCTATTTGTGCCAAATATTTTTTGTGCATTACAATTATTAATGGGTTATATTATGAAAAATTTTCTTTGGAAAAAAAAGAATAAAAAAGTTTCAAAACCATCATTATACGGGTGGTTTGGCACATATAGTTCATGGGAATTAGCTCAACAAGCTACTGCAGGTTATGATCAAAAAAACATTTTGAAAAAAACTCAGTATTCGTTAGCAAAAATTAGAGATGGAGAGGCTGTGTATGAGCGGGATTCAGTACTTTTTGATAAAAAAGAACATCCCTTTGCTTTGATATCTAGCTTATTATACATCGCTATCCAAAAAAGCAACACTCTAAATATATTAGATTTCGGAGGATCTTTAGGAAGTACATATTTTCAGGTTCGGGACTTTTTGAAGCCTCTAAATAAACTCCGTTGGCATATTGTCGAACAATCTTCTTATGTCGATATTGGAAAATGTGAGTTTGAAAATGAGCAACTCAAGTTCTTTCATACAATTGCAGAAAGTGTCGAGGTAATTCGTCCTGATGTTATCTTATTATCCAGTGTGGTACAATATTTAAAAGATCCCCATCAATTTTTAATCAATTTAGCTAAGCTTCAAATCCCATATCTAATATTTGATCGAACAGCCTTTATCCACGAAGGTGATGATCGATTAACTATTCAGAGAGTACCTCCAGAAATCTACGAAGCATCTTACCCCTCTTGGTTTTTTAACGAAGAGCTATTTCTCAAACATTTTAATGAGTATACCATCCTAGCAGATTTTTCATCCTATGTTGTCGGGGAAGCCGATATGTATATAGACGGTCAATTAGCTGGGTACGACAAAGGGTTTTTACTACAATATACATTATGATCAACTATTGCACTTTATTCAATTCGCGATATCTGTCTCGAGGACTGGCGATGTACCGGTCTCTGGAAAAACACTGTAACGACTTTCATCTCTACATTTTTGCCTTTGATGAACTCTGCTATGATACTTTATGTAATCTTAACTTAAGATACGCAACAATAATTTCTCTTTCTGAATTTGAAGATGAGCATCTTTTGAGTATTAAACCTACTCGTATGGAAAATGAATATTGCTGGACATGTACTCCATCTGTAATCAGATATTCCATAAACGAATATCAATTATCATCCTGCACTTACTTGGATGCTGATCTTTTATTCTTCTCAGATCCAGCAATATTAATTCAGGAAATGGAAGAGCGTTCTGTATTGATAACAGAACATCGATATACCCCACGTCACGATCAATCCGTTACAAGTGGTATTTATTGTGTACAATTCATCTGTTTCAAAAATACAGAGGAGGGTATGCGTGTACTTGATTGGTGGCGTAATGCGTGTTTAGAATGGTGTTTTTGTAGAGTAGAAGATGGTAAATTTGGTGATCAAAAATATTTAGATGATTGGATGACACGATTTACAGGAATACATGAGTTGAAAGCCCTAGGTGGAGGAGTGGCACCCTGGAATATTCAACAATACGATTTTGCATTTCGCGATCAACAACTTTATGGCAAAGACCTGGCATCATCTTCATTCTTTCCAGTAGTCTTCTATCACTATCATGGTTTCAAGTATGCAGAAGCAAATTCTTTTATTCCAACCAATGGATACGATTTATCATCTAATGACTTACATTTCATATATCAACCCTATGTAAAAGCATTGAAGTCGGCCGATAAGGAACTAGCAAAACTCAATCTGAAATATCACTTTCATGAGGTTCAAAAAATAGAACGTATAGGAAAATCACCTAGACGTATGATTTTACTATACATAAAAGGACAGTTTAGGCAATTTTATCACAGCTCTTATTTTTTTAGAAAATGGCCTTTCAAATCGATTTAAAAACATTTACAGATAGCAGAGGTAATCTAACAGTTATCGAAAAGATAGTACCGTTTGATGTAAAACGCATCTTTTATATTTATGGGGTAAATGATGCTATACGTGGAGGACATAGACATCATAATACGCGACAGGCTGCTATTTGTCTCCAGGGAAGTTGTGAGATATATAATCATGATGGCAATAAAGAAGACACTTTTTTACTAAATGTACCTCATAACTGCCTGATCTTAGAACCCAAAGATTGGCATCAGATGTATAATTTTACATCTGATGCTATCCTCATGGTACTAGCCTCCGAATATTTTGATGCACAAGATTATATATATGAACCTTATACCAAATGATAGCATACGAAGATTTAAAGAAGTCAAATGAAGTGTTTTTCAAGGAATATAATCAAGTTTTTCAACAAACACTACAGAGTGGATGGTACATTTTAGGTAGAGAAGTGACACAATTTGAGTCTAATTTTGCCAAATATTGTGGTGTGAAAAATTGTATAGGTGTAGCCTCCGGATTGGATGCTATGGTGCTAGCTTTTAAGCAACTTAAATTTGAACCTGGAGATGAAGTAATTGTACCATCAAACACCTACATTGCGTCCATACTTGCAATTTTGCACTGTGGGTTAAAACCAATTTTAGTAGAGCCAGATATTAAAACTTATAATATAGATCCTCTTAGAGTAGAAGCCGCCATTACTTTAAAAACCAGAGCGATCCTAGTGGTGCATCTTTATGGAAAGATGTCCGATATGGGACAGATAATGAATATCGCGAAAAGGTTTCATCTTTGTGTAATTGAAGATTGTGCACAGGCACATGCAGCATGCTACCAAGGAAAAATGGCAGGTTGTTTCGGTGATTTTGGAGCATTTAGCTTTTACCCGACTAAAAATCTTGGAGCATTGGGTGATGCGGGAGCTGTAACAACAAATAGCGAAGTTGGTGCCCAGGCAATACGTACCTTGCGAAATTATGGATCGTCAACAAAATACGTTAATGATGAAATTGGATATAATTCAAGATTAGATGAGCTACAAGCGGCCTTTCTTTCTATTAAATTAAAGCACCTAGATGCCATCACTGCGCATAAAAGAAAACTTGCTTCTATTTATCTTAATGAACTTAAAAGCGATTTTATCCTACCCATTATCCAAAAAGGTTTTGATGATGTATTTCATATCTTCGCGATAAGACACCCTGAAAGAGAAAAACTTCGAAATTATCTCTTGGAAAACGACATCAAGACAGAAGTACATTATCCGATACCTCCATACAAACAAAAGGCAATGTCCGGAATATTAAAAGAAAATGAATATCCTCTATCAGAAGAAATACATAGAACAATTCTGAGCCTGCCGATATCTTTTGGACACAGTGAAGATGATGTTTTCAATGTTGTCGAGATCATGAATAAATTTTAAAAGATTCTTTAGCTGGCGTCGAAAGTTATTCTTTATAGTATACCTCTAGGATACCTATAGGTATACTAATAATCTCTTATCGATATACTTCATAATTTACCAACAATCTATTTGAAGTATTGATTTCATTAATTTAGTGTTAAACTTTCCTATTCTTTGAAATAAATAAATCGATTTTATTTATATTTATATGGATAACTTCAGAATATGTCTAAAAATCTCTATATCGTCCGTCATGCCAAGGCTGAACAGTCATTTTCTAAGAAAGATTTTGACCGTATATTATTAGACAAAGGCATAGAAAGAGCACAACGTGTTTCTCATCAGCTTGCTCTACAGATGCAAGCGGATTCTACTACGCTCTGTATTTCATCTTCCGCAATTAGAGCATATCAAACAGCAGAGATATTTATTAAAGCAATTAAATATCCTCAGATTGCTTTAATTAAAGAAGATCAGCTGTATGAGGCTACTTATTTGGATATTCTAAAACTAATCAACCAAGTTCCACCACATATTCATACACTATTTATATTTGGCCATAACCCTGGTTTATCAGATTTTATTGAATATGTGAGTAATGAATCTGTCCCTTTATCAACATCGCAAGTTGTACATCTCATTCTTGATGAAGGTTTTGAATTTAATACCCTAACATCCAATACTGCTACGCTTTTAAATACCATAGTATAATTCATTTTTGTACCTTCGGGTTATGGCAAATCAATTGCAATTTGAAAATTCTCCTTATCTGAAACAACATGCGCACAATCCGGTTCACTGGATGCCATGGGGGGAAGAAGCATTAAAGAAAGCACAGGAAGAAAATAAATTGATCATCATCAGTATCGGCTACTCTGCCTGTCACTGGTGTCATGTGATGGAACGCGAAAGCTTTGAAAATGATGTGATCGCACAGACCATGAATAAGTTTTATGTTCCGATCAAAATAGACAGAGAAGAGCGTCCAGATATTGATCAGGTCTATATGACTGCAGTACAGTTGATGACAAATGCTGGTGGATGGCCATTAAACTGCATCTGTTTACCTGACGGTAGACCCATATACGGTGGTACTTATTTCAAAGCTCATGATTGGCAGAACATTTTAATTCAGATTGCCCGCATGTGGGAAGAACAACCTGCTGTAGCAATGGAATATGCTGACAAATTGACAAAAGGCATTCAACAGAGTGAGCGATTACCTATAAATGCAATACCGGAGCAATATAAGTTTGAAGATTTAGAAGATATTATAAAACCCTGGAAAGAATTATTTGATCCAAGGAACGGTGGCTACCATCGCAGTCCAAAATTTCCGCTTCCTAACAACTGGTTATTCTTATTGCGTTACGCTGTTTTAGCGCAGGATACTAAAACACTAAGCCATGTTCATTTTACGCTCCAAAAAGTTGCTTCTGGAGGTATCTACGACCACATCGGAGGTGGCTTTGCGCGCTATTCAGTCGATAGTGAATGGCATGTCCCACATTTTGAAAAAATGCTGTACGACAATGGCCAACTCATTTCCCTATATGCAGAAGCTTATCAACAGCAACCCCATCCTTTATATAAACGTGTCGTTGAGGAGACAATTGCATGGGCGCAACGCGAGATGTTAGCTCCGAACAATGGCTTTTATGCAGCTTTAGATGCCGATAGTGAAGGCGTCGAGGGAAAATTCTACACATTCGATATAGCTGAGATTAAAACGGTACTAGGTGAAGATGCTGATTTATTTATCGCTTATTACAACATTACTGTTGAAGGTAACTGGGAAGAAGAAAAAACTAATATATTGATTTGTGATATCGATGCCGATAAAATGGCTAAAGAAGCTGGGTACAATACAGAAGAATGGGAAATTTATCTACAGTCAATAAAGAAGAAACTATTTGACTACAGAAAAAATCGTATTCATCCTGGACTTGACCACAAACAACTGGCGACATGGAATGCGTTACTGCTAAAGGGGCTGATTGATGCATACCGAATCTTTGATAAAAAGGAATACCTAGAGCTGGCTTTACGTAATGCTGAATTTCTGAAGAATGAATTGATTGCCGACGATTTCAGTATGTTACATCAACCAAAAGATTCAAACCGCAGTATCCCCGGTTTTTTAGATGATTACGCTTTTACGATCACTGCATTTACAGCACTTTATGAAGCTACTTTTGAAGAAAAATGGTTACAAATAGCAACTTCATCACTCGATAAAACAATCGAATTATTTTACGATAGCTACGAAAAAACGTTTTACTACAGTGCATCGAGCGCAGAAAAATTAATTGCACGAAAAAGTGAAGTCATGGATAATGTCATTCCGTCATCTACATCAGCAATTTGTCATCAATTAAAAAAAATAGGCCTACTGACTGATAATGAGAAGTATATAGCAATTTCAGATCAGTTATTTGCCAATGTATCCCCACAAATCAAGACATATGGTTCTGCATATTCAAATTGGGCAATATTATTGTTAGAAGAATTGTATGGTTGCAATGAGATTGCGCTAACTGGAGAAGATGCACATGCATTTCGTAAGGAGCTAGATCATTATTACATTCCGAATAAAATTGTATTGGGTGGAACAAAAAGCAGTCTGCCATTGTTATTAAATAGACAGGGTTTAAATTCAAAAGCATACCTTTGTCGAAATAAAACATGCAGTCTGCCACAGAATACAATTGCAGAACTTATAAAAATAATAGAATAATAACGGGGGATATCCCAAAAATCAAAACAAATGGCAATAGTAACTAATGACGTAGTAGCGTTAACTTACAAACTTCACACAATCGAAAACGGCGAAAAAGTATTCGTAGAAGAAACAACAACAGAAAATCCTTTAGACTTCTTGTATGGTGTAGGCATGATGCTTCCTAAATTTGAAGAAAACATCGCTGGCTTAAATGTTGGTGACACTACTGCATTTGAATTATCTGCAGAAGATGCTTATGGCGAAAAAGACGAGCGTGCTGTTGCCCAATTGCCAGCAGATATGTTTAAAGAAACTGGTTTACCTCCAGTAGGTGAAGTTATCCCTTTACAAGATAACCAAGGTAACCAATTCCGTGCAGTAGTTGTAGAAGTAACTCCAGAGGTTGTAGTTGCTGACTTAAACCACCCAATGGCTGGTAAATCCTTACATTTCGAAATTGAAATTTTAAATGTACGTCCTGCGACTGAAGAAGAGTTATCTCATGGTCATTCTCACGGTGTAGATGGTACTCAAGGTCACTAATTCTGACTAGAATATTTATAAGAAACGGATGTTGGATTAAACCAGCATCCGTTTTTTTATGAACTGTAGTTAGACTATCTATAGAAAATCACGCTGCATCATTTTACCTTTTTCAAATAAATAAAGATTAGCTTTTCATTTTTTTCTGAAGAAATAATTCACCGGAATTACGTATGGACTTTCTTCCTGAATTTAGTCTGTAGAAGGTATTTCTAGTTAATGTTTATTTGTTCCGATATATCCTTCGATCTTCTAAAGATTATTAAGTTTATAATCTGATTCTAACTACATTATCTAAAACTGAACTATCTATCATTTTACTTATGGATAAGTTTTCTAAAAATATAGCATTAGTTCAAAGGCAACGTGCCTGACTAAACCGCATATTTAATATAAAGGTGTGTGATTTTTTGCAATTTCAACAAAGCAATGCTTAAGTTAGCAAAACATCTTATTTTTTTATCTTTCAGGACGCCAATGATTTTAAATATATCCCAAATTAGAAAATTTGGGATATAATCTATTTACTTTATAGCGTATATTATTTTATTAAAATGGGAAGATGGTTTATTATAATCAGGAACAGTATTCACATAGGCAACTTCTTTAAAATTGCGAAACACAGTCCATTCAAAATCTAAAAAGCACTGAGGTCCCCAATGACTGGTAAATCATTACATTTAGAAATCGAAATTTCAAATGTACGCAATGCGAATGAAGAAGAGTTATCTAACAGTGTAGATGGTACTGAAGGTAACTAATTCTGACCAAAATATTTATAAGAAACGGATGCTGCATCTAATCAGCGGCCGTTTTTACCTTATATCAATTCAATTTGTAATACACACTATATTCATAAAGCTGGATATAACATATACACTCTAAAAATCTTATCAAAGAGCTTTATTATTTAGTCAAAGATAGTATGTCCCAAAATGGATACATTATTTTTATTCTACTAATCATTCAAAATTTATTTATTCACTTTCTTAAGATATTTTCATCACATCAAATTGCATGTACTTAAAATTATTAAATATTTTAATATTATAAGTCAGTAATATCGTTTGAAACAAATACTTTTACACCATGAATAATTTAATAATGTTAAATTTTAGTATTTCAAAATTTAAGCTCTTATATGCCACAGCACTACTGCCTATATTATTTTCGTGCAAAAAGAATAAATTGGAAAATGAACCTGTTTCGCCCAAAACTGGCACTCGAACAGAATTAACAATCGATTCATTATACCTCTATGCCAAAGAAGTTTATTTATGGAATGACGCATTACCAAACTATAGTTCATTTGATCCTAGAAATAAATACAACAATATTACACCAGAAAACCATGCTTTAAAAAAGGAATTATTTGATATTGCGCAATTCAAAATTAATGAAAGTACAAAATTACCTTATGAATTTACCAGTTATGGTTCTCCTAAGTATAGTTATCTTGAAGAAACTAGTAAAGAAAGTTTAAAAGCTACTTCTAATACTAAAAAGACCAATAATATTAATGTAAGTCACATCCACAAGCTATCTTATTTAGCTATCCACTCATTTCCTCAACTAAATAGTATTAAAGCAGATCTTGATGAGACATTTTCTGAAATAAGTGCTCAAAATCCAAGCACATTAGTAATTGATTTACGATACAACTCTGGTGGATATATAGAAACGGCAGAATATTTAGCAAATTTAATGGCTCCTAGTTACTTAAATGGTAAGGTGATTTATTCCGAAAGTTTTAATCAAACATTACAATCTGGAAAAGCTAAAATTTTGAAGAATCAGCCTTATCTTGACAACAATGGAAACTATGTCACGATAAATGGTAGACAGGCAACAATGGCTGATGTTGATTATAGTGAAAAAGGAAATACTTATTTTTTTAAAAAGAAAGGAACTTTAGAAAGTGTCAAAAATATTTATTTTATAACTTCTGGGACAACGGCATCGGCTAGCGAACTACTAATAAGTTCGTTCAAACCATACTTCAACGTGAAATTAGTTGGCCAAAAGACCTATGGAAAACCTGTTGGATTCTTCGCGATCAATATTGATAAATATTCCATATATATGAGCAGTTTTTTAATCAAAAATGCAACTGGATGGTCAGATTATTTTAATGGAATGGATCCGCATATTACAGTTGCATTACCTGCAAATCCAAACTTAGGTGATCCAGAAGAACCTTGTCTAAAAAGTATTATTTCAGATCTAGCTACAAGTTCAAAAACAAAGAAAGCAGCCAATAAATTACTTAAGGAACATTTTAATCGCGATAATAATAACTTTCTAATATTGAAAGATAAGGGATTATTATTGGAAAACAGATTGAGATTAAAAAACTGATATAGTATATACTTTATCAGTTTTATGTAATTTTAAAACTATAAAAATCACTAACATAGGATTATTAAAATTTTACCATAAAGATTTACAAAAGACCTAAATGACACATTATTTACAATTCGGAAATTTATTTTAAATAAAATGTTTAAAAATTTAAGTATTTGTGTACTTTTGTAAAAAAAATTTAAATATATAATGAAAAGAAACAAGCTAATTGGTGCAGTCGTTTTTTCTATTGCACTTCTAACTAATTGTTCAAAAAATGACACTTCAACAGAATTATCGTTAAACAACAATTCCAAAAATCAAGCTTCAGGAGGTGACGGGAAGTGGGATGTAATAGGTTATGGAATTGATGCAACGTCTGACATGCTAGAGACAAATAGCATGTCTGATGTTTCTATCCTTAACATGTACCAATTTGAAAGTGACTTTAAAGATAAAAATGATCCAAAAAACGAAAAAGTAATTGGCCTTGACGTGAATAGTGTTGGGGGCGGCGCTTACGATATTTTTACAGGATATACTGCCCAAGATTATTTAAAGAATGTTAGTACTAAAAAATCTATTGGTGTAAATGGAAATGTATCAGTACCGCTAGCTAGTGATCCTGCAGCCTCAGGACAAAAATTATTAAATTTTACTGGAAACTTCTCCAAAAACAATGAGGATTCTAGCAAAACAAGCACTTCTTCAAGATATTCCTATGCTATGTTTGAAATGTGGCACAGAGTCAAAAGAATTCGATTTACAGAAGATGTTAGCACACAAACACTAATAAAATACTTAACACCTGAATTTAAAAACTATGTTGCTACTAAAACTGCAACTGAAATAGTAAACAGGTACGGCACACACATACTATTAGATATTAGTTTAGGTGGACGCATAAGAATTGATTATAGTGGACATGCAAATTACGCAAGTACAGAAACACAAAAAATAACAACAATAAAAGCTGGCCTTGGTGTATCTGTCTTAAATATGTTTGGGATAAATATCAATACAGATAAAACAAAAGCAGAAGTCACTAAGCTTACCAACGAAACTATTAAAAAAGATTATCATGGTAAATATTATGGCGGAAACAATACAGGCACAAGCATATCAATCGATTCAGAAGGCAAAACAAGTTCAAATTTTAATCTAGCAAGTTGGCAACAGGGAATCACTGAGCGAAATGCAGCATTAATAAATATAGATAAAGCTGTTTTCATTTACGATTTTATCGCGGATCCGACAAAGAAGGCCCAAGTTAAAGCTGCTGTTGAAAAATACATAAAAGATCGTCAGATTAAGCAGGTTAATGATGAATTTGTTCCAATCTGGTATCCAAATACCGTATTACTAACGCGAGGAGAAACTGTTTATTCAACAAATAAAAAATATGCTTTAACACTTCAAGCTTATGATGGAAATTTAGTACTTTACAATTTGGGCACGGGTGAGGCATTATGGGCTACCGATAAGCATAATGGCCAAAAGGTTATTTTTCAAACTGATGGAAATTTAGTTGTTCTTTCTGCATCAGGTAGCGTAGTTTGGGCTTCAAATGTATATTGGAAAAACCAAGATCTTACAGGTTCAAAAACAATACATTTTATTTTGCAAGACGATGGTAATTTTGTTTTATATGACAATAAAAGACCAGTTGCAAAAACAGATACTTCTACTTCAAGAAGTAAACATGGCGGCAAATTAAAATAGAATATAAATAATTATACATGTATATTGGTATCATATACATGATACTCATACTAAATAACCCTCAGCAAAATATTTATAAGAATCGGATGTTGGCTAAAACCAGCATCCTCTTTTTATTTGTAATAATTATAAGCCTTCATTTAGTATAATGTATATATTATGTTGTTTTCAGCTAAAAAAATATCGGATAATATCGGAAGAAATTAACGAAATAACTCCAAACGATTCCAGCCTCAGCAAAAAATGTTTTTCAAGAAGTTTGAATACTTCTGACGAAAATTTATCATCGGAAATTACTCACTGTCTTTTCATTAAACCTTTGTCGCCCGTAACATCTCTCTCTTCCCTGGTGCTCCCGGTGCTTTTTCGATCGTAAATCCTAGTGCTTTCATGCTTCTTTTGAGATTGCCGGTAATAGCATAGGTAACAAAAACACCTCCTGGTTTTACAAATTTTGCAACATGGGCCAAAGCCTCATCTGACCACATTTCGGGTTGATGAATAGCAGCAAAGGCATCAAAGTATACCAAATCAAAAGTTTTATCTGAACCAAAATCCATCAATAAGGTATGATCGATATATAAATTCGTATTTGAATCAATTTGCGTAGTTTCATTTAGAGCTTGTTTATATCCTGATATATAATTATTCCAGTTTTCTTCAGAAACGAATGCATCATAACCAATTTGCTGAATAACCTCCAGTGACAATGGATAGCCTTCTATACCTACATAATCTACCGAAATTTCTTTACCAGATGTATAAGCGAGCGTTTGCGTAAAGTTTAAGCCTGTTCCAAAACCTACTTCCAAAATAGTGATATCCTTTAAGGAGTGTTTCTGAATGTAATAATCAAGTCCTGTCTGAATAAAAACATGTTTACTTTCTTGAACAGCTCCATGTTTGGAGTGGTAGCACTCTCCTATTTGTTCATTAAACAATGTTTTTGAACCATCTGCTGTTGTTACAAATTCCATTTCACGCATATATAACAAAAATAGAATAAAATGAACTTAATTGCTATGGATATCCATATAATCAGTCTTTATATTTCATTGAGGTTATTTAAAGTAAAAAACAATACCTCATAAAATTGTTTGTTCTTATCAAGAAAATTTAAAAACCTTTCATTAAAAATGAATAATTATTTATATATTAACATCTTGTAAACAAAATGATTATGAAAAATTACATCCAACAATCACTAAGTTATATGAGCATATGCTTATTGTTTGGGTCTACGCAATGCAGTGTGGCTCAACAGAAATATTTTAATGATGTGACGTTAACAAATATTCCACAAGATGCAAAAGCCCATGCTTTGGATGTAATCCTTATCGATGTTGATGCTGATGGAGATCTTGATCTTGTACTGGCTCTAGAATCTGAACCCAACAGATTATACCTTAATGATGGAAGTGGTAAGTTTTCTTGGAAGAAAGGTGTTTTTGCTAATAAACCGCATGATACCGAGCATGTAAGGGCGGCAGATTTTAATAAAGATGGTTTTATAGACCTTATTTTTGTGGCTGAGGATGATCAGAACCATGAGTATTATCTAGGTAAAGGTGATGGCACATTTATCGATGTATCCGATCGGCTATTAGGCAAAAGCGAAGCTAACGGCCTAGACATAGCAGATGTCAACGGAGATGGCCTTATGGATATTGTTATCGGCAATTCGGGTAAATCACCACAAAATTTTTTATGGATAAATGATGCTAAACGACCTGGTTATTTTTTAGACCATACTTCAATTTCACTTCCACAGGTTGAAGATCAAACTCAATCCGTCAAATTTGCAGATCTGGATGCAGATGGTCACATGGATATGATTATTGGTAACGAAACTCCGCCAAATCGTTTATTATTTAATGATGGAAAAGGAAATTTCAGAGAACATACCGCAGGATTACCGCTCATGGTCCCCTTACACACGCGTGAGGTGATTGTATTTGATGCAAATGGCGATGGGAAACCCGATATACTTTTCGCCAATCTAACAAGTAATGGGGGCGCAAAAGATAAAGATCCCAGAGCCCGATTGTTTATAAATCAGGGCGACCGTCGTTTTGTAGATGAAACAGAATCTAGAATGCCAGAACAGACATTTTCTACGTATGCGGCTACTGCAATTGATTTTGATCATGACGGACACTTAGACATTATACTGAGTGCAATCAAGATTCCTCCTTTTGAAGAGGTGCAAGTGCAAGCTTTAAGAAACGATGGAAAGGGTCACTTTTCTTTTGTTACTGACAAAACAATCCCTGAAATTACACGTGGTAGAAGCTGGGGTATTGCAGTTGGCGATGTCAATGCTGATGGAATAGCTGATATGGTGATCGGCGGATGGGGCTCTCAGGTTCGTCTGTTATTAGGTCAAAAATAAATTTTAACAAATAGGCTGGGAAAGTCCCAGCCTAAAAATTCAATTATAAAACAATAGTACTTTATTGTGCTAATCTCTTATTCTTCTTTACATCATCATAAATGATGCTCGTCTTATTTCCTTCAATAAGTAATCCACGACTTTTGCCTCCTAATCTATTTGCTTCATTATTCACATTTACAGCAACAACGCGACCTTTATAAAAAGAGGTAACTTCTGGAAAAATTGTATGTCCAAGATATATTCTTTTTGCACTGTAAATCTGCAGTATTTTTTCTAAATCTGCTTCGCTTAAAGGGTGATACTTTTCTTCTTGACGAACCATGCCGCGATACCACAAAGGTCCTTCACTACCAAATAGAAAAGTACCTGCACGCGACTTATGTCTCTCTTCTTTGGTTTGAAACAAATAAAAACGAACAGAATCATTTACTGCAGGTATTGTCCATTGTGGATCTAGCATGGTATGACTAAGTCCTGCATGTACAAAAAGATGATCCCCTATCTTCTCCATCGTATTTTTACTTTGTAGCCATTTTCCTAATTCAGTATCTAATGACCAGAAATCACGATAATCTTTTCCAATAGCGTCAGCAAGCATTTTATACTTATCTTGGGTGTATTTATAATTACCTCGTAAGATCATTTCTTCATGATTGCCCAAAAGGAAGTGCACCTTACCGCCAGCTTTTTCAGCCTCGTTTTCCAATTTATAGATTAACCAAAAGATAGGTAATACGTCTTTACCGCGATCAAATACATCTCCGATAATGACAAGGTTATTTTTTCCAAAAGTCCATTGATAATTACTTCCTATTACTTTCTGCGCTTTTAGAATAGCATAAAAAGATTGAAAATCGCCGTGAGGGTCTGACAAAACAAGGATCTTATTACTTTTTGGAGAATTCCAGCTAGGTGTATTATGCGGGTGTAGCTTTATTTCAAATTGATGTTCACCATCTTCTGTCATTACTTTAAATGATGAATTGACCGGCACTTCACTTCGAATATCACCATTCTCTACACGCACAAGCTTCGTTCCTCCATTTTCATAAAAGAAATAGGGGCCATCGTTATTTCCCAATGTCGTTTGACTATGTGTATCGGCAATCTGAAAAAGAATAAATACCGCCGTCAAAGCACAAGTTATACTGATCCTTCTAGGATCAGTATAACTCGTTTTTAAAAAAAATTTAATGCTATTATACATCATAATATATATTAATACCCGTCGTTCTGAACGATATTTTTATTCGCATCAATCTCAATTCGTGGAATCGCCATTAACGTTTTGAAAAATGTGCGATCAAACGATTTGGTTTCCTGTCTTAGTGATGGCGAATTATGAGCACTACCTTTACGTTCTATGCGCATATTGTTGCGTAATGCATCAAATAGTCTATGCCCCTCACCTACAAGTTCACGACGGCGCTCTTCCATAACTCGTTCTAGAGTAACGACACCAGAAACAGATTTTGCAGGATTAGCACGAGAAACTATAGCGTTAAGATACTTCAAAGCATTTGCATTGTCGTTTAGTTTAACTGCTGCTTCAGCTGCAATCAAATATCCCTCCGAAAGACGAAGAACAGGAACATCTGCAAATTCAGGATTTTCACCATCAGCAGTATTTCCTGGATATTTGTTCAAATAATAATAGTCAACCTGTTTACTGGTATATTTTGTAATGACCTTATGACGGACATCATTGGAGTCATCTTTGATTAATTTCATGTAATCGTCCGATAAAATAATATCATTATATCCATTTCTCCACAATAGGTAACCTATTCCTTCTTTTCCAGGACCGTTTTCAGTCTTTACAATAGATAGCTGAAACAAAACTTCATTTGTAAAATCCTTTGACCAAACAGAAGCGTATTCACTATTTGTCCATAACAGATATTGACCTTTAGTCGAGCTCTGGGTTGTTTCCGCTTCCCTGATCAATTGCATCGCGACAGTTAAAGCTTTGGAATTTTCGCCCATATAAAGATAAGCCCTTGCTAATAATTGCTGTGCACCAAATTTATTAAGTTTGCCATTTTTTTTCGCAGTACTCAATAAGGTTACAGCATTTTCCAAATCATCTACAATCTGTGTATAGACTTCTTTTACTGAATTACGTGCAGGTTTATTAGTTGAATTATGTTTTTCTATTTCAATCGGTACCCCTAGTGAGGCCCCTTTGTTTTTTGTATAAGGATCTCCAAACACTTTAACTAAATCAAAATGTGCCAACGCGCGAAGTGTTAATGCCTGTCCTTTTATGTCATTGAGTTCATTGGTCAATTGTTCTTTCTCAACTCCATTAACGAAGGCCAAAACACCATTCGCATTTCTTAAAACACGATAAGGCTGATACCACAGTGATGAAGGAGTATTGTCCTTGTTAAAATCAAAAAGATAATATTTTGCCGCACGTTTTGTGTCACCGTTCGACAACATATCTTCTCCAGTTACATCGCCATAATAAGTCATACGAGCTCCATAATATTCATAACCACGTAGAATATCGTAAATGCCATTTAAAGCATATTGAGCTTCTCGGGCAGATTTAATTGCTTCAGAACTTTCTGTAGAAGTACTTGGCTGGGATTTCTCCAGCCATTGGTCCCCACATCCAACTAACAAAGTACAAGATATCAGAACCGTTGATAATATAAGTTTCATAGTCTTTTTTTAGAATTTAATATCCAAACCAAAAGTTACCGTCTTCAGTTTTGGGGATTCAAAATATACTGTACCATTTACAGGTACCTCAGGATCATAATTATTATAAGCTGCAAAAGTCAAAAGATTGACTCCTGAACAATATGCTCTGATATTACTCACTTTAAGACGACGTGCAATGTGTTGCGGAAGAGATACTCCGAAAGTCAAGTTTTTCAATCGGATATGATCTGTTGAATGAACACGACGTGTATTGGCTACACTGCTCATATCGTAAGTATTTCCAACCATAAACATCTCGATATCGGTATCATCACCTGGCTTTTGCCATCTGCGTTCATAATATTGCGGAATATTATCATAACCCGTTTTTCCAGCAAGCTCTGTTTTACTCGCACCGCTATCGTATGAATAACCACCCAGAGAATATGTCCATGTAAAGTTTAGATCAAAAATCTTATAACGAAGGGTATTAGTAAAACCACCGATCAACTTAGGATCAACACTTTTATAAAGAATTCTGTTTGCTTTGGTATAATCTTCTGTGATATCTCTTGAATCTAGATCAGCTGGATCATTGATGTAATATTGCGGAACACCCGTTTCCTTACTTATCCTCGCAAATTCGATCAGATAATAGCTATACCATGGTTGGCCGACACGGTGAATCAATGTACCGTCCCTTAACTCAGAACTTCCATCAGCTAATGATACGGTCTTATTTCTATTCATTCCAAAATTTAGATTTGAAGTCCATTTAAATTCAGAATCTCTTAAAATATCTGCATTCAAATCAACTTCTATTCCTGAGTTACGAAGTGCTCCAATATTGGTTAGATAAGCAGAAAAACCTGTTGTATAGGACGTAGGCATATCGTTCAATAGATCTGACGACTGGCGTCTGTACCATTCGAAGGTAGCACCTAAACGATCAAAAAGACGAAGATCTAATCCAATATTTAGATTATTTTGTTTCTCCCATTGCAAAGCCGGGTTTCCAATCTGAGTTTCTCTTATACCAGGATTATTAAGATAAGGAAAACCAAAACCGGTCAAATCCATATAAGTATAATACGTATTGGGTAGAGTACCATTAGTACCATATGACACCCGAATCTTACCGTCAGTTACAACGTCATTTACTGATTCCATAAAGTTTTCTTTTGAAAACTTCCATGCTCCTGATAAGGACCAGAATTTCCCCCAACGGCTATCACGATGAATACGAGAGCTACCATCCATACGAACGCTACCACCAAAGAAATATTTATCATCATAATTATAGTTTGCTCTGGAAAGGTAAGACAACAAACGCCATTCTGAATTGGAACCAGAAAGATCTGTGATTACAGAACCATTTGAAAGAACAACTTTATCTACTGAAGGAAAATTATCTTTTGCACCATCAATTCCATCTTTGCGAAATTTATTAACCTCATATCCGCCCAATATATCCAAATGATGTTTGTTAGCAAAAGTCTTATTATAAGTTAAACTATTCCGCCATACGATCTGATTATAATCTGTAAAACTTGTAGTTAAAGAACCATTTGTTTTCTCACCGTCTGATGTACGTGGATCTGACCAAGAATTATATTTGGTATTGGTATGGTCTAAACTAAAAGTTGTATTAAAGACTAAACCATCAAAGAACTTATAATTGGCAAATACGGTATTAAAAGAACGATCACCCTGTTCTCTTCGGTAATTATACAAGGAAGTTGCTTTAGGATTACGCGGTCCATTAGAAAAGAAATCTGTGAAAAATGAACCATCTTCATTGTACACCGGCTCCGAAGCTGTAATCTTATGACGAGTTGAATAGATCGGTGAAGTATAAGCTCCTCCCTCTGAATTCACATCTTGAGCAATGTTTGAGTATAGAATATTAGCTCCAAGTTCTATTTTATCGCTCATTTTATATTTAACATTCAAACGGCCTGTTATACGCTCAAAACCAGATTGATAAGACAAACCTGTTTGATTGACATACCCCATGGATGTGTAGTAAGAGAGCTTACCATCACCTCCTGAAGCAGAAAGATCTGCATTTCTAAAAGGAGAATTTTGGCGAAACAATTCTTTCTTCCAATCTGTCCAACCACTCCAAGGTTTAGGTGCATACTTATCGATGTTCGCTTGTGCATATTCTTCTATTAAGTTATCATCGACCACCTTATCGATGTAACGAGCACGGTTTCGAAGTCCTTCCAAAAGCATCTCGCGTCGTTGGGGACCATCCATGACCTCACGGAAATCTGTTGCTTGACTTGAAAGACCATAAGCACCCTTAAATGAGAATACTGGCTTTCCAGCTTTTCCAGACTTTGTGGTAATCAAAATTACTCCACCAGCGGCACGTGATCCATAAAGTGAAGCTGCTGCGGCATCTTTAATTACTGTAATCTGCTCAATATCGGCATTACTCAAAGTAGACATGACATCCAATCCAGCATTATTTGAACTACTTGATGAAATATCATTTGACATTACCGGAACGCCGTCGATGACAAATAAAGGTTTGCTAGAAGCATTAATAGATCCCATTCCTCTAATACGGATATCAGTAGCACCACCTGGCTGACCGGAAAGTGAATTAACTTGCACCCCAGGCGCATTTCCCTGAAGCATTGTCGAAAAATCGACAGCAGGCACGTCGGACATGCGCTCAGTGCGGATTGTTGAAGCAGATCCAGTATAATCTGATTTCTTAAACGTACCATACCCCGTTACAACAACCTCTTCTAAATTTGCTTGACTAAACTGCAGGCTCACATTTACGGTCTCAGAAACAACTTCTACTTCTTTTCTTTCATAACCTAAAAAGTTAAACTGTAAGATAGATCCTCGTGATGCCACAATCGAATAATTGCCATTTTGGTCGGTTCCTACAGTATTTTTTGTTCCTTTAATCGAAACACTGACACCAGAAAGCACCTGTCCACTTTGGTCTGTTACTTGTCCATGTACCGATTTTTGTTCGCTTAAGATTGTGATTTTGGAATTCTTAATAGTTTGTTGGTTATCAAAATCAGGTTTACCCGATTTAACGACGATAGACTTTCCATCTTTAATATAAGTCAGTCCACGTGGAGTTAGCAACTCGGAAAGGGCACGGTCTAACGTTACATTATCAAAATCTACACTTACAGAAGGCGTATTGTTGATAATATCCGATTTACAAAGAACTGTATATCCAGTCTGCTTTTTTATTTCACGGAATACGTCAACAATAGCACTATTCTTCTTCTTAATACGTACCGTTTGAGCAAAACTTCCTGCATGAAGCTGTCCCACGGTAAACAAAAGAAGCATAATAATCATTTTCATAATAATGAGGTATTTATACTTTTTCATTACATTTGGTTGGTTTTGTTAGTTTAATAAATAGTTAGCAAGTATTTTTTAATTTTCGAACCAATTGCTGGGGAAGTACCACCTTCCTCAGCTACTTAAGATTACGAAATATTAGATTCTGAGTGTAATCATTATTTCATAAGCTTTACCCTCCTCCCTTCGATTTGAATTTTAATTTTATCGTCAGTCATTTTTATAATTTTTAACACTTTATCAAAAGTATCAAGTCGGGAAACGGATCCCCATAACGTAATTTTTGAAAGACTAGGGTCTATATCGATATCGATATCATACCATCTTGCGACCTGTGTCAGCACTGTACCTAGAGGTTCATTGTTAAACATAAACTCATCATTTGTCCAAGAGATACTTTCATCTATAGAGACTTGTTGCACACGAAGGTTTTCTCCATTGACCACTGCCTGTTCGCCTGGTGCAAGTACTTTCTCTTCTCCAGTGGGAACAGAAACTTTAACTTTACCTTCTTTTAAAGAAACTTTGGATTCTTTCTCATTTGGATAAGAATAGACATTGAAATGAGTTCCTAACACTTCTATTTTTTCCTTTGCAGTAATAACAATAAATGGTCTACCTTGCGATTTCGCTACTTCAAAGAAGGCTTCACCGTCTAATTCCACTAAACGTTGCTGTTCTGTAAATTTATCTGGGTATTTTAGACTTGTAGATGCATTTAGCCATACTTTTGTACCATCCGACAACTGAATCTCATATTGCCCTCCCCGCGGAGTTGATAAGGTCATCATCTGTCTTTTATCCGTCGAGCTACCTAAGGCTACGGAACCATCATTATAGGTGATACTACTGCCTATAACTATCCCATTATGGCTTTGATCTAATCCTAAACTGCTCCCGTCAGAAAAATGAAGTGTTGCTTTGTTTCCACCAGGGTGCAGGTTTTCTGCTAATTTTGTAACATCAATATTGTTATTGTGATCTTTACTTTTGATGGTCCAAATACCAAATATTGCTAATCCAATGAAACAAGCAGCAGCTGTATACCATAGTGGTAATTTTTTATAACTTGTCGTTTTCTTTAAAGATGGTTTCTCAATTTTTGTCATGATATTGGAGAGTACTCGAGATTCTCTTTTTTCGATATCTTTGACGTGCACACGATAGTATTCTAGTTCTTGACGCAAATGATCAGCATTTTCCAACTTTTCTACCATGATTCGTAAATCTGGATATTGTTGAAAAAGCATCCGAAGCTCTCTATCTGTAGTTGGATGAATATTCCCTTTCAAATATTCTTGCAATAGGATTAAGGTATTGTCTATATGATGCTTCGTATTTGCCATTATTCATTTTGGTAATAGAAACACGAGTAACTTCACAATCTTACAGCATATTTGATAAAAACACCTAAATACTTAAGAATGAGTTAAATAAAATATATATTTACTTTTGACCAACAAAGGATAAAAAAGCAAAAAGTGCTAATGTATTTTTTGTCTTTAACAGGTGTCTAATTGTGTTAATTGCCCGAGAACGGTTAGTGTATACGGCGGCAGGACTCATGGCCAGTTCTTCTGCAATTTCCTCAACGGTCTTATCTTCTAGGAAGGTTAAATTAAAAACTTCTTTTTGTTTTTCAGGTAATTTTTCTACTTCTGTAAAAATAGCATGAACAAGTTCGGCATGTATCAAATTCGAAAAGGCATCCTTGTCATCAACTAAAAGATCTTCATAGTCTGATAAAGATTCATGAATACCTTTGGAACGTTTTGCCCGAATCGTGTTAAGACTTGCATTTTTAGCTGAAATATAAACAAATGCCCGAAGGTTTTCCATAGTGGGGAAATTCATCCGACGATCCCACACCTTAACAAATACATCAGCTACGATCTCTTCCGCAATATCTGCTTCTTTAATATACTTCAGTATAAAAAAGAATAATTGCTTATAAAATCGATGATAGATGGTAACAAATCCCGTTTGATCGTCTCCTTTCAAACTGTCTATCAATTGTGAATCTGTCATAAGGCAGTGTGAAATAATACTATTTTCTCAAAAAAACGAAAAGGCATCTATTTAAAGTGATACATAGGTTAGAGTCACTATTTTGGACTAAAATAGAAAAGACTTTTTAGAATAACAAGTTGTTAACAATTATTTAAAATACCGGCATCATACCGTTAACCGTACAGAGGCATTATACTACCAATAAGATGTACAAACCTTTCAACCATTAAATCAATAATAAAACTGCAAGCTGTTCGAGGTCTACCAACAATTAGACAAATCATATTCAAAATCAAACTAGTATAAATTGAAAATTTTGAATTTTAAGTTCCGTTCACTATATATTAAATGATATCCGTTCACTATATATTAAATGATATATAAATAAAAAAAACTAAATTAGTATCCACAATGACATACACAACCAACATATTTCTCCAAAATTATGGAAGCATCATCCTACTTATTGTAGGTATCCTTGCAGGGAGTATCTTAGGAATATATTTACCTACTATAGTTCCATATATCAAGCCTATAGGTGATATTTTCCTGAACTTGTTATTTGTTGCTGTCATTCCTCTAGTTTTCTTTGCTATCTCATCATCTGTAGCTAATATTGAAGGAACAAACCAACTCGGCAAGATCATCGGGGCAATGACCGGCGTCTTTTTAATGGGTGTACTCATCTCTGCCTGTGCTACGATTGCCGTCCTTTATTTCTTTCCTCTTGACGCTCCCATAGTACCAAATGGTTCAGAACTTCTAGACAATAATCCTGATGACACCTGGAGTGATAAGATGGTTCGCTTTTTAACCGTTTCAGAGTTTGGTAAACTACTATCACGAGAGAATATGCTTGCTCTTGTGATTTTCTCATTTTTAGTGGGTATAGCTACGCGAAAATCAACTGCTGTTGCACAGCCATTCCTATCTTTCTTAAATGCTGGAAATGAAGTGATGAAAAATTTATTGATCTTGATCATGAAAATTTCACCGATCGGTTTAGGTGCTTATTTTGCTTATCAAGTCAGTAGTTTAGGACCACAGCTTTTTGGTTTCTATGCCAAACCTTTAGGGCTTTATTATTTATTTGGAACCTGTTATTTTTTTGTGGGTTTCACTGTCTTTGCATTTATTGCGAATGGCAAATATGGAATTACCTCTTATTGGAAAAATAATATTGTTCCCACGCTGACTGCATTAGGTTCTTGCAGCAGTTTGGCAACAATGCCTGCTAACTTACTGGCTGCAAAAAAAATTGGAGTTCCAGATACTATCGCTAATGTGGTCATTCCTTTGGGAACAACGCTACATAAACAAGGATCCAGTATATCTTCTATTTTTAAAATATACGTTGCATTTTTGTTAATAGGAAAAGATTTTTTTGATCCGATGACGCTCGTTATGTCCCTCGGAATTACTGTTCTAGTTAGTGTGGTAGCAGGAGGAATTCCTAATGGCGGATATATTGGAGAAATGTTAATGATCTCTGTGCTGGACCTTCCAATAGAAGCCGTTCCAGCCGTAATGATTATCGGAACGCTCGTTGATCCATTAGCGACCATATTAAATTCTACCGGAGACACTGTAGCAAGTATGCTCGTGACAAAATTTACCGGAAATAAATATCAGGTTGTTACAGCGGAGGTTTAAAATCGTAATCCATAAAACAAGGATCCATATTGATGCGTACCATAAAGCATTTCTTTCGCTTCTCGTGATTGAAAAACAAAGGATAATCCTAGGGTTGATCGACCACTTGCCAGCATAAATCCAACTTTATGGCTAGGCATGAATTTCTCAATCGTATATTGATCTCTGAATGTTTTATCATGTCCAATCCCGCCTTGAATAGTGGAATTATAGCCGTGATAATATAAGGATGGTATATAATAGAAAAATAATTCTCGATCGGTCTCCGTACTCTGAATATGTCCCTTAGTAAATGCAGAATGATAAAATGACCGTAAGCGCCCCCATCTGATAGGCAAACCAATATTTGCATTTACATGGTTCATTCCTAATGTTCCTGAACCTACACCCGAAATTTCGAAACTTCTGCCAGATGATCTATAGAACAGCCTTTGATACTTTAATCCTAGATCAACACCAAATGCATTTGGGATCTGTCCTTCCCAACCAGATACTTCATAAATATTGAATACCTGATGGATAATTTTTTGTACCTCCTTTCCTTTTGCAAGTGGTCCAACCTGCCCGAATTCAACTTTTAAACTTAATACCTGTTCCTGTCTATAATACTGATTCAATTCACCCGATAGGTATAGATAGGCTGCAAACGGTCTATCCCATTGTGATGATCTGGTATTATACAAATTAACCCCGTTGTACATCTTTTGTCCAAGCTCAATATCCAACACACGATTTTTAACTTTCGAAGTATCTGATTTTAAACCTAATCTATAGTTTATATTGATTCCATTTGTATAATAACGGTCCTGAGATGTTAATAAATAAACGTCATTATCATTTTGGATAGCAATTTCACTTTTTAAAATTTTGCTTTGCGATAAAGCAAGTTGTAAAGGCAATATCCCTACGAGCAAACACACAATACGCAATACGATTATTTTCATTCGATCCAAATGATTGTAAAAATTAAGATATAAACTAAATTAAAGATATTTAATAAGATTAAATGTATGTTGTATAGAATGATTTAAACCTATTTTCAATGCATTATAAATTTATTTAGAAAGGTTATAAATAAACGATCCCGGTTGCAAATTTAGTTACTTCGCCAATCTATTCGTAATTTTGTATTCGATAAAGTGTTAATTTTTTTAAAAATGAAACCATCATGAGCTTAAATCAGCTCATTAATAAAATGAATAACTGCTCATGATAGCTTCATGGCCTTTAAAACCGAGTGTTAGCGAGCTCAATAATACAAATAGAAAGCTGACGCTCATTTATTAAACAAATTATTCTAATGAAAAAAAGTTCCATTATTCTAATCGCCCTTATTGCTGTTGCAATTGCGATGATTCTTGTAATTTACACAGATTCAAGCACCTATTCAACTTTTACTGAAGCGAAAGAGAAAAAAACAGAACTCTATGTTGTAGGCGTACTTAATAAGGAAAAAGCATTGCATTATGATCCAAAAACTAATGCAAATCACTTTTCATTTTACATGTATGACAATGATAGTACAGAATGTCAAATTGTATTCAATGGTTCTAAACCTCAGGATATCGAACGATCTGAACAAATTGTATTAACAGGAAAAATGGATGGTAATGTATTTCATGCATCAAAAATATTAATGAAATGTCCTTCGAAATATAACCAAGATAAAGTCGAGGTTACAGAAACTAACGCTACAGCATTTAATAACTAATATTCATAATCACCAAATAAATGGACGTAAACTACGTAGGCGAGAATCTATTGCCTGGAAAAATAGGTCAGTTTTTTATTGTTCTCTCATTCGGAACAGCATTACTATCTTTCATTAGTTATTATTTTGCTACAACAAATAAAGAAGAGAAATCTTGGTTAAAAATTGCCCGGATTGCTTTCTGGACAAATGCCGCCTCAATCATTGCGATTGCTGCAACGCTTTTTTTCATTATCCATACCCATCTATTTGAGTACCATTACGCATGGGCACATAGCTCCAAATCATTACCTACACATTACATCATCTCCAGTTTTTGGGAAGGTCAAGAAGGTAGCTTTTTACTCTGGATGTTCTGGCAAAGTGTTTTAGGATCAGTTTTACTTTTTAAAGCTAAAGATTGGGAGGGTCCAGTAATGACCTTCATCATGTTGTGTCAAGTATTTCTAGCTTCTATGATCGTAGGTGTACAAATTTTTGGATTTCATCTAGGTAGCTCACCTTTTATCTTACTAAGAGAGGCTATCGAAGGACCAATTTTTAACGATCCAAACTATTTATCTTTAATTCCAGATGGCAAAGGTTTAAACCCATTATTACAAAACTATTGGATGGTTATTCACCCGCCAACGCTATTCTTAGGTTTTGCTTCTATGGTTGTTCCATTTGCTTATGCGGCGGCAGCTTTATGGACCAAACGTTATAAAGAGTGGATAACACCAGGATTACCATGGGCACTTTTTGCTGTCATGATATTGGGTGTAGGTATAATTATGGGATCATTTTGGGCATATGAGGCACTTAACTTTGGTGGCTTTTGGGCTTGGGATCCTGTAGAAAATGCATCTATTATTCCTTGGTTTACTTTAATTGCTGCGGTTCACGTAATGATCGCTTATAAAAACTCTGGGCATTCTTACTTTACAGCTACATTCTTGGCATTAATCAGTTTCGTTCTTGTTATCTATGCTTCCTATTTAACAAGAAGTGGGATTCTTGGAGAAACATCTGTGCACTCATTTACTGATTTGGGATTAAATGTTCAACTTATTGCCTTTAATGCGACCTTCTTTATAATTATGGTTGTGGCGTTGGCTGTCCGTAAAAAACAAATGCCGACGACTCAAAAAGAAGAGGATATCTATTCAAGAGAATTTTGGTTGTTCATAGGCGCTTTGGTTCTAACTGTTGCCTGCGTTCAAATGATCTCTTCAACTTCAATTCCAGTCTTCAATGCTATTTTTGGAACCAAGGTTGCTCCACCTTTAGATCCGATCCAACATTATAACAAATGGCAGTCGGGATTTGCGGTCATTATTATGATTTTAACTTCAATCACGCAGTTCTTGAAGTATAAAAAAACAGATCCTAGAAAATTTTTCGCGTCAACCATCGCTTCTTTAATCGTAGCTATTGTATTAACTGCTGCAGTTTCTTACATCACGAAAACATACACAAATTTAATTTTCATCTTAATTACCTTCTCTTCTTTATTCTGTATTCTCGCGAATATTCGTGTACTAGCAGATGCCGTAAAAGGAAAATGGAAATTAGCGGGGTCAGCAATTGCGCATATTGGGTTTGGTTTATTATTAATCGGAGCCATGATAGCGGCATCTACAAATGAAGTGATTTCAATCAATAATACGGGTTATATTGCTGTATCTGGATTTGACAAGGTTGAAAAACCTGGTGACAACCTGTTCTTAACAGAGGGTGAACCGGTACAGATGGGTGAATACCGCATCACTTATATTGGTGATAGTGTAGCACAACCCAATGTGTTTTATAAGATAAAATATGAAGCAATCGATGAGGAAAGTGGAAAAGTAAAAAATTCATTTGTACTTATGCCATTTGCTCAGAATAATGAGAAAATGGGAGGCTTGATCGGTACTCCTGCGACAAAGCATTACTTCACACATGATATTTACACCCTAATAACTGCGGCGGCTTCGGACTTACAGGCGAAAAATGCAAATATCCCTGCCGATCAGAAAACAGGCTTTGAGGATTATGAAGAACCAGCAACTTATGAGGTCAATGTTGGTGACACCCTTCGTTATAGAAATGGTTTCTTTATCATTGAAGGTATTAACAGAAATGCTCATTTAGAAAACATCCCTAAGGGAGAAAAAGATGTCATTGTAGGATTAAAAATCAAAGTTATCGCTTCTGATAAAAAAGAATACAACGTTGAACCGGTGTTCTTAATCAAAGATGGTACCTCATATGATTTTAATAAAGATGTAAATGAAGAAGGACTACGTTTCCGTTTTTCAAATATCTTGCCTAAAAAAGATAAATTAGAAGTTATGGTTTACCAAAAACCACTTCCAGAGAAAAAATGGATTGTATTTAAAGCGATTAAATTTCCATATATTAATTTCTTCTGGTGTGGAACTATTGTCATGACAATCGGATTTTTCATGTCTATTTTTAGAAGAAATAGTGAGGCAAAAAGATTAGATAAAAAACAAAGCTAATGAATATTGTCATCTTAGGAAGTGGAAATGTTGCAACACACTTTGCACATAACTTCCATAACAAAGGTCACAAAATCTTGCAAATATTCAGTCAACAGAAGGTCAATGCTCAAGCATTGGCCTTTGCTGTAAATGCAGAGGCTATTTCTAAGGTATCAGAAATAAATAAAGAAGCTGATCTCTATATGATCGTAATTCCGGATCATGCTATTCCATCACTTATTGAAACCATATCTACAGCTATCTCCGGTATTGTTGTGCACTGTTCTGGAGCTACAGATATACAAGTTTTAAGTAAATTTCAGCATTATGGTGTGATATATCCTCCGCAGTCCATTTCTAAAAATGATCAATCCGACTTCAGTCTGATTCCGTTTTGTATTGAAGGAAATGACTCCATAACATTTAATATTCTGATGAAGCTTATGGCTACTATAGCACCAAAATCTATCGCTTGTAGCTCAAGTCAAAGATTAGCTATTCATATAGCCTCAGTATTTGCGAATAACTTCACAAACGCGCTCTTTCAAATCAGTTATGACCTCTTACAGCAACACGATTTACCGTTTGATATAATTAGGCCAATTATTCTTGAAACTGCACAAAAGGTACAATCTAAGCTACCTAGTCAAGTTCAGACCGGACCAGCTGTTAGAAATGACGAAATCACGATAAAAAAGCATTTAAATTTTATCAGCGAACATGATGATTGGAAACAAATCTATCAACTATTATCACAAGAGATTGTAAAAAGAAAAAGCTAAATATCATTTCTTTACCAAGATTTTAAAACTTCTTCATAACGGCCATTAATTTTCTTTTACAACAAGTAACTTAGTACTTTTGCTTTGTATAAAATGAACATTGGTTCAATATTTGAAAGCATAGTAAACATTAAAATTGTAACAGATCAATCGATTACATTTGATTGATATTTGATCAAATTTTTATTAAAGTAAGAGTCTAAATACTATTTAAATTATGACCGTTAGAAAATTAATTCTTGGCACCATGACTGTAATCAATTTGATTATAATCTCTTTTGGGCTTATTTTTACACCACAGTGGTTTTGGTTGTTAGTCATACCGATGCCTCTTTTATTTGTGGCGATATATCACAGTTTCCAACATAAACATGCAATTTTAAGAAACTATCCTTTAGTTGGATATTTCCGTTATTTCTTTGAATCCATTCGTCCAGAATTACGTCAATACTTTTGGGAGTCTGATACTGATGGACGTCCTTTTAATAGAAGACAACGTTCTATTGTTTATCAACGCGCTAAAAACCAAAGGGAAACTGTTGCTTTCGGTATGCAGACAGATCCACAAACAGTCGGTAATGAATGGGCAGCTCACTCTGTCTTTCCTTGTCACATTGATAATCATGACTTACGTACTACTGTGGGGAATGCAGCTTGTAAACATCCTTATAGTTTAAGTGTATTTAACATTTCTGCAATGAGTTATGGCGCATTGAGTAAAACAGCTATTACAGCATTAAATAAAGGTGCTCAATTACAAAATTTTGCACACAACACCGGAGAAGGTGGTATCAGTGACTATCATAACAGTGGTGGCGATTTGATCTGGCAGGTAGGTACAGGTTATTTTGGTTGTCGTACGCATGACGGTAAATTTGATGGTGAACTTTTTAGAGAAAAAACTTCACGTCCTAACATCAAGATGATTGAACTGAAAATATCACAAGGTGCTAAACCTGGCCATGGAGGTATACTACCTGCAGCCAAAAACACACCCGAAGTTGCTGCAATTCGCCACGTCATCCCAGGTACAGATGTCATGTCACCTCCTGCACACAGTGCATTCTCAAATCCAATTGAAATGATGGAATTCATTCATAGATTGAAAGAATTAAGTGACTTCAAACCTGTGGGATTCAAAATGTGTATCGGTGATAAACAAGAGTTTATTGAAATCTGTCGTGCAATGCAAACAACACAGATATTCCCGGATTTTATTGCTATTGATGGTTCCGAGGGTGGAACAGGTGCAGCGCCACTCGAATTTACAGATAATCTAGGAATGCCTTTATACGATGCTTTAGCTTTTGTTACAAAAACTTTAATTGCTTTTGGTCTTAAAAGACATATCAAGCTCTTAGTTTCGAGTAGAATTGTCACTGGTTTTGATTTGTTAAAAGTAATTGCTCTTGGAGCAGATGCATGCTATAGTGCCAGAGGAATGATGTTTGCATTAGGTTGCATTCAAGCTTTGAAATGTAACGAAGATACTTGTCCTGTAGGAGTTGCAACACAACAGCCCCACTTGTATAAAGGATTAGATGTTAACGATAAATATGTACGTGTCGCACAATTCCATCGTAACACTTTACGTGCCACTGTAGAGATTATGGAAGCTTGTGGATTTAAAACTTTATCCGATGTCAGTGCCGATAAATTTTTCAGAAAAGTCGATGCTGTTAACACATTAAGTTTTCAAGACATCTATTTTGGAAGAGAAGGTCGTCTAATCGAAAGTCATACTGATTTTGAGGCAAAAATATTTTAATAATAAAGAAGGGCTTTTCATAAAACAAAAGCCCTTCTTTATTATTTTCTCAAATTGCAGATAACTTGTTGAAGTGTTACTTGCGCCATATCAATTGTATCAGGAGATACCCCATCCAATGCTTCAGCAATAGTCTTATTAGCTTGTTGCATGCCCATCTCTTTTAACTTACGGGCAGACTTAGTTAAATAAATCAAATTTGATCTACGATCATCTTTATCATTTACTCGGATAACTAAATTTAATTTCTCCAAATTATTAATTAAACGCGTAATACTTGGTTTATCTCTAAAGGTTCTAATGGCTAACTCTTGTTGTGTAAGCCCCTCCTCTTGCCATAAATTGTACAAAATACTCCATTGCTCAGCCGTAATATTGATTCCCACATCTTTTAAATTACGCTGCATTCTACGCGATATGGCTGTAGTCGCTTTTCCAGTTAGAAAATCATAGAACTCTATCTTTCCAATTAAATCTTCATTAAGCATAATAATCAAAGTCTTTTTAGGTTATACTATATCGTACTTTTTAGCCAACGGATATTTATTTTCAAAAAAGATAAAATTAACTATAACTCGTTGGCCAAATAGGTTTATATTATAAATATAATGCTTTACATGGTATAACAAAAATTAAATTGTTTTTTTTTGTTATCTTCATGCTATGGAAAAGTTGGTCCCCCTATTAATTGCATTAGCAATCTTTGGTTTTAAGTCATATCAGAACTATATGAAAGAGCAAGAGGCTGCGTTAAAAAGAAGAAAGGCGAATGCCCCTATTCCTAGCAAAAGCAAAACAGAACCATCTGCATATCAACCCTCTCAGAAAGAAAAGAATGTGGTTACTCCACCACCTTTTTACTCAGAAAAAATAAAAGACACAAACGAAATTCAGCGATTTAAAAAAGAAAGAGAAGAGCACCGTTTAGCTTTGAATAAAAAAAATAAGTTAACCCAATCTTTACAAAAAGAACCTACAGTAACAGAGGATTTTGATTTAAGAAAAGCAGTGATTATGTCTATCATTCTTGATAGACCTTACAAATAAAGACATTAATCTATCGTAAAGCTATCTGCATCCTGTAAAAAAGGAAAAGACTTTCTTGCTTCATGAAGATCTTTGGGGTGAATAGTAAACGTATATAAATCCTCGTCTTCAGGTTTATAATATACCACATCTCCTAATGGAGAGATACACATGGAACCACCTGAATAATAAATATCATTACCATCGTGTCCTACACGATTCACACCGATAACAAAAGCTTGATTTTCTATAGCACGTGCTGGAATTAAGGTTCTCCAATGTGCAGAACGTTTGTCTGGCCAGTTTGCGGTATATATCAATAAATCATAAGCGCCACCAATATTTCTTGACCATACCGGAAAGCGTATATCATAACAAATCATAGGACATATATTCCAACCTCTGATGTTTACAATAATACGTTCTCGTCCCGCTGTAAAATATAGGTCTTCTTTTGCCATTGCAAACAAATGTCTTTTATCATATTTTACGTAAGTCCCATCTGGAGACATCCATACAAAACGATTAAAGTATTTCCCGTCTTCTGTTATAATCAGTGAGCCTGCTATCACACAATTTAGACTTTGGGACATATGAAACAACCACTGCATGGTTTTACCATCAGCTGGTTCTGCACACTTTTCTACATTATTTGTAAATCCAGTATTAAACATTTCAGGCAAAATAATAAGATCCGTTTTTTCCCTTAAATTCGAGAGTTTAAGTGCGAGGTTACTTAAGTTCTTATCGACATTTTCCCAAAAGATATATGCTTGAAAGATTGTTACTTTTAACGGTTCCATTGTAGTTGTTTCGTAAATAATGATGACCTAAGTCTACAAATTAAGAATTTTTTAAATAAATAAAGATTAAATAGACAATTAATAGCTATTACTATTGTTCCCTGATGAGGAGTTGAGTCGATAATGATATTAACGTCTCTTTCTTGTGATTTGGTATATTAATCGCCGATAATCTTTCAAATGCACGTTGTGTATATGCATCTTTTAATTTGTCTGCATATTCTTTAATGTTATAGCTGTGGTATAGTGATAACATATCATGCAATTTGTCTGGATTATCTTGGATTGTTGCTTTTAATAAATTCTGAAGCCTTGGAAGATCCTCTTCCTTTATAATTTCCATTAATTTGACCAACAGATAAGTCTTTTTATTAATTAGAATATCTCCCCCAATCTGTTTACCAAAAGTTTCAGGATTACCATAAGCATCTAGGACATCATCTTGAAGCTGGAAAGCTATTCCTATATATTCTCCAAATTCATAAATTAATTTTTGATCACTAAGATTTGCTTCGGCCAATATTGCCCCCATCTGTAGTGCACCTCCTAACAGTACTGAAGTTTTAAGCCTAATCATCTCAATATATTGATCCATACTAATTTTATCAGTATGTTCATAATCCATATCCAGTTGTTGGCCTTCACAGACTTGCATAGCAACTCTATTAAAAGTTTTAAGGAGATCTGCTATATAAAGTGGATTGCTATTAGCCAATTCATCATAAGCTTTTACTAATAATCCATCTCCTGAAAGGATAGCGACATTTAAATCCCATTTCTCATGAACCGTTGCTTTCCCTCTTCGTAGAGGTGCTTTATCCATAACGTCATCATGAACTAAAGAAAAGTTATGAAAATATTCGATCGATTTTGCAGCGGGTAAAGCATCTGTGATTTCCCCAATATCAAACATTTCAGCGGCAACTAATGTCAAGGCCGGTCTAATACGTTTACCACCTAAACTTAAAAAATAGCGAATTGGATCGTAAAGATTAGTCGGTTGATTCGGAAATTGACTGTTTTGAATCGAGTCAGAGATTAGTTTTTGTAAATGCTGCATAGTATTTAGTCATCTTCTCCTAATGATACGCGAAGATAACAATTATAAAAACAAACTTTTGCTAAGTACCATTGAAAACAGTTTAATTCATTTAAAATAGTATTCATCTCCTACACCTATTTCTTAGTGAGAAAAAGATAAAATATTTAACGTTAATGAATCGTGAGGAGATAGATACCCTAACTAGGATCGATTACATTTGTTGTTACTGCACTGGAATTAAAATTGCACATAAAACAAATTTATCTAAGTTTGTAAAAAAGCTAGCATATATGCGTATTCTAATCATCCATACTTTTTATCAGGGGCCAGGAGGTGAAGACACCGTTTTCAAACAGGAAAGTGAATTACTCGCTATAGATCATGATGTGGAGACGCTTACCTTTCAAAATAAAAAAGGATGGAAAGGCGCTTTGCAAACACTTTTTTCTTTTTGGAATATTGCAGCGGCTTATCGCGTAAGAAAGTGCATTAATAATTTTAAACCTCAGGTTGTCCATATTCATAATACACATTATGCAAGTGGTCCTATCATTTTAAGGACAATTCACAAATTGGGCGTTCCACTCATCATGACCTTGCACAATTTTCGTATTCTTTGTCCTTCTGCTATATTATATCATGGGCATCAGCTATTTCTTTCCAGTTTAAAAGAAAATTTTCCCTGGACAGCCATTAAAAAGAAAGTACTAGACGGATCTACTGTCAAGACTTTTGTGCTTGCATTGAACTATTGGTTTCATAGACGAATTGGAACATGGAATATGGTAGATCGATATATAGCTTTATCAAGTTTTGCGAAAAAACTTTTTATAGATTCAACCTTACATGTTCCTGCACAAAAATTTACAATCAAACCAAACTTTACCTTTCCTATTAAAGATACAATCGATGCTCAGGAAGACTATTTTATATATATCGGAAGACTTACAGAAGAAAAAGGTATCGTAAATCTTTTGAAAGCATTTTCAAAAACAGATAGCAAAATCATCATTATAGGTGACGGACCTTTAAAACAAACAGTAGTTGATACTGCAAATCGTCATGCCAATATAAAATATATGGGTTTTAGAACCCGTGATGAAATACTGCCATTAGTTGAAAAAGCCGAAGCATTGCTCGTGCCCTCAGTATGGTTTGAGGGAATGCCAATGACGATTTTAGAGGCTTTCTCAGTCGGAACCCCAGTGATCGGCAGTGATATTGGGGCTTTAAGCGAATTAATTATCCCAGATAAGACAGGATTACTATTTAACCCACAAAGTGTGGATAATATGTTAAAAACTGTACAGCAATGGAAAAATTACAGTATTAAAGAAAAATATAACATTAGACAAACAACAAAAGAGTTCTATTTTAGTAATTTTACTCCAGAAGAGAATAAAAAGAAATTGCTTGAAATATATAATGAAGCAATTGAAGATAACATAAAACGATCTTAAAATGAGTATTATAATTTTAGATAAGTTAAATATTGCGCCAGCTATCCAGGAAGCATTAGAAACTGTTTATGATCCAGAATTAAAACCGGCAAATATCGTCGATTTAGGATTGGTATATGAAATCATAACCAAAGAAAATGGAACCGCTAAGATAGTGATGACATTAACTGCGCCAGGATGTCCAGTTGCTGGTCAGATCATGGATGAGGTACAAAGTAAGGTTGCTTCTGTACCTGGTGTTACAGAAGCTCTTGTTGAGCTTACATTCGATCCACCGTGGACAAGGGATATGATGAGCGAAGAAGCAAAATTAGAATTAGGCTTCTTGTAATAGTAAAAAAGGGAATCTATAATAGATTCCCTTTTTTTATAATGTTTGACCAGACTCCAGATCACTTAGTCTTTTAACTGTTTTTGGTTTAATTTCATCCTTACCGAATAATTTTGTCCATAGATTACGGGATTCTTTTGTTAACAGCGGTGATACAATTGACAGAATCAACACATACACAACGACAAACGACTGGATAACAGGCAATAACCCTCCTGCCTTACCAATATTGGCCATGATAATGGAAAACTCACCTCGAGCAGATAATGTAAATCCGATATCAAAAGCTGTTTTATTCTTCATTCCTGAGAACCTTGCCGCAAAATATCCTGAAGCCAAATTACCGAGGATAGTAACCAGAGCAGCAATTGAGGCCCATAATACCGCACCACCCAAGGATAGTATATCTATTGATAAACCAAAGCTAAAAAAGAACATTGCTCCAAAAAAATCTTTGTAGGGCAATACCATCGCTTCAATCTTCTTAATATATTGTGAATCTGCTAAAACTAATCCTGCCATTAATGCTCCAATGGCTTCCGCAACGTGAATAGTTTCAGAAAATCCAGCTGTTATAAATAGTAGTGCAAAGATAACAAGGACAAATAGCTCAGAAGATTTAACCTGCAATAGCTTATCAATTGCAGGAACTAGCTTTCTTCCCAGAATTAGAAATGTTAAAATAAATCCCAATGCTAGCAATGAAGTTCCGGCAACAGTCCAAAAGGAACTACTTCCCGTTAGAATCAATCCCGAAAGGAAAGAAATATGCATGGCAATAAATAAATCATCAAACATAATCATTCCCATAATCACTTCTGTTTCAGGATTTGCAGTCCGTTTCAAATCTGTCAATACCTTTGCGACAATGGCTGTGGAAGAACTTGTCATAATACCACAAAGTACCATCATCTCCTTAAATGGCAGATCCATCATCCATCCAATGAGTAACCCAGACACAAAATTGAGTAAAACATACACTGTTCCACCTGTCACGATTGATTTTCCGGACTTAATTAATCGGCCAACCGAGAATTCCAGTCCGAGATAAAACAACAGAAAAAGTACGCCTAAGCGCCCCATAAAATCAATAAACGGTTTACTTTCCGTAAATGTCAGGTCTATATGACCAATTTGGGGAGCATGCTGGCCCAACACCATACCTATCAATATAAAAAATGGAATAACTGAAAACTTTAACTTATTGGCGATTAAACCAACAAATGCGACAAGGCCTACTGCGATTCCAATTTCTAAAATAAGTGTGTGTGATGGCATATATATTTATTTAGTTTACAATGTTTACAATAATATCTCTTTCAATAATTTAATATTATTCTTTTTTCCGGCAATAACTAAGGTAGTCCCTGGACTAATCATATAATCAGGTCCTGGATTAATAACCGTATTATCACCTAGTATTCCAGCTATAATAGATGCTCCAGTACGTTGACGAACTTCCAATTGGCCAATCGTTTTATTGGCTCCTTCAAATTTGCCTTCAACTTTATACCATTCAATTCTTAAATCATCTAAAGCGACTTCAATTGTTTCTAAAGCTTTTGGCTTATAGGACAATCCTCCGATAATACCGGCAACCTGTCTTGATTCCTCATCGCTTAAGGTCATGACACAGCGAGACTCACTCTCTTCCTCATCATAACGATATAATTCTCTTCGACCATCGTCATGAATAACCACGACCATATTGTCTCCAGCTTCAGTTTCAATTTGATACTTTTTTCCAATACCAATAAGATCCGACTCTCTTACAATAGACATATTTTTTTGCTTTATTATAAAACTTAATTTTTCAATAGCTGAAGTAAAAAGGCATACTATACAGCTTTATACAAACTTAACCAAAAATCCAGTCATAATAGAATTTATATGACGTGACCATCGGATTAATTCAAATACAGATACAATGAAGTCCTTGTACACAGGTCTTCATTAAGTTAAGAAAAGATGCGGTATTTTTTATCTTTTCTTGATTTTTATTTTGCTTCAATCACTGTAAAACTTCTATCAAACTGCATGTTAGGCTTTCCTATTGCTATACTTGTGGCATGATAAAAAAGATAGATCCAATCGTTTGCAGCTCCATTTTCCCAGTACTCCTGACGTAACTTTCTTGACAAATGTCCATCATAGTCATATTTTGCGCTATGATTTTGAAAGATCATCTCTGGTTCAGGAAGGACGTCTCCTCCAAAAAAATAATGTTCTTTTCCATTATTAATGTGGAAGGTCTGATGATGTTGGGTATGCCCGCCACTTAAACAATATTCAACTTCTTCATTAACTTTACCATCTCCTTCAACAAGATTCAGATTTCCGCTTCTTTGCACAACATCAAAAATTTCAGTACGGTAAGAGCTATTGATTCCGGAATAAGCATCTTCCCATTCACCTCGTTGCACTATATACTCTGCTTCGGGAAATGCAATCCTTCCGACCTGATCAGTGAAACTCACCATACCACCAGCATGATCTTTATGCAAATGTGACATCAATACATATTTTACATCTTTGGGGGAATAACCTAATTTTTCAATATTTTCATAGAGAAGTAGTTTCCCATCACTGTTTGTTAATCCAAGTCCAGTATCACATAAAACCAATCCATTTGCGGTCTCGATTAGAAACGGATGCACTTGAATAAACATAGAAGCTGGACGATCATTTTTACTATCAACAGCAGGGTCAAAGGGAATAAATTTTTTAGAAACATCGACCGAAAATGAGCCTTCGAATAAGGAATATGCTTGTAACATCTTTAATTTATTGGAAACTTGCGTGTTAGACACAACGCTATGATTACCCTAGTGTATAATTAGGTTAGTCAATAGACAAAACGTATATTTACACATAATTACGATGCAAAGATATGCAAAAAAGGTGGGTACTAAAATCTAAAAGTGAGGTCAAAAAAGTTAATCAATTAGGCAATGAACTTGGTATTAATCCAGTATTAGCAGAATTGTTAGTCAGTAGAAATATTGAGACTTTTGATACTTCAAAACAGTTTTTTAGACCTTCTCTAGACCAACTGCACAATCCATTCTTAATGCAAGATATGGAAAAAGCAATTGCGCGAATTACGACCGCAATCGGCCAGAATGAAAAGATCTTAATTTATGGAGATTATGATGTAGATGGCACTACTGCTGTAGCTGTTGTGTATAGTTTTTTTCGAGAGTTTCACTCGCGCATTGAATTCTATATTCCTGATCGTTATGCTGAAGGATATGGTATCTCTACACAAGGTATAGATTATGCTGCAGAAAACGGTTTCTCATTGATCATTGCACTTGACTGTGGTATAAAAGCAAACGATAAAGTTGACTATGCCAATTCTAAGAATATCGACTTCATTATTGGTGATCACCATTTACCTGGAGATGAACTTCCAAAAGCATTTGCTGTACTTGATCCAAAAAGAAAAGACTGTGCTTATCCATACAAAGAATTATCGGGCTGCGGTATAGGATTTAAACTTATCCAAGCCTTTATCATGAAAAATGATATGTCTTTGGATATTTGCTATCAATTTTTAGATCTTGTTGCGGTAAGTATTGCATCGGATATTGTACCTATAACTGGAGAAAATAGAATTCTGACGCATTTCGGACTCATTAAATTAAATACCAATCCTTGCTGCGGTCTTCAAGCACTTGTTGATTTATCCACCAATAAAACAAAGACATTCACAGTAAATGATATTGTTTTTCAAATAGGTCCGCGGATCAATGCTTCTGGTCGTATTGATCATGCTAAAGATGCGGTAAAATTATTAATATCAAAATCACTGCAAGAAGCAAAAGATTTTAGTATCAATATTGATGATCAAAATAATGTTCGTAAAGATTTTGACCTTAGAATAACCGAAGAAGCTCTAGCGATTATAGATCAAAATGACTCGCTAAAAACACGAAAATCAACTGTGCTCTATAAATCAGATTGGCATAAAGGTGTTATCGGCATTGTGGCATCAAGGTTGACTGAAAAATACTATAGACCAACGATTATTCTGACCGAAACCAATGGTCATATCGCAGGTTCCTGTAGATCTGTAATTGGGTTTGATTTATATGAAGCCTTAAGTGAATGTAGCGATCTATTAGATCAATTTGGAGGGCATAAATATGCAGCAGGGTTGACGATGCAGATCGGAAATATCAAATTATTTCAGGATCGTTTCGAAGAGGTTGTTTCTAAACTCATTACTCCTCAGATGTTAATACAAGAGATCTTAATTGATACTAAACTGAACCTGCAAGATATTGATGCCAAATTTCACCGCATTCTAAGTCAATTTGAACCATTCGGGCCTCAAAACGAAAGCCCTATTTTCCTTAGTCAAAAAGTTAGTTTAATTGGACCGGCCTATTTAGTAGGATCGAATCACTTAAAAATGACCATCAAACAAGAAAACTCTCCTTCTTTTGATTGCATTGGTTTTGGATTATCTGAACATATACAGGCTATTAATAGTGGTAAGCCATTTGACATCTGTTATAGCATAGAAGAAAATGTATGGCGAGGCAAAAAGAATTTGCAATTAAATATAAAAGGAATCCGATATTAAATATATTTGTAATTATCAGATTGTTTTTTTGAGTTAAAACACGAATCAAATGATACTAAGAGCAGAACATCTAATCAAAAAATATAAGCAACGCACTGTTGTAAACGATGTTTCTTTCCAGGTAGAGCAAGGAGAAATTGTTGGTCTTCTAGGACCTAACGGAGCAGGAAAGACGACTTCTTTTTATATGATTGTTGGATTAATAAAACCTAATGAGGGTCATGTTTATTTGGACGATCAAGAAATCACACAGGATGCCATGTACCAGCGCGCTCAAAAAGGAATCGGTTATCTTGCCCAAGAAGCTTCCATCTTTAGAAAACTATCGGTTGAGCACAACATATTATCTGTACTGGAGATCCATTATCCAAATAAAAAGGAACGCTTAGAAAAACTGGAAGAACTTTTAACCGAATTTAGCTTGCACCGTGTTCGTAAAAATAGAGGTGATCTTCTTTCCGGAGGAGAAAGACGTCGTACAGAGATCGCACGGGCATTAGCAGCAAACCCATCTTTTATCTTGTTAGATGAACCTTTTGCGGGTGTAGATCCAATCGCTGTAGAGGAAATTCAAACAATTGTCGCAAAGCTAAAAACACGTAATATCGGAATTTTAATTACCGATCATAACGTACAAGAAACGTTATCCATTACAGATAGGGCTTACTTATTGACAGAAGGTAAAATTATGCTTGCTGGAACTCCAGAAGAAATTGCCAGTAATGAAATGGCTCGTACATTCTATTTAGGCCAACATTTTGAACTCCGTCGCAAAAAGATAATTATTTAACGTTAATTCTACCTTTATATGGCAATATTAGACTCCCTACTTACTTGGTTCATGAAAAAACGGATTCATCAGATTGAATTATTCATGAAATATCCACATGATGTACAAGAAGAATGGTTTCAAAGTTTAATATCATCAGCCGAAGCAACAGAATGGGGAAAAAAATACGATTACAACAGTATTTTAACGCCTGAGGAATTTAAAAACAGAGTTCCAATTCAAGATTACAATTCATTGAAGCCTTATATCGATCGGATGATCAAAGGCGAGCAAAATATACTATGGCCATCTGACATCAAGTGGTTCGCCAAATCTTCGGGAACTACCTCAGACCGTAGCAAATTTATCCCAGTCAGTGAAGAGTCTTTAACAGAATGTCACTTTCAGGGTGGGAAAGATATGTTGACAATTTACTTCAACAATAAACCCGAAAGCCAGATTTTCTGTGGAAAATCGGTCGTATTAGGAGGGAGTTCTCAGATTAACAGCTTTAGTTCAGACTCTTATTATGGTGATTTATCTTCTATTCTATTGCGGAATCTCCCTTTTTGGGCCGAATTTAAGCGTACTCCAAATTTAGAAGTAACTTTACTTCCTGATTTTGAGGAAAAAATAGAAAAGGTGGCCAATATCACCATCCATGAGAATGTCACCAATCTGGCTGGTGTTCCAACATGGAATATTGTTTTAGCAAAAAAGATATTGGAAATCACAGGTAAGAATAATTTACTTGAAGTCTGGCCTAATCTGGAATTTTATACACATGGTGGCGTAAGTTTCAAACCTTATCGCGAACAGTTTAAAAAACTGATTCCTTCTGATAATATGTATTATTTAGAAAATTATAATGCATCAGAAGGATACTTTGCTCTTCAAGATCTGCCCGACTCAGAAGAATTATTATTAATGCTTGACTATGGCATTTATTACGAATTCTTACCGATCGAAAATTTATATGATGAGAATCCGCAAACATTAGGATTACACCAAGTAGAATTAAATAAAAATTATGCTTTGATCATTTCGACCAATGCTGGTTTATGGCGGTACATGATCGGTGATACGATTAAATTTGTAACGCTATCCCCATACCGTATTCAGATAACAGGACGGACAAAACAATTCATCAATACCTTTGGCGAAGAACTTATCGTCGATAATGCAGAGGATGCTATAAAGAAGGCTAGTGAAAGTACACATGCAATTGTAAAAGATTATACTGCTGGACCGATTTACTTTAAAGAAGGTGAAGCTGGAGCTCATGAATGGATTATTGAATTTGAACAACAACCTGATAATTTTGAAACGTTTTGTAAGATATTGGATCAAACATTGAGAGAGATCAATTCAGATTATGATGCTAAACGTTATAAAAATATGGCATTACAATTTCCGGTTATTCACAATGCCCCCGCATACACATTCTTTCAATGGATGAAATCAAAGGGTAAGCTTGGTGGACAAAATAAAGTACCGCGACTGTCAAATAATCGTGATTACCTTGAGCCTATATTGGACATAATAAAGAAATAATGTACCTTAAAAGTTGATAGGGAAAGATCTTAATAAAAAATGAGATTGCTCATAAACTGATCAATCTCATTTCAATTTTTTAGTACCTGCTAAATTTGAAAAATAATAAAATACCCTAGGGTTTGATAGCCGTTTTATAAAGAAAAACAAAAAAGCCTAAAATAAAATTTAGTGAAAATCCTTTTTTCTCCACAGCTGTGTTTTGATCAAATTCTAATTCATCATTTTCCAATGCATTGTTTTTACTGTTTAATCGGTGCATGGTTTTTAATCGTTTAGTTTGTTTTTTATTAGTGAATATCTGTTTAGAAGTGTTAGCCCTTTTTAAAACCTACCACTTTTGATGGTAGATTAGTGTTTCCGTTAATCCAAATAACATGCCACTTTACAATTTTTGTATTAATTCATCTAAAATTAACACAGAATGAAGAGAAAGGTAACAAAACAACTAAAAACGCCTAAAAAATGATAATTCATACTTGTCAAAATGATTATCTGTCCATAAAATAAAACGTAGGATCCTAAAAAATAGACAAATTTACTGTGTAATAATAAATTCTGTTCACACAGAATAATATTTGATAAACAAGAGGTTTATCATTCAAATTCGTGGTTTTTTTCATACTTTAGCATTTGTAATTAAAATACAATGAGCGCGACAGAAAATTATTCAATTCGCGTAGAGCCCACACAACAATCGAGACTCTCGCAAGTAGATTTTAACAATCTAAAATTTGGAAAAATATTATCCGACCATATGTTGGTCGCTACCTATGAAGATGGAGCATGGACTGATGTCAGTATTGTGCCTTATGGTGATATTAATGTAAGCCCTTCTATGTCGGCTTTACATTATGGCCAAGCAATCTTTGAAGGTATTAAAGCATACAAATTTCAAGATGGGACTATTAGTATTTTCCGTCCTGACAAGAACTGGGAAAGATTCAATACTTCTGCAGCCCGCCTGGAAATGCCAGAAGTTCCTGAAGAAATCTTTTTAGGTGGATTAAAAAAATTATTAGCCACCGATAACAAATGGATTCCAAATGCTCCAGGAACATCTTTATATATCCGTCCGTTTATGTTCGGTACTGAAGCGGCTTTAGGAGTGCACCCTTCTAATTCCTACAAATTTATAATTATCACCAGCCCTGTAGGTGCTTACTATAGCAATCCTTTAAAATTAAAGGTAGAAACACATTATACCCGTGCAGCAGAAGGCGGAGTAGGTTTCTCAAAAAATGCAGGTAACTATGCATTGTCATTGTACCCTACTCGCTTGGCAAATGATGAAGGTTTTGATCAATTGATGTGGACGGATGCTTCAGAACATAAATATATTGAAGAAGCTGGAACAGCCAACCTAATATTCCGTATCGGTGACAGTATTATTACCCCTCACGGCGATACGATCTTACATGGTGTAACAAGGCGTACAATTATGGAACTGGCCACAAGCTGGGGATATAAAACGGAGCAACGCAGAGTGTCTGTCAAAGAATTAATTGATGGCATCAAAGCAGGAATTGTCACAGATGCATTTGCTGCTGGTACTGCTGCAACATTAACCCCAATTGCCACTATTGGTTATGAAGGTGAATTGTTTCAATTACCTCCTGTAGAAGGCCGCGATTTCTCGAAAAAAGTATTAACCTATTTGGATGATCTTCGATATGGAAGAATTGCAGATGAATTCGGATGGAATTTGATTGTGAAATAATTATATTTCATTTCATACAAAAAGGCTAGATTACAATGATAATCTAGCCTTTTTATGTTATCAACAAAGTTATTAACATAATGTGGATAACTTTATATAGATCGCTTAAGATGATGATTGAATATAATCTATAATCTGTTTTTTATCCTTAGGATCAAACCAGACTGTATCTTTATCTTTCTTAAACCAAGTAAGTTGCCTTTTAGCATACCTTCGTGAGTTTTGCTTAATTTTATCTATTGCTTCTTCCCAAGACATTTTCCCGTCTAAGAAATCAAATAATTCAGAATAACCAACGGTCATCAAAGCAGGCTTATGTTTATAAGATAGTAAAGATCTTACCTCATCCAATAAGCCATCCTGCACCATCAGATCGACACGCATATTAATGCGTTCATATAAAGTTGTCCGGTCCATTGTAAGTCCAATCGTCATGATCTTAAAAGGTCTCACTGCTTTTGTATGCTGAAGAAAGTCAGAAAAAGGTAATCCAGTAGTTTCAAATACTTCCAAAGCGCGAATTACGCGTTGAGCATTTGAAATATCTACCTGATCATAATAAACAGGATCGACTTGTTTTAAATAAGCTTGAAGTGGCACAATTCCCTCGTTATCAAACCTGTTGTTTAACCGTTCCCTTGTTTCCGGGAGGGCCTTAGGTAAATTATCCAAACCTTCACATACTGCTCTCACAAATAAACCAGATCCACCTACCATAATGACTATATCCTTTTTTTGGAAGAGAGTGCTTATCGTTTCTAATGCCTCTCTTTCAAAATCACCGGCAGAATAATCCTCTTCTATAGAATGTGAATCGATAAAATGATGACGTGCCTGACTTAATTCAGATGCAGTAGGTTTAGCCGTACCAATATTCATTTCACGGTAAAACTGTCTTGAATCGGCTGAAATAATCTCCGTATCAAAATATTGTGCAAGTTCAATTGCCATAGCAGTTTTCCCTACTGCGGTAGGTCCTACTATAGCAATTAAAGTTTTATTATGTTGATCTGTGGTACCTAACATTAATATTCGTCAAACGAACCATTACTTTCCTCTTCAGACTTTTCTCCCCCTTCTTCTTCTTCATCATCACCGTCAAACAAATCAAATTCTTCGTCATCATCAACGCCATATTGCGTTTCATCTACCAAAACTTCATCTTCGTCATCATCATCCAAAGGATCTGCAACAGGAAAATTCGCTGCTGCTAAAGATTTTGGAGCTTGACCCACCGTTTTAAAAACAGTAGGATAAGTTTTCCCTTCCTCTTCTTTTAAAATTTTGATCAATTCAACATGAAATTCATAAGGTCTATCAAAATTATAGATGTAATAAAACTTTTGGTGAGGATCGTCAATAAACTTGCTTAAACGAATATTTTCCATTAGTAAAACACCATCTGAAATTTTACGAGCAGTTGGTAAAAGAGCAATTTCAGTTCCTTTTTTCCATTGATCGTTACTAACATAAAAGGAAGATGAACGGTCAGCTTCATAAGCAGTTGTCTTATGAATAGCCTCATGTAATTCTAAGAAAGTTTGTTTCGAAAGCATATCGATTTCTCTATACACATCCTCATAATCTTCAAAAGTGATTCTGAATCTATAAATAGCCATTTCTAATATTCGTTTTGTTTGTTAACAAGATGAGCTTCAATAAGAATTGAAGCGATTAAAGTTACTTTTTTTTATTTAACTGTTGTATTCAAATCCCATGCCTTTCTAATAGTCAAGCCTAAATCTTGGGCTTTGTTGACCATAAAATGATATGCGTCCATCTTAGCATTAGGAATCTCACCTTCTAAGATCGCTTCTCGGATTGCATTTTTTATTTTCCCAACTTCACGACCTGGCCCAATACCAAAAACTTCCATAATATCTTCTCCAGAAATTGGAGGCTGCCAATTTCGAATCTGATCGCGTTCTTCAACATCTTTTAGTTTTTGCTTGACCAATTCGAAATTTTGACGATACTTCTTCTTTTTATATTCATTTTTTGTTGTTACATCGGCATGGCATAATTGCATCAAAGCATCAATATCATCACCGGCCTCAAATAACAAACGACGTACAGCAGAATCAGTAACAATATCTTGAGCCAGTACAATCGGTCTTAGATGTAATAAAACTAGTTTCTGAACAAACTTCATCTTCTCATTCAATGGAAGTTTTAACTCAGCAAATAATTTAGGAACCATTCGTGCCCCTTTATCTTCATGACCATGAAAGGTCCATCCTAGTTTTTTATCAAATCTTTTTGTGGGAGGTTTTGCAATATCGTGCATAATAGCAGCCCATCTTAGCCACAGATCATCTGTTGTTTCACAGACATTATCCAAAACTTCCAGCGTATGGTAAAAATTATCTTTATGTCCTTTTCCATCGATGATTTCTACACCGTGTAAGTTTTGCATTGCAGGAAAAACCAAAGCCAATAACCCTGTATCAAATAAGTATTTAAATCCAATAGAAGGTTTTTCTGACAAGATAATCTTATTAATTTCGTCAGTGATGCGTTCTTTTGATATAATACGAATACGATCTTTAGTATCTGTAATCGCTTGAATCGCCTTTGTATCAATCTTAAAGTTTAATTGTGTAGCAAAACGAATAGCACGCATCATACGCAAAGGATCATCGGAAAATGTCACGATTGGATCTAATGGTGTACGTATAGTACGTAATTCAATATCCCCTACCCCATCAAATGGATCAAGCAACTCACCATAATTATCCTTATTCAGTGAATATGCCATAGCATTGATGGTAAAATCACGTCGATTTTGATCATCAACTAAAGTTCCATCTTCAACAATTGGTTTTCGGGAATTAGCACGGTAAGATTCTTTACGAGCTCCTACAAATTCCACATTTAATCCTTCAAAAACTAACATTGCTGTTCCAAAACTTTTGTAAACAGCAACTTTAGTTTTCAATTTATTTCCTAAAGCTGTAGCAAACTCAATTCCACTTCCAACAACAACAATATCCACATCATTTTTAAAAGGCCGGCCCATAATATGATCGCGTACATAACCGCCAATGACGTAACACTCCGTATTTGTTGTTTCGGCTAACTCTTTAATGATTGGGAAAATAGGATGTTGTAAATTATCACTCATAGCATGAATCTAGGTCCTTAAAAAAACACTAGGATGCAAAAGTAAGGAATTTATTATAAAATAGATATTAGTCTTGCGATATAAGCGCACAAGACTAATAATATTACTTCTTTATATTTAATCGCGATCGCGAGAAAGCTTGCGAAAAGCTAGTGGATTTTGAGATAGCTCTGCTTGTTCACGACGACGTTTTACAATGTGAACTGCCTGAAATATAGCTTCCATGAAAGACTCATGAGCAGCAATATTTTGCCCAGCAATATCATAACCCGTTCCATGATCTGGAGAAGTACGAACAATCGGCAAACCAGCAGTAAAATTCACACCATTACGATTTGCAATATGTTTAAAAGGAATCAATCCTTGATCATGGTACATGGCTAATACCGCATCAAATTTTTCGTAAGCATGATTAGCAAAAAAACCATCTGCAGGATATGGCCCAAAACACAATATTCCTTTTTCTTTTGCTTTTTCTATCGTTGGTCGGATAATCATATCATCTTCAACACCAATAACACCATTATCCCCTGCATGTGGATTTAATCCGAGTACAGCAATTTTAGGTTTCTGAATCCAGAAGTCTTTTTTAAGACTCTCATTCATTAGCTCCAATTTATTTAAAATTGCTGCTTCTGTAATATGATCGGAAACATCTTTTACAGGTATATGGCCTGTAACAACACCCACCCGCAACTCATCACAGATCATAAACATCAACACGTCATCCGCATTTGTTTTTTCCTGCAAATACTCCGTATGTCCTGGAAAATGAAATCCTTCCTGCTGGATATTATGTTTATTTATAGGGGCAGTGACTAAAGCATCTATCTTTCCTGCATTTAGATCTTCAACCGCTTTTTCTAATGAAATAAAAGCATATTTACCACCGATCTCATTTTCTTCCCCCAAAGTTATCTTAACATCCTCCTGCCAGCAATTAATCATGTTAGCGCGTTTAGGATTTGCCTGCTCAGGATCATTGATGACATTAAAACTAAAATCACTGACACCTAATGCTTTTCTATGAAATGACGCAACTTTTGTATTACCGTAAACAATCGGAGTGAAAAATTCTAAAACACGATTGTCCAATAATGATTTTATAATTACTTCCAATCCGATACCATTGATATCGCCTACTGTAATACCTATTTTTAATTTGTCAGCCATAGTAAAAAATGAAATTATTGACTCAAAAGTAATTAAAATTATATGAAATAGTCAAGCATCACTTTAATTTCCAATTCATATAAACCACCTTCAAGAGAAACAGATGATAAATTGCCACTCATTTACCTTACCTGTTTATTATCCTCCACAAGTTAACTATATTTGTACCAAATTCGAGCATATATGAGTACAGTAAGAGCCAAGAAACATTTAGGACAACATTTTTTGAATGATAAAAATGCGGCAAAAAAAATAGTTGATGCTTTGGATCCAAAATTAGGATTCACGCAGGTGCTTGAAGTTGGTCCTGGAATGGGTGTTCTTTCCGATTTTCTTCTACAAAATGATGCTTACGAAACATGGATGATCGATGTGGATGATGAATCTATTGAATTTTTAGCAGATAAATATCCACAGCTGGAACACCGTCTGATTCATGGTGACTTTTTAAACTTGGATTTTTCACAACATTTTGGCGAAAAGATGGCCGTAATCGGTAATTTCCCTTATAATATTTCTTCTCAGATTTTATTTAAAATATTGGATGAACGCAACCGTGTTGTGCAGATGACCGGTATGTTTCAAAAGGAAGTTGCAGAGCGCTGTACAGCAAAGGCAGGTAGTAAAGAATATGGTATTTTAAGTGTGTTCTTACAGGCTTACTATCATGTAGAATATTTATTCACCGTAAAGGCTGGTGCATTTAATCCGCCACCAAAGGTACTTTCAGGTGTCATTCGGATGACCAGAAATGATCGCACTGAGCTGGCATGTGATGAGAAATTATTCTGGAGAGTTGTAAAATCTGCTTTTAACCAAAGACGTAAGACTTTAAGAAACTCGCTGTCGGCGGTAGTTACAAAAGATAAAATGTCGGACAATCCATTATATGAATTACGCGCTGAGCGATTAACGGTTAATGACTTTATCGTTCTAACCAACGAAATTGCGAATGCTTAAGATCTAGCTACATGAAACGCTTTACCATTATCGGAGGTGGTGTTGCTGGTTTGACTGCTGCAATCGGCCTTAACAAAATTGGTATACAGGCCACTATCTTTGAAAGTGCTAAGGCATTAAAAGGTATTGGGGCTGGTTTTGGTTTAGCGGCCAATGCCATTCAGGCATTAGAATACTTGGAACTTAAAGCAGGTGTCATCCCCCTAGGTCATTATTTAGAAAACTATAATATTCTGGATAAGCGTGGAAGGATTCTTGCAGCTCCAGAAACCAAAACCATTAGTGACAAGTATGAACAGGATAATTTTGCTATACACCGTGCAGATTTACATCAATTTCTACTCGCACAAATTGAACATGAAAACTTACATCTTGGAAAAAGAGCTCTTAAAATAGAATACCGAGATGGAGGAATTGACATCTTTTTTGAAGATGGAACCATACACCAAACGGACTATCTGATTATTGCTGATGGCGTTAATTCTCGATTAAGACAACAATTGATTCGCGGTTCAGCACCACGTTATGCAGGCTATACCTGTTGGCGTGCAACCATTGACAATGCTAATATAAACCTCAGCACAGGTTCGGAAACATGGGGAAATAAAGGACGCTTTGGCATGACTCCTCTTGTTAGAAACAAGATTTATTGGTATGCTTGTATAAATTCTCCCGCTCATAACAAAGTATTCAGTCGTTACACAATCAAGGATCTGCAACAAAACTTTGCGTCTTATCATGATCCGATTACAAGCGTTCTTGCTGAAACAAATGACCAGCAATTGATCTGGAATGATATCATTGATATTAAACCTCTAAAAAATCTAGCTTTTGGTAATATCTTGTTTATTGGCGATGCAGGACATGCAACAACCCCCAATATGGGTCAGGGTGCATGTCAGGCAATTGAAGATGTAGCCGTATTGATAGACGAATTAAAGAAAACGACAGATGTTGCTCTTGCTTTTCAAATATTTGAAAAAAGGAGGTTAAAAAGAACACGTTATATTACCGAAACATCATGGTCTATCGGAAAGGTCGCACAATGGGAGAATCCAATAAGTATTATCATCCGAGATACATTGATGCGCATATTACCTGAAGAAGTTAAGCAGTACAAGCTGAAAAAACTGCTAAGTGTTGATTTTATGAAATTGTAATTATAATTGAATTGAACAAGTCAGTACACATATGTAACTCATGATCAATTCATTGCTATTTAATTATGATTTATTTTAATGTAAATAAATAACCATTATGAAAACAAAAGTATTAATCGTTGATGACGCGCATGCAGTGCTTACTCAAAAATTGGATAAAGCTGGAATTGCCTACGATTACAGACCTGAGTTCGATCGCACTGATGCTGAAAAATACATTTCTGATTATACGGGATTAATCATAAGATCTAAATTTCAAGTCGATCAGCACTTTATAGATTTAGCAAATAATCTCCAATTTATAGCACGTTGCGGAGCTGGTATGGATAATATTGATGAGGCTTATGCACAATCAAAAGGAATTGAACTCATAAGTGCAAATGAAGGAAACTGCGATGCCGTTGGTGAACATATGATCGGTATGTTGCTTTCTCTTATGAATCACCTTAACAGAGCCAATCAAGAAATTAAGACCAGTTTATGGCGTCGTGAGGCCAACCGTGGCTTTGAGCTACAAGGTCGAACTGTTGCCATTATTGGTTATGGTCACAATGGGCAGGCTATGGCAAAGAAACTCTCTGGCTTTGGTGTAAAAGTTATTGCATATGACAAATACAAAACTGGTTTTTCAGATCAATTCGCAAAGGAAGTCTCCATGGAAGAAGTTGTTAAACATGCAGATGTACTTAGTTTTCACATTCCACTAACCAAAGAGACAAAAGGACTGATCAACGAAGAATATTTATATCATTTTCGCAAACCCATATTTTTCCTTTTAGGAGCTCGTGGTGGTATTGTTCAAATTCCTGCTGTATTAAAGGCAATGGATGAAGGAAAAATCATAGGAGCTGCTTTTGATGTTCTTCCCGTAGAAAATTTCCCTGGTCTTAAAGAGCAATCTTGGTTTTCAGATCTAACAAGTAGAGACAATGTAATTTTAAGTCCTCATGTTGCAGGATGGACATTTGAAAGTTACTATAAATTATCTGATGTAGTTGCGGATAAGATTATCTCTTTTTTCAACAAGAACTCTTTTTAAAATAAAATCAAGCAAAATTTTTAATAAACACAACGATTAAAAATTGGAGCACGAGACTTACATCTAGTAAGTAAGCATAATGATAGTGTTCATTTGTTCTGAAAACAATAAATCTCAAAATGAGGTAAATAATTGCGTTCGTAAAAAGAAGACCAACTTTTATAATCAATAAATAAGGAGCACATAAAATCAAGAGACTATGTATGCATAGTAAGATGTAACATAGGCTCTTTGCTCTCCCCTCTCCAAGCATATTCGGCAATGTTCGGAGATGATAATAAGAATCCTGCTTGATATCACGAATGTCAAATGGCAACGTACAGATAATCAAGAAAACGAACTTCAAACAAGCGAGGTAATACAATAAATGCAGGTTTACTGACATAGCATTACTGTAAAGCTCTATATAGGGAAGAAAAACACTGCTTAATACCCATACCAATGCAATGTGAAAGATTTTCATTGCCGGAATCTGTCTTAATCCCCCCCATCGATCTTTTAGAGGAATAATAGGAAGACTATAGAGTACGCTTACCAATCCAATAACACCTAAGAAAAAAATAGAATAAAGGTGGATATGAAAAAGACACCATAGGCAAATACCTGTTGCAATAAACGTGTTGATCCACAATACTCGTTCATATTTAAAAACCCACCTGGTACGGGCATAAATTGATTTCTCCGGATATTGTGGTTTAGATAAAATCAAGCTAAAATTGTAAAGCGCAAGTGTAGCCGCTCCCTCAATTAATGCGATATAACCATTAATCTCCTGATCAAGTATAATGTACGTCAATACACACTGCGAAGCTGCCGCCAATGCAATTAATATATTGCTAAAAATTAAAAAATAGTACATTTTTTTTAATACATCCATATAGATCAATCTATTATATCATGAGCAATATAACAATAGTGTTATAAAAAAGTTAAATTTCAAATTATAAATTTTATAAATTGGCAATTGTCTCAAAAAAAACTAAATTAGCTGATTCCAAATGAACTTGTTTAATCAACCAAATAAGTTTTAAGGGATTGAATTTAATAAAACCAAAATATGAGTCTACAAATCAAATCATTTGAAGAATATCAAGACGTTTATAAAAAAAGTGTAGAAAGTCCGGAAACTTTCTGGGGAGAGATAGCGGAAAACTTTTTTTGGAAAAGAAAATGGACAAATGTTCTGAATTGGAATTTTACAGAGCCTAATGTAAAATGGTTCGAAGGTGGAAAATTAAATATTACAGAAAATTGCCTTGACCGTCATATCTATAATTTAGGGGATAAACCTGCGATTATTTGGGAACCAAATGATCCAAATGAATCGCATCGTATTTTATCTTACAAACAACTTTTACAGAAAGTTGAGCAATTTGCCAACGTTCTAAAAAATAACAATATCCGCAAAGGAGACCGTGTATGTATTTATTTACCAATGGTTCCCGAATTGGTTATTGCGACTTTAGCCTGTGCACGTATCGGTGCTATTCACAACGTAGTCTTCGGAGGTTTTTCCGCACAATCTATCGCTGACCGTATCAATGATGCGGCCTGTAAAGTAGTTGTAACTTCTGATGGTAGCTACCGTGGTCCAAAAGTATTAGAACTAAAGAGCATTGTTGATGATGCATTAATGCAATGTGACTCTGTTGAAAAAGTCATTGTATTAACAAGAACACGTACACCAGTCTCCATGATTAAAGGTCGTGATGTTTGGTGGGAAGATGAAATTAAGAAAGTAGAAACACAAGGAAATCCAGCTTGTCCCGCAGAAGAAATGGATTCAGAAGACACATTATTTATCTTGTATACTTCTGGTTCTACAGGCAAACCAAAGGGTGTTGTCCATACCACTGGTGGCTATATGGTCTATACTGGTTATACTTTTGCAAACGTATTTCAATATCAGCAAGGTGAAGTATACTTCTGTACTGCAGATATTGGCTGGATTACAGGTCACTCCTATATTGTTTACGGACCTCTTTCACAGGGAGCTACTTCATTAATGTTTGAAGGTACACCAACCTATCCTGACGCTGGCCGTTTATGGGATATCGTTGATAAATATAAAGTCAATATTTTATATACAGCACCAACCGCTATCCGTTCACTGATGGCCTTTGGAGATTCGTACATTGATGGAAAGGATTTGAGCAGTATCCGCAAACTGGGATCAGTTGGTGAGCCTATCAATGAGGAAGCTTGGCACTGGTATAATAACAAAGTCGGTAAAGGAAAAGCTCCAATTGTTGATACTTGGTGGCAAACTGAAAATGGCGGTATCTTAATCGCTCCGATGGCTGGTATTTCACCAACCATACCTGGATATGCGATGTTACCATTACCAGGGGTTCAGCCTGCACTTATGGACGAGAATGGAAAAGAAATTGAAGGAAATGATGTTTCCGGAAATTTATGTATCAAATTCCCTTGGCCAGGTATGTTACGTACCACTTGGGGAGATCACGAGCGTTGCCGTCAGACCTATTTTGCAACTTACGAAAATATGTATTTCACAGGTGATGGATGTTATAGAAACCCTGAGGGTTATTACAAAATCACAGGTCGTGTGGATGATGTATTAAACGTATCTGGACACCGCATCGGAACTGCTGAAGTAGAAAATGCAATCAATATGCACTCTGATGTTGTAGAATCAGCTATTGTTGGTTACCCACACCCAGTAAAAGGACAAGGTATCTATGCTTACGTTATTGCCAATCATCATATTGATGAAGAAAGTACACGTAAAGATATCATGCAGACGATTACAAGATTGATTGGTGCTATTGCGAAACCTGATATCATCCAATTTGTATCAGATCTTCCTAAGACCCGTTCCGGAAAAATCATGCGTCGCATTCTAAGAAAAATTGCAGAGGGTGAAAGATCCAATTTGGGAGATACTTCCACTCTTCAAGATCCGGCTGTAGTTGAAGCAATCATTGAAGGTGCAGAAAAAATGAATAAGTAATAATAATCAATATAAATTTTATCAAGAAGCACTATACTGAAAAATTCAGGTAGTGCTTTTTTTACATATTATTATCACGTAATGAATTATTAAAATAAATCATGTAAATATTATAATCTATTGATACAATTTCACTTAAATAAATAAAAATATAAACTAAATATAGAATTAATGGCAACTAAAAACAACTGATCTATAAAGAAGGTTAATTGAATAAATAAGTCAATAATAATATTTCAGATGGACAACATTAATCTCCTGTTTGAGGAAAATACAATGTGCTTGTGAAAATATTTAAAACTATTATAGCAAAAAATAATTTTAAATCAGTAACTTAAAGAAATTATATTTAATCCCAATATTATGAAACTAAATTATTTCTACTCACTAATTGTATTCTTCTTTTTAGTTCATGGAACTGTTAAAGCTCAACGGCTTGTTCCAGGTCCGGAAATTCCTCTTTATGCAGACATTGAATTTGAGGATCTACTAAGCATTACAGGCGTTTCATCAATGCCAACAACAGCTGATGAGATCATTAGGTTCAAGCAAGTTTTTGCACCCGCGTTACAGGTAATAGAAAACGTGTCATTCGAAGTAGCCAACCTTCCTTCTGGATCGTTTTTCTTAAGAAAATACATACTAGAAAGTGGATTAGAAAACACGCTAAAAGCGACAATGTTAGATGGGAATCTTCTCGGAATGGAATATTTAAATATTTTTATTAAAAGGTATTACGCTAGTAGAATCGCAAATCCGTACAATTGGACAGAGGCAGGATATATTATTGGAGAAGGTGTATTACTACCGTTCTCTCCACCTACACTAACAGATCCACCTATACTAATAGAACTATAGTAGATTATGACATCTACAAGGCCACAGCTAGAGCAAAAATAGTTCTCTTCCTAAAAGGTCAGAAAAGTTATAACTGAAGAAGCCTGCGCAGGCTTCTTTTGCTTTCTATTTGCTAAGATAGCTTTTATTTTGCTTATTATAACCCATTATTGCAGGAACTAATATTCCCAACAGGGGATTCACGAGAAAAAGTAATGAAGACAAGTAAAGTCCTTTAATACTTCCCGTTTGATCCTTATCTATACTCATTTGATTTACATTTGGCATGATTAATTGTTCTAAAGGTATTTCTAATACTTGACTAATTTGTTTTAAACTAAATCCACTAATTTCTTCTGCTCCTTTCTCAAATCGTTGAATGGTTCTTAAGGAAACCCTCCTCTTTCTGCTAGATCTTCTTGCGTAAGTCCTTTTTGTTTTCGCGTGAACTTTATTTGTTCTTGAATATTTTGTCTTTCCATAAAACGAAATTGTAAAATGTTATTTATATAAGGAATTATTACATATGCCAATAATATGTAAAAAAAATTAAACAGCCTTTAAGTATATTTAAACGCTTTTTTTATATTTAAAATTAGATAATGGTTCTAGAAGAAAATTACAAATTTTTCTATTCTTATTTAAAAAAAAAGCCCTTCCAGAAAATCTGGAAAGGCCATTAAATAAACATACAAACTATCCTACTGGAATATACTTTACTGTTTTTTCTGGATTTTCAAAATAGCCATCAGGATATGCGACTGTAGGTGAAACATAGGTCATTTTTTTAACCTTTACACCTTTAATTGAAAATTCTTTATAAAACTCAAGACCATTCTCTGTATATACATAAGAATAAATATTTTCATCTTCTGGATCATCAAATACAAATGCTCGTTTCATATCAGAATAAATAAATGCTTCATATGATTTGCCACCAACTTCGATATTATATGCTGAGAAAGAATCAAATTTTACAGCATTTTGCTGAATTTTTTTAATTAATGCTGCCGGATCAGATTTAATAGGAAGCATTACGATTCTATTTAAAGTTTTACGTCCTTGAAGTATAACTGAATCTGCATTAGCTTTTAATACTAAAAACTCAAAATCTCCTTTTGTACCACTATCAACAGCCCCTTCATCAGTATATGCTCCTGGTAAACCGAAAAAATGTATTATTTCATTAAAAGTATCAAAAGTTAAAATAGGACCAGCTCCAGGATATACTTTGTAAGTACTTAATTGCTTACTAAAACTGGACTCAATCAATTGAGGAATATAATCTGCCTGAAATTCAACTGCTTCATTAGAGTTAAATTTTGTAAATAAGTTATAGCCCCCGAATTCTAAATCGCTACTAGGAAAATACTGCATTATCCATCCATTTGATTGAGATTTTAGAATTTTATATGCATTATCAACACTTAAGTTTAATCTCTCTGTAGGATTATCGTCAAAAAAACGGTCTCTTTTTTTATCACAACTGCTATTAATAAATAACAATCCGAAAAATAATATATATAATGATTTTCTTTTCATAACTATCAATTTATAGAGGTTTGATCAAAACTATCCAATTTACCCATCCTCGCGACTATATTATCACGCAATTTATCCATATCAATACTCCAATTGTCTTTCATATATGTTTTAACAACATTCAATTTTTTCATAACGATTGCTTTTCCTGCATCAGAAGCACCAGGAGTATTTAAAATTGAATTAAAATCGGCTTGATTTCTTGTAACATAAAAAGAGTAAAGTTCTGCAAAATCTTCTTCTGCAGATTTTGATGCATAAGGTGAAATATAACCTGCACTTATTGCTTTTGCAAGTCCGGCAGTATTCGATGGATATTCAGTATTCCAAGCGTCATCAACGTAGGTAGCACCAGTAATAGAGCGAAAATCAGAAGGAAAAGGCTTTGTTTGATTTAAAATATGCTGAAATTCATGATGAACTGTTTTAAAGTAGTAATAATTCAAATAATCAATATCATTCCCAGTCTCTTCATTTAAATCTAATAAATTATACAATGTCATTTTAGCCCCATTCTCAGCTGTGCCTAAAACAACAGTTCCATTATTTCTCACCGCAACAGATCCTATATAATTTAATAATTTAGGAAAATATTTTCGAATAAATTCTTTACTTCCCGTTATATCATTATAAGGTTCTAATCCTAGATAGGAAAGCAATTTTGTCATTCGAATTGAAGATTCATATGGCGCTGGCACTAAATTATAGTCTAAATCTGATTCTCGATCAACGTATTTATATAAAATATCAATATTATAAGGCTTTATAAAATTTGAATAAATATATTTATCGAATTCATTTTGTTCAATTTCCGAATCTACAAATACACTTTTATTATCCAATTTCTGTTCTTTACTACATGATATTGATCCCAATAACACCGTGACCAATATCATTAATGTTAAATTTCTTTTCATTTTATCTGGGGTTAGGGGTTAAACCTGCACTAATTACATCTAATGGCAATTGTATTGCACGGCGTCTATCATCCGATTTAAGTATATTGGATGAAACCGAGCCAACTGTTCCTCCAGCTAATGTTCTTCTGTTTAACTCAATACCATACCGTTTAATATCAAACCAACGCAATCCAGTATGCAAAGTTTGAATTCTTCTCATAAATAGTACTGCATGTAACATATTTTCCTGTGTACCAGAAGCAATACTATATTCATTATTATTGAATTTCTTTTTAGGAGTAGGTGAATTAGGTTGATAATAAGCAAAATGACCAGCCCATTGATTAATACGCTCTTCACTCATTAAAGATGCAAAATTAACAGTATTTCCAGCCCATAATTGCATATCTAAGAGAGCTTCAGAGTATTTTTTTAAATGAATATTTGCTTCGGCTCGAGTCAACATTGCTTCCTCAGAAGTAAATTCAGAAACAACAGCTCTTCTATAGCCTATTCCAGCAACTGGATCAGTATATTCAAACATATAAGTAAGATGAGGCAATAAGGACTTGTCTAAATTAGTTCCCCCATAAACATAAGCACGGATTCGGTAATTAGTAGATCCAATATTAATTGTTCCTGCGTCAACTCCAGGCCAATTAGATGGAGCTAAATAAGGTGCGATTGCAAATAATGTTTCTTTTTTTGCGATGAGACCATTATGGTTAAACCTAGAATTTTCATAATATGGACCAAAAGTAGTACCAATATTTGATCCTGCCGTTAAAATAAGATAATTTGCTTTTAAAGTACTTGAATTATACTCCCTTGAAGCATTATTGAACACTGATGCAAAAGGTATAACTTGAGCATAATTCCTTAAAGATGCACTAGCATCAGTACCTAGAGCCTTTGTCGAATAATCTAGCGCTTTTTGCCACTCTCCCATAAATAAATATAGTCTAGCTGCAAATGCATATGCAGCTGTTTTATTAAAATGGTATTTCGCGGCGGCACTATTAATAAATTTTGAATCGTCAATTAGTGGAATTCCTTCTTCTAAATCTTTTATAGCTAAATTATAGACTTCTTCTACAGTGTTTCGCTCATATTTAGGGGACAGAGTAGTTTCTGACTTAAGCATATAGGTTACTCCCAAATCAGTCTTAGAAGTTGTTTTATTATAATGTAGACCAAATACATTAACTAACATAAAATGATTATAAGCTCTAGTAACTAAAGCTTCTCCTTTTTGCGGATTAAGTGTCTCAGGATTACCTGCTTCTTCTATAGCAGCTAAAGCCGCATTAGAGCTTGCTATAGCTTTATATGAAGCCTCCCAAAAAGCATTAGCAGCATCATCATCATTCTCAGTCTGATCTTTCCATTCATAAATTTGCTCCAATATTCGACTAGAATAGGGATTAGTTGCACCATAGTCATCTGCGTTATCAGACGATAATTCGGTTTGCATAATATAACTGCTAGTTGGATAAGCAGAAACCAAAATTCTAGAAATTTTGTCTGCATTATTCAATTCTGCTCGATTATCAGGAAGTTCGTCCAAATATTTATTACACGACGTTGCTGTAACAAATAAAGTAGATATTATATATATAAATAAATTTTTTCTTTTCATAATTTCCAATTTTTTAAAGTCCCATACGAACAGTCAATGTATATTGTCTCGGAATTGGTAAAGCCACACCTCCAGAATTAATAAACTCAGGATCTTGGCCATTTAAGCGTTTATCCGCATAAATTAACCAAAGATTAGTTACGTTAAAACGAAATCCCAAAGATGAGACTTTAAATGAATTGACGACATGTTTGGGCAGATCATAACTTAATGATAAATCTTTTAGTCGAACAAAGTCACCCTTTGCTATGTTAACAGTAGAATAATTGTAAGCATTATAAGCATAGCTATATTCGTTATCATTACGATTAAATCTATTATCCAAAATTACAGGGACATTCGTAATTAATTCGTCGCCTGGAACAGTCCAAGAATCATAAAATTCACGTGTTGTAGCCGTTAAATCTGTATATTGAGTTTTGTAAACAGGATCTAAACGTACAACATTTCCAAATGAATAGGTAAAAAATACATTTAATTTAAAATTTTTATATCCGAAAATATTACTATAACTTCCCATTATAGTTGGTTCTGTTGGTCCTTCATATTTTAAATATGAGATATTATCGCGTTCTTGGAAATAAAGCCCCGTTGTCGTACTTCCATCTGGACCTTTATAAATAGGTAAACCATTAACGTCCAACTTTTCAAATGGGATTGAAAATAAAGATCTAACTGGATATCCTTGAATACCAAATCCATTACCCGAAATCAAATCGACAACACGTTTATGATTTTCCATTTCAGTAATTTTATTGACGGCACGCGCAAAAATAAAATTTGAAGTCCAAGTGAACTGATTATTACTTATTAAAGTTCCAGCTACGCTCAACTCTAAACCATGTGATTTCATCTTGGCAATATTACCATATTTTGTAATTTCTCCTCCTAAGCCTTGGGTATTTATCTCACCAATCAGATCATGTTGTTTTCTGGTATAATAATCAACATCAATAGCCAATCTATTACTAAACATTCCAATAGAAGCTCCAATATTTAATTCATTTTTCTTTTCATAGGTTAGCAAAGAATTCTCCAATTGATCAATTTCTAGACCAGTCTCTTTATCAATAGTACTAGGTCTCCATGGATTATAACTTTGATAAATCGCCTGAGAATTTGTAACACTTGATGGCCCTCTATCTGCCGTCAAACTATATGAACCTTTTATTGATAGATTATTAATAGGAGAATTTAAATCTTTAAAAAATCTCTCATTATGTACATTCCAAAGACCAGCGACATTCCAAGTAGGTAGCCAACGTGCAGAAGTAGCCTTTCCCAATCGATTTGTTCCCTCATATCTAAGAGTTCCATTAACTGTATACCTATTGTCATAAGTATAATTTGCTTGTCCAAAAAAAGCTACTTCTCTATTACGAGTATTGTTAATTTTAAAATATTCAGTGTTACGCTCTTGGCCTTGTTTAAAAACTTTATAATCTGTAAATGGAATTTCACCCAACTCATATTGTATTCCCCAACCACGATACCACTCATTGTTACGAACATCATTATTAACTTGGGCACCACCAAAGGCATATAATTTATGTACTTCGTTGAAAGTATTATTATAATTGAAATTAAATCTAAAAACTTGAGAAGACATTTTATAATCTTGACGATTGTAAATTCCACCTGAAGGTAATACAGAAATGGGAACTGCATAAGGATTGTCCGGATCAGTATATAAATATGGATTTCTATCGCGTATTGTTGTTGTTTCCATCGAGCGATATGCCAATGCCTGATTAGAATAATCTTTCACATAATGCTGTTGAGAAGTTTGTTGATAACGCATTGCTCCCATCGCAGTTAATTCAAGTTGCTTTACTACTTTCCACGAAAGCTCTCCTTGAAACTTATAATCCCCTACATTTATATCCATGTAATTGTTATCCAATTCTGTAAGGATATTGAATGGAGCAAAATTACGAGTATATGATTGTTTAGGATCTAATGTACGGGAAGTATTCATCGCATACTGATATGGATTAATATCAAAATCACGCTTTACTTGCATACTCACAACATCAATACTTTGTCCTAATGTACCTGGAGCACGTTGATCACGATATGATCCATTTGATAAGATATTAAATTTCAAATTATCTAATAAATTATAGCTTGCATTTAATGTTGCTGTGTAACGCTTTACTCCGCTTTGTTTTGCCCATCCTGCATCGTTTATTGCACTTAAAGATGTGTAATATTGAGCTTTATCAGTACCACTAGACATACTAACAGAATGATTTTGCATTATTGCTGTGCTGAACAATTCCTTAAACCAGTCTGTATTTCGATATTCAGCTTCTCTTAAATACGCATTTCTAGCAACTTCTGTATTTTCTAACTCACCTTTATTAATCATTTGATACATCTTACCATATACGCCACTCTCGGATGCAACAGATAAATTTGACAAGTTTAACCATCCTCTTTGCTGTAGGAATTGATAGAAAGACATCTGCTCCTGAGAATTCATAATATTAAAATTATTATATGATGGAATTCCGCGAGAAGTAAACTCTCCAGAGTAATTAAATGAATTTCGACCAGCTGTACCTTTCTTAGTTGTGATAACAATCACACCACCCATTGCACGGGCACCATAGATTGAAGTTGCAGATCCATCTTTCAACACCTGAAAAGATTCAATATCATTTGCATTTAATCCCGCTACTGCAGAACTAATCAAAGTCAACGCATCGCCAGATGATAAAGCATCAGAAGAAACGTCTCCTACATCTTCAATAATAATTCCATCAACTACCCAAAGTGGCTTGGAACTGCCATATATAGAAGTAGCTCCTCGAACGCGAATTTTAGGAGCGGTACCGAATGTACCTGTTGTGTTTTGAACAGAAACACCAGCAACTCGACCTTCTAAAGATCGACTTGGGTCAGGCAAACCACCCAACTCAACATCTTTCATGTTAACCTTTGCAGTAGCACCAGTGAAATTTTGTCGGTCAATCTTACCACCCATTCCAGTAACAACAACTTCATCAATGGTTTGATCACTACTTTCCATCACTATGGAAACTGTTGAACGTCCAGCAACTGAAACTTCTTTTCCAAGAAAACCAACGTAGCGAATTGATAATATCGCATTCCCATTTGCGTTAATTTTAAAATTACCACTACCATCTGTCTGTGTAGAGATAGAAGTCCCTTTTACAGAAACAGTTGCCCCAACCAATCCTTTTCCATCTTGATCACGAACGGTACCCGACACAGATTGTTGAAGTTCATTATTACCACTATTCTTTATACTCGCAGTATTTACAGAAATCGTATTGGCAATAATCTTATACGAGTAATTGTTTTCATTTAGAACTTGCTCAAGTGCGTCTTCTAGACTCACATTTTTCAAGTTTAAATTAATAAGTTTTGCCCCTTTTGTGACATCATTGCTGTAAAGGAAGCGATGCTTTGTTTGTTTGCCTATAGCAGACAACGCATCCTCAATCTTAACATTTTTAAGATTAAGATTGACCTTTTGTGCGATACCATTTGCCTGAACACCGGTAACAAAAGCAAACATTAAAAAGGTACTAATTTTCATAATACGTATAGGTTTGCAAAATAACGAGTCTTGAGAATCCCAAGGTCGTTTTTTGCCAAATGGTAAGTTATTCATACATTTACATTTGGTTAAAGAGTTAATTTTATTTGGTTAGCTTCTTAATTAAGAATAGGTACAGGGATGCTGCAACATCTCTGTACTCTTTTATTGACTTTTTGATTCTGGTATCAGTTCTCCATATTCATTATTTATTGTTTACGATTAATTTATTCCCGTCTATTTTAAACTTAATATCACTTACATATTCTATCATCTCCAATACCTGAGAGAGTTTTACATCACGGCTTATAGAGCCTGTTATCATTTTATTCTTGTTAACGGCCTTATTAAATTGCACTTCCACATTATACCAATTAGATAATTGGTTGAGGATAGACTGGAGATTATCCTTCTTGAAATAAAATTCGTTATTATACCAGGCTAAGTCCCGATCAAGATCAGCAAAACCTTTTTTCAGATAACCATCCGAAGATTCGCAAAATTCTCCAGGCTTTAATATCATCGTTCTACTTGCACTTGCAACCTCTACTTTTCCTTCTTTCAAGGTTGTTCTCACGACACTTCCATATGCATCGACATTAAAATGAGTTCCTAAAACTTTTACATCAGTTCCTTCAGTATGCACTATAAAAGGACGATTGGCATCTTTTGAAATTTCAAAATAAGCTTCTCCTTCTAAGTCAACACGTCGCTCTCCACTAGAAAACAATTCTGGAAATTTCAATTTTGACATTGCATTTAGCCAAACTTTACTACCATCTGAAAGTTCAATTTTATAGTATCCTCCTTTGGGTACAATGAGGGTATTGTACTTCATGGCTAGTTCCGAAGTCATTCCTTTTACATATTCCAACTGATCATTTTTAAGTTTGATATTTGTTCCAATGGAATCACTATGAACGGTCGTTAGATCTAGTGTATTTCCATCGTCTAGAATTAAAACCGCTTCGTTGGATGCAGGATTTACGTCATTCTTATGAATGTTTGATTGAATAGCTATAATCTTAGTATCAGGCTGTACTGCATTCTCTTTAAAATAAAAAATATAAAAACATAAAATAAAACATGAGGCAATAAGTGGGATCCAAATTTTAAGATTTAAATTATTTCCAACTGTTTGCGTGCTATTTTGCTTTTTTTCTAAATTATTCCAAGCTTGATTAATATCAATTGATCTTAAAAACTCTAAATCAGCTTTAACTTTATGGGATTGCTTAAAACTATTGTACAATTTTTTGTTTTCATCCGTTAAGTTTATCCAATTTTGAAGCACAGTTTTTTCTTCATTAGACAGTTCCCCGACTAAAGATTTTTTGATGATTTCAGCAATAATAAAAGGTTTACTCTTCATAATATATAATAAAGAAACTTTGCCCGCCCTAATGGGTGACAAAAATTTGAAAAAAAAATAAATTTCTTGAAATAATAAAATAAAATAGGATTATAGCACCATCAATATAAATGTATATCGGTGATTCATAGAAGATATGATATCAGCAAAATAACTTGCTTTTTACTAATAAAATACCGGTAAGAGAAAAATCAATTTGAGGAGGATGTATATAAAAGGCGGAGAGCCATTTAGCGGAACATGCTATAGAAAATCAATGCTAACGGTAACAATTCAGGATTCATTTTCTTCATAATTGTTTTTAACCCACGTTGTTTCTGCGTTTTTACCGTGTTGATACTTATATTTAATTCTTTAGATATCTCCTGATTGCTTAATCCTTCGAAATAACCCATCTTAAATACGACCTGACAACCGACAGGCATGCTTTCCACTATTTTATACACTTCTGCAATAACTTCCGAATGAATAATACTTAATTCTAAAGAATCGTGACTGCACTCGTTAAATGGAGAATTTAACCAATACTTCTCAACAACCCTTTCTTTCCGCTTGCTATTTAAAAATGCATATCGCACAGAAGTATAAAGATAATTCTTTATAGCACCCTGATGTGTAGAAATATGATCTTCATGGTTATAATAAGAAATGAATGCATCCTGTGCCAGATCTTCAGCTTCTGTAGCGTCCCCACATAGCTTCCATGCAAAATGGCATAGGCTTCCATAATGTTCTTCAAATAATTGTTTATGGACGTTACTGTTCATTTAAAAACACAAAATCTAGTGAAGTAAGAAAGTAATATTTAAGTTGTCGGCAAACGGATTAGCATGTTACTTTAAAACGAAGTTAATGTTAAATTTTGTTAAATACTAGAGTATTTTTAAATTATTTTTTGTCAAAGTTTAGATTTCAAGACTAAAAAATCGTCAATTTTTCTTATATTGTAGCCTTTCACAAATATTAAAAACAAAGACTAAATGCTATTTACCGTTCTAATAGGACTAATAACATCGAGCCTTATTGTTCCATTTGGCAAATTCGTAAAAACTAAATGGGGAATTATTCTCGCATTCATACCGCTACTTTTATTTCTTTATTATCTCCAATATCTACCATTAATAAATTGGGATAGATCATATGTACAGCATATTGACTGGATACCCTCACTAGGTATAAATTTTGATTTTAGACTAGATGGATTATCACTCCTTTTTTCTTTATTAATAACTGGAATCGGAACCTGTATATTTTTTTATGCTAAATCATATTTAAAAGATGATCCATATATCGATCGTTTTTTCGGATACTTATTTATGTTCATGTCAGCTATGCTCGGCCTTGTACTGTCTGACAATATTTTTCTATTATTTACCTTCTGGGAACTGACCAGCATCAGCTCGTTTTTCTTGATTGGTTTTAATAATGAAAAAATAGAATCCAGAAAAAGTGCCCTGACAGCATTAAGCGTAACTGGACTGGGAGGCTTCTTTTTATTGGCAGGTCTTGTTCTAATCGGTAATATTGCCAATACCTATTCCATCTCCGAGCTCGTAAGTAAGGCTCAGCTCATTCAGGAACATCAGTTATTTCCTTATATCTTGGGTCTGATCATCTTAGGTGCTATGACCAAATCTGCACAATTTCCATTTCATTTTTGGTTACCTGGCGCAATGAAAGCGCCTACCCCAGTATCTGCCTACCTGCACTCAGCAACTATGGTAAAAGCGGGCATCTACCTACTTGCACGTTTTTATCCCATTTTAGGTAATAATCCAGCCTGGACGTATAGTCTCATGATTATTGGTGGAATCACAATGCTATATGGAGCTTTTCATTCTCTTTTTAGAACTGATATGAAGGGCGTACTCGCTTATTCGACCATATCGGCATTGGGTATTTTAGTTTTTTTATTAGGTCTTGGTACTCAAGATGCCATCATCGCTGCCTCCGTTTTTATTGTTGTACATGCACTATATAAAGCAACATTATTTTTAATTACAGGTATTATTGATCACGCCACCCACACAAGGGATCTCTCTGTGCTGCAAGGATTGAGAAAGGTTTTATTACCTGTTGCAATTGCTGGTTTTTTAGCCGCTATATCCAGTGCCGGAGTACCTTTAACATTTGGATTTATTGGGAAAGATTTAATATATGAAGCGACATTACATAGTGAAAAACATTTAGCTATTTACCTGACTGCTGCGGCAGTAATAACAAATATTTTATTAGTCTCAGCAGGTTTCATGGCCGGTATCAAACCGTTTTTCGGGAAACTTCCTGAAAATTTTGAGAAAATAAAACTTCCTGCAAAATCGCTCTGGGTACCTCCATTTATACTTGCACTCTTAGGAGTCGTATTTGGTTGTTTCCCAACTTTTATTGGCGACCTGATCGCACAACCCACCGTAAATAGTATCATGTCCGTTAAAAGTGATTTTCAACTCAAGATATGGCATGGATTTAATACTATTTTACTATTAAGTGCCATAACTATAGTATTGGGCACAGTTATCTATTTTATCAATAAACCTAATGAACGTAAATTAAAATGGATAGAACAATTAAATTTCATAGCACCGATTACCATTTTTCAAAAATGCTATCAGACCATCTACAATTTCTCGACGAGTTATTCGCATTATTTCCATAACGGATATCTTCGCTCTTACCTATTGAAGATCATCATATTTGCAGAGGTTCTTTTAGCTTATCAACTTTACCTTGGTGGTCCACTACATATCAACTGGGAACTACTATCAGCAGTAAGTGTATACGAAGTGGTTACTATTCTGATCGTATTTGGAGCTGTCGCTCTCACCCTGAGCACTTCTTCAAGACTAACCGCCGTAGTTTCAACTAGTGTCATTGGATACGGAATCTGTTTACTTTTCGTATTCTACAGTGCTCCGGATTTGGCTATGACACAATTTACAATAGACACGCTAACAGTAGTTCTATTTGTCCTTGTGCTCTTTAAATTACCTCCATTTCTTAATCTTGCCAATAAAAGAGTACTGATAAGGGATGCGGTGGTTGCCATCATATTTGGGGTAATCTTAGCTATGGTCGCCATTCGCGTACTACATGTTCCTACAAATATTGCCATTAGTGACTTTTATGGTAAAAATGCATATCTATTAGCGAAAGGTAGAAATGTCGTAAATGTACTGCTTGTTGACTTCAGGGGTTTTGATACCATGTTTGAAGTTGTTGTATTGTCGATCGCTGCATTAGGTGTGTACAGCTTATTAAAATTACGTTTAAAATCATCGGAGAAAGAATAATATGAAAAGTACTATTTTACAAACAGCTTCAAAATATTTGTTGCCCATACTTCTTTTATTTTCCTTCTTTCTTTTATTAAGAGGACATTATTACCCTGGAGGTGGTTTTGTCGGAGGTTTGGTTGCATCCATCGCTTTTGTCTTACACAGTTTCGCTCATGGTACTGAAGAAACAATGAAGATATTGCGTTATAAACCCCTATCCTTACTTCCTATCGGATTAGGAATATCTGCATTCAGTATGTTTATGCCAGCACTCTTCGGACTGCCTGTAATGACTGGATTATGGCTGGAACATCCAATCCCAGTTATTGGTATGATTGGTACAGCACTACTCTTCGACCTTGGTATTTACCTTGTGGTCATTGGCGTTGTTTTAACCATTTTATTCACCATTTCACTCAGTTCAGATTAGCATGGAAATACTACTTATTTTACTCATAGGCGTATTATATGCGACAGGCATATATCTTATTTTAAGAAGAAGTATGGTTAAGCTACTTCTAGGAATCATGCTACTTGGAAACGGCACCAATATTTTGATATTTCTCCTGGGTAATATCACCAAAGGAAAACCGCCGATCATCAGAGATGGATTAAAGGTCTTTCAAGATATTTATGCAGATCCAATACCTCAAGCACTAATTTTAACCGCCATTGTCATTAGCTTCGGCTTAACTTCCTTTGCTATTGTACTCTTAAAACGTGTATATGCACTAATTAATACGGACGATCTAGACAACTTAAACACACCCGAAGACGAAGATATATGATTGATAATCAAATTATAGCAACAGTACTTGTACATTTATTTACTGCAATCATACAGTTAGGTTTTTGGAGAAAAACAGGTCCACAACGTATCCTCAGCATTGGCGGCAGTTTCATAAGTTTAATTTTTGCCATCAAATTATTTGCTAAAGTATTTAATGGAGATATACTCATTATGCATGCGGCCAATTGGGAGGCTCCTTTCGGAATTGTATTTGTAGCAGATTTATTAAGCTCCACCTTAGTTCTGCTCACAGCGATAGCGACTTTAGCAGTATCTATTTTCTCTGCAACAGGTATCGGCCGGCAACGCATACTCTACGGTTACTTCCCTATCTTCCACTTTTTAGTGATGGGATTAAATGGTGCATTTTTAACAGGAGATATTTTCAATCTTTACGTATTTTTTGAAGTTATTATTATTTCATCCTTTGTATTAATGACCCTGGGAGGTCGGAAAGCACAATTAGAGGGTGCTGTAAAGTATATGGCGATGAATATACTCGCTTCTACTTTCTTCTTAACCGGAATCGGTATTCTTTATGGTATATCGGGGTCTTTAAATATGGCCGATCTAGCACTCATCGTTCCCAAGATTGAAAACCGAGCAATAGTTGATATTACTGCTACTTTCTTTTTAATTGGATTTGGTATCAAGTCTGCGATTTTCCCGCTTTACTTCTGGTTGCCATCATCCTATCACACACCTCCTTCTGCTGTAGCAGCTATCTTTGGTGGGCTACTTACTAAGGTAGGTATATATGCCTTATTCCGGGTCTTTACCTTAATTTTTATTCCGAATGAATTTATTCGGAATCTGTTGGTCGTATTGGCAATTTTGACCATTTTAACAGGAGCATTCGGTGTATTGATCAAGACCAATATAAGACGGCTATTTTCTTACCTTATCGTATGCCATATCGGATTTATGATAGGGGGATTAGGTATTTATAGCAAACTGGCAATTCTCGGTGCTGTATTGTATTTAATTCATGATATCATGGTTAAAACGAACATCTTCTTAATCGCCGGATTGATCCGTCAAATGAGAGGATCTATGGATATGAAAAAATTGGGTGGATTGTATGCTGAATATCCAAAAATTTCATTGCTGATTGCCATAGTACTGTTTTCACTGGCTGGTATACCACCATTATCCGGATTTTGGCCAAAAATATATTTATTGCAGGGCGCTTTTCAAACAGAACATTACTTTTATGCAGGAGCCCTTATACTAGGTAGCTTCATGACTTTATTTGTACTCGCAAAATTTTGGTCGGAAGTGTTTTGGAAAAAACCACAAGACCCCGATGCAATTGAGGACAAATTTAAAGACCTGATAGGTATTCGAAAGGTCGCATTGATTTTACCAATCTGTATACTTGCAGCTAGCTCCTTATATATCGGACTCAATGCAGAAAGTATCATTCAGGTAGCGGACCGCATATCATCAGAAATGTTAAACACCAAACCTTATATTCAAGCAGTATTAGGCAAATAAAGTAAAATATGATCAAACAGTTTTTAATGAACCTGCTGCTTTCTTTTATTTGGGTAGCATTAACAGGTTCAATGTATTATACGAATTTTCTTTTTGGCTTCTTACTTGGTTTCTTCATTCTATGGGTCATGAACCGAAATGAAGTTGATCAGCGTTATTTTTACCGTGTCCCTAAAACGATTAGCTTTCTCTTTTTCTTCTTGTATCAAATGATTATAGCTAATCTACAGGTTGCGTACGACGTGATCACACCTAAGTATTTTTTTAAACCTGGAATTGTGAAATACAAGATGGATGCTAAGTCTGATTTTGAAATCAACTTACTTTCCACCTTTATTTCACTAACACCGGGAACATTAATCCTGGATATCAGTGAGGACAAAAAGATTTTATATATCCATGTCATGTACCTACATGATAAACAAAAATTCATGACTGAGTTGAAAAACAATGTTGAACGCAAACTTTTAGAAATTTTGAGATGAGCTTAACTGAATATTTAGATTATGTGATTCTGCCCATATTAATTTTGTCTACAGTAATTACATTTATACGTCTTTTCAAAGGACCCGATGTGGCCGATAGGGTTATTGCTCTAGATCTAATCATTACCACAGGTATTGGGATTATTACGGTCTATAGTATCACCACATCTCAAGAAATTTTTCTTGACGTGGCCATGATACTTGCCCTGATTGCCTTTTTAGGAACAATTGCTTTTGCCTATTATTTAGAAAAACAAGACTATAATGACTGATATTATTATTGCAGTGCTGAGTACCATCGGCGCCTTAGCGATTCTTTTTGCTTCTATTGGCATCCTAAGAATGCCTGACTTTTATTTACGCCTTTCTGTCACGGTTAAAGCTGCAACTCTAGGTGTTGGTTTGCTTTTGCTTTGTGCCGCAATTGTCTTTCCAGACGTTTCTGTAACAACTAAAACGATAGCGATCGCGTTCTTTTTAGTACTAACAGCTCCAGTTGCGGCACATATGATTGGAAGGGTTGCCTATATAACGGGTATTAAATTGTGGAAAGGAACAATTACAGATGAGTTGGAAGGTATGTATGATGAAGAGACACATGAATTAAAAAGTAATCCTGACGACTCTTCATCAACAGATGAGACCACTAAAAAATAATACAAACTGGAGCAGGAACACGGAGTGGTTTTCCAATCTCTTTTAGAAGTCCTGTTTTTTCATCCCTACTAAAAGTTATAATTTGGTTACTTGTTTGATTGGCTACTAATAGGAATTTACCGTCAGGGCTAAAATTAAAATTGCGCGGTCCTTTTCCGGATGTACCCTGATTTGCTATTTTAGTCAATTTTCCGTCTTTAGCAATTGCGAAAATTCCAATGGTATTAGCATCACCTCTGTTTGATGCATACAGAAATTTTCCGTCCGGAGAGACTTTGATATCAGCGGCACCATTTTTCCCTGTAAATCCATCAGGATTAATATTAACAGATTGATCAAATAACCAATCTTGTCCATCCCGTTTGTATACAGCAATGTCTGCTGTCATTTCGAGTACGACATACATATGCTTTTCTTTCTTATCAAAGGCAATATGTCGAGGACCACCACCTGCTGAAGAGAATACTTCTGCAGGATCTGTACCCAATTTAACATCCTTTGATTTTGGATCAATTAATTTATAGATCGAAATTTGATCTAGACCTAAATCTTGTACAAAAAGTTCATTGCCTTTCTTTGAGAAGAACGCAGAATGTACATGAGGACCTTCTTGTCTAGCTTTGTCAACGCCTTTACCTTCATGTTGAACAAAATCTTTTAGATTACCGATAACACCATTGGGTTCTAATCCGTAAAGTACAAAAGAGCCACCACTATAATTAGAAGCTGTGATCAGGTTTTTATAAGGACTTACAGAAACATGACATGGCGCATCTCCTTTTGTAGGAACTGTATTTAAGATTGTAAATTTACCTTTGTTATAAGAATAGGCAGTTAAACTTCCTTTATTATTTCCCTGCTCACTAACGGCATATAAAATATTATCCTTTCGAGCTAGAAATGAGGGATCCACTAATGGAGTGGTTGATACTAGCGCTATTTCACCCGTTTTTACATTAAAATCAAATGCATAGATTCCTTTACTTTCGGTGTTAGAGGTATAAGTACCTACAAACATGGAAATGTTTTGCGACCAACCAAAAAAAGGAAAACAGGTCAAAATAAAAAGTATAATTTTTTTCATGATTTCAAAATTAAAATTTTGTGGGAAAATGTAGTGTTAAATTTGGTTAAAACTACTTTTACTACCTTGTAAATACTTATTTTAGCTGTTCCAGAGCCGTTCAATATGTTAATATTCATAATAAGCATATAAACGGGATAAGACCTCGGAAATAATATTCAAATAAAATTAAGAATAATTAATATATTCTAATAATTTTGTGCAAGCTTTCAGAACTTTAAGTTTGAACAGTTATATTTTTAAAAAGCATTTAAATTACATTCCACGAATGAAACCATCATGGGCTTACAATAGCTTACAAACCGCGATTAGTAACCAGCTCATGATAGCTTCATCACCATTAAAAGACATATTATTCTAATGAAAAAAAACTTATATACGTTGCTATTATTGGTATTTGTGACAGCACAAACAGTATTTGCTCAAAAACAAGTAATCGATCGAGTAGTTGCGACAGTAGGATCTGGTATTATTTTACAATCAGATGTTGATATGCAGTATGCACAATATCTTTCAGGGGGTAATAAACCAAATGCAGATTTCAAATGTGAAATGCTGCAACAGTTGTTAACACAGAAATTACTTTCTCAACAAGCGGTAATTGACTCTATCGAAGTGGGCGAAACTGAAGTTGATGATAACCTAAACAGCCGACTACGCTATATGTCTCAACAAGCAGGTGGTCAAGAAAGATTAGAAAAATTCTTAAACAGATCTCTGTTGCAATACAAAGAAGATATGCGTCCTAGTATATATGAGCAATTGAAAGCAAATAAGATGCGTCAGAATATTGTTCAAAAAGTGGACGTTACACCTATTGAGGTAAAACGCTATTTTGAAGGATTAAATACCGATAGTCTACCTTATTTTAATACAGAAGTAGAAATTGGTGAAATTGTTATGTTCCCCAAACTAACTGTTGAAGAGAAAGCTGAGTTTAAAGCAAAAGCAGAGGGACTTCGCAAACAGGTTACAGATGGTTCTGATTTTGGTACAGTTGCACGTTTATATTCTGAAGATGGATCTGCTCCTTACGGTGGTGATTTAGGTTTTAATACACGTGATAACTGGGTTAAGGAATTTGCTGCAATGGCTTTTAAATTAAAAGCGGGTGATGTTTCTCCTGTTTTTGAAACAAAGTATGGCTTCCACTTTTTACAAGTATTAGAAAGACGTGGAGAAGAGGTGCATGTTAGGCATATTTTGATTAAATTTAAACCAACAGCTGCTAGTATTGAGCGTACCCAAGAAAAGATGGATAGCATCTACAACTTAGTGACAACAGGGAAATTGGATTTTTATCATGCAGCAACAACTAACTCTGACAGTGAAGAATCTAAATTCAATGGGGGAATGGTCCTTAACCAAGAAGGGGAAAGCCGTTCAACATTAATACCTGTAGATAAATTAGAAGCTTCTGTATTTCAAGCTATAGATCCATTAAAACCTGGAGAATATTCTAAACCGGCACAATTTACAGATCGTACAGGTGAAATTGGTCTACGATTCAATTATTTAAAATCACGTATTGCTCCTCATAAAGCAAACTTAGATGAGGATTTTGTAAAAATCAAAGAAGCTGCACGTCAAGATAAAGTAAACCGCAAATTGAATACCTGGTTTGAATCTAAGAGAGAGAACACATATATCAATATTGCCGATGACTTTAAAGACTGTAATGAACTTAAAGTTTGGATCTCTAAAAAATAGTTGATCGGATAAGATAAAATAGAAAGGGCTTCAAAATTAATTTTGAAGCCCTTTCTATTTTATAAATAATGTGAAAAAATATTATCTTTCAAACATCATTTCTACAAGTATATTCCAATTTGCTTTCGATACATCATCCTTAGCGAGTTCACTCAACTTCCAAATACGGATATAATTGTATTTAACGACCTTATCCTTAATATTGACAGTTGCAGTACCGAATGAATATGCATATTCACCGCTATATGCTCTACCTACTTTTTCAGGAGTAGTTAGAATATTAATACGGGATTTCTTTAAATATGCTAATATTTCTTTTTTACCCTCTATCGGTTGTATCCAAGGAAAAAGAAATCTTGCATCTTCATTCAAAAACTCTTTATAACCCGCCTGATTATCAGCCTTAAGAACCGTTGACAAAAGCTTATCGGTTTCAAAAACAATCTCTTTACGTTGATCTAAACGTACCTGAGAACGGTGCTTCAAATACCAAGCTTCACTAGGTTCATAAAACTCCAGTTCAGAATTTTCCTTATTGCCAAAATTTTCGACTTCAGCACGAATATCCACCAGCCACTTACCTTTTTTATTTCTTTTCCAAACCGTTAAGTACTGTCCAAAACGCTTTCTCGCTCCTACTTTCTGAAATTCCATAGGACCAGTAGTAACGCCAAATTCTTGACTTTTCGAAACCATAGCTAGCGCTGGTTCCCAAGTTAGTACATCGGGTATATTCGGCCTGTTATTAAGATAATCTAAAGCATTGACCTCGGAAGGAACAAAAAATTTAGACTCTTTATCGACAATCGACAGAAAAGCCTGATGCGGAGTAGTTGTCTTAGAAATCAATGCAGCCTCTTTGTCGGCATTGATTAAACTACCTACTTTATCGGGAATCTGTGCATACACTTGTGCTGAAAAGGCACTCATGAAAACTATTGCCGACATTTTATTCCATATATTCATGTAATGTCTTTATTTTAATTGGACACTAACTATCAAATCTTATTCCAAAGCGTTCCATCTTTGCTATCTTTTAATTGAATACCGATAGCATTAAGTTCCTCACGAATACGATCAGATGTAGCAAAATCTTTATTTTGCTTAGCTCCGTCACGTAATTTGATCACAATAGCCATAATTTCATCCACATTATCATTGCTCGATAATTGATCATCTTGTAAGCCTAGAATATCAAAAACAAAATGTTGTACAAATGCTCTTAACTCTTCTAGATCAGCAGTGCTGATAGTGGCTTTTCCATCGTAAATAGAATTTATCGAACGAACGACTTCAAACAATTCTGCAATTAAGATAGGGCTATTGAAATCATCATCCATAGCAGCATAACATTTCGCCCGTAAATCAGCTACATCAACAGCAGACTTACCTTTTGAAGGTTTCAGCTTATCCAATAGATTAACGGCTGTCATAAGACGTTTGAACCCTTTATCTGCAGCATCAAGTGCCTCATTCGAGAAATCCAATGTGCTTCTATAATGTGCTTGTAACATAAAGAAACGAACAGCCATAGGTGAATATCCACGTTCTAACAGAGGGTGATCACCGGTAAACAGCTGATGAGGTAAAAAGCCATTTCCTGAAGATTTAGACATACGTGCTCCATTTACCGTCAACATATTAGTATGCATCCAGTATTTGGCAGGTGCAGTATGATTACATGCTTCAGACTGGGCTATTTCGTTGGTATGGTGTGTTGCGGCTAAATCCATACCTCCACCATGAATATCAAACTGATCGCCTAAATATTTACGGCTCATCGCCGAACATTCAATATGCCAACCTGGAAATCCCACACTCCAAGGTGAAGGCCAGCGCATAATATGTTCCGGCTTAGCTTTGATCCATAATGCAAAATCCAGACGGCCATGTTTTTCATCTTGGCCACCAAGCTCACGTGTATTATTCAACATATCTTCCAGCTTACGATTAGTCAGAATAGTATAATCATAATCTTTCACATATTTCTCTACATCAAAATATACAGTCCCATCTACCTCATAAGCATAGCCATTAGCAATGATCTTTTGGACCATTTCAATCTGCTCAGAAATATGTCCTGTAGCGGTCGGTTCTATACTTGGAGGTAAAGTATTAAAAAGACGAAGCACATCGTGGAAACCAAGAGTATATTTTTGAACAATCTCCATCGGTTCCAATTGCTCCAATTTTGCCTTTTTAGCAAACTTATCATCACCTTCATCATTATCCCCTTCCAAATGGCCTGCATCGGTAATATTACGGACATAACGGACTTTAAATCCGAGATGTTTTAAATAACGAAATATCAAATCAAATGACACAAAAGTCCGACAATTTCCTAAGTGAACATCACTGTATACGGTAGGCCCACAAACATACATCCCTACTAAAGAGGGATGTAATGGTTGGAATTTTTCTTTCTTACGTGTTAACGTATTGTATAAATGAAGATTGTTTTCCATGTCTAGAAAATAGCTGTTTCTATTTTTGTCTAAAATATATTTGAATTGGAACACCTTCAAAATCGAAGTGCTCACGTAATTTATTTTCGATATAACGTTTGTACGGATCTTTTACATACTGTGGTAAGTTACAGAAGAATGCAAACATAGGTGTACGTCCTGGTAATTGCGTTACGTATTTTACCTTGATATATTTACCCTTTAAAGCTGGTGGCGGATAATTTTCAATCACCTGCAGCATCACTTCGTTTAATTTTGAAGTAGGTATTTTTTTCGTTTTATTCTCATAAACTTTTGCTGCTACTTCTAGCGCCTTGAAAATACGTTGTTTTTCAGTAACCGAAGTAAAGACAATAGGTATATCTGTAAAAGGAGCAATTTTTTCTTTGATTCGAGCTTCAAACTCTTTCATCGTTTTATTGTCTTTATCAATGGTATCCCATTTATTGACAATGATCACAATACCTTTTCTATTTTTTTCTGCCAAATGGAAAATATTGATATCCTGTGCTTCAATTCCATCATTTGCATCTAACATTAAAAGGACAACATCCGAATCCTCTAATGCTTTAATTGTACGCATCACAGAGTAAAACTCAATATCTTCGTTTACCTTAGATTTACGTCTCAAACCTGCTGTATCAATCAATAAGAATTCATGTCCAAATTGCTTATAATGAATACGAATCGAATCGCGTGTCGTACCTGCAACAGGTGTTACAATATTACGATCAACACCTAACAAAGCATTTGTTAAAGAAGATTTACCTACGTTCGGACGACCTACGATTGTATATTTCGGTAATGTGGTATCATCTTCCTCTTCGTCTTCAAAAGTTGAAACTACAGCATCCAATAATTCTCCTGTTCCAGACCCCGTAGCAGAAGAAATATTATAAATTTCACCTAAACCAAAAGCATAAAACTCGACAGAGTCATGGTGTAATTTAGCGTGGTCAACTTTGTTTGCAGCAACATATACCGGTTTAGAGCTTCTTCTCAAAAGATCTGCGATCTCATCATCTAAATCCGTAATACCTGTTGTTACATCAACCATAAAAATGATCGCGGATGCTTCTTCTATTGCGATATGAACCTGGTCACGAATTGCTTCTTCAAAAACATCATCCGATCCATGTACAAACCCACCAGTATCAATTACTGTAAACTTTTTCCCAATCCATTCTGCCGTTTCATAGTGACGGTCGCGCGTCACTCCACTAAAGTCATCAACAATAGCTTTTCTACTCTCCGTCAGACGATTAAAAAGCGTGGATTTCCCAACATTTGGACGACCTACAATTGCAACAATATTTGCCATATTTTTACTATATATTATTCTCGTTACCTCACGGCAACTTATTTAAATACAATTTAACTCAGTGGGCAAAGTTACATAATATACCTGGTATTTTTGAAAATCAATCTAATCTTATCGTAAACAATAAGATTTTTATTATCACATTTTACAACTGAGCTAAAGACTATCAAACAAACTTGCTATTAGGATCATAATGTGAATTTTCAATTACTTATATTTTTCATCTCCAAAACCTACAGCACTAATTTAAGTGAAAACCGTATCGAAAAATCAATATAAATGGTTTTTTAAAACTTTAAATCTACATATATATTCACCTGATATTTTATTCAATCAATTGAGTAAATTTTAATTCTAACTCTAAAGTTAGAATTAAAATTAATCGTACTTTTTAAGTATAAAATTTGATACTCTCTACTTTGTTTCACCCCTTAATATTTACTACGTGGCATCGTTAGTATAACATTAATTACTACTATACCAAGGTATATTCTGTTGCTTTTGGCATTTAATAAATATTAACCTTATAGAAAATCCTTTGTTGGATAGCAAAAAAATAAAGGGAAATTTAAAAACAAAATTTTATTTTCCTATATTCGAGATAATTATAAATAATTAAATATTATGAATTTAAAAAATCTTTTTAAAGCAACTGCCCTATTAATTTTAATATTTGGGTGTATTAACAATCATTCTTTTGCACATAAAAAACCTGTTAAAAAGTACGAAAATTCTTCTATAAGTATTAAATCAACAGAAAATTCAACTAATTTCACATTGTTTCAAAATATAAACACTTATACTAATGAAATTGGCAACACTACTATTACAGGTGAAATATTTTGTCCTCAACCAGCCATTTACACATTTGGCTTTGGTTATATGGGTAATGGGGGTTCGTATGTAGTATCGTTACCAAACGGGAACCAAGATTTAAGATTGAATAATGGAAAAGCACAGAGAACTGTCACTATTCCACTAGCAGCTGGTGTCAATGAATTTTCTGTCGATTTACTATTTTCAGGATCAAATCAACATGGCGAAGCGCGTCTAACAGTTGAAAAAATCAATGGAAATGCAGCTGGTAGTGAAGCTGGCTATATTGATTTAGTTGCACAAGGACAAAGTAACTTGATTGAGCCAGGAGGCGGAAGTACTTATCATTGGATATGCACTTCCTGCTATGCGTTAAACTCTACAGGTACTAGTATCTGTATTGACTGTGGAAAAAAACGATAGCATTAGCACACATGACATACAAATACTTTAAATCAATGTTGATGTAAAAGATGTAATTAAAAATAAATTTCCAGATTTGTTTTTTTAAAATAAAAAAGGCTTTGCGATTTTAGACATGCCCCAAAAAGTTAGACACTTATTTGGGGCATTTTTATGAGCAAAAAACAGAAATATGATTTCGAGTTTAAGTTACGCTTAGTAACTATTATTCTACAAGGTAAAGATAGCATTTGCAGCCTTGCAAAGAACGAAGGGTTAAGTAAATCCAATTTACAATATTGGCTTAGGCTTTATGAATACTATGGTGAACAAGGCTTGTATGGAGTTGCAAAAAAGTCATTCACGAAAGAAGAAAAAGTCCAAATAATTCAAGAATATCAGGCGAGTGGATTATCTTTGGCGGACACGAGTGTTAAACATCGAATCTCAAATCCTTCTGTACTGTTACAATGGAATAAAAAATTTCAGCGTAATGGATTTGCGGGGTTAGCGGATAATCGATGTAGGCCGCGGAAGTCAGATACAATTAATAATAAGATGACCAAGAAAACTACTATCCCTGGAATAAATCCCGCTATGAGCGAAGTAGAAAAGCTTAGAATAGAAGTGGAATACTTACGTGCAGAGAACGATTACCTAAAAAAGTTGGAAGCCTTGGCTCAAAGCAAACAAGCCAAAAAGAAAAAGCCGTAATCATAACGGAGCTGAGGCGTCAACATAAACTGGAACACCTACTACACTTGGCCGGGCTAGCCCGCAGTAGTTATTATTATCATACCCAGAGTATCTCTTTTTTAGACAAGTATACGGACCTGGTTGAAAATGTTAAACTGATCTATAATAAAAACAAGGGCTTATATGGTTACAGACGAATCACTTTAACACTCAGAAAGAAATTCAAAGCTGCAGTCAACTTTAAGACTGTCGCTAAGATCATGCGGCATTTAGGGCTAAGAAGTGTAATAAGAGTCAAGAAATATAAGTCTTATAAAGGCGATGTGGGTAAAGCTGCAGAGAATATTCTGAAGCGAGATTTTAAAGCAGGACAACCACATCAGAAATGGGTCACTGATGTAACTGAATTTAATGTTGCAGGCAATAAGCTATATTTATCGCCTGTAATGGATCTATTTAATGGAGAGATTATAAGCTATAATTTATCAAGCTCAGCTAATTATAAACAAATTCTGGATATGCTTGAGAAAGCGTTTAAAAGAAGGAGAAATGATAATAAAGAACATACAGAAACTATATTGCATTCTGATCAAGGATGGCAATATAGGTTACAGAGGTATCAGAAAAAATTAAAGGAAAACAACATTACCCAGAGCATGTCCAGAAAAGGAAATTGTCTAGACAATGCTATTATTGAAAACTTCTTTGGGGTATTAAAATCAGAATTGTTTTATGTAAAGAAGTATACTTCAATTTTACAACTAGCAAAAGAGATTAAAGGCTATATTAAGTATTATAATAACCAACGGATACGGATTAATTTAAATGGAATGAGCCCGGTGGAATACCGAGCTCATTATATCAAAAACACTGCGTAAATTAGTCCAGCTTTTTGGGGTCAGTCCATTTGCAAAGCCTTTTTTATTCATTAATTTTTACAATAATTATTGAGTTGGATTTTGCGTTAATACACCAGGGTAAGAATTAATCGCAGACTGTGGTATAAAGTATACTACACGGAAATCCTTAGCCGCTATATCTTCAAATTGCTTATGTGGTCCAGGATAGTGTCGCGTTAAAGCCTCTCCGTTACGGAAAACATCATAACTACGTTCCGCCTGAAAAGCTAATTCCAATTCACGCTCTTTATCAATCAGCTTACTTGCATTTGAGGCATCCAAAGAAACATATGCACCATTGACAATTGAACGTGTTCTAATTGTATTTAAATCTGAAAGTGCTGCCCCATAGTTTCCTAGCTTCGCTTGTGCTTCTGCACGATTCAAATAAACCTCACCCAATCTACTTATAACAGGGGAATGTAATTGTGATTCTTCACCTTCACGAGAACATTTTGTGATATAAAATTGTGGATATCCATTATTTAATGAAATAAAATAATCCAATACCCCTTGGTATGTTTTACCATCACTATATTTGATAGTGTAAATTCCTTGCCCTGCATCCACTTCTTTCAATACATAGGAAATCTTTTGCTCTGGTTTTCCATCTTTTGCAGGTAAAACCTCTGTAGCTGTAATTGTATTTCCATTACGTGTAATAGTAAATTGCGAATAACTCAATGAGCTCTCCTTTCCTCCTTTTACAAAACGGAAAACCTCGGTATACTTACCAGATTCTTTATCCTTTGCATAGGTAGGCTCGATAAATGCTGCACGCGCATCTACCATCCGAAACTGATCCGAACGCCAATCGTTCCGTCCAGTCTCATTCAACAGATTGATGTATTTTTCACTCGCGTACATTTCACCATAACCTACACCATTTATATTAGAATACATACCTCCAATACCACCGAAATGATCATCGCCCGAAAACTCAGAAGCCACTCGTTTTATCGCAAAAATAGTTTCTCTATTCGCTTCAGGTTTATAAGTATTATATTTCATAAACTCTTCTCTACCCAATAATGAGTAAGTGCCTGAATTGATCACTTTATCTGCATATTCAACAGACAATTTTGCATATTCTGCATTAGGTGCTACATAAGTACCGCTCATGAACAAATACACACGAGAAAGCATTGCTTGCGCAGCGCCCTTAGATGCATAAACATTACCTTTATTTTTAGTCAATAAAGTCTCTGCCTTTTTTAAATCACTGATTGCTTGTTCATAAGTATCCTTTACCGTTGAACGGTCTGGCAGTTGTAAATCAAAAATATCATCTGGAGTTCCATTTACAATAGGCACTCCAAGATTGGTTTCTGGACTTTGATAATACGGACGTCCAAACGCACGGGAAAGATAGAAATACATCATTCCGCGGATATAATAACATTCGCCCAATTGATTATCAATCGTCTCGTCTTTTCCTTCCTCCAGCATTTTAATCACATTAGAAGATTGTGCTATTGCCTTGTAACCTGCATCCCAGAAACTGGTTAAGCGCCAATTGTTAGGGGTTCTGGAATATGAAAGAAATTCATAGAAAGCATCAGTTGAGGACCCTCTAATCATCATATTATCGCCTGCATACTCACCTAAGCGGTGCATCACATCTGACCATCCTTTTAACTGTCCATAGCTACCCGTAATCATCGCATCTGGATTATTTCCAATAATATCTCCATCCATCGATCCTTTTGATAAGCGATCGATTTCACATGAACTAACAGTAGCTGTTGCTACTACCAATAGTAATAATAACTTTTTCATAAAAATCTTACCTGTTGTGATTAAAATGTAACATTAAGACCGAACATAAATTTTCGTGTAGCCGGATAAATTGAAGGTCCTGATGAACCTAATATTGCTCCGGTATCTTCATTGATCGATATTTCAGGATCTACGCCCGAGTAATTCGTAATGGTGAACAGATTCTCACCTGTAAAAAATACACGTACATTTTTAACTTTATACTGCTCCAGTTTGAAGTTATATCCTAATGTCAATGCACGTAATCTAAAAAAATCATTATCCTCTAAATAACGAGATGACGTTTTATTACTATTGCTCTTATTTCCATAAGAAGCAACAGGGTGGGTGGCAATATCACCTGGCTTTTCCCAACGGCTCCATCCATCTTGTAACATCATCTGATTTCTATCTGTGTATGCTCCATCAGAATCATATTCCTGACGTGCATAATTATACGTTTTCCCGCCAATGGAATAACCAAAAGAAGCACTTAAGTCAAACTTTTTATAATTAACACTTGTATTGATACCACCAAATAAATCTGGAGAAGCTTTTCCGGCCTCTTGGTAATTCGCCTCCGCATAATTTGACGTCTTGACCTGAGTAACATTTCCATTTGCATCAGTCACTTCTTTATACCATTCAGGTGCTCCCGTCTCTACATTAACTCCTGCCCAGATTGGCATATAATAGGTATCAACAGGAAGTCCTGGATATAAAACTCTTTCCGCACTACCAGAAAGACCTAAACCATCACCAATTGTAATCGGTTTAACAGAAAAAGTACCATCAGCATTTCTACTCTTAATCAATTCTGTCAATTTATTTTTATTGTGACCGATATTAAGGTCCAAACTCCAGGTCAGATCATTAGTACGAATGATATCACCGCCTAATGTAAGTTCAATACCTCTATTCTGCATCTTCCCAACATTCTTCCAAAGGCTAGTGATACCTGTCACACCGCTAATGGGTACCTGGTATAAAATATTATCGGTATTCTTATTATAATAATCTACACTTACACGAGCACGATTGTTGAACATTGAAGCATCCACACCAAAACCAGTCGTAAACGTACGCTCCCATGTTAAATCTGGATTACCGATCTGACTGATCAATGCCCCTGGGATTCCATTATAACTGGATCCTTGACTAATCGAGTACAAACTATATTGTGGATATAAAGCACTAGGACGATTTCCTACAGATCCATAAGATGCTCTTAATTTTAAATTATCAACCCAATCCGCATTGAACCAATTTTCACGATTGATATTCCAACCACCACTTAATGAGAAAAAGTTTCCATATTGGGCATTTGTACCAAAGTTAGATGCTCCATCACGACGGAAGGAAACCTGTCCCAAATATTTACCATCATAAGCATAATTCACATTAGACAACATAGATTGGACCGCCCATTCTGTAATTGCACCACGAGTACGTTCGGGTAAAGAAACAACATCCAAAACCTCAAAACCCGGAATAAATCCAGTACCATATACATCTAAAGTCTTGGACCAATAATCATTAAACTCATATGCTGCTAAAGCATTAACTGCATGTTTGCCCCAAGATTTATTAAACTTTAAAATTTGACTGGTGTAACGGCGTGCGTATTCAGAACGATAATCAATTAAACGACCTTGTACACTTAAGCCATCATTGGAGCGCGGATCAATATAACCGGCCCTAGAAAAACTATTATAGCGGTAATTATTTACTGATGAAAAAGTCAACCAGCTGTTAAATTTAATATCAAAATCCATATTACCATTAAATTCATAGTTGGTATTAGACTCTTTATTCCATTGTAGATCATATAGGTAATTAGTTCCTGAATTGTTTACCCAGCCTTCATAGCGATGTGGCACCAGATTACCATTCACGTCGTATGGGCTATCCCATGGTAAATTGGTATACATAGCCGTCGTAGAATACTGTCTATCATCGACACCACGCTTAGCACCTACTAATGTTGGTTTAACGGTCAACCATTCGAATGGTTTGTACACCGTATTTAACCGGAAATTATAACGATCGTATTCATATCCCTTTACGGCTCCAACCTCATTATAATATCCTAGCGACAGGTAAGACTGTAACTTCTCTGTACCACCTTGGATGGAAACATTATGGTTTTGAGTAATACCGTTTTGCGTCGCCACTTTCCACCAATCAAAATTACTATTACGCAATTCTGAATTCCAACGTGAAAATTTAATATCTGCTTGATTAGGAAAAGAAGCATAGTAATCGTACAGTTCTGCACCATTCATCATCTTCATATTACCATTAGTCAACTGATTAAAGCCTACTTTTGAAGAAAAATTGATAGACGTACTACTAGCCGAAGGATTCTTTGTCGTTACAACAACAACTCCATTCGCGCCTTGAGAACCATAGATCGCAGTTGAGGCTGCATCTTTTAAAACTGTTAAGGTAGCAATATCATCGGGATTCAGATCTCCTGCACTTGAGCCTAGGATAACACCATCTACCACCCATAGTGGGCTTGTAGTGCCACTTAAAGTAGCTTGACCCCGGATAACAACTCCTCCTTTTGCTCCAGGCTTTCCTGTTCCTGGCGCAACATATACCCCAGAGGCCTTACCATTTAACATGTTCTCCACATTTGGAGAAGTTGTCCCTCTCAATTGATCACCCTTTACAACTTGAAGCGCTCCTGTTAGACTCTCTTTCTTTTGCGTTCCATAACCCACAACCACAACTTCTTCAAGCGCTTGATTGGATTCTTCCAGTTGTACATTTAAAAATGCACCTTCTACCAGTTTTTCAGTTTTATTAAATCCAATGGCTGAAAAAATCAAAGTTTGACCAACTTCAACTTGAAGAGAGTAACGTCCACTAGCATCAGTTGAAGTCGCAAGAGTAGGTTTTTCTTTAACAGAAATAGTCACTCCACTTAATGGGCCTGTACTTGAAGTAACAGTTCCAGAAACTTTCTGCTGAAAACTATTACTTGTTACGCTAATCAAATTACCATAACTACTTGCACTCACCAGATTAGGAGCTACAAGAGCAAACATCAAAGCAGATGTAATGGGGTAAAATTTAGTCGCAAAAAAAGGTTTCATAAATCTTTTATCCATAAACTTAATTTCAAGATAATCAGTATATTAGTTAATTATCATAATTTATACATTGCAAAATAGCGTAAAGATTACTTAATATAAATTTAATATGTAACGAAATCGATTGCACAAATTCACGCAAACGATTGTTATGCAAACTAAAAAATAGTTACTTCAAAAACTACCGAAATAAACTACTTATACAAACTTCTTCATAATGAAATAACAGCTCGGTTATTGTCTCACAATAAACAATAAAAGCAGGTACCTGTGGAGATACCTGCTTTTATTAATCGGGTTAAAATAAATTAATAACCTGTGTTCTGTTTCAGAACTCCATAAGATAAATCAATTTGGCTTTGCGGAACAGGCATTAGATATAATCTATCATTCCAAATTCGCTCTTGAGCTAGCCCATTTTTTACATCGTAAATATTTTTCATGACATCAGGAGCGGTTTTCCAACGACGGATATCATAATAGCGCACACCTTCTAACACCAATTCAACAGCTCTCTCATTACGAATTAATTCCCTTAACTTACTTTGACTTCCATATGCTCCGCGATCGACTTTAGGCAAACCTGCACGAATACGAAGTTGGTCCAAAGCATCAAAAACTGTTGCATCTGGTCCAGATTTTTCATTTTGAGCTTCTGCGTAGTTAAGTAAAACTTCAGCATAACGAATTAAAATAACATTAGCATAAGAATCAATCTGATCTCTATTAGATGTTGGATCTACTAATTTTCTAAAATTATACCCTGTTATTGACATATTAGATTTACCACTGCTCCAAGTAAACTTATATCCTCCTTCTTTTGTTAAAGCATTCCAAGGCGCTGTCTCAAATAATATAGAGGCATAAAAACGTGGATCACGATTTTTAAACTCCTTTACAAAATCAGCCTTATCCGCTTTTGCATAATTAGCAGCTCTTACTTCAGCACTCACAGGCTTGATGGATTCTCCCGTCTTAAAATTAACATAAAGATCAACTAAATTCTGTGTTGGTGTTAAAGAACTCCAGCCACCTACAGCACCTTCTCCTAGCAAGGTATTATTCAATTGAGATTGAGCGACACGAATATATTGTCTATCCAAAATCACTTCACTGTTACCTTCATTTTCAACCTGAAAGATACCTTCATAACTTCTAAGCCCTAATCGAAACTTTTTCTCATCATCAGCATTTTCAAAATCAACAAATTGCGCATAATTATCTTTTTTATTTAATTCTGATTCAGCACCAGCCTGAAACAATACATACCCTAAGCCCATTACTTCCTTGGCTGTACGTGCTGCCTGCTCCCAATTATTCTCCATCAAATATAATCGCGATTGTAAAGCTAAAGCAGCACCTTTCGTAATCCTTCCCTTTTCAGAAGAGTATGATGCAGGCAATTTTGCTGAAACTTCTTGTAATTCCTTAAACAAGAAATCAAGTACTTCCTTCTTCGCAACGCGAGGAACATTAGATTCTTCCTTAGTCAAAACCTTAGTCACCAAAGGAATGTCACCAAATTTCTCTACCATAGGGATATATAGATAAGCACGAATAAAACGAACTTCAGCTTTATAACGCTCTTTAAGCGTTTCATCCATGACAGCTTTATCTACATTTTCTAAAAAATAATTACATGTTCGGATTGGAATATAACTCCAACCTGCATCGATGTCTGCACCTAGTGAACCTGATGATATTGCTGTTGAAGCACTCTCCCATGGGTATTGAGCATGAACCAAATCTGAAGCTCCATCATCATACATACCATCAGATAGTTTTCCATAAATAGCGTTTACCGCTAATTTCACATCATTTTCGGTGCGCCAAAATTCTTCCTCAGGCACCTTGTTAACAGGCGTACGGTCTAAAAAATCTTTTGAACAGGCTCCAAATAACAGTGTAGTTGCTAATAAGGGATATAATATATGTCTTTTCATTGCTTTTCTATTAAAAATTAAAATTTAGCGGTTAAACCAACAGAAATTGTTTTCACACCCGGATAACTTGCTCTTCCCGAACCAGTTTCCGGATCAAAATCACCAAGACGTTTATCCGCCATAATAGTAAATGGATTATTAGATGAAGCAAAGAAGCGTAATTGCGACATCTTAATATTACTCAACATTTCTTTAGGAAATGTATATCCGACCGTAATCGCTCGAATTCTGAAATAGTTACCACTAAACAACCAAAAATCTGATGTTTTATAATTATGAGGAGCATCACCTGTCAATGTGATTCTCGGAAATGGAGCATCTGATACATTATTTTCTTCAGACCAACCGTTTGACCAGCTCTTCTTAATGTTAGCACCATTGAAGAAAGGAAAGGAAGCCTCATTATCCAAATAAGTTTTAACTCCACCAACTCCATAAGTCAACACATCAATATCGAAATTTTTATAGGCAGCTCTGAAATTAAACCCATAATTGAACCAAGGAACATCATTACCTAAGATTGTACGATCCTCTGCATCAATTTTATGATCACCATTGATATCTACATATCGGATATCTCCTAATTTTGGTGTACCGCCCATTGCTTCATAATTGACATTCTTTAGCTCTTCCGCATTGGTAAACAATCCATCAGATTTATAACCATAATAGTCACCAACTGACCCGCCTACACGATTGATGTAGTAACCGTCGGTGATTTCATTTACATCACCTAAAGAAAGTATGGTATTTTTAATCTTCGAGATATTTCCCGATACCGAATATGTAAATTCATCACCTACTTTACCATTGTAAGTCAATGCAATCTCAATTCCTTTATTTTGCGTAGTCCCTTGATTATAATATGGTGTGTGATCTTTATCAAATCCCGATGTAGACAAAGTTGCGGGCCTTAATAGTACATCCTCCGATTTTTTAACAAAATAATCAGCTACTAAATTAAACTTACCCCCTAAAAAAGTAGCGTCCAATCCAATATTCGACATCGTAACTTTTTCCCAGAGCGCAAGTCTATTAGCTCCATATTGCTGCTCTAATCCATCAACTGCTAATCCATCAAAGCTGTAAGCAGAATAACGATCCAAAAGGTTATAATAATTACCTATCGCAACTGCATCTTGATTGCCCAATGTCCCATAAGATCCTCTTAACTTTAATAAATCAATCCACTCCACATCCTGCATAAAAGATTCCTTATTGATATTCCAGCCGGCAGAGAAAGATGGGAAAATTGCTCTACGAACTTCCGGAGCAAATCGAGAGGAGTAATCCATTCTCATGTTTGCTTCAAAGAGATACTTATCTTGGTACGAATAATTAAATCTGCCAAAAAAAGAGCGCAATGCCCACTCGTCTTGAGTTGTGCGGTTAGCAAGACCTTTATCATCTTTACTAATTTCGCCTGAACTACCGTTAATAATCGTTGATGCATCGTTGTTAACAAAATTTTGTCTACCTAAAAATGCTTCCCTGTATACATTTGACTCCTCAGAAGCACCAACAGTCGCTTTCGCATAATGATCTCCAAATCGACGCTCATAATTAATTGTTCCTTGCAACATCAACTCCTGACGTTTACCCCAAAATTCCTTTAGCTCATTGATTGCATTTACAGTAGAGGCCATGGGTTGTTTCGTAATGAAATTTATAACAGGATCTGTACGATTTATAAAATCAAAAGAATTTGTATTGGTATATTTCAAAGATATAGCCCCATCAATTGATAAACCTTTAAGCGGAGTTAAAGATGCGTTGGCAGCCATTTGTAAATAATTATCTCTATTATTACCCCTTCCACCTTCAGTAATGGCGCGCAATTGATTGTTTTTTGCAATTGTCGCGTTAGCAGCTCCATTTGAGATTGACCCCCAAGAACCATCTGATTGACGTATGGAAGTAAAAGGCAGTGCTCTACCCATCTCAACCCAGCTTATAGCACTACCATTACGATCATAATCTTGCTTTAAAAAAGAAACATTTGTGTTAAATGTTAACAAATCCTTGATAACGGTTGTATTGGTATTCAATTTCATGTTAATACGATCCTGTTTTCGGCCAGGTACTAAAGATTCTTGATCAAAATAGTTTAAGCCAAGATAGTAGTTTGTAATTTTTCCAGGAGCATTTACATTCAATCCAAAATCACGCTGAGGAGCAGAACCTCTCAAAACCTCTTTATACCAATCATTATTAGGATAATAATCAGGATCGGTTTGATTTTTAAATTTATCAATAACCTCTTGCTTAAATGTAGGAGCTTTTCCCGCATTTACCATCGCCTTATTATGCAGTTCGGCATAACCTACAGCATCAGCATATTCTGGTAAATAAGTTGCACTTTGAAACCCGTAGTTTGCATTAAAACCGACGACAGCTCGGTCACCGCCACCACGCTTAGTCGTTACTAAAATAACACCATTAGCTGCCCGAGAGCCATATAGTGATGCTGAAGCAGCATCTTTCAAAACGGACATACTATTGATATCATTTGGACTCAATGCCGAAAATTCTGCACTAGTTGCTGGAATTCCATCAATAATAAACATTGGGGAAGGTGAACCTAAATTAGTTCTACCACGTACAGTTATTCCTCCAGAATTACTTGACGCGCCCGTACTTGAAGATTTCCCTACCTCACCTGGTCTACTCAAGACTGTCACGCCTGGTGATATACCTTGCAAAGCATTCTGTAATGAAGTTACAGGTCTATCTGCCAATTGCTTAGGGGTAATTGTTGCTACAGAACCTGTTAAATTTGCTTTCTTTTGGGTACCAAAAGCTACGATAACAACTTCATCTAATGCCGTATTTGAAGATGTTAATGAAATATTCAGATTTCCACCGGTATAAACCACCTCCTTGGGCTCGTATCCCACAATATTAAAAATAAGTATTTTACCTGTTTCTGCATTTAATTCAAATCCTCCCGCAGCATTAGTTGCCGTAGCATTACTTGTACCTTTCTCAGTAATAGTTACACCCGATAACTGATTTCCTTTGTCATCTGTAACATTACCCTTAACTTTAATTTTTTGTGCAAAAGTTGCACTCATAACTAAAGACAAAGCACAAGAAAGTATGGTAGCTCTTCTTTTCATAGGTTAATTTAATAATTGTAAATAATGATTTTATATTGTATTTAAGTCAGTTGTTTACTATTTGTAAACACAATATTAAATCTATATTATCGAAAAAAAAAGAGCAAAAACCGAACAATCGATTGCATATATTGCCTAGACAACTTTATTAAAAAAGCAATAAGTACTACATATAAATTGATTAATAATCAGTAAAACATTAATTATCAAACTCTTTAGATTGAAAATAATATTCAAATAAAGAAAAATGAATCCCATTCATTAAAAAAAGAATCTTTGTAACAATTACAGGATTAAATGAATGGTATTGGGAAGGGGGTGGAAAAAATAAAAGACAAAAATAAACCCTTTAGCTTTTGACTAAAGGGTTACCAAGTAGCGGGAATCAGACTCGAACTGATGACCTTCGGGTTATGAGCCCGACGAGCTACCAACTGCTCCATCCCGCAATGTATTTTCAATGTCTTGGAGTCTGTGTCTTTCAACAGACTCTTTTAGTAGCGGGAATCAGACTCGAACTGATGACCTTCGGGTTATGAGCCCGACGAGCTACCAACTGCTCCATCCCGCAAT
>Ga0160451_100031_pt1 | contig 182690 bp, 139 predicted proteins | sample HID1975M_E1MG_FD_108270 | JGI IMG/M metagenome (GOLD analysis project Ga0160451, IMG submission 108270) | Enriched soil microbial communities from UW Madison campus, WI, USA - HID1975M_E1 MG | ecosystem: Environmental > Terrestrial > Soil > Unclassified | place: USA: Madison, Wisconsin... | reverse complement strand
TTGTCGAGGGAGATTCGGCTGGTGGAACTGCGAAATCAGGTCGTGATCGTAAGTATCAAGCGATTATGCCACTTCGTGGTAAAATTCTAAACGTAGAAAAGGCAATGGAACATAAGATCTATGAAAATGAAGAGATCAAAAATATGTTTACTGCCCTAGGTGTTAGTTTAGGTACTCCAGATGATCCTAAAGCATTAAACTTAGAGAAATTACGTTACCATCGTATTATTATCATGACCGATGCGGACGTAGATGGTTCTCACATCACAACTTTAATTCTAACGTTCTACTTTAGATACATGAAAGAATTGATTGAGAAGGGATACATTTACATCGCGACTCCGCCATTATATTTGGTTAAAAAAGGTAAAGATCATCAATACGCTTGGACTGAAGATCAACGCTTAAATGCTATTCAGCAATTGAAAGGCGGAGGTAAAGAAGACAGCGTACATGTACAACGTTATAAAGGTCTTGGAGAAATGAACGCAGAACAACTATGGGATACAACAATGAATCCTGAGACGCGTACATTAAGACAAGTAAACATCGAAAATGCCGCTGAATGTGATCGCATATTCTCAATGTTAATGGGTGATGAGGTTGCACCTCGTCGTGAGTTTATTGAACGCAATTCACGTTACGCTAAAATCGATATTTAATTATTTTTAAATTTTAATCTCAGAAAGGTCTAACTACTCAGGTAGTTAGACCTTTTTTTTTGAAGCGGAGCAATCTATATTTTTTGCCTAATTAGGTTAATAACTGTAACTTATATATAGTCTTGGTATTTTCGTTGTACTTAAATTACGTTTTTTCGTCGATTTTAGGTTAACGATTAACTCTCTGCTAAAGCGTGTTCTATGATCCGTTGATGATCTTCTTCAACCATATAATACGTATTGCTTTGCTGTAATTAAAGATTAATGATGCTGATTAATAAAAATTATGATTTACTGCGCCTATCTTATTTAGGTGATTATTTTTGCTTTTGCCCTAAGTGAGAATGCGATAATGCTATAAAAAAACCTCTCCTGGTTTTTAATTGTAGCAACGGTTATGGCATCTTTTTAAAGAATTAATTGATGCATTCGTTACAATATTTCTTTAGGTAACATAATTATTACTTATTGTAATAGTCATGTTCCGATATGTGAAATAATATGAAATTAAACTTTTTATTATCTATATATCAAATTTATGATTCTTATTTTTTTAAGTGATAAGTCTTTGAGACTTAAACTTTACCTATTAATTGGGATCTTGTTAGGTAGCGCTATTGCAACATATAGTCAAGAGTATAATGAATTGACTTTTGATCAGTTATTTGAACAACTATTGGAAGAGTTAGAGGAGGATGTTGATGCAAGCGAAATTTCAGAGAGATGGTCATATTACTTGAAAAATCCGATTGATTTAAATAAAACAGACGGAGGTGAATTACACGATTTATTATTTTTAAGTGTTATTCAGATCGAAAGCCTGTTGGCACATAGAAAAGAATCCGGTGATTTTATTTCGAAACAGGAGTTACAAAGTATAATTGGGTTTGATTTGCGTACAGTTCAGTATTTACTTCCTTTTGTTACTGTTTCAGGTGATATGCATTACAGAGATTTTACAGTTAAGAATTTCTTAAAATCGAAGCAAGAAGTTATGTTACGATATGGACGTTTATTGCACCGTGCCAAAGGATATTTGATTACTGATACAGCCAGGTCGCGCTACCTTGGGGATCCGAATCGATATACTGTACGTTATCGGCTCAATTACAATGATAAGATCAGGCTCGCTATTAATATGGATAAAGATGCAGGGGAGTTGTTTTTCAAAGACAAGCAACGGTATGGTTTTGATTTTTATGCTGCAAGTTTAGCGATTCGCGATCTTGGTAAAGTAAAACAGTTAGTGATTGGAGATTTTGCCTTACAAATTGGCCAAGGCTTAACCATGTGGAATGGATTGAGTTTCGGTAAAGGAAGCATGATCGAAAGTTCTGCTAGGCAGGGGATAGGTTTAAGACAGTACACATCTTTGAATGAAGCAAATTTTTTAAGAGGTGTAGCAGGTGCTTTGTCTTTAGGTAAATTTGAATTTACACCTTATATTTCTTATCGAAAGATTGATGGCAGTATGGAAAAGGTGAATGATGATTGGGTGATATCTACTTTGTCCACTTCAGGTCTTCATCGTACCCCAACAGAACAGCGATATCGAAATGCGATCGGACAACTGGTTTATGGAGGTAACTTACTTTACAGCAAAAATAGATTTAAGATAGGTGGAAATTTTGTTGCTACCCATCTAGAAGGTGTTAAACTTTTGGGCAAAGCTCTTGAAAATAAATATGATTTTGAGGGTAATTTACTTCGAAATGCTAGCCTTTATTATAATTACACTTATCGTAATTCTTATTTTTTTGGAGAGATTGCTACGAGTTTTGATGAAGGATATGCTTGGTTAACGGGAATTATGACCAGTATAACTCCAAAGTTTTCCACAGTTCTTTTATATCGTGATTATCAAAAGAACTATCATAGTTTCTTTGCCCAGTCAATGGGAGAAAATAGCAGTACTAAGAATGAAAAAGGACTCTATACAGGTCTTGTTTTTCATCCCTCTCGAAAAATTCAATGGACCGCTTATCTGGATATTTTTAAGTTCCCTTGGTTGCGATACCGCGTACTAGCACCTTCTTCAGGCTATGATATTATGTCCCAATTCTCTTATATCTGGTATAAGAAGGGCCAGATATCAGTGCGCTTCCGATACCGTGTGAAAGATGAAAATACTTCGGCTTCAAAAAATGAAAAGGTTTTCTTGGCAAAAGTTAATAAATACCAATTGAGATTTGAATACAAATATAAATTAAGTAATATCTGGAGCATTCGTAGTAGGCTTGAAGGTGTTCAATATCTGAAAGAGTCCGAACAAAAAGAATATGGGTGGATGGCCTATCAGGATCTGTTTTTTAACCCCACAAGTAGTAAAATAGCAACAAATATGCGTTTAGCTTATTTTCATACAGATAGTTATAATACCCGGATTTATGCTTTTGAAAATGATGTCTTATATGCTTCTTCCTTTCCACTGTATTATCAAAAAGGTTGGCGAATGTATAATAATATACGTTACAGAATACATCGAAATATTGATTTATGGACTAAAATATCAGCTTTCTATTATCCTGAACTTGAAAAAATAGGTTCGGGGTTAGATGAAATTCAGGGAAATATCAAATCAGAAGTTAAAGTACAGCTAAGACTCCAATTTTAATGAAGACGAATTTTGAAGAACAGCTGAAAAAGCTTCCATTTCTTAAAATTGTGCTATTTTATGGTATTGGAATAGGGATTGCCAATTTTTTTGGACCTAGCAAAAGCATGTTTAATTTGATACAAATACTGCTTGTTTTTAGCTTTTTATCGCATCTCGTATTTTTCTTTTATACTTCCCGTTTAGAAATTTTATCTATTGTAAATAGCTACATTATTTTGATTTTTTTCGGAATTTGGAATATCTGGAGAACGCATGATCAGGTGGATATTAACCATTTTCTCATTGGTACTAGTGATCAGTATATTGCGATGGTAGATGAAGAACCGGTTTTTTACAATAATTCAGTTCGATTTTCTGTAACTCTATTAGCAAAACGTATCGATTCAACATTTCAAAAGGCGACAGGTCGGCTTATGGTGACTTTGCCTTTTGATCAAAAAGATTCTCCTATACAATATGGTGATGAGATGGTTTTAAAAAATAAGGTGAAACCCATCCCAAAGCCACTTAATCCATTGGAGTTCAATTATAAAGATTATTTAAAAAATCAGGGTATCGATGGCCAGATTTATTTGAAGTCAAAGGAGTATAAAATCATTCGTCATCATCAAGGTTTTGGGATTAAAGCCCGAGCTTTAGAATTAAGGAGGGAGCTCGTCAGTAAATTTAGAAAATATCTGAAAGATGAAGATTCTTTTCAAATTGCAGTGGCATTGATCGTTGGTTATAGAGCAGTGATGTCACAAGATATTGTGCAGACTTTTAGTAATACAGGTACTATTCATGTGCTGAGTGTTTCAGGTATGCATGTTGGAATAGTCTTTATTGTTTTGATGTGGTTGCTAGCCAGGGTAAGTGGTAATTATACTCTAAATCTTTTAAGAATTGTTATGTTGCTTTGTGCGATCTGGAGTTATACCATCTTAACGGGAATGGCACCTTCCATATTACGCGCAGCGATCATGTTGAGTTTTTTTCTTATTGCTAGATCAATGCAGCGGGAAGTCAATATGCTCAATACAATGGCATCTTCTGCATTCCTACTTTTATTATTGCAGCCCAATATATTATTTGATATCGGGTTTCAGTTATCTTACTTTGCTGTTTTAGGAATTGTTTTATTTTTTCCACTGTTTAAACGTCTATCTATTTTTGAAAGTAATCGCTTCAGTCGCATCATATGGGATAGCGTCGCTATTTCTTTGAGTGCTCAAATTATGACAGCACCGTTTTCATTGTTTTATTTTGGACAGTTCCCAAATTATTTTTTAATTGCGAACTTACTTGTTGTTTTACCTGTTACGCTCATTATGTATATCGGGATGGCGATGATGTTCATTCCTGTTGATATTATCAATGTTTGGTTAGGGTATGCTATGGATTGGCTTATTAAGAAAATGTTTTTCACATTGGAGTTTTTGGATCAATTACCTTTTGCAACATGGACTGGAATTGTCCTTTCTCCAACTTTAGTTTTGATCAGTTTAGTTTTCTTGTTCAGTTGTAGTTACGCATTTTATTGGAAAAATAAGTTTGCTCTATACATGAGTGTATGTTTTCTATTGATTGGCCTAAGCACTTTCAGCTATTTACAGTATTTGCAGTTTAATTATACAGGATTTCGCATTTACAGTACCAGAAAAGAGATTGCACTTGCTTTTATACAAAAGAATAACATCACCATGGTTAGTTCTTTCAATTCTTTAGATGCCAGAAATTTGGTTTATAGTGTAAAAAGGGATTTGTCACGTTTCTCTAATTGGGAAGATATTAATTTTCTTCCATTGATATCATATGATTCTGTAAGGACAAATTACCTTATTCAGAAACCCAATTTAACAATCCAAATTATGGAGCATTCTTTACTAAGTCATCGCTCTACAGATATTTTACTTGTCAGAAAAAATAGTAAATGGAATTTTATCGAAAATGTAAGAATTATAAAACCTAAGCTTGTGCTGTTTGATGGAACGAATAGCGATTTCAATATTCAGATGTGGAGACAGCAACTTGATGATATGGGGGTGGCGCATTATACCATAAAAAATAATTTTGCGTATGTTTGGGACAAGGAGTTATTATGAGTGTAGATAGCATCAGCATATTAAAACAGTATTGGGGACATGATGAGTTTCGACCTCTTCAGGAGGAAATCATCCAATCTGTACTGGATAAGAAAGATACCCTAGCTTTATTGCCTACAGGTGGCGGTAAATCAATCTGTTTCCAGGTTCCGGCAATGATACTTCCGGGTATCTGTATTGTCGTGACGCCTTTAATCGCTTTGATGAAAGATCAGGTAAAACATCTCAAGGATATCGGTATCGAAGCTGTTGCTATTTATTCGGGTCTTAAACCACGAGAAGTTGATATTATATTGGACAATTGTATTTTTGGCCATATAAAATTTCTTTATTTATCTCCAGAACGTTTGTATAGTGAATTGGTACAGGAACGTATCAAACATATGCCTGTCAATCTATATGCAATCGATGAGGCCCATTGTATTTCACAATGGGGGTATGATTTTCGACCTTCTTACCTTCAGTTGTCTAAACTGAGGGAGATACATCCAGATATTCCTTTTCTTGCTTTAACTGCAACAGCTACCACGTCTGTAATTGCAGATATTCAGGATAAATTAGCCTTTAAAAAGAAGAACGTATTTGTTAAAAGTTTCTTGCGTGATAATCTCGGATATATGGCGCTGGAAGAAGAAAATAAATCGGGACGGATGCTTCGTGTCATTCAAAAGCTGGGAGGCTCAGGTGTCGTCTATGTGCGAAATAGAAGAGAGACTCAAGAGATTGCACGTTTCTTAGTAAACAATGGGATCTCCGCGGATTTTTATCATGCTGGTTTGATAGGAAAAGACCGTGATGATAAGCAAGAAGCTTGGATGCAAAATAGAACACGCGTTATTGTTGCGACCAATGCCTTTGGGATGGGAATTGACAAATCGGATGTCCGGTTTGTTATTCACTTGGATATCCCTGAATCTTTAGAAGCTTATTATCAAGAAGCAGGAAGAGCGGGCAGGGATGGAAAAAAGGCTTATCCTGTTATGTTATATCAGCAGGAAGATAAGAATCGTCTTTTAAAAAATTTAGAACTGAGTTTTCCAACCGTAGCCTTCATTCAACAAGTCTATCATTACCTATGTAATCACTTTCAAATTCCTTATGGTGCAGGGGAGGGAGTTGTATTTGATTTTGATGTAGTCTCCTTTATAAAAAAATATAAACTTGAAACAATTCCTACTTTAAGTGCCCTCAAGTTTTTAGAAAAGGATGGCTGGTTGACGCTTTCTGAAGCTGTCTTTATTCCTTCTCGATTTAAATTTGAAGTGAACCATCAAGAGCTCTACAAAATTCAAGTTCAATATGAGCGTTATGATAAACTTATAAAGGCTATATTACGATCGTATGGAGGAGTATTTGATGATTATATTTCCATAAATGAATATGAGTTTGCAAAAAAGTTAGGTGTTTCTTATGAGCAAATTGTAAGTTTGATCAACGCCTTGGTTAAAATGGAAATTGTGAGTTATATTCCTCCAACAGATAGTCCACAGCTATCTTTTCTGCAGGACCGTGTTGATTATAAGAATCTGTATGTAGACCATGTTTTCATTAGAGAAAGACAACGTGTAAAGACTGTCCAGATCGAGGCGATGCTCAATTATATTGAGCATTCACAATGTCGTAGTCAGTCACTACTCCATTATTTTGGTGAACAGAATACACTATTTTGTCAGGTCTGTGATCTGTGCCTAATTCGTAATCATCGTGTGAAATTGCATCACAATATAAAATTAGAGATAGAACGCATTTTATTGAACGAAGCTCAAACGATACATGATCTTATTGGAAGGATCTCTCTTGGTGATGATGAAATAAAATTGGAAGTAGTGCGAAATTTAATAGATCATCATAAGATTATGGTCGTAGATGATCGGTATATCTGGAATACCAATATCTAGTTTAAAACTCAAATTTATTTACTTTTTCACTGGCTTCTAAATATAATGGTAGCGCCGCAGATCCGTACCATAACGTGATTTCGGAGATTAATAAACCAGCTTTAATGGCAGGATCAGTAGCCAATAATGCTTCTGCTTCTTTGATAGTTTTAACATTTAATATAAAGATACCGCGGTAATCTCTTTCATTTTTCCCAAATGGACCAGCTACAATTAGTTTTTTCTCTTTTGCAAGGCGTTGAATATTTTTCATATGTCCATCAAAAAGTCGATTGACAGAATCTTTATCGGTTATTTTTGTCGCGCCCGTTTTTAGAAGCACGAAACTATAATACTTCATTCCATAATTGTCAGCTCCTAATGAATCTGCTAATAAATGGTCATATTTAGCATTAGTCTTTTGTGCATAAGAACGAGATAGCGTACCTAATATCAATAATCCAAGGTAAAGTATATTTTTCATCTATTTTTTATATTTATCATATAAACCTTTTCCACTTAATATAATAGGTTTAATTTTTTCTAGACGGTTTACTTTTGTTTTATCTTGTTTTGCTTCATGAATATACTCATAATATTCATTCTTTTTTGCAGCACTGAGATTCTCAAAATTCCTTTTTAATTGCGGGTCGTTCTTTAATGCTTCTTCAAATAATGCGGGAATGGATAAATATTCTTTTTTCCCTGGAATGAGTTTTAATCCCTTTTCTTCAATATTAATGGCCTGCTGTATATATTGTCTGAGTAGAGATTTATCAATTTGACTTTGATCTGTAAATTTCCATTGACGCAGGTTTTTCGTTTTTTCTCCCTGTGTTGCTGTTAAAACTGCTGCCGGATCTACCAGGTGCGATCCGTTAAAAAACCAAAGTGCAAAATGATCTTTAAATCCAGCAAATGAAATAACATTTTTTTGTTGGTACGTGAATACCGGACCACCCCATTTTGTTGTTTCTTCAAGTGGGAACTCTTCAATTATGCTGCGTAGGATTAATAATTCTTCCCCCCATTTGCTTTGCTTATCCATAAATCTGTAATAACTAGTTGGAAATAGGTAAATGGAGTTCTTCCTGTCCCCACTCGGACCAAGAACCGTCATATACTTTGATGTTTTTATTACCAAGCAAATGACTGGCAAAAGCTAGGATCGATGCTGTAATACCTGATCCACAGGTGAAGATCTGTTCATTGCTATTATTAAATGATTTAAACAATTTTTGCAATTCTTCTTTTGAATCGTAGCTGTTTCCTTCGAGAACAAGATCAAATGGAAGATTATGAGAATTGGGAATATGCCCTCCTCTTAATCCTGCTCTGGGTTCTGGAGCTGAGGCAATAAATCTTCCTTGACTACGAGCATCAATAATGCTTGTTTCACTATTATCATAATGAGCTAAAACGTAATCTTTATCCGCATACCATTTTGAATTAAAATGAGCTTTGGCATTACCCCTTTGTTGTGATTTTATGTGATGGTTTACTAAGGGAAGATGTTGTTCTTTCCATGTTGGAATTCCACCTTCAAGTATATAAACTTGATCAAATCCCATAACCTTAAACATCCACCAAGCTCTAGGACTTGAATATATACCCCAACGGTCATATACTATAATGATGCTATCTTGATTGATACCAAGTTCCTGAATTCCATTTGTGAAGGTTTCCTGGGAAACAAGTGTGTGTGGTAGCGGGTTGTTTTTATCTGAAAAGGTATTTTCGATATCAAAAAAGAGCGAGTTGCCTATTACTTCTAAGTTCGTACCCTTTAGCGATTGACCTACTTTGTCAATTGTACAATCTAATAATACAATTTTGGAATTGTTTAATTCACTACTAAGCTGTGCAGGAGTGATTAGTGAAGAGGGAAAGTACATGGGTTATTTCATTTACGTTATGTAAATTTAATCATGTTTTTGTTATAAACAAAAAAAGCCCTAGCTAAATGCTAGGGCTTAATATTATCGAGTTGATGTTAAAAACTATTTAGCGTTTTTCTCATCACCTTCCATTTGCTCTTTCAATTGTGCAAGAACGTCTAAGTCACCTAATGTAGATTTCTCAACTGAATCTTTTACTTTTTTAACAGCATTGTTTGCTACTTTAGCTTCTTTTTTACGAGCATTGAATTCTTCAACACGTGCTTCAGCTCTTTCATCTTCCCAGATACGAGAGTGAGAAATTACTAGACGTTTGTTTTCTTTGTTGAATTCAATGATTTTGAATGAAGCAACTTCGTCAACTTTAAGTGCAGAGTTATCTTCTTTTACAGAGTGTTTAGATGGACAGAATCCTTCAACACCATATTGTAAAGCAACGATATCACCTTTGTCACCAACTTTCAATACAGTACCTTCATGAACTGAATCAATTGTGAAGATTGTCTCGAAAGTATCCCAAGGGTTTTCTTCTAATTGTTTGTGACCTAAAGATAATTTTCTGTTTTCTTCATCTAATTCTAAAACAACAACATCTAATTTTTCACCAACTTTAGTGAATTCGTTAGGGTGGTTGATTTTTTTAGACCAAGATAGATCAGAAATATGGATTAAACCGTCGATACCTTCTTCTAATTCTACGAACACACCGAAGTTAGTCATGTTTTTAACTACTGCAGTTTGTTTAGAACCAACTGGGTAACGCTCAACAATGTTTTTCCAAGGATCTGGAGTTAATTGTTTGATACCTAAGCTCATTTTACGCTCTTCGCGATCTAAAGTTAAGATCTCAGCTTCGATTTCATCGCTTACTTTTAAGAACTCTTGTGGAGAACGTAAGTTTTGAGACCAAGACATTTCAGAAACGTGAATTAAACCTTCAACACCCGGGATGATTTCTAAGAAAGCACCGTAATCAGCAACTGTTACGATTTTACCTTTTACTTTAGAACCAACAGCTAAGTCTTTATCTAAAGATTCCCAAGGATGCTCAGAAAGTTGTTTCAAGCCTAAAGCGATACGTTTTTTCTCATCATCAAAATCTAAAACAACTACGTTAATAGTTTGATCTAATGATAATACCTCTTTTGGATGCTCGATACGACCCCATGAAATATCAGTAATGTGAAGTAAACCATCAACACCACCTAAATCGATGAACACACCGAAGTCAGTGATATTTTTAACAGTACCTTCTAATACTTGACCTTTTTCTAATTTAGATACGATTTCAGATTTTTGGTTCTCTAAATCGTTTTCAATTAATACTTTGTGTGATACGACAACGTTTTTAAATTCGTGGTTGATTTTAACAACTTTGAATTCCATTGTTTTACCTACGTAGATATCGTAATCACGGATAGGTTTAATATCGATTTGAGATCCAGGTAAGAATGCTTCAACACCTTTGATATCAACGATAAGACCACCTTTAGTACGACTTTTAACAAAACCGTTAATGATAGCATCATTTTCCAATGCTTCATTGATAGCTTCCCAAGATTTTTGAGTTTTAGCACGTTTGCGAGATAATACTAATTGTCCATTAGCATCTTCTTGCGACTCTACGAAAACGTCAACTACGTCACCAACTGCCAATTCTGGTAAGTCACGGAATTCAGATAATGAAACCAAACCATCAGATTTGAAACCAACATTCAAGACAACGTCTTTATTGTTGATAGAAACAACAGTACCTTCGATAATTTCACCTTGATTGATTTGGTTGAAAGTACCTGCGTATTGTTCTTCTAATTTAGCGCGCTCAGCATCGCTGTAATTTCCGAAACCTTTATCACTAGCATCCCAGTCGAATTCGCCTTCTGGAGTGATCCATGTGTTAGATTTGATTTCTTCGATTAGTTTTGAATCAGCCTCTGATTCAATTTTTTCTGTGTCTTTCACCACTCTGGTGTCAGCGCCTTGTAGCTCCGCGTTTTTCGCTGCTAACTCTTTTTCTACTTCTTGTTTTTTTGCCATTAATTATTTTTTCTCCTTTTCCCCACATTGTAGGGACTGCAAAAATACGAAAAACTTTTATTAACAAGTATTTATATCTATTTTTTTTTAAATTGTTATCCACATTTATTCAATTACTAGCAGTTTTGAACAAAATTGACTGTTAAAACATAATTGGATTACGACTCTTCCACATGGAATTGGGGCATATGTTCCTAGCAATTGTTCTAATCTGGCAGTGGTTGTAGGGCGTAAATTACTTCGATTTGGTTGTACAGGTACATTTGAGAAATTATTGAGCAGTATGATCGAATTGTAACTTAAAAAATAGGGGCTATGAATTTTATTGATTTTGAGGGAGATAGGGGATTTTGCTTTTTTTTCTGGTAGCCGATATTTAAAAGCAGAATTAATAAGAAGATTGGACAGCTGTTCCAATTTATAGTGTAATAAACTAATTTTAAAAAAATAGACGATTTCTCAAGCCGAGTTATAAATTTTCGTTATTTGCTCTGAATGAATTGTAGGATTTTGGCCTTACGATTTTAATACTTTGTTTGGACAGAGCAATGGCCGCATTTAGTTCGTAACCTATTAGTAATATTAATGTATTGAGATACATCCAGATCATGATGACAATTAAAGTTCCAATAGATCCATATAGCTTATTGTACGTGCCAAAATGGTTGATATAGAATGCGAATCCGGAGAAAGTTAGAATAGCTAAAATAGTAGCTAAAGTTGCTCCAGGGCTAAATATTTTCCAGCGACGGGAAGATGTTGGAGCAAATTTATAAAGGCAGCTCACCGTAAAGAAATATATACCGAATATTACGAACCAACGAGCTGCCTTTATGACAAAGGCCCAGAAACTATTGGTTATAGCAATACTATCTTTTAGATAATTAACAACAATGCCAGCATAAGTAAATATAGTCATTCCTATGGTTAAGGCTGTTATGATCAAAAAAGCGAGTCCAAGCGCAATCATTCTACGTTTTATCCACGTACGTTTTTCAGCAATAAGAGAGGCTTTATTGAAAGCTCGCATCATGGAGGCCATTCCATTGGTAGCAAAGTAAGCTGCCAATATGAAACCGAAAGATAAAAGTCCTCCATTCTGATTTTTAATAATGTCTTCTAATGTAGTCTCCACTACTTCATAAGCATTATGTGGAATGACTACTTCCAAAAAATCTAAAAGTTGTTCTTGAAAATTGTCTATTGGTATATAAGGGATCAATGTAAATAGAAAGATGATCCCCGGAAAAATAGCCAGCATGAAACTATAAGAAAGTGATGATGCTTTGCTTAAAATAGAGTCACGAGATATTTCTTGAAAAAAGAATATGGCTACAGTATAGAGCGGCAAGGATCCAAATCCAGGTAAAATCACTCCTTTACTCCATTCAATAACTTGATTGTAAGGTTTTAATTTCAATAAGTATTGATGAATATTGGACATGTTTATTCAAAGTATTGCGCCATTTTTTCAAGAAAAATGGCGGGTGGCATTGTGGGTTTGTTCTTACTGATATCAACAAATACGAGTGTTGTTTCACCTGTATTTAGGAGCTCTTCTTTTTCATTGAACAGTTCATATTCAAAAACTATTCTTACTGCAGGTTTTTTTCTGATTGTAGTTTTAATCGTTATTAAATCATCGTAACGTGCAGGTTTAATGTATTTACATTTCATCTCCATAACCGGTAGCATAACACCCATCTCCTCCAGTTCACGGTATGATATTCCAGTGCTTCGTAGCATTTCGGTTCGAGCTATTTCGTAGAATGCAGCATAGTTTCCATAGTACACATAACCCATTTGATCGGTTTCTGCATACCGTACACGTGTTTGATATTCGAATTGAAACATACTATTTTTTGATATTTCGTTCGTCTAATGCTTTTTGAAATTTGCGGGCGTTTATTTGATGTTCAGCGACATTAGTAGCAAAAGCATGGTATCCAGAAAAGTCTTCTTTAGCACACATATAAATATAGTCGTGATGCTTATAATTTAATACAGCATCTATGGCAACAATACTAGGCATCATAATAGGACCAGGAGGAAGACCTTTATAGATATAGGTGTTATATGGATTATCGGTTCTTAAATGTTTATTCAATACACGTCGGATAGTAAAATCTTGAGTGGCAAAAATCACTGTCGGATCAGCCTGTAAAAGCATTCCTTTTTGTAATCTGTTGAGATATAACCCAGCGATAGCGGGCATCTCGTCTTTGTGAAGTGCTTCACCTTTAACGATGGCAGCAAGGGAACTAACTTCCTGTGGTGTCAGGTTGATTGCTTTTGCTTTTGCTAAGCGATCTTTTGTCCAGAATTTTTCCCATTCATCATGAAAACGTGCAAATAATTTTTCGGGCGCAGTATTCCAATAAAGTTCATATGTATTTGGAATAAACATTGCAATGAAATTATCTTTAGTAAAACCGTATGACTTTGCTAGATTCTCATCATTTAATAGTTTTAAGAACGTGATAGAGTCAGCCTCGAAATTTTCTGCAAGTTTACCTGCAAAGTTTTCCTTTAAGCGGATATTTTCGAATCTAAATTTAACAGCATCTTGATAGCCTCCTCTCAAATTACCGATAAATCTTCTGTTGTTCATACCTGGAGTCAAAGCATAACGACCAGGCTTAACACTCTCTGTATAATTCTGATATTTGGCAGCGCGATCAAAACTATTTGGATCTTCCACTATTTTTTGATCTTTTATTTTTTGTAATACTTGTGAATAAGTATCACCGGTATTGATATACAGGTATTTTTGATTATCTGTAACATTTGATGCCAGGAAAGTGGTATAAGCTGTCCAGCCGAAATATCCTCCAATAATAAAGATTAGGAGTGCAATGATTTTTAACCAATTTGGTATTCTCTTTTTATTTTCCATATTTATGGATTTGTTTTTTGTTTTTGCGTTGAAGAAGGAGCTGTTACTGGTGGAGTAGCAGGGACAGTATTGGACAACGTAAGATCCACTTTAGATCCTATGCTAGTGATCCCGGTTTCTAAACCGGGAAATTGAGTGATAACACGAGCTGTACTGGTGTCTGAAACACCAATGTCGTAAGTCACCGTACCCAGAGCTAATCCTATACCCTGTAGTGCAAATTTTGCCTCCGTAACTGTTAATCCCGATAAATCCGGTATTTGAACTTCATTTGCGCCCTGACCATTACCCAATATTAAATCAATTTTAGATCCTTTTGGAATCATTCTTCCATCACGGATAGATTGCCCTGCAAATTGGGCATCTAAAACAATATCTCTTGCTATGTCTGCAATATAAGTTGTATCACCTATACGTAAATTATGATTTTTTAGTATAGAAGATGCTTCAATTAATGTTTTATCCTTGATTTTTGGAAACGCAATTTCTGGTGCTACCTGTGTAATAATAGTTAAGTAGATGGTACGTCCGCTTTTTACATGAAATTTAGCTTCGGGATCTTGTTCAATCACTAGACCTGGTTTAGCATCCATTTGATAAACGGAATCAATTTGATATTCCAAGTTCGCATTTTCTAATGCTGAGATCGCAGCATTAATATGTAAGCCTTTTACTTGTGGAACTTCTATCGATTCATCGTGTTTGGTATATACTTTTAAACCAAGATAGATGAATAGGAAAATTGCTAAAACAAATCCAATAGCGATTAGAATGTTGTTTCTAAACGTATTCGTTTTTAAATACTGTAATATTTTTGACATTTATATTTCTTTAAAAAATCATTTTATCGTATATTTTCTAAGCAAGATTAAAGCCACTATTTTTGTTCAATATCTGCCCTTTTAAATATTGAACAAAAATATTCGTTTTTCTGTGTATAGCAAATTATATTTGTTAGAAGAATCACGATAATTTTATGAAAACAAAAATAGCATTAATAACTGGAGGTTATACAGGTGAAGCGGAAGTTTCTTTTAAAAGTTCTGCATTTGTATACTCACAGCTTGATCACAATAAGTACGATATCTATCAAATTACGATTACCAAAGATGCATGGTTTTATGTTAGTGATTCAGGAATAAAGCATGCAATCAATAAAGAAGATTTTACTTTAGTGCTTGATGATAGTATTGTTCAGTTTGAATTGGCTTTTATAATGGTTCATGGTTCACCCGGTGAAGATGGGCGATTACAGAGCTATTTTGACTTAGTTGGCATACCTTACACATCATGTGATGCTTTGACTTCGGCGCTAACAATGAATAAGGGATATACGAAAGCGATTTTGGCAGATCTTAATGATTTATTTTTAGCTAAATCTGTCTTATTGTTTGAAAATCAACGCGCTCAAGCTGTTGAGCTGGTAGAAGATAAATTATCCCTGCCTTATTTTGTAAAACCTAATGCTGGAGGTAGTAGTATAGGTATGACAAAAGTAAAAGTGGCAGATGAACTAAAAGTAGCCATTGATAAAGCTTTTGATGCTGAGAACACCGGTAGCCAGGTTATTGTTGAGGAGTTTGTAAACGGCCGTGAATTTTCGGAAGGTATTTATCGTAATGTCGACGGGGAATTGGTTGTTTTACCGGCTACTGAAGTAAAAACAACACGTGAGTTTTTTGATTTTGAGGCAAAGTATATTCCCGGGCTTACAGAAGAAATTACACCAGCGGATCTGGATGTAAATCAGCAATTGCGTATAGGAAAGATTTTAAAAGATATTTATGTGCGATTGAATTGTAAAGGAATGGTCCGTATTGATTTCTTTTTGGAAAACGATACGGATAAGTTTTATTTTATTGAAATCAATACCATTCCAGGACAAACTCCCCAAAGTTTTATTCCTCAACAAGTCCGCGCCGCAGGATTGACGGAGCAAGAGTTTTACGGTAATTTAATCGAAGTGGCACTAAAAAAATAACTTCAGTATGAGATTTTAAAAGTTACATTACAACTTCATGTAATGTAACTTTTTTTATTTTCTAAAGTCAAATTTCGTTAGATCAGGTCTAAATTCTTTCGTTCTTTTGAGCTCTTCCTGATAGATAATTTGGCCTATGTTTTTTAGAAATGGGTAGGTGACAGTTTCATATTCGTAGATTCCATCATTATAAATTCCATTTTCATTAGATTGGATTACTACAGCCAATAGGAACTCTATCCCTTTTTCAAAATCAACAATGTATGCGTTATCAATATTATAACCATAGGAATCTCCATATTTATTGAAAATGCGAATATTTGGATTTATTGTTGCCTTTTTATCACGGCCATAAAAAAGCAATTTACTATATGTCGGCCAGAATTCAGTTGTGTCATATTTAGGGTAATCCGACTCAAACGGATAACGTGACATGTAGTCGTATAAAAATGAATAATCATCATTCGTTAATTTGAATCTTTTGCGAGCATCGAATGCTTCGGGGAAAAGTAATTTTTTCATGATCAGTTGCTGATCATCTAATGGGTAAACATTTAACCCTTCAAAACTCCATTGTTCATGAATAAGCTCGTCTTTGTCATTCATGTAACCTTTTCCTTGACGGGTATTTTCTAGCTTAATAGGGTAGTCGTTTGGATCAAATTGGGCATCCTGTTTATAGAGGGTTTTATCTTCTAAGTAGAAAGTAATGGGATTGGTGTGTTTTGCCCAGACACCTTTGTCACCTATGGCCAGTCTATTGACAATGCGTGAGTTTTGTGCGCCATGCTTTTGTAATTTGCTATTCAATTCAGCGCGTCCGATAAATTCAAAAAGTCTGTTCTGTGCGTCATTGTCACTCGTCAAAAGGATTTTTTTAATATATTGACCAACTGACGGAAGACCGTTTTTAGCAGACTCGTCTTGTACAACAGCTGTTTGTTTCTCATAAGAAGAGTCGATTCTTAAAGGTGTATCTTTTGATAATCCAGCAATTTTTAGCTCATTTATTTTTTCTAATGCTAGGATTGCCGTTGGGAGCTTTACCGTGCTGGCAGGATAGAAATACCAGTTTGGATTTAATCTATAACTGAATGATTTAAAATGTGGCACATTATTTTTATCCCGATCAATTTGCGTGTAGAGAATTTGAACTTCATTTTTACTCGGGTGATCTAAGATCTTTTGGAACAATTCGGGATGGCCTTGTAATAATTTTTCGAGGTAAATTGTATCCATTTTTTGAGCAAAGGAGCAAGGAATGATACTGATGAAAAAAAATGTTAGAAATTTATGCATAATTGGATTTAGTATACTGATTTTCGAAAGGATGGTTTACAATAAAGGCTTCTTACAATTAGAGAAGCCTTTATCTTTATTTTCTGACGTACACCTGAAAGCTATAGTCAAAAGCATGTTTTTCATCTTTTTCATGCTTGTCTTCGCTTTCTAATATCCATTCATGTGCTGGTAATTCTGGGAAGTAAGCATCTCCATCAATAGTTGTATGCAACCTGGTCAATAATATTTTATCTGCGAATGGTAACGTTTGTTTAAATATTTCGCCACCACCAATAACAAAAATCTCTCTTTCATCCCTGCAATAATTTAATACTTCTTGAAAGCTATTGGCGATGTCCACATCATCAGATTTTGCGGTCATGTCTCTTGTCAAGATAATATTTCTGCGATCTGGTAATGGTTTACCAAGAGACTCAAAAGTTTTTCTCCCCATAACCACACTATGTTCAAGTGTATTTTTTTTGAAATATTTAAGATCATTTGGTAAATGCCAAGGCATTTTATTTCCTTTACCGATTACATTATTTTCAGTAGCGGCGACAATTAATGTTATTTTAAGTTTACTCATTTCTATATGTTACACATGTATATAAGGAAGATTCTTTTTAAACTGCTACAGGAGCTTTAATATGCGAATGGGATTCATAATTTAACAACTCGAAGTCCTCAAACTTAAAATCAAAGATATCTTTTACTTCTGGATTGATTTTTAATTGAGGTAAAGCCTTTGGTTCACGGCTCAATTGTAATTCTGTTTGTTCGAAGTGATTACTGTATATATGGGCATCTCCTAAGGTGTGAATAAATTCAGCGGCTTCCATATCACAAACCTGTGCCACCATCATGGTTAATAAAGCATAAGAGGCAATATTAAATGGTACACCTAGAAAGATATCTGCACTTCTTTGATATAGCTGACAAGACAACTGTGGTTTTAAGATTCCATTTTCAGGATCAGCAGGAGCAACATAGAATTGAAAAAATGCATGGCAAGGAGGTAAGGCCATATTTTCAATTTCTGCAACATTCCAGGCAGACACAATGATTCTTCTTGAATCTGGTGAAGTCTTCAATTGCTTGATTATTTTTTCAATCTGATCGATATGGCCTCCATCAGGAGTTGGCCATGAACGCCATTGTGATCCATAAACAGGACCTAAATTACCATTTTCATCTGCCCACTCATCCCAGATACTGACACCATTATCTTTTAAATATTTGATGTTTGTTTCACCTTTCAAAAACCAGATCAATTCATGGATAATTGATCTTAAATGTAATTTTTTTGTCGTAACAAGTGGAAAGCCTTCCTTTAAATTGAAACGCATCTGATATCCAAATACACTTTTAGTTCCAGTTCCAGTACGGTCAGTTTTAATAACCCCGTTTGTATATACGTGCTTTAGTAAGTCAAGATATTGTTTCATTGTAAATAGTTGCTTTTATTTATTTTTTGATTAAGAAATAGCGTCTTTTTGGCTGTAATATACCAACAAAGATGCTCGCTGTATAACCATGTAATATTCTATACGAAGGTAAGATTTTTTGAAGTATTCTCACGAAAATTTATAAAAGTGTGCACACGATTTTCATATGTGGTACACTATACATAGCAATGTAAAGAAAGACGGTAAAATAAAGAAATTAAAACTGATATTGTTAAATTTTGGATCATTAAAATCTCATAATTAATTGAAAAGCGGTTAAATCAGAATTAAGAATTTTCATTTGGAGCTTTTTGTTGTATTTTTGCAAAATCATTATGAGTAAAAAAGTAGCTTTCTATACCTTAGGATGTAAATTGAATTTTTCAGAAACATCCTCCATAGGTCGTGTCTTTCAAGATGCGGGTTATGAAACCACGCCATTCAATAGTGCGGCAGATGTTTATGTTATTAATACATGTTCAGTCACTGATCATGCAGATAAGAAATGTCGCAAGGTAGTAAAGGAAGCACTTAAATATTCACCTAATGCTTATATCACCATTGTCGGTTGTTATGCGCAGTTGAAACCAGCTGAGATTGCTGAAATTCCGGGAGTGGATATGGTTTTAGGTGCCGCAGAAAAGTTCAATATTATCGAACATATCAATGATCTGACAAAAAACGAGAAGGCTGTTGTCCATAATGCACCAATTGATGAAACCAATCAATTTGTATCTGCATATTCAATCGGTGACCGTACGCGTACATTCCTAAAAGTACAAGATGGATGTGATTATTCTTGTACTTTTTGTACAATTCCTCTTGCTCGTGGAGCAAGCCGTTCAGGGAAAATTGAGGATATCGTACGTCAAGCCGAGGAAATTGCCGCATCTGGCGTAAAAGAAATTGTGTTAACGGGTGTAAATATTGGTGATTTTGGTATTCGAGACGGTAAACGACAAGATAAATTCTTAGATCTTGTAAAGGCTTTGGATGAAGTGTCAGGAATAGACCGTATCCGTATTTCTTCGATAGAGCCAAATCTTTTGGCCAATGAGATTATTGAATTTGTAGCACAATCAAAACGTTTTGTTCCACATTTTCATATGCCTTTACAGTCTGGAAATAATAAAGTATTGAGTATGATGCGTCGGCGTTACAAGCGAGAGCTGTATGCACAGCGTGTGGAGAAGATTAAGGAATTAATGCCGGATTGCTGTATTGGCGTTGATGTCATTGTAGGATTTCCTGGAGAGACTCGTGAAGACTTTATCGACACTTACAATTTTTTAAATGACATGGACATTTCCTATTTGCATGTCTTTACTTATTCTGAACGTGAAAATACAATAGCTGCACAGATGGAAGGGGCTGTCCCTGGATCTCAGCGCAGTGACCGTAGTAAAATGCTGCACATTTTATCAGAGAAAAAACGTCGTGCTTTCTATGAGAAACAATTGGATAAAGTAGGCGAAGTACTTTTTGAGAGTGATGAGAAGGACGGATATATGCATGGTTTCTCCAAAAATTATGTGAAAGTTCGTACAGCCTACGATCCTTTGCTGGTCAACGAAGTTGCACATGTGAAATTCTTATCGATCACAGATGGTTGTGAAGTTGAAATAGAAGAGTTAAAAGAAATATTAGCACACTAATGCTAGATGATATAAAAGATAAGGGCTCAATTCGATTAGAATTGAGCCCTTGTCGTTATGCAACTTTTTCCTTTTTAGCATTTAACCAAATGACAGTTGCTAATATCATGAATACACCTATCCATTGAATAGGACTTACAGCTTCTTTAAGTATGAAGTATGACATAGCAGTTGCTACTGGTAGTTCTGCAGAACTTAAAATACCACTTAGAGAATAACCGATTTTAGGAATTCCATAAGCAAATAATAATGGTGGAATAACAGTTCCGAAGAAAGAAAGAATAAGTCCGAAATGCCATATGCTGTCACCTAAAGCTCCCGATATTAAAAATGTTGGCGGAAAGATGGAACAGATCATGATGCAGGATCCAGTGACCATTAATGCACTTTTTTGAACTGGCGGATAGTCATTTCCAACTCGTCCGTTAACAATTAGAAATACTGCATAAGCAGTTGCTGCTAATACTCCGTAGGTAATGCCGGTCCAATTGAGTTTATCGATTCCTTGTTCAATAAGACCTGTTGCAAATACAGTTCCTATAAGTACAATTGCAATACCAATCAATTGACGATTAGTAGGTCTATTTTTGAATATAATATATTCAATTAACGTTCCTATCCAGATGTATTGCATTAATAGAACAATCGCCAATGAAGCAGGCACTAATTGAACGCATTTGTAATAAACTAAACTTACTAGACCTGTAGAAATACCACTGATAACAATTTTCCATTTATTAGATTTTTTAGAGAAACCATGATTTGCTTTTGGGTTTAGCAACTGAATGAGTAGGTAAACTGCCCATAAGATAATCATTCCAAAAATAGCTTGTACTCCTGTTACTTGCCCTAAAGTGTAATCTTGCGCATATGCTTTTTTGACAAATGTTGACAACAGTCCAAAACTACTTGCACCGACAAATACAGCAATAGCACCTTTTAATTTTTCCATATTATATTTTACAAATTCCGACAAAATTACAATTTGAAAAGAGATATGAAGAAAGAAGGGCTTGTTTGCCAGTTAAATTTGGTTTTATTACATTTACCTAACATTTGATATTGATATGTCTATAAAACGTAATACATTATTTTTTTTCAGCCTGATACTTTTACTCAGTAGTTGTTCTGTTAAGAAAAAGGTGAACAGTAACAGTGGCCACAGCAGTGCAGTTTTGACAGATGCCAGTGAAGCTAGAAGTAAGAATTATAGTACAAGCTCATTAGATAATTACGCAGATCTTTTACAAGTAAAGAAAAAGGAACTCAATCCTACGCTTTATTCTTTTATTGACGAATGGATGGGTATACCACATCGTATGGGAGGTGCAACAAAAAGAGGGGTGGATTGTTCAGGTTTTGTTAATATATTATATCTTAAAGTATATAAAGAGAATTTACCTCGTTCATCTAGAGATATGGATGGTGCAATTAAGAGCAAGCGAAATTCCCAACTGAAAGAAGGTGATTTGGTATTTTTTTCGTTCGGGGGACGTAATGTGGATCATGTTGGCGTATATCTGCATAATAATAAATTTGTACATGTATCGACAAAAAAAGGTGTTATTATTTCTGACTTAAAAGATTCGTGGTACGCCAAATATTTTACGAATGCTGGAACACCAAAATCCTGATAGGTAATACGAATTCCCTTTTTTATGTCAAATAATAGATAAAACTTTATAAAGCTATTTTAATCCTTATTTTTGTCAAAAACTAAAATAAAGATGAGTATCAAGGGTAAAAAGATTTTTTTGGGTTTATGTATTGTTGTACCATTTCTAATTTACTGTGTTTACTACTACAGTAATATGATTAGCAATGCGCCTTTCCGTTTCACAGATTTTCAGTCTGTGGTCTTTCGATACGGTGAGCCGAATCATATGGATAATCAGTATGATTCAAAAACTGGAATTTTTCAGTATGTGACCAAAACAAACGAGATAGAGCGTGATACGGTTCGCATGACTAAAGATGATTTGCTTTACTTACATCGAAAAGCTCAAGAATTAGGTTTTTGGAATTTGGATGATGACATGACGGGACCTGGAGCAAAAGTAAATCCTGAAACAGAAACGCCTCGTTTTTATTTAGAGATGAATTATAAAGACAAATCAAAAAAAGTCACGATGGACGCTGATTTTGCTGGTAATGAAAAAATGCGAAATGCAGGAAAGTCTATGATCGATGAAGTCAACCGAATATTAGCCGCGGCTCAATCTAGATCGAACGTTAAGTAGATAAAATAAAATATTATATACAGAAAAGGGATAATCATATGATTATCCCTTTTTTTGTATATAAATTAACAGTTTGTTAAACATCAGGTGACTATTGATTCATATTAGAGTATTAGCTTCGGCTTTAATTATGTTATATATTCAAATGAAAAATATTTTTGCTGTTGCAACAGCTTTATCTTTAAGTTACACGGTTAGCGCTCAGGAAATTGCAAAAGGTGTTGTTTTTGATGATATCAATAAAAATGGAATTCTTGATAAAAAAGAACGGGGTATACCAAATGTCTCTGTCAGTAATGGAGTAGAGGTTGTTCAAACTGATGCTCAGGGTCAATATAAATTGCCTGTTGATGAAGACAATATTATTTTTGTTATTAAACCTGCTGATTATGCACTACCGCTTAGTGCAGTAAATCAACCACAATTTTATTATATACATAAACCTCAGGGAAGTCCGGAATTGACCTATAAGGGAGTTTCACCTACTGGAAAATTACCTAAGGATATCAATTTTGGTTTGACAGCTCAATCTGAATCAAGAGATTTTTCTGCGTTTGTATTTGGAGATCCACAAGCTTATGATATGACCGAAATGGATTATTTTAAAAGAGGAATTATTGATCGTATATCCAATAAAAATGCCGCTGTGTTTGGGATCAGCTTAGGAGATCTAGTTGGTAATGATTTGTCATTGCATCCGGCATATAAAAGTACAATTTCATTAATGAGTTTACCCTGGTTTAATGTAATTGGTAATCATGATTTAAATTTTGATACAAAAGAAGATAGTTATTCGGATGAAGCTTTTGAAGCTTCTTTTGGTCCCGCAACTTATTCTTTTAATTATGGAAATGCTCACTTTTTAGTTCTTGATGATATTATTTATCCTAATCCTGATACAGGAAAAGGATATAAAGGAGGTTTGCGTAAAGATCAATTGGAGTTTATTGCCAATGATCTGAAGTTTGTACCAAAAGATAAATTAATTGTATTGGCTTTTCACATCCCGCTTGAACATGAAAATTCTGAAGTTTTCCGTACTGAAGATCGTGATCGATTATTTGATATTTTGAGTGAATTTCCCCACACACTTTCTTTATCGGCTCATACACATTTCCAGCAACAAAATTTCTTTGGCGCTAAGGATGGCTGGAAGCAATCAAAACCGCACCATGAATATAATGTAGGAACAACTTCTGGCGATTGGTACTCTGGAGAACTGGATGAAAATGGAATACCTGTATCGACCATGCGAGATGGTACCCCAAAAGGTTACGCTATTTTAAATATTAAAAATAATCAATATACATTTGATTATAAGGTGGTAGGGAAAGATGAAGCTTATCAAATTGCACTATCTGGACCATCAATTGTAGAGCAAAAATATGTACAACGATACCCAGTTTATGCAAATTTTTTTATTGGAAAAGAAGGTGATCAAGTATTATATCGTATAAATGATAGTCAATGGAAAGAAATGGATCAGGTCAAAGAAGTTGATCCATCCTTTGATGATGCGGTTAAGCAGTATGACCTAGCAACCGATTATAAAGAGGGAAGAAGGCCTTCTGATGGTACTAATAGTTCTCACTTATGGAGATTGAAATTGCCAAAGTTAAAGGCAGGAAAATATAAAATTGAAGTGAAAGCCACTGATTTATTTAACCGGATACATACAGCTGTAAAGGAAATTGAGGTTGTAAATAAAACAAAATAGTAAATAACCATATAAAACCGTGAAGCAACCTTTTTAAGGTTGCTTTTTTTATAAATAATGATGAAAGATTAAACTTTAGTTAAGGATTGCTTAATATGACAACTTTATATTTGTATCAGAGTAATTTTTGATTCATATAGTAAAGGGTTAATGTGGGGTCTGTTGGGAAACACACCCAGAAATTTAGTTTGTTTTTAAAAAGAAAGGTAATCTTGGAGAAGATTACCTTTTCTTATTGTAAATGTGTATGATTAATTTTTATACTTAAGTTACGCAGATCATCAGATGCAGGACTTTCAAAAACTTCTAGTTTGAAGTATGTAATGACAGCAAATAAATGGTCAAATAAATCAGATCGGATACCTTCATAGATCTCAAAGCGGGTGTCATTTGAAAATACGTATATTTCTAATGGTACTCCATGTTCTGTCGGATCCATTTGACGTACCATACTGATCATATCCTTGTTTATGTTTGGATTCTGTCTAATATATGCTGTCGCATAAGCTCTAAACAGACCGATATTTGTCATTTTGCGTCCATTTACAGGCATGGATTGATCGGCTTGACTTCTATTGTTGTATTCGCTAATTTCTAACCTGCGTTGTTCAATAAAAGGTTTAAGAATTTGAATTCTCTCTAAATCTTTGATTTCTTCCTCAGTCATAAACCGAATAGTGGAAATTTTAATATTTATTGCTCTTTTTATTCTTCGTCCCCCAGAGGTCTGCATACCTCTATAATTTTTAAAAGAATCAATCAGTAAAGTATGCGTGGGTATTGTGGTGATGGTTTTGTCAAAATTTTGCACTTTCACATTATTTAGGTTGATTTCGATAACTGTCCCATCGGCATTATGTTTTGGCATTTCAATCCAGTCACCCACCCGTATGGAGTCATTGGCAGAGACAGATATACTTGCGACAAAGCCAAGGATGGTGTCTTTGAATACCAGCATTAAAATGGCAGAGGCAGCTCCTAGCGAGACCAGAAATGATAACGGAGAAATACCTGTTAAGATAGAAAAAGTAATGGTTCCTCCAATGCAGATTAAGACAATCTGAGAAACTTGCAAATAACTTTCCAATGGTTTGTCAGCAAAGCTTTTTCTAGTTTTAAGGATATCACGTAGTGTTTTTAATGCAGAATGCACAATGAGCATAATGTTTAAAACTAGCAAGATCTCTATTCCTTTATTGATTGCTTCTAACCAATTTGGAAATCCTAGAAATATGATTGGACTGATCTGCTGGGCAATGAAAAGTGGAATGAAGTGACTGATGTATTTCAGCGTTTTATTTTTTATCAAATAATCATCTATTGAGTTTTTCGATTTTATTATAAAACGGGTTACAACAGAAAGGATTACCTTTCGGGCTATAAAGTCTATAATTAATAAAATTAGAATAACTAAAAATAATAGAACGATGGAATTGATTGTATGTGCCCATTCACTATTGAAACCTGCCTGTAAAAGTTTGTGATAGGACCAATGGTAAAATTTTGATTGAGATTGTTTATTTATTTCTTCTAAATAGTCTGTAGTAGATAGCTGCATCTACAAATATAAAAAAAAGCCATTCGACAGAATGGCTTTTTTATTATTTAGCGCCTAAAGGCATATTTTTATCGTGTTTATGTTTGAAAAGAATAGCAAAAAGAACTGCTAACACCAAAGTATAAAGCGAAAATGTTAACCAGATATGATGCCAGTCTTTAAGGATCAAATTTGTATTGAATAAACCATTTTCACTAATGGAGAGTCCTCGTTCTTTAACTAAATTGATTAACTTATTATTATTTACATCTGTATCTAAAAATGAAGCGAGCTGTTTCACATTAGTAAATGAAATGGAGAAATATTTGTCGATGATCCATCCTGAAACTAAACTGCCAAATACTGCACCAAAACCATTGGTCATCATCATAAATAGGCCCTGCGCAGAACTTCTTATTTGCGAACTAGTGGATGTTTCTACAAATAAGGAACCTGAAATATTAAAGAAATCAAAAGCCATACCATATACAATACATGATAATATGATCATCCATAAACCAGAAGATGGATCGCCATAAGCAAATAGACCAAAACGCAATACCCAAGCAAACATGGATATCAGCATAACCTTTTTAATTCCGAATCGTTTTAAGAAAAATGGTATGGCAAGAATAAATAGCGTCTCAGATATCTGTGAAATTGACATGATGATCGTTGAGTATTTGATTACAAACGAATTTGTATATTTAGGAAAGAATTTAAACTCATCTAAAAATACATCTCCATATGCATTTGTCAGCTGAAGAGCAGCACCTAAGAACATGGAAAAGATAAAAAACAATGCCATCTTATAATTTCCAAATAATTTGAAAGCTTCCAGACCTAGTGTACGTACCAGAGATGATTGCTCGCCTTTGATATTTCTAGGTGGACATTTGGGAATAGAAAAAGAAAACAATCCTAAACCTACTGCGGAGGCTCCGGCAATATAAAATTGCATACCTGTTGCTTTACTGCCTGTCAAGTTAACAATCCACATGGCTGCAATAAAACCAATAGTTCCCCAAACACGGATTGGGGGAAATGCCTTTACCAAGTCATATTTCCCTTGAGTGAGCACAGTATATGCGATGGAATTTGATAGGGCAAGGGTTGGCATGTAGAAACACATGGCAAGGAGCATCGCATAGAAAAAAGTAACAGGATCATTTATTTGTGGTAGATAAAAGAGTACCGCCGCATATAAAAGATGTAGTACCAAATACAGTTTTTCAGCGTTAACCCATCTGTCTGCGATAATTCCCATTAAAGTAGGCATAAACAAAGAGGCAAAACCCATTGTTGCAAATATAGCTCCAAACTGGGTACCGTCCCATTGCTTAGTACCAAACCAGTAATTTGCTATTGTAATTAACCAAGCTCCCCACACAAAAAATTGGAGGAAGTTCATAATGGTCAACCTTAATTTAATAGACATAAGTAATATAGAGTTGAGTTTGTTTTTTTGTCGATGATTGTGACCTTATTTTCTACGTGATATCTCATCACGGATTAATGCAGCCTGCTCATAGTTTTCATCATGAAGGGATTGTTCGAGAACCGTTTTTAATTGTTCATCTGTAAGGCTTGAGAAAGGATTTTGAATTTTTGATTTTTCTTCTTTGACATCATCTTCAACGATTTCAGCATTTACTGCATTTTCTAGATTTTCAAGAAAGGCAAACTCATTGCCTTCGATAACGATGCCGGCAGAAGATAAGATGAAGTCGTAAGCATAAATGGGTGTTCCAAAACGAACAGCTAGTGCAACAGCATCTGAAGTTCGGGCATCGATTTCTACAGTTTTTTCTCCATCTGAACAGATGATTTTGGAATAAAAAATGCCTTCTATTAAATTATATATAAGAACTTCCTGTATATTAATTTGAAAAGCTTTTGCAAAATTTTGAAATAAATCATGTGTTAGAGGACGACTGGGAACCATCTTTTCTATTCTAATCGCAATAGCTTGTGCTTCGTGACTTCCTATTATGATAGGAAGACGGCGATTACCTCCAGACTCGCCAAGCACTAATGCATATGCACCTGATTGCGTCTGACTGTAGGATAGTCCAATGATGTCTAACTTGATTTTCTTCATTATGATACCTTTACGGTTTACAAATTTAGATAAATTTGCTTAGATAAGCAATATAATCAAGGAGATATAAAGGTAATTTTATTCATTTATACCTATTTTAAGTGACTTACATAATTATACTCGGGTAATCATTATATGCTCTGTGATAGGCTGTTTAATAGTAGAAAATGAAAAAATAATTTGAAATAAAAAAACTCCATTAACAAATAAATTGCTAATGGAGTTTTTTATTCAGGAACTTTATATTCCTTTGTAAGCTTTTAAAGCTGTGATTAATTTAGGAATAACCTCAAATGCATCTCCAACAATTCCATAATCTGCTACTTTGAAAAAAGGAGCTTCAGGATCTTTGTTGATCACAACAATTGTTTTTGAAGCACTGACCCCTGCTAAATGTTGTATTGCTCCTGAGATACCAATTGCAATATATAAATTGGGACTTACCGCTATTCCCGTTTGTCCAACGTGCTCAGAATGTGGTCTCCATCCCGCGTCAGAGACCGGTTTTGAACATGCTGTAGCCGCACCAAGTACATTAGCAAGTTCTTCGATCATACCCCAGTTTTCTGGACCTTTCAATCCTCTACCTGCGGAAACAACAATTTCTGCCTCAGGTAATGAAATTTTATCTGTTGCTCTAATGATATCCTTAACAATCGTACTAAAATCTGACGCATCCAAACTCGGAGAATAGGTTTCAATAGTTGCTGTTCCTTCGGAATCTTTTGCTTCAAATGAATTGGGATTGACAGCAATTACTTTGACAGCCGAAGTTAATGCGACATAAGCAAAGGCCTTGCCTGAAAAAGCTCCAGTTTTGACTTGTAGCGTTTCTCCATTTATACTAGGTAATTCAATAGCTCCGTCGGCTAAACCAGCTTCTAACTTGGCAGCAACCCGCGGGGCTAACCCCTTTCCAGAAAAAGAATTTGACAATACAACTATTGATGCGCTTGATGATTTTGCTGCATCAACGATGATAGCGGCGTAAGCCTGGTTTACAAATGACTTTAATTGTTCTGTATTGACATTTAATACCTTACTTGCTCCATATTTACCCAAAATACTTAATTCCGATTCTTCAACATTACCGATTGATAATGCAATAACTTGAGTTCCCGATTGTTCTGCAATAGCTTTAGCATAAGAAACAACCTCAAATGCTGATTTCTTGAACTTACCGTCTGTATTTTCTACATATACTAATATTGACATATTCTTTACGATTAGAGTTGATTAAATAACTTTTGCTTTTTCATGCAAAAGAGAAACTAATTTTTCGACATCTCCAGCATCAACCAAAGTGACAGCACCGCGTGGAGCCGGAGTTTCAAATTTGACAATATGCGACAGTTGAGCTACCTCAATAGGTTCAATCACATCTAATGGCTTCGTTCTAGCGGTCATAATACCTCTCATATTCGGTATTTTTGTTTCTGCGACCCCTTCAGCTGTACCAATGACAGCTGGTAGATTTAAAGTTAGAACTTCTTTTCCACCTTCGATTTCTCGTTCTACAGTTGCGCTATTGCCGTCAATATCTAGTTTTTTACTGATAGAAACGGAAGGAATATTTAGGATCGTAGCTACGAGAGCTCCTACTTGAGTTCCATTATAATCAATCGATTCTCTTCCGGTTAATATAAGATCAAAGCTGTTGTCTTTTGCATAATGAGCAATCTGATTGGCAACAAACCAAGCATCTCTTGGTAAGGCATTTATTCGTATTGCATTATCTGCACCAGTCGCTAGAGCTTTTCGGATAGTAGCCTCAGTACTTGCGTCTCCAACTGTTATAACAGTTACGGTGCCTTTACCGCCTTCAGCCAAATCTATTGCTTTTGATAAAGCAATTTCATCGTAAGGATTCACTATGTATTGCACACCAGCATTATTAAAAGCGGTGTTGTCATTGGTGAATGTAATCTTGGAAGTAGTGTCAGGGACATTACTTATACACACTAATATTTTCATAATTTATTACCGTTTTATACAAACCTAATATAATTTACTTTAAATGTAAAGATAATTTGGGAGAGTACCATACTGCCTGCAATGGAATGCTGAGTTGTGTTTTTGTTAAAATAAAAGCTTATAAATTATTTTATCGATAATTTAAGGTCTTTAAATATGGTTTTATTTATTAAATGTGTATTTTTTATTGTGGGTTGACTAAATTTTATATTGCTTATGATTCGTCAATGGTTTGTCATTTTTGTATGCTAGCATAGTAATTAGATGTTGAATTGAGCTTTTAAGCTTCTTTGATTATTTGTAGCTTTACCGGTGTAAAATTAAAAGCTATACATCATGTCAGACCGTTTAGAACAATTGAAGGAGTTTTTGAAAGATTCTCCACAAGATCCTTTTTTGAAATATGCTTTGGCTACCGAATATTTAAAATTGGGAAATCAAGATGAGGCGCTTAAGGGGTATACTGATCTGATAAGTAATCATGCCGATTATGTTGGAACTTATTACCACTTAGGGAAACTTTATGAGAAAATGAATCGTGTAGAAGATGCACGCGATATTTATAAGAAAGGTATGGTCATAACACAACAAAAACGCAATATGCATGCGTTAAGTGAATTGCGCGGAGCATTAAGTTTATTGGACGGAGATGATGAAGATGAATATTAACATTTTTTTAACATTTTAATCTTGCTTTTTGGTACTTAATTTGTCTATATCTCTGTGGAGATTTGAGAAAGAGTTTTAAAGAAGATGAAAAGGCTATTTATTATATTATGCTGTATCTTATTTGTTTTTATTGCATGCGATAACCAACGTAAAGGTGCTGAGGCAGTTAAAGACAAACAAGATCACCAAAGCGCCACTCTACATGAATTGAGCGGAGCATACAGCGGAGTAATGCCTTGTGCAGATTGTGACGGGATCGAAACTGTTTTAAAGTTAAATCAAAATTTCTCCTATAGTTATACCTCAAAATATCTTAATAAAAGTGATGAAGTATTTGTCAAAGATGGAAAGTGGAAGTTTGAAAATAATGTGATCACGCTTGAAGGAGTGGATTATAAATTCAAATTGGGTGAAAAGGCAAAGCTTTGGCAATTGGATTTATCAGGTAATGAAATCGTCGGAGAATTGGCAGAGAATTATAAGTTAGAAAAACTAACACAATAATCATTTTAATAAAATCACATTAACAAAAAAAGACCTTCAAATTTTGAAGGTCTTTTTAGTTTCGTTCTATTTGCAGATCTCTTTGAGGTGATTAACAACAAAGTCTACTTCTTCTTTTGTATTGTTTCTACAGAAAGAAAAACGTACTGAAGGTCTTGTGCCGTCCGCCCTTATAGCTCCTAGTACATGCGATCCGATATCGGTTCCAGAACTACAGGCACTTCCACCCGAACAGGAAATACCAGCAATATCTAGATTGAATAATAACATATCTGCCATATCCGTACATGGAAATGATACATTTAAAACAGTGTATAGCGCTTTATTTGGCTCCGTGACACCATTAAATTTAATATCTGGAATTGCTGTCTGCAATTGTTCAATCATATAAGATTTTAACCCCTGTATGTAAGCACTATGTTCTTCCATATGTTCGTAGCTCAGTTCTAAGGCTTTTGCTAGTCCTGCGATACCATATACATTTTCAGTTCCACCACGCATATTACGTTCTTGTGCACCACCATAAATCATGGGTTTGATTTTCGTATTGGCATTAATGTATAGAAAACCAACTCCTTTCGGTCCATGGAATTTATGTCCAGCTCCCGTTATAAAATCAATTTTTAGCTTGCTTAGATCATGTGGATAGTGACCCATAGTTTGGACAGTATCAGAATGAAAGATTGCTTTATACTTTTGACATATTTCTGATATTTTTTCAATATCATTTAAATTTCCAAGTTCATTGTTACCATGCATAATGGAAACGAAAGTTCTAGGATTTTTTGAGAGTAAGTCTTCTAATTGATTTAAATCAATATTACCATGAGAATCTACATGAAGTAAGTCGAGATGAACTTTTCCTGATTTTTCCAATTCTTCTAATGTATGAAGCACAGCATGGTGTTCTATTGGTGTAGTGATCGCATGTGTAATTCCAAAATCTACAATAGAACGTACAATTGCCATGTTATCAGCTTCTGTACCACCAGAGGTAAAGAAAATTTCAGATGGAGAAGTATGTAAGATTTGCGCAATGGATTTACGCGCCTTTTCAACAATTGTTTTTACTTGTCGTCCATGTGAATGAATAGAAGAAGGGTTTCCAAAATTATTTTCCATGGTGTCTATCATGACACGAATGACTTCTGGATCTAGCGCTGTAGTTGCAGCATTATCAAAATATACTTGCATAATGGACAAAATTAAGTAAAAGTAAGTTTACTTATTTAGTGGTATCGAGATTATTTAATAAAATTGCTTGTTTTTGATTTTTTAAAAAAGGTCAGTGTGGCAAGCAAAGCCCCCAAAAGACCTAGATAAGCGAGGATATCACCATTTTTTGTGTAAATAGTCAATTCCTCACTGAGGTTGATTTCTTGTGTTAAGGCTGCAGGTACCCACCAATCTGTTTTTTGAATGATGTCTCCGCGCTGGTTGATAAAGCCCGATATTCCCGTATTCGCAGAGCGGGCTACCCATCTTCGATTTTCAATGGCTCTTAGCTTTGCGTAATCTAAATGCTGATCTTTACCAGAAGTATTTCCCCACCAACCATCATTTGTAATGATGGCAATAAATTGGGCCCCTTGTTGGATATATTGTGCAACATAATTCCCCCAGATAGACTCATAACAGATGACGGGAGCTGCACCGATACCACTTTGTGAATAAAATACCGATGGTTTATCCTGTTTTCCATATCCTCCGGTCGTTCCACCAAATGCACTAAATAGAGGCTTTAAGAAATTAATTGCAGTGCCAAATGGCATTTGCTCAACACCGGGAACTAGTTTCGATTTATGATAAAATTGTAGTTTGGAAGACACGTCAACTAAAGTTGCCGCATTGAAATTGTCTTTATACAAGTTTGGTCCTACTTCTCTAGCAGTACTTGTTCTTTTATCGTTATATAATCTATAACTCTCTATCCCAGATAGTACATTGCCATTTTTATAGTCATTTAGAAAATTAATAAGCGAATCAAATGTACTTGTACTTCTAAAATCTTCCTCATCGAAATCACCTCTTTGTGACAATGCTGTTTCTGGCCATATAAAAAACTCTGTGTTCGGCTTTGCAACAGATTTTGATAATTGCATCAAAGTTTGCAATTGTTCTTCAGGGCTGATATGACCAAATTTTCCAAATGGGTCAATATTAGGTTGGACAGTTACAATCTGAGAAGGGTTAATATGCTCTTCGTACGTCATATAGCGAATGACTGAGTATGAAGAGGGGATAAGCAATAATAACGCTAACATAATAGTTATGGTGCGGGGTTTTGCTAAAATATTCATTTCTTTCTTGTTTAAATAAAGTAAGAAAATTAAAATATTGCTTAACCATATCCACACTGTACCACCATATACTCCAGTAAACTCATACCATTGAATTAATTGATGAAAATTAGAGAACCCATTACCTAAGGTCATCCAGGGAAATGCCAGATCCCAGGATTGGTGTAAATATTCATAAGATATCCAGAAGGCCATTAATCCAAATAGGGAAAGAATAATGGATGTTTTTTTCCTCATTTGATAATATAATCGAAATGCAAGTGCCATTAATAATGATCCTAATAAAAAAGGAATGAGTGAAATAAAAATGGCAATATACCAAGGCATTACTGCAGATATTGAATTGTATACCCAATAAATAGAGGCTGTATTCCATAGCACTGCCGTTAATCCTGCTGTAAAAAAAATCTTTTTACCTTTTTTAATATAGGTTTGATTACGGATGATATTTTCAACTGCGATTAAGAGCGGGAGAAAGGCAATTAATAAGATCGGACTACTATAGGGGACGGGTGGCCAGCCTAACCATAATAAAAAGGCACTTAAAAGTGCCAGTAAATATTGATTTCTCACGATTAAATTTGAGATAAAATTTCGTTTTTCTTGTTTTCGTATTCTGCCTGTGTAATCAACTGTTTGTCAAAGAGGTTTTTTAATTTTCTTAATTTGAGTGTTATCTCATCATCTTCTTCAACTATAGCAGCTGCTGTTACCTCAATAGTTGGCGGAATCATAGTTTCGGGTACAATAGTTTCATTGACCTCTTCCACTATAGGCAAGGATGGTGTGTTTTTAGAGGCAGGCTCTTCTTCTATTATAGGTTGATGAATTTCAAATGAGGGAACTGTCTGCTTAGGAGCGGTTACAATAAATTTTTCTCTCTCCTGCTCGATCTCTTTTAATTTAGATGTTTCTAAAGCCCCTTTGATTAGCTGGTATAATTTACGTGCCTGTACTTTAGGGATGTAATCAATACTTAAATTTTCCCCAGTACTAGGGATTACGGTAACCTTAGAACCAAAAATTTCTTCTTTAAACGCGATATCTTTGATATCTTTCCAACTGAAAATTTCAAAATCTGTTGCTAAGCCCAGCTTTGTAAATTCACACATGAAAATACGTTTGTTACTAATCGTTATACTGTCGGGAAGAATGGTAACGGCCGGTTTTTTCTGTACGGCGATATAATCAATTCGCTCTCCCTCTGTCATCATATCTTGCAATTTGACAACTAACTTTTCTACAATTTTTATGTCCTGGCCATCAATGGCAAAAAGTTCAAAGTTCATGTTAAATCTATTTTAAATAAATGAAGGCTAAACTTATTCTAAACCTCCCACACAAAATACAAATTCTCCTTTAATAGGATTGTTTTCAAAATGTAATTTTAAATCAGTTAAAGTACCTCTTACATTTTCTTCATACAGTTTACTTAATTCTCGTGATATCGAAGCTTGTCTTTCTGCTCCAAACACTTGAATAAACTCATCAATTGTTTTAAGGATACGATGTGGTGATTCGTAAAATATCATCGTTCGTTTTTCTTCAGCCAAGAATTTCATACGGGTTTGACGTCCTTTTTTCACAGGTAGAAATCCTTCGAAACAAAAACGGTCATTTGGAAGTCCAGAATTAACCAAGGCAGGAACAAAAGCGGTTGCACCAGGTAGACATTGTACTTCAAGCCCCTCTTTAATTGCCTCCCGTACTAATAAAAAACCGGGGTCAGAGATAGCTGGAGTACCGGCATCTGAAATTAGGGCAATAGTCTGACCTTCTTTTAGAAATCTAATGATTTCTGAAATCGCTTTATGTTCATTGTGCTGATGATGCGCAAATACTTTTTTTTCGATTCCAAAATGTTTCAAAAGGGGGGCACTTGTGCGTGTATCTTCGGCAAGAATAACATCTGCTTCTTTTAACACACGTATAGCGCGAAAAGTCATGTCTTCTAAATTGCCAATTGGCGTAGGAACTAAATAAAGCATTTACAAAGGTAAGTTTTTTTTAATAATTGTAATCAAGGCTTTGACTTGCCTTTTTTTAATAGCATGGGCTATTTTATTTATAGCAGTATTAAGCTCATTTCATTGGATAGAATCCTAATATGAAATGAGCTTTTTAAATTTATTGTGCTAAAATATTTTCAATTTGCTGTAATTCTTCTCTTGTAAATTGCTGGTTCTTTACCGCATTGACGGCATCTTGAATCTGTGATACTTTACTTGCTCCAATTAAAACTGATGTCACTTGAGGTTTCTGTAATAGCCACGATACCGCCATTTGTGCCAGTTTTTGATTTCGATGCAGCGCTATTTCATTTAAAGCTTTTATTTTTTCGATTTTATCTGAAGTGATATCACTTTCATGAAGTGAAATACTTCCAGAAGCCGCTCGTGAATCTTGCGGAATACCATGTAAATATTTATCAGTAAGTAAACCTTGGGCTAAGGGTGAGAAAGGAATACAGCCGACTTGCTCCTCTGTAAGCAAATCCAATAGGCTTTCTTCGACCCAGCGCTCAAACATAGAATACTTAGGTTGGTGGATGAGACAAGGCGTGCCCATTTGTTTTAAAAGATCTATCGCACGTTTTGCTTCAGGTGTTTTATAGTTCGATATCCCGACATATAAAGCCTTTCCTTGTTGGACTAATAAGTTTAAAGTGGCCATTGTTTCTTCCAATGGTGTTTCCGGGTCCGGTCTATGGTGATAAAAAATATCTACATAATCCAGATTCATTCTTTTTAAACTTTGGTCTAAGCTAGAGACTAGGTACTTTTTCGAACCCCAATCGCCATACGGGCCATCCCACATTGTATAACCAGCTTTGGAAGAGATAATCATTTCATCGCGAAGTCCTTTAAAGTCTGTCTGTAATATTTTTCCGAAATTTTCTTCTGCCGAACCAGGAGGCGGCCCATAGTTGTTCGCAAGGTCAAAATGCGTGATACCCGAATCAAATGCTGTCTGTATTAACTTACGACTGTTCTCAAAATCATTGACATGACCAAAATTTTGCCATAAGCCCAATGAGATTGCTGACAATTTAATTCCGGAATTACCCGAACGGCGGTATTCCATTTCTTGATATCGATTATTCGCAGGTGTATAGTGCATCTGTTATTATGCTTTATGAGTTTATATAAAGGCAATTTACAAGTAATCTTAAATAAATAAAGATCTTGATGTAAAATTGATTTTAAATTTCATTCGGACTTATTAATTGAACTTCACATATTATATTTCTTCTCCATAATATTTCGTGATGGAAGAGTGGGATATCGATTCGTGATATAACAATCATGAGTGCCAAATAGAAAGGGCGGGAACGAACAATTTTGTTTAATAAATGACAGAATAAAAATTGTAAATAAAACAAATTTATCTAAGTTTGTTTCTTTAAAAATACATACAATTATGTTGCAATTGAATTATATCCGTGAAAACAGGGATAAGGTAATCGAAAGATTAGGTGTCAAAAATTTCAAGGAAATTGGATTAGTAGATGAAATCATCACTTTGGATGAACAACGTCGTAAAATTCAATCCGAGTCAGATGCCCTTTCAGCTGAAGCAAATTCATCCGCAAAAAAAATCGGAGAATTAATGCGTCAAGGTAAAAAAGAAGAAGCTGAAGCCGTAAAATCCCAATCCTCCGGATATAAAGAACAGATCAAAAGTTTGACAGATCATTTAGATCGTGTTGAACAGGATTTAAATGCAAAGATTGTCCAACTTCCCAATCTTCCACATACTACCGTTCCTGTAGGTGTATCAGCAGATGATAATGAAGTTGTGTTAGAAAACGGAACTATCCCTACATTAGCAGATGATGCGGTTAGTCACTGGGATCTGTTAACTAAATACGGTATCGTAGATTTGGAGTTAGGTGTAAAGGTTACAGGTGCAGGTTTCCCTGTCTATAAAGGAAAAGGAGCTCGCTTGCAACGTGCATTGATCAACTTCTTTTTAGATGAAGCTGCAAAAGTGGGGTATGAAGAAGTACAGGTGCCTATTATGGTTAATGAGGCATCTGCATTTGCTACTGGTCAGTTACCTGATAAGGAAGGCCAGATGTATCATGTAACACACGATGATCTATACTTGATACCAACAGCGGAAGTTCCCGTTACTAATATCTATCGCGATGTTATCGTAAAAGAAGAACAATTCCCTATTAGACATTGTGCTTATACACCTTGTTTCCGTCGCGAAGCGGGATCGTATGGTGCGCATGTTCGTGGTTTAAATCGTTTACATCAATTTGATAAAGTAGAGACCGTACAAATCGTTCATCCCGATCGTTCTTATGATGCATTGGAAGAAATGAATACTTATGTGCAGGGACTGTTACAAAAACTTGAATTACCTTATCGTGTCTTGCGTCTCTGCGGTGGTGACATGAGCTTTACAGCCGCGTTGACTTATGATCTGGAAGTATACAGCGCCGCTCAAAAACGTTGGTTAGAAGTGTCATCAGTTTCAAATTTCGAAACGTATCAATCTAACCGTCTGAAAGTGAGGTTTAAAAACCAGGATGGTAAAATGCAATTGGCTCATACATTAAATGGATCTGCATTAGCTTTACCACGTATAGTCGCTTCTTTATTGGAGAATAATCAAACAGATAAGGGTATAAAAATACCGAAAGTACTAGTTCCCTATACAGGATTTGAATATATTGATTGATATTAATTTAATATAAATTGAAAGGGTTGTAATTTTTTACAACCCTTTTTTTATGTTAAAATTTTGTTAAATCTAATGATTACCGTATTTAATTCTGTGTAATCGGTAATTATGAAAATTTAATTTATATCAGTGCTGCTTGCATTATTCGTAATATAGAAGCTTCATATTTACATTAGTTATGAAAAAAAAACTTTTTTGTTAAAATACTTGTAATAACAACTTTGTCTATATATATTTGCTTCCCGCTTTCAAGATGTAATGTCTATGAAGGTTTACTACCACATTATTCATCGTAAATTTTAAAAAGAAAATTTACAGATTCTTATAAGATCACCATAGTGAACTGATTGTTGTCACTATTTGTTGGATCTACAATTTGTTAAATCTGTTTGCAAAGGAAAAGCTATCCGTCAAGGTGAAGGAGGTTTTGATTTGTGTTTTTTGAATTGTTTAGACAATTAAAGTTTAAACGTTTTAAATGCACATCTTATTTTATGGACATAAACATATTACATAAATTAATTAACAAACTAAATAACATGAAACAAACATTACTTAGTTTTCTCGTTGGGGGGATGATTCTATCATCAGTAGCATTCGCTCAAGAGAAGAAGATTAGTGGACGTGTTACATCAACAACTGGCCAAGCGGTACCAGGAGTTACTGTTGTTGTGCAAGGAACTAATCAAGCTACCCAAACTGATGCAAATGGTAACTATTCTTTAAGTGTACCTGCAGGTAAAGTAGTAGTATTTCGCTCTATTGGTTTCGGTGAAAAAACAATTATTGTTAACAATAATACTTCTACTTTTAATATTTCATTGGAAGATAATACCAGTGCGATCGACGAAGTAGTTGTAACGGCCAATGCAATCAAAAGAGAGAAAAGATCATTAGGTTATTCTGCACCTACTATTAAAAGTGACGAATTAACTGAAGGTAGAAACTCAAGTGCAATTAGTGCTTTAGCTGGTAAAGTAGCTGGAGTAAATGTTACTTCAACGTCAAATTCGCCAGGTAGTTCATCACGTATTGTATTACGTGGCGGTTCGTCAATTACAGGGAATAATCAAGCGTTAATTGTAGTAGATGGTACTCCTATCGATAACTCAAGTGTGACTGGGGGGGCTTCTTCATTATCTAGTGTTGACTTTGGTAACAGAGGTAACGATATCAATCCAGATGATATTGCATCCGTGACAGTATTGAAAGGTCCAGCAGCAGCAGCTCTGTATGGTTCTAGAGCATCAAATGGAGCTTTAATCATTACTACTAAGAGTGGTCAAAAGGGGGCTAAAAATGAAATTACATTTAGTTCTACTAATACCATGTCATCAATTTTGAAATTACCAGAATTTCAAAATCAATATGGTCAGGGATCTTCTAGCCGTACAAAAACAGGTGATTTAGTTTTTGATAACGATCCTAAAGAAAATTGGTCATGGGGCTCACCCTTTACAGGTGAAATTCAAGAGTGGGGACAAGCGATAAACGGTGTCCGCCAGAAAAAAGCTTACTCTGCTGTTAAAGACAATGTTAAAGATTTCTTTGATTTAGGACTGGCTACTGACAATAACTTGAGCTTTTCGGGAGGATCAGACAAATCAACATTTTATTTGGGATTAAACGCATTGAATTCAAATGGTGTTTTTCCAGGTAAAAAAGATAATTATAATAAATACGGTGTTCGTTTTAACGGATCAACAGAGTTTTCTAATAAGTTCTCCGCAGGTGTTTCTGTAAATTATAGCCGAATCAATAGTAATAATGTAGGTGGTGGACAAGGAAATGGTTCTGTATACAATAGTCTATTACAGACTCCAAGAGATATTGATATCGTTGGTTTAAAAGATCTTAATAATCCTTACAATGGTTACGGATATACAGATGAAAATGGCATTGAGCATAATGATGTTTATGGCTATTATGGTCCTTATTCGATGAATCCATATTGGGTTTTAGAAAATAATAACAATTTCAATGACGTAAATCGTATTATCGGGAACTTTAATGTGACTTATAAGCCGTTAGAGTGGTTAACTTTTCAAGAGCGTGTTGGTTTAGATAACTATACAGATCGTCGTCGTTCTGAGTCGCCAAAATATAGTTTTTTACCAGCAGATAACACATCAGGAAATTACACAAAATCAAACATTCAAACTGCTACTGGTCGTTACCGTGTCGATCAATACAATGTGAATGAAATTGTACATGATTTCATGGCAACTGCTACTCATTCCATTAATGATGATTGGGAAGCATCATTCATGTTGGGAAATAATATTCGTCAGCGTAAAACTTCAACAAGTAGTACAGCTACGAACGCGAGTGGTGGTTTAGTTGTGCCAGGTTGGTATAATTTGGCTAATAGTAATGGTCCATTAGATTTAATTACAGATTCTTGGAGCAATAGAAGATTAGTAGGTGTTTACGGAGATTTAAATGTTTCGTATAAAAACATTGCATATTTACAAGCTACAGCTCGTAATGACTGGTCTTCAACTTTACCAAAGCAAAATAATTCATTCTTTTACCCAAGTGTAAGTGGATCATTTGTTCTTTCTGAATTATTTAACTCAGAACTGAAAAATAAATTTAATTACGCCAAACTTCGTGCTAACTGGGCGCAGGTAGGTTCAGATACAGATCCTTATCAATTATTGACGACATTCTCAAGAGGTGAAATTAATGGAGGTTTTGGAAGTACAACTTTCCCATTTGGGAATGTAGCAGCATTGATGTCTAGTTCTACGATTGGTAATTTAGAATTAAAACCTGAGATTACCTCTTCTTTTGAGGTTGGAACTGAATTAGGTTTCCTGGGGAATCGCTTATATGCAGATTTTACATATTACAATAACAGTTCACGAAACCAAATTTTAAGTATTCCAATTCCAAATTCTACTGGTTATGGATTTAGTTTAGTTAATGCAGGTAAAGTAAAAAATAATGGAGTTGAGTTAACATTAAGAGGTACACCTATCAAAAACCAGAACTTTACATGGGAGATGTTCGGAACATTCACAAAAAATAACAGTGAAGTTGTTGAGTTGATGGATGGTGTCGATCAAGTTTCGGTAGGCGGTTTTTCAGGAATGTCAATCGTTGCTGCAGTTGGTCGTCCTTATGGGGAATTCTATGCAGTGACTAATTCTACCGATGCTCAAGGTCGTACAATTGTTGATCAATCTACAGGTTTACCTATTGCGACTACATCAGCGCAATATTTAGGATCATATAACCCCGATTTTCAAGCATCTTTAGGAACAAATCTTACTTATAAAAACTGGTCAATGAGTGCGTTGTTTGACACTAAACAAGGCGGGGTATTTTATTCTAGAACAAAAGATATTCTAGGTTTTGTGGGTACTTCTGCTGAAAGTGGTGGTGATCGTTTTGATCAAATTTTTCCAAATTCCGTTTATTTAGATGCTGATGGAAACTCAATAGTCAACACATCATCCAAGTATGATAAAATTGATTATTACCCTAATTTAGAGGCAGGTATGAATGTCGTGGATGCGACATATATTAAATTACGTAATCTAACGCTTACTTACAAGTTTACTAAAGATCAATTAAAGAATACTCCTTTTGGCGCAGCTTCGATCGGATTCTTTGGAAATAATTTATTTATCTGGACGCCAAGCGAAAATAAATATGCTGATCCAGAAGTTAACTCTGCAGGTGCGGGGAATGCACAAGGTTTTGATTACACAGCTCAACCTTCGTTGAGAAATTACGGTATCAACCTTAAGGTTTCATTTTAATAAGCGAATAAATAATGAATATTATAAATTTTAAAAACGCTAAGAAGCTAATCGTATTAGCTTTGATCGGTACTGTTGGCTTGACAGGCTGTAACAAATTTTTGGACATCAATGAAAATCCAAATAATCCTGATAAGGCTAATCCAAGTTTGCTTTTACCGACAGTGCAAGCTGGAATAAGTCAGGTAGTTGGTAACAATTTTCAAGTTTATGGAAATATGTGGGGACAATATTGGACTCAAAACCCAACATCTTCTCAATATCAAACTATTGATCAATATAAAGTTGCAAATACTGCAATGGATAGAGCATGGTTGATTCTTTATAGAAATACTTTAAATAATGCAGAATTAATTATAAATACAAACGTTGCTAATAGTGAGTACTTTAAAGGTGTTGCTTATATTTTGAAAGCTTACACATTTCAGGTTGCAACAGATGCATTTGGTGATATTCCATTGTCAGAGGCATTAAATGCAGCTGAATTTATTAGTCCTAAGTACGAAAAGCAGGAGGTAGTTTATGATTCAATTTTCAACTTTATTGATAAAGGTATAGCGTTGTTGGGAACGAGTCAGGCGAACGCTGTAGGAAGCCAGGATATGATTTTTGGTGGAGATTTGAAAAAATGGAAAGCATTTGCAAATACACTAAAATTGAGAGCATATTTAAGAATTTCCAATGTAAATGCGTCCAAAGCAACTGCGGGTATCAAAGCATTATATGCATCAAGTCCAATATTCTTAGATCAAGATGCAACTATTATCTACACTACAACTGGTGGTAATGAAAACCCACTGTACAATGAAATGGTAGGTTTGAGAAAAGTTCAAAATGTAGTAGCTAGTAGTACTGCTGTAAACGCATTTGTTGCAAATAGCGATCCTAGGAGATTTGCTTTTTATGAAAAGGTTGTCAATATCGATGGTAAAGTTCAGGATACAATAGCTCATATTGCGCAAGGAGCCTATAGAACTAATACTAATAAATCAGTATCATCTCCATCCGCATTGGTTGCTGCGAATGCGAATGCAACAACCTCTGCTACAGCTCCTGTAAAATTGCTGTCAAATACAGAAAGCTTATTCTTACAGGCTGAAGCAGCATTAAAAGGTTGGGGTAATGGTGATGCTAAAAGTTTATTTCAGCAAGGTGTAACTGCTAGTTTTAAAGCTACAGGGTTCAGCGATGCGGAAGCAAAAACTTATTTGGCAAATGCTAAAGATGCTAAGTTTGACGATATTAGTGATACTGAAACTAAGTTAAAAGCAATCATTACGCAAAAGTATTACGCAATGTGTGGTTTCCAAGGATTTGAAGCATGGACCGAGTGGAGAAGAACTGGGTATCCAACTTTCTTTACGACTTCTGTCGAATCACTATTAGGAGCTGGTAGAATGCCATTACGTATGCCTTATGCAAATAGTGAAGCAACTTCAAACTTGAATTATCCTGGTAATGTACTTATTTATGTACCAGTATGGTGGGATGTTAAATAACAATTTTAAGGTTATAATTTTTAAAAAGCGATCTCGTAAGAGGTCGCTTTTTTATTTTTAAAGATATATGTAAAACATTAGTTTTACTATATTCAACTTGGAAAATTGATGGCCCCAGTAATTTACTAATTGAAAAGCAATTTTGAAATGAATATATATAATGGTTTAATAGAAAATTACTGCATCTTTTTCTCAAAGATTAGGATATTTACAAAAATATGCGTTTCAAAAAATAAACAATAGCAAGTATGAAGAAATTTCTAACGATAGTGACTATCTTTTTTATTGGGCAAGTGGTTCTTGCTCAACAAAAATCACAATTGAAAATACTGCAGGTTAATATCTGGCAGGAAGGTACAATGGTTCCAGATGGTTTTCCTGCCATTGCAGATGAGATTATAGCTAAGAAAGCAGATGTGGTATTGTTTAGTGAGGTCAGGAACTACAATGAAACAGATTTTGTACAACGAATCTTGGCAGAATTAAAAAATAAGGATGCGGTGTACCACGGTATATCAAGCGAACCGTCTTTAGATGTTGCTTTTATTTCTAAGTTCCCCATTAAGGATCAAAGATCCTTATATAATGAAGCCAATAAGGTGGGTAATGTGTTAAAAAGTAAAATTCAAGTAGCAGGTAGAAATTTTACATTTTATGCTGTTCATTTGGATTATACTAACTATGCCTGTTATCTGCCTAGGGGTTATGATGGTGTTACCTGGAAAAAACTTGATCAGCCCATTGTCGATGTAACGAGCATTATAGAAGCAAATAGAAAAGGAAAGCGGGATGAAGCGGTACGTGATATCATTCTAGATGCAGATAAAGAAGGTAAGAGTGAGACGATTGTAATTGCGGGTGACTTCAATGAACCGTCTCATTTAGATTGGACTAGTGAAACAAAAGATTTGTTTGATCATAGAGGTGCTGTAGTTCCATGGGACTGCTCTGTGCTATTGACCAAAGCTGGCTTTGTGGATAGTTTTAGAGAAAAATATCCCAACCCAGTTAGTCATCCCGGTTTTACTTATCCAGCCTATAACAAAGATGTCTCCATTGATAAATTAGCTTGGGCACCACAGTCAGATGACAGGGATCGTATTGATTATGTTTATTATAGGACAAATAAGCCTTTAAAAGTTTCAGAAGTCAAAATTGTTGGTCCTTCTGGAACAGTCAAGTATGGTAAAAAACAAGATGAGGATAGTCAGGATGAATTTCTGCTACCTGTAGGAGTATGGCCAACCGATCATAAGGCTTTATTTGTCAAGTTTGAGTTTTAAAATGTTTGTAGGCTGTTCTTAAGGTAGAGGTTTAAAAATGGTATAATATTATGTAAGTTCGCAGAGAATAATTATATCTTTTGAATCCTTTGGTTAAGCCACACAAAAGCAAGGGCACCCTTCTAAGAAAAGATTGTCTATTCTACAAGAATAGACAAGCCTCTGTAAGAGAAGAAACTCCGTGAGTCTCTTCCAATAGAAGAGGTGAGATCTAGCCGGATTGACTTATTAGAAAAGGTATGCATAAGCAAGGAAACTACGGACGAACTGGCGTAAGACGTTTAGTGGTCACTTTTCGCGAAAGCAAGTGATCGAATCTTTTCTACTTTGGTAATCTTGATTATTTTCATCATACCTGCAAAAAAGTTCAATTAAGGTCGGATTGAGAATTATACATAAATTACTCTAAAGTAATTCACTTGTTGTGATTAAGTATTGCAATATAGATGTTAGTTATAACTAAAAATATATCATAAATATTCTTTATGTTAAATATTAACAAAAACTCCTTTTTTTATTACTTATTTCTGTTACATTAATGTATTTATATCTGTACTGGAAAATAGTATTTTATACGTATGTGAAACAATATTTCATTTATAAGAAATTACCTTTTTATAATTAATTTTATTTTTTTTGAATATTTTTATCAAGAAAAAATATTGCAGATAATATTTTTCCTATATTAGTGATAATTAAAAAAGAAAACTAATTTCCTTTAATCATCTTATACTGTTATAATATGAAAGATGATCTAACTAATTATTTCTTTCAAATGATTATGATTCTATCACGTATTAATGATGTTGCTAATCTTGGTGTAGACAACCATTTGATAAGTATGGGATTATATCGATGTTATAGTTAATAATAGAGGTTTTTCATTAGATTTAAGGTTTCTTTTCTAAACAATAAAAGTAAGATTTTACACAATTATATTAAGCAGTTTTATTAACTATGAAAATTTCAATTAAATTATTTACACTTCTCTTACTTGGGCTGTTTGTTTCATGTAAAAAGGATATTTTGTCTTCAAAAATTGGAGATAGGTCGCTTTCGAGCTTAGGTATAACTAAAGTTTATCGTATTAACATAGACTCATCTTATGCCTATCAAGGTGATTCTCTATACAAATCTATGGCAAGGGAATACCATACTAAGCCGACAAATGAAGTTAAAATTAAAAGAAGTAAGGCTAAAGGCGGTCAAAAATCAAATGTAGGAATGACCCCGGAAGATGATGCTTTTTTCTCAAAAAAACATACAGTTAAAAGTACAGAAGCAATGTTGTATCAGGGGAGAAATTTTATTTTTCCAGGAGCAGTGTTAGAAGGTAATAGTATCTCAAAGCAAAATTATAGTCCAATTTTTCCTCCAAATAGAAAACCAATAACAGTATCGATGAGTCTGACACATACAACGCCTAAACCGACTAGTCGCGTGATTGTAAATCCTACTTTTTCCAAATTGGATGATTACGTTAAGGAAATGGCAATGGGAGGAAGTTTCAAGCAGAATGAAAAATTTATGTTTCAATATAGACGTTTTACCTTTTATGATGAAATAAAGCAAGCATTTGGAACAGATGTGAACACCCGTAGGTTATTTTCTTCTAAAAGTGAAAACAGCACATCTGAATCACATAAAATATTGGAAAGTACAGGTATGTATGTTAAATTCTTTCAAGCGAGCTTTACAGTAAATATGGATATTGGACCTTTAGCTGATCAAGCGATCACGGGCAATTCAGGAGAGCCTCCAGTATATGTTAATTCAGTCACTTATGGAAGAATGGGGATTATTGTTATTGAAACAGATAAAGAATATCAATTTGCAGAAACATGCATTAAAAAGGAATTTGATAGAATTTTTTATAATAAAACCGAAACATTAACCACGGAAGAAAAAAAATTCTTTGAAGAAACTCAGTTCAAAGTATTAATTATGGGCGGGGATAGTGATTACACGGTGCAAACTTTTAAAGGTTATCCTCATTTTCTAAACTTAATATTTAATTCAAAATTTACAGAAACAAGTTTCGGTGTGCCTATTGCTTGTTCCTTTTCAGATGCCAATACACATCAGCTTGTTGAAACAGAGTTTGTCAATACTACGTACATTGATCCTTTATATGTGAAGGTGAGTAGAGAAAATAGTGTTTATGAGCCAGATGCTTCTAGTAACAACTATAGGAGTAGTGCAAATATTGTATTAAATTTTTTTAAGGATCGACAAAAATCTAAACCCGCTTATCCATACACAGATATTTTCTTTGAGGTTGAAAAAAATGAAAGTAATTGTAAAATGGTAGCTAATCAGCTCGACTGGCCTGAAATTTTAATGGACTGCAACAGTGATTCTGAGCTTCTTAAATTGCGAAATATAAATATTTCAAATAGACTGAGTATTGGGACTGAGCTTTCCTCTTATGAAAGTAATGGTCCGGAACCTTCCGACCCATCTGAACCACGTCGAAATTGGAGTGCCATTGATCATCACCTAAACTATCAGTTGAAAAGCAGTCCTTTTTTTATTGTCATCAATTAAATTAATATAAACATGAAACAAATTTTTAAATTATTTTTTGCAGTACCAATTCTTCTTTATTCATGTAATAAAGAAAGTATTAATTATTCAGATGTGACTGAAAATATTAATAAAAGTAATCTTGTCCAAAAGAGAAAATGGGAATGGGATAAAATATATACCATCAAAGATGGTAAAGAAATTGATATAACTGCATCATCAAGCGCTAAATTACAAGGATCTGTTAGTAAAAACAATGTTGAGCAGTTTTATGAAATTGCGACTTTAGCACCCAATTATATTTATTTAGGTTCTGTGCTTTCTAGTGCTTCCATAAATACTGGTCTCTATGAGCCAGTAGGATACGCTAGTTTGTTAAAACCAAAGATAACCGCATCATTTTCATTACCGGTACGATCGAAGGAAATCTCACCAACAAGATCTAGCTTAAATAACGCAGTGATTGACGCTGTCGGTGATCGAAATTTTAGCGGAAAGCAGTCACAAGTGTTTACCTATAAAATGAAACAACTGGAATTTTATAAAGAAGCAAAATTAGCTTTTGGTGCAAATGTTAACATAGCATCCGTATTTAATATTAGTGCAGCTGTTGCAAGTGGGAAAATCCAAAGAACTTCGGCATTGGTGTGTGACTTTAGTCAGATTTATTTTAATATTGCTATGGACGTACCCGACGATGGAAATATCTTTAAAGATGAACCAACAAGACAGAGTTTTCTATTCAAAGATCCTGTGTATGTTAATATGGTTAATTATGGGCGTAAAGGAGTTATACTGGTCGAATCGGTAGAGAATTATAATGAATTATCTGTAGCCGTTCGTACTGCATTTAATGCGGGAATAGTAAATGGCTCAATTTCTTTGGATACAAATACGAAAAGAATCCTTACAGAAGCTGAAATTTCGATTTGTATTATTGGAGGAGATGGCCAAGCGGCTGTGCGAACAGTTAAGGGATTTGATGAATTTCAAAACTTTATCATCAATGGTGGAGTATATACATCGGAGGTCTATGGTGTACCAATTTCTTTTGGGGCAGCATATGCTGCAACTAATGGAATGTTCCAAACGGAATTTGAATTATAATTTTAGACTTTATATAGAATCGTTGCTATTTATAAAATGGCAACGATTTTTTTATATGCAATATTTAATTCAGATCTGAATTAATAAAATTCTTCGAGTTAATATTAGCGTAATCTTTAACATTTTTTGTTTAATACTAAACAAAAAATGTTAAAGATTATTAGAAGGAATTTTATTTTAAGATTTAAGAAGCGATTCGCTACAAAAGGGGGCTGAATACAGATGACGATCAAGTATCTGTTATAAATTTTAAGTTTCGCAAGTTATTTATTGCAAAACTTAATGCCTTTTAATAATTGCGTTTAAATTACAATAATACCAATATTTATTTCATTTCTCTTTATCTGTCTTCATTTTAAGTAGCTGTTCATTTGCTCTATAAAGTTAAACCTAATAACGGCGCTGCTGTTTACTCAATAGGGAAATTTACCAAATTGATGTAATTCACTTAGTCAAATCTAGTTTCGTAATAACTTCAATTGCGAATATCTTCTTTGTACGTTATCTTTTTATAATAGGAACGCTTTACAAATTCCTTTATTTGATTTATTGACTTTCAACTTAGTTATTTGTAAGTTGGATTTCCATCAATGATCGAAGCACAGGGGCCAATGCTCCAATTTAAATTCAAATCACGGATTAGAAACAAGGCGGACGGTAAGCGTATCAAACATCGGATGGGAAAATATGCTTGCAAGAGAGCTTATTATTGTAAGCTCCGCAGGGGATATCACATCACCAAATGGGATTCCACTCATTTTAATACTTATAAAACTAAAGTTGAATCTTGGGAGATACAGGATATTCATACAAGTTGGAATTATTTAATAGAATAGTCTTATGAGCGGAACTGTAGTATTTAACATGTACTCGATTTAAAATAATAATAGTAATAGGAGAGATCGGCTTTTATGTTATGTGAGGGAAAATAATGAGAGAAATCGACCCCAATTGAGAAGACTTTTTTAGGTATTACAAGCTTCTAATGACCACTGATTCGAGACTTTAGTATTTTGTTCAACATGAGAAATGGAATTGTTAATTATGGCGTCTCGTCCAAATATTACTTCGGACTGCAAATGAATGCCTGTTTTTTAAGTGCATATTATTTCATTAAATCGTTATTCATTGTCTAGACAATGAATAACGATCGTTCCTTTTATTAGATTAACTGACAGATAAAGTTTTTTTGTTACATATTTACTGAAAAATAATCTTCTGTATGTCAATTAGTTATGTTGTTTATGATCGATTTTATATGCTAGCATATCATTTTACTATTTCAAATTTAAAAAATGGTATATATTTGTTTTAACATTTTTTTAACAAAGTATACTAACTGATCTTTAGAAAAAAGTAAATTGAAATTAATGCTTCTGCTTAATGATATAAATAATGGCAAATCTGATGGATAAGGATCATAATCCTAGATTATAGTTATAAAAATTTATTAAAATAGCTTTGAATATTTTTAATCTTTTTAATGATTTTACATGTTAATGAAGTCAAATTTTATCTTTTTATTTGGACTGTTGGTTAATTAAGTTATTGTTTTTAACATATTTTAACAATATTTTTGTTTTGAATTTAAAGTGTATTATGCAAAATAGATTTTAGATAAGAACTAATACCAAAATTAACCAAAGAAATATTTGCAAAGCTTAATGTAGTTTTTCTAATGGTACGTTAAACAAAAAATAAACAATCGATTGCGTTTTTTCGTCTTGATAAAGATAGAAATTGAGTGCAAATTCTGATTGCCTATGAATTTTGAAGATTAAGAATACTATGAAGAGATTCGGTTTTTAAAATTTTATGAAAAGAAATTTACTTAACCAAAGTCTTTAGAGACTTTAAATACTTAAATAAACATAAACATATGAAACAAACATTACTCAGCTTTTTTGTGGGTAGTATGATTCTGACCTCTGTTGCATTTGCACAGGATAAAAAGGTAAGTGGTCGTGTAACTGGTGCTGATGGTAAACCATTGGCTGGCGTAACGATTGCTGTTCAGGGATCTAACCTAGCTACCCAAACAGATGCGAATGGAAATTATTCGTTTTCTGTACCGACAGGAAAAATTATCGTTTTCCGCTCAATCGGTTATTCGGATAAAACATTAATTGTTAAAGAAGGGCAATCTGCTTTTAATGTTACTTTGGATAACTCGGAAAATGCTTTAAATGAAGTTGTTGTTACAGCTTTAGGAGTAACCAGAGATAAAAAATCTTTAGGTTATGCAACACAAGAGGTAAAGGGTGATGTCTTAACTGCAGCTCGTGGTGGTAATGCATTACAATCTCTTTCAGGAAATGTTGCGGGAGCAGTTGTTTCTGCACCTTCTTCTAGTCTAGGCGGATCAACACGTATAGTACTTCGTGGTATTGGATCACTTACAGGAGAGAATAAACCTTTAATCATTGTAGACGGAATTCCAATGAATAATTCCAACTATAATTCAGCGAATGCGGAACGTGGTGCTGGTGGACGTGACTATGGAGATGCAGGATTTGATATTAATCCTGATGACATTGAGTCAGTTAACGTGTTGAAAGGTGGTCCTGCATCAGCTTTGTACGGAGCTAGAGCAGCAAATGGAGTTGTATTAATCAAGACAAAATCAGCAAAAAAAGGTCGTGATGAAATAGTATTCAATACAGGAGTTGCCTTTGAGAGTTTGGGCATCACACCTAAATTACAGAAGTTATATGGAGGTGGATACAGTTCAGACTTTTCTAAAGCTACTATAAATGGGAAAGAATATCAATTGGTTGATTATTCAGCAGATGAGTCATGGGGTCCAAAGTTAGATGGACAACAAGTATTGCACTGGGATGCTTTCGATCCAAACGATACTGAAAATTACTTAAAAACTCGTGCATGGGCTTATCCTAAAGATGATTATAAATCATTTTTTAACACAGGAGTATCATATACAAACTCCTTAGCTCTTGCTAAGTCTTATGAAAATACAGCTGCACGATTATCATTATCCAATACAAGTCAAACAGGTATAGTTCCAAATAGTGAACTTAAGCGTACTACGGTCGCTTTAAGTCTTGACAATAAATTTTCAGATAAATTAACTGCGAAAGGAACAATTAACTATGTGCGAACAAATGGTTTCAATAGACCTGAGCAAGGATATGGAGATAATTCCATAGGTCAGAAAATGTTTCAATGGGGACAGACTCAATTGGATTATTCTCGTCTGAAAAATTATAAAACCATTACGGGTGCACAAAAATCTTGGAATATTAAATCTTGGGATGATCCAACTCCAAATTATTCAGATAATCATTATTGGATTGTTAATGAGAATATTGCTACCGATCAACGTGACCGTTTCTATGGAAATGTAGAGTTAAGATATGATATTATGCCGGGATTATATGCTACAGGTAATATATATGGTGATAACTATACATTGAAAATTAACGAACAAGTTGCAGTAGGTTCTGTAGCAACTTCATCATTTTCGGAAGCTATCCGTGAGTTCATGGAAATGAATTATGAAGGACGTATACATTTTGACAAAAAATGGGAATCATTTTCTTTAAATGCATTCGCTGGTATGAATCGTAGAAATACAACAACGCATCGATCTACAGCTTCAACACAAGGTGGATTAATTGTGCCAAATTTGTATACGATTAACAATAGTACGCAGGCGGCTACTATTGAGACTTTTCATTCGAAGAAACGCGTTAATTCAATTTTTGGTAATTTCTCAGCGGGGTATAATGATTTAGTATTTGTAGATTTTGGCTGGCGTAATGACTGGTCTTCAACATTGCCTGAAGATAATAATTCATATTTTTACCCTTCAGTAACTGGATCATTTGTCTTTTCACAGGTGTTGAAAAAATCATGGTTGAATTTTGGTAAATTACGTGCTGGATGGTCTCAAGTTGGTAATGATACTGATCCTTATCGTTTAGCCGATGTATATTTAAATAATGTTTTTGACAACACAACTTTTTTAGATAATCCTTATTTCTTGAAAGGGCTTTCAAAATTGAATTCTCAATTACGTCCGGAAACCAAGAAATCGTATGAATTTGGTTTTGAAGCGCAAATGTTAAGTAATAGAGTTGGTATTGATTTTACTTATTATAATGAAGAAACTACTGATTTAATTATGCCAGTAACTACTGGTGCAGAGATTGGATTTAGTTCAAGAGTTTTAAATGCGGGTAAAGCGGTTAACAAAGGTTTCGAAGCGATGTTAACATTGGTTCCTGTACGTAAAGAAAACTTTGAATGGACATCTAATATTAACTTCTCTAGAAATAGAAATAAAGTGGTGGAACTAGCAGAAGGGTTGCAATCGTTAACAATTGGCACAGCTCCATTTAATGCAACTCTAATTGCTCTTCCAGGACAACCTTATGGTCAAATTTTCGGATCTGATTTCGTTTATGACGGAGATGGAAATAAAGTGGTATCTGAGGCCTCTGGATTATATCTGAAAACTCCAAATAAAAATCTAGGTTCTATTCTTCCTGATTTTAATGCAGGTTGGAGAAATACCTTCACTTATAAAGCATTCACGCTTTCTGCATTGATTGATATGCAAAAAGGAGGTAAGTTCTTCTCTATTTCTAATATGTTTGGCCATTATACTGGAGTTATGGAGGCAACAGCAGCTGATGGGGTACGTGAAAGTGGTACTGTTTCTAAGGGTGTAACAGGTAAAGTTACATTTAATCAAGATGGCTCATATACAGTTACTGATACTAAGGAAAATACTAAACAAATTACGGGTGAACAGTATTATAGACATTATTATGCTGGACCTACTGCACAAAACGTTTTTGACGCAGACTATATAAAATTGCGTGAGATAACTTTAGGATTTAATTTACCAAGCCAATTTATTAGTAAATTACATTTAAAAGGAGCTACCATCTCGGGTTTTGCAAGAAATCTTGCTACTTGGGGACTTGATAATAAAAACTTTGATCCAGAGATGGCTACTACAGGAAGTGGCAATATTCAAGGTTTTGAAGGTGGAAATTTGCCAGCTTCAAAAACATTTGGATTTAATTTAAAACTTCAATTTTAACTTTGACTATTTTTAATATGAAAGATATAAAAGCAATATTACTGTCTTCTGTGATTGGATTATCTACACTAGCTATGATGTCCTGTACAAAAGATCTTGCTGAGATTAATAAAAACCCTAATTCGCCAGAAGAAGTACCGAGCTATACGGTATTCAATGGAGCAAACCGCTACCTGATGAATTATACACGTGATGGTTGGTGGATGGCTAGAATGTCGATGCCTTGGATGCAATACTCGGCTCAAAACAATTATGTAGAAGAGGATAAATATCAATATCGTGATGCGCAAACTACAAATGGTTGGATCTATTTATATAGATCAGCTAATAGTTTCAAGGATATTATTGATATGTGTACAAATCCGGAAACTAGTTCTAAAATGTCAGCTTATGGTAACTTAGATAATCAAATTGCATCATCACGTATTATGTTAGCTTATACATTTGATAATCTTGTGTCTCATTTTGGTCCAGTTCCTTATTGGTCATATGGCCAAAAAGAAAATACAAATTTTCAAGCTTTAAATGTTGAACAATATCCTTTACCGGCGTATGCAACTGAGGAAGAAATCTATAAAGATCTATTAAAAGAACTTAAAGAAGCTGCATCTCAGATTAAAACTAATGAATCAGGATTTACTAGTGGAGACAACATTTATGGGGGTGATGCGGCAAAATGGAAGAAATTTGCTAATTCATTACGACTTCGTATTGCAAATCGTATTAAGCATGTATACCCTGGTGCTGCATCTGAAATAAAAGATGCGATCGCAAATGGTGTTTTTACATCTAATGAAGACAATGCTATACATGCATTTGGTTCAACAAATGTTGAAGGTAATCCGCTTTGGCAAACATTTTATGCTGGTACTCCACGCACTGATTTTTGGCCTAATCGCTCTTTTGTTCAACTTCTGAAAGGGGAAACTGCGAATTTTGGATTCGATCCTCGTTTGTATAAAATAGCAGCGCCAAAAGGTTTAACATTTTTAGCATATAATAATACCGGATATACTGATTCAAAAGATATGAAAGATTATATAGGTGTTCCATATGCTTTACCTAAAGTGGAGACTTATTATCAAGCAGCAGCAAATGTAAATTTCTTTTCTAAGGAAATTTTAACAGCGAATCGTGGAGAAGTTTTAATGGAATATGCTGAAGTTGAATTTATCCAGAGTGAAAATAACTTATGGTCTAAGGATCATTATGAAATGGGAGTACGGGCTAGTATGGAACGTGTAGGTGTGCCTGCTGCAGATATTGCTACATTTATAGCTAAACTTCCAGCAGCAAATCAACGTAATGTCTTAAATCAGAAATACGTAAGTTTATTCTATAACCCTGATGAGGCTTGGAATGAGTATAGAAGAACAGGTTTTCCTGATACTGAAATATTATTAATGCCAGGTGAAACAGCCACCCGTCCGCACGATGGTTCTACATACACTTTTACCCCGCTTCAATCGGGTAATGTTGTTGCTAAGGATCTTCCTGCTCGGGTTAGATATCCAGTGACACAACAGACTTTAAATGGTACGAATTGGAGTAATGCTGTAAGTAAACTAGGCGGTGATGAAATTGATAAGAAACTTTGGTTTGCAAAATAATCTTATAATAAACATAGATAGGTGATTTTATCTTCTATCTTTGAAAGAAGGAGGCTGTATCATAATAAACTGTTACAGCCTTTTTTTATTTTTAAAGCTTTATACCCCAGCATCTCCATTTCACATTTAATCGACGTTTTTTTAAACTTTAGAAAAAAATTTTAAATTGATTTTTTAGATATTAGAATTGTTAATAATCTCCATTTAATTTCGATATTTTGATTAATGTGAAATATACTATGCCGGGGAATCTGTAGTTATGTTTGATGGTCTCAAAGACAGTTTCTTATACCATTGCTGTCTTTAATGCTCAATTAGTTTTTCGGAGAAAAGCTAATCATATTAGCTTAATATATTTTTTTGTCTTACCATGTAATCTATGCGAATTATATAATGTCAATAATTTAATGTCTATTTCACATATTTCATCTCCACTGGTCTTTTTTCAATAAAAAGGTGTTGGATTTTGCGAAAATCAGAGAACTTTGATTGACGATATTATATCAAATCATTTTTGACATGTATGATCTCAAATATTTTTATAATTCGGAAATTGGCTATTATAATGGCTATACTTCTTTTAGACAGTTGATTATTTGTAGTATTTTGGACATATTGGTTTTTTAAATTGGTCTACAACTTAAGAATGGCATTTAAGAATTTTACTACTATAAAATTATTTGTAAATTAAATATTTTAATATTTTACCATTTAATAAAATATTAAAAACATTACTTGGCTTATTAATTTTAGCATATTTTCATTTTTGTACTAGGTTTGAAAATTATAATATATGTGTTTTAACATTTTTTATAAAATAGAATAATTGTTTAATGAAAATTAGAAAGTAATATTGGTGTACAATTATGATTAAAATCTTTATAATGTGAAGGAAACGTGCTTCTAATGCTATTAGAACCTATTTATCAACACAAAATAATTATATTTATTATACTATTTAGTTTATTTTTATCAATTATATTCTTTTTTCCTTTAGAAGAGTTGTTTAATTAAATTATTGTTTTAACTTTGTTTTTAACATTTTTTAACAAGTTTGTAGTTGAAGTTTTTAGAAAATGTTTAGGAAAGCCCACTCTTGTATGAGAGATAGTGCCTATTTGATCAAAGAAATATTTTAAGCGTTTAATGAAGTTTTAATAAGGGTACGTTAAACAAAAATTGACAATCGATTGCTTCATTTTTCTTTTTGGAAAATATGAAAGAAAATAAGCTAATTTTGATAGTTTTAATAGGAAATCTAAAGTATTTTATCAGAATTTAATAACTTTAGATTTTATGAAAAGAAATTTACTTAACCAAAGCCTTTTCAAGGCTTTACATACTTAAATAAACATAAACATATGAAACAAACATTACTCAGTTTTTTTGTGGGTAGTATGATTCTGACTTCTGTTGCATTTGCGCAAGAGAAAAAAGTTAGTGGTCGTGTAACAGGAGCTGATGGGAAACCACTGGTTGGTGTGACGATAGCTGTTCAAGGATCTAATCTTGCTACGCAAACAGATGCGAATGGAAATTATTCATTCACAGTTCCAACCGGAAAAATTATCGTTTTCCGTTCACTCGGCTTTGCAGATAAAACCCTAATTGTTAAAGAGGGACAATCTTCATTTAATGTAACATTGGAAGACTCGGATAATACTCTGAATGAAGTTGTTGTAGTTGGGTATGGAACCCAACTTAGAAGAAATTTAACAACTTCAATCTCGACGGTAGGTGCAAATGATTTAAAAGAAATTCCTGTGCCAAATATTCAGCAAGCTTTACAAGGAAAAGCTGCTGGGGTTCAAGTTTCATCTGGAGGAGGACGACCTGGGGCTCCAATATCTGTGCAAATTCGTGGACGTTCTTCAATTAATGCAGGAAACAATCCCTTGTATGTAGTTGATGGGGTTATAATGCCATCAAATAATACATTTACGCCTAATGATGCAGGAGCAGGAATTTCTCCATTAGCAAACTTGAATCCTGAAGATATTACCTCGGTTGAAATTTTAAAAGATGCTGCAGCGGCTTCAATTTATGGATCGAGAGGATCGAATGGAGTGGTTATTATTACCACTAAAAGTGGTAGTAAGTCTGGTAAATCAATTATTGGTGCTTCAGCATATACAGGATGGCAATCATTGACTAAAAAGAAAGATTTACTAAATGCGTCGGAGTACCGTTCTCTTTATAATGAAGCTGCAGTAAACGCAGGACTTCCTCAGGTTTTTACTAACGATCAAATTACAAATCCTGAAAATAATATAAATTGGTTAGATGAAATTCTTTCAGATAATTCAAGGGTAAATTCAGCTCAAGTATCCGTAACTTCAGGAGGAAATGAGAAGACACAATTTTATACATCATTTAATTATTTTGATCAAGATGGAGCTCTTCTAAATGGTGGTTTTAAAAGATATGCCCTTAGAACTAATCTTACACATCATATAAATGATTTTATTAGATTTGGCTCAAATATTGCACTTTCACGTACTGAAAGAGATGAAACGCCTATTGACAATAGTATTTTCTCTCCATTCCCACGTGCTTTGGTTGCTAGACCTGACCAGCCAATATATAATCCAGATGGAACATTCGCGACAAACAGTTATAATAACCCCGTGCATATGTTTCAATCTAAAAACTATGTGAATCTTTCCAATGTATTTAATTCATCGTATTTAGAATTTGATATCTTATCAGGATTGAAATTTAAAACAGCAGTCGGTATTGATTTTTCATATTTAGATCAACGTTTGTATAATCCATTAACATCTTTATCTGGAGCGGGAAGTAATGGTTCTGGTGCTTCGGGATATGTTCAAACACGTAATATTCTTGCAACACAAACATTATCGTACGATAAATCATTCTATGGTGACCGCTTAGATTTAAATGCTATTGCCGTTTACGAATATCAGAAAAATCAGCGTGAAAATAATCGTGTTGACGGATCTAATTTTCCATCAGATTTAACACCATATATTACATCTGCAGCATCAATCACAGGTGGAACAGCAAATTTTACAGAGTACGCGATGGCCTCCTCTTTAGCGCGTGTGAATTTAGGATGGGAAAGTAAATATCTTTTCTCGGCATCCATAAGGAGAGATGGTTCATCTAAATTCCCTAAATCGGGACGAATTGGGTATTTTCCATCAGTATCGGCTGGATGGGTTGTATCTCAAGAGAATTTCTTGAAAAGTGTTGAAGCAATAAGTTTGTTAAAAGTAAGAGCATCTTATGGATCTACAGGTAATCAAGAAGGAATTGGAAACTTTACATACCGTAGAGCAATAGGTGGTGGTTTTAACTATTTAGATTCTCCTGGTTTTGCTTTATCAGCTATTGGTAGTCCTAATCTGAAATGGGAATCTACAGATCAAATTGATATAGGTATTGATTTAGGTTTATTTAATAATAGATTAGAAATTTCTGCAGATTATTATAATAAGAAAACAAAAGATTTATTACTTAATAGACCAATTCCGTCAACTACAGGTTTTACAACTATTTTAGAAAATATTGGAAATATAAAAGGATCTGGTTTTGATTTCCAAATTACATCTAGAAATTTCATAGGAAGTGACTTTACGTGGTCAACATCTTTAAATCTTTCTACTTATAAAAATGAAGTAACTAAACTGTTTAATGATCAACCTATTGATCAAGGATTTGTTGTGCGACATGCTGTAGGACAACCGTTGGGATCATTTTTCTTAATTAAATCATTAGGAGTGGATCCTGAAACAGGTGATATGAAATATGAAGATATCGATGGCTCTGGTACTGTAACTTCTGCAGATAGACAGTTTTTAGGAAATCCTCTTCCTAAATTCTATGGAGGTATAACCAATAATTTAGCATATAAAAATTTCGACTTGAATGTATTTTTTCAATACAGTTATGGTAATGATGTTTATAATTTAGGTGCAGAAGGAACTGGTGGATACGGTAGTATGGGAGGAGTTGTAACTACAACCGCTCCAGCGACAAATATGTTTAAAGAATACTATGATGAGCGTTGGACTCCAGAAAATACAAATGCTAAATATCCGCGTGCTGTTGGTGGAACAAGAGGAACTTACAATACACAACGTTCTTCTAGATATTTAGAAGATGGATCATATTTACGTTTGAAAACAATTACTTTAGGATATAATCTTCCAAAATCATTGGCACAAAAAGCAAAGTTCAGCAATATGCGTATTTATGCTAGTGCATATAATTTACTAACATTTACTAAGTATACTGGATTTGATCCAGAGGTGAGTTCAGAGTTGACTGTTTCCAATTTGGGTGTCGATCAAGGAGCTATACCTCAATTTAAGACATTTATGTTAGGTATTAATTTGGGACTATAAAAAGAGACTTTTAAAATGAAAAATAATATAATAAAATCAATAGGGTTATTACTAATTGCTGGGCACTTAGCATCATGCGATAGCAAGTTAGATTTATTACCCCGCGACTCAGTTGCTCCGGAATTGGTGGGCGGAGCTGAAGGTGATAAACTTTTGAACGGAATATATGATGCCTTTCAAATTGGAAATATTGGATCTAATTATGCTTATCTAAGTTATGTTACTGAAGATTTATCTGCAGATAACCTAAAGTATAGAGCTACGTTTTTTCAACATGGAGAAGTTGATAATAATGCAATCTTAGTTGATAATGTGCTAGTGTCAAGATATTTTAATTTTCCATATGTTGCTATTCAAAGAGCTAATGATCTAATTGAAATTGTGAATGGATCTAGTACTATAGAAGAAGCAACTAAGAAAAAGCTACTAGGAAGTGCTTATTTTTTTAGAGCATATGGTTATTATCGTTTAGTTACTATTTTTGGAGCAGTACCAATAGCTTTAAATCGAGATATTGTTGAACTTCCAAGAAATTCAGTGGATGAGGTTTATGCCCAAATCATCAATGATCTTAAGTTAAGCATCGAAAACCCAGCCCCATTTGATAACAGTAATAAAGTATCTGTTGAAGCAGCAAAGGCTCTATTAGCGAGGGTATATTTAATAAAGGGTGATAAAGCTTTGGCCAAACAAATGGCGACGGAAGTAATAAATTCTGGTAAATTTGCAATTGAAAGTAGCTACGCTAATATGTTTACAACACCTTTTGAATCACGTGAACATATCTTTAAGTTTGCAAATACTGCAACAGAGGGAGACAATTCATTAGACTTTTTCCTGCAGCATCCTACAATGCCTGGTGGTGGTCGTGCAGAGCTTCCTGTCGACGAGAGTTTGGTTTCTGCTTATGAGGAAGGTGATCAGCGTAAAGCCGCTTCAATTCAAGAGATAAAGGCTCCTACTGCTAATCCAGGATGGTATTCAAAAAAATATCAAGATCCTTCAGGAAATGGAGCACATCCATATTATATTCTTAGATTATCAGAAATGTATTTGATTGTTGCGGAATGTGATTTAACGGCTTCACCATCGAATGCACTTGCTAATATTAATCTTGTGAGAAAAAATAGAGGGTTAAATAATCTAAGTACAGTTACTTTAAGTGATATTATTAAAGAGCGTCGCGTAGAATTCGCATTTGAAAATCTTCGATGGATGGACATGAGAAGAACACCCTCTGTTTCTAATCCTTCAAAATCTATGGCCACTGTATTTTTGGAAGCTAAAAAGCGATCTGTAAATGATGAGCTATATCCTATACCACAATCGGCTATCAATACGAATTCATTATTGTTACCTAATAATCCTGGATATAACTAGACACGGAAGTTTTTTAACAAATTTTCAATTAAATCCCCGTCATGAAGTCGGGGATTTTTTTTGCTTTAATTTTTAAAGCAGATTTTGGAAAGTAACCACTATCTCAGTAGTCAAAATTTTCGTATATTGTCTATACCAATATAGACTTTCATGAAGATAGGCCTCCTATTGTTGATATGTTTGCTTTTCCAAGTTGCTTTTGGGCAATCAGGGTTTGTTTTGCATAAAAACAAGAAGCTAAGTTTCCCCTTTATATTTGTACATAATCTCGTTATAATACCTGTAGAGGTAAATGGTTTTATGATGAATTTTCTGCTCGACACCGGAGTAAAAGAAACAATGGTCTTTGGCAAGTCTTTAGGTGAAGTCGACAGTACAATCTTTAAAAATAAGTTTCAGGGTCTTGGAAGGAATGCCGGTATTGACGGTATTTTAGCGATCAATAATCATGTGGTGGTTGGTAAAAAAATGGAGGATATCGATCATCCTATTTTTATTTTAGATAATGAGCATATTGATATTTCATCACGAATTGGGGTAGAGGTAAACGGTATATTGGGAAGTCGTTTTTTTACCGATCATAAGATTGCATTTGATTTCATAAAAAAGCGAATAACGGTGTATCCCAATGATAGCAATCCAAAATTATGGTCTAAAATGACCTCCTTACCCTTGGAGATAATTTCAAGTCGCCCGTATGTTGCGATCGTTATACAGCAGAATGAAGATGAGATCGATGGCAAAGCACTTATTGATATGGGAAATAGTGATGCTGTTTTATTACTCAAAGATAAAATACAAAATTATCAAGTTCGTGCTCCTTTTATAGAAGATTATATCGGTCAGGGGTTCAGTGGAGAAATTTATGGATTACGTAATCGGATCAAGAAATTGTCTTTAGGGCCATTTGCTATGTCATATCCTTTAGTCGCTTATCCGGAATTGGAATCAGTACAAAATGCAAAGATGATCAATGATAGGATAGGTTCAGTTGGCAATGAACTGTTGAGACGTTTTAAAATTATTTTTGATTACCCCAATCATCAACTTTATCTAAGTAAAAATAAAAATTTCGATAAATTCTATTACCTCAATATGAGTGGGCTGGAGATTATTCATGATGGTGTCAAATGGGAAAAGGAAGAAGTTCCGGTTGCCTTGAAGAAGGATGGTAGTAAAGAAATTAATTTCGATAATAAGGTACAGTTTAAGTTTGTTTTGAAAACACTTTTTAAAATTGATATGGTTAGACCAAATTCACCAGGTCAGTTGGTTGGGATCATGAAAGATGATAAAATTCTAACTATCAATGGTAAAAAGGCAACCTCATACTCGCTGGAGGATTTAACAAATTTAATGAAATCAGAAGATGGAAAAGAGATCGTAATGAAAATAGAACGAAATGGTGAAAAAATGGATTTTCGATTTATTTTGAAAGATCCTCTGCCTTTTGATCATGATTAATCTACTTTTAGCCAGTGCATAAATAGATTTCTATTTCTAACTCCAATTAAGCTGATCTCGTAATTGAGCAAAACTAACGACTCGTTATTTTTTTCTATGTAAACATTTTGTTAGGTAATTGTAAGCGCTACTTTAAATCAGACTAATACTTGAATCTCTGTGTAAATATCTTGTTATACAGACATTCGTTATGAATTGGTATTGTTTAATATTGATTAACTTTATCGAGTAATTTTTAATATTAATCAACTTAAATCAAACCTTTTACCCATTGTCATTCATTATAAACTGAAATTTGCATGATTTACGAATAACAGCAATCAAAAATCAACACTGTATTTCTAAAAGCTTTATTACTTTTAAAACCTAAAGGAGGAGTTAATTGATACAGATAGCAACTAGTAATGATTACTAAAACAATTGTATTCTAATGAAAAAGAACCTTATTTTTTTAATTGCCCTATTTTTTGCACAAACCATTAGTCAAGCGCAGACTGGAAAAATCAAACACGTTGTGCTCGTTGGTTTTGATGGATTAGGTGCTTATGCAATCCCAAAAGCTGAAATGCCCACTTTGAAACAAATGATGGAAGATGGAAGCTATAGCCTTCATGTCAGAACAGTACTGCCTTCATCAAGTGCGGTGAATTGGGCATCTATGTTGATGGGAGCTGGTCCAACTATGCATGGTTTTACAGAGTGGGGAAGTAAGACGCCCGAAATTCCAGCGATAAAAACAACCAAGAATGGTCTATTTCCTTCAATTTTTAATGCAGTAGCATCTAAAAACCCTAAGGCTACTTTTGCAGTTATACACAGTTGGCCAGGTATCGGTTACCTCATTGATAAAAATGTTGTGCAACAAGTCTATAATATGGAAGACAACGAGGATAAGACATTAGAGAAGGCAATTGAAGTTATTAAAAGAGATAAACCGACACTTACTTTTGTGCATTTTGATCAACCTGATGGTGTAGGACATAACATTGGACATAATACTCCGGAATATTATGCAGAACTGAAAAATGTAGACCGTAGAATTGCGCAATTACAGCAAGCTGTCAAAGAAGCAGGAATGGAGAAAGAAACTATTTTTGTCATCTCAGCTGATCACGGCGGTATTGACAAAGGACATGGAGGTAAGTCGTTAGCTGAAGTTGAAATTCCCTTCGTCATTACGGGTCCAGGTGTACCAAAGGGAAAGCAGGTAAATCAACCAATGTTAATTTATGATATTGCACCTACATTGACCTGGTTATTGGGAGCAGAGCAAGATGAGGCTTGGAGAGGTAAGCCCATTAAAGCTTTTCAAAAATAATGATTAAGATCACATTCAGATTTGAATACAAATTTGAACTCTTTTAAGTTTAATTACAATAGTAAAAAACCATTTATTGCAATGTTTAAATTTTTTCTAACAGCTATTTCTTTTCTAATACTTATCACTTCCTGTAGGGTAAGCAATCATCCAAAGTCACATCCGTATGTGTACATTCAAAGCGATGCTCGTGAAGCTAAAAAATGGAAATTGGTTTGGGAAGATCAATTTAATGAAACCTCCATTGATACGACAAAATGGACAAGAATTTCTGCAGGTAGCGCCGATTGGAATCGCCATATGAGTACAGACGATGCCTGTTTTGCAATGGAAGATGGTAAACTGATTTTGAAGGGAATTAATAATACTGATCTGACAAAAGATCCCCGTCCATTTCTGACAGGAGGAATTTGGAGTAAAGGAAAATTCGCTTTTCAATATGGACGAGTGGAGATCCGCGCGAAACTTGGGAGTGCTCAAGGTGCATGGCCAGCTATGTGGATGTTAGCGGAATTAGATAAATATGGAAAATATCCAAAAAATGGAGAAATCGATATTATGGAACATTTAAATTCTGATTCCATCATCTACCAAACAACACACTCTTATTATACCTTAGATTTAGGACAAAAAACAAATCCTCAACACGGCGGAACAGCTAAGATCAATGCAGGTGAATATAATGTATATGGCATAAGCTGGTATCCTGATCGAATTGTATTCCAGTTAAATGGTAAAGATACGTTTACATATCCTCGCATAGAAGGGGTTGATAAATCACAATGGCCATATGATCAGCCTTTCTTTCTATTAATTGATCAACAATTAGGCGGTAGTTGGGTTGGAAAAGTCGATCAGAAACAACTGCCAGTTGAAATGATCATTGACTGGGTTAAGGTTTATCAATAACCTATCTCAAAGATTAGATTTAATAGTACCAATGAGTAGCTTTATTTTTAGCTGACAAAAAGTTAAAATAATTAGGTTCATTACAAACAAAACAACTTTAAAAGTTAATATACGATAAACTGTAAAATGAAAAAAAAGTATTATCTATTGACATCCTTATTGGCACTAGGGATGGGTGTTGCAAATGCACAGTATAAAGGTCATATCTTTATCGATTCGAATGGAAATGGTCAGTTCGACAGTGGCGAACGTACTGTTGAGCATGCTGTTGTTTCCGATGGTTATCAGGTTTTGAAAACAGATGCAAATGGACAGTTCGAAATACCAGCAAATCCTGCAGCACGATTTGTATTTGTAACTGCTCCGGCTGGTTTCAAGCCTGCAAAAAGTCATTTTTTAAAAATAAGTCCTGACCGTAAAGAGTATTCAATTGGACTTATTGAGGATACTTCTCAAGATCCGGATGTTTTAAATTTTATTCAAATAACAGATACCGAAACATATTTGTATGGTCCATGGATTGAGAATGTCCGTAAATATGCTGCAAATCAAAAAAGTTCTTTGATCATGCATACCGGTGATATCTGTTATGAACCAGGCATGCGTTTTCATGCGCAACAAGTAAATAGCCAGCTGATGGGCTTACCTGTTTATTATGCTGTTGGCAATCATGATCTCGTAAAAGGAGAATATGGTGAAAAATTGTTTGAAGATTTGTTTGGTCCTACCTATTATTCTTTTGATGCCGGTCCTGCACACTTTGTTGTTACGCCGATGTGGGGTGGCGATTATAAACCGAGTTATACAAGAGATCAAGTTATCGCATGGTTGAAGAAGGATCTAGAATTGAAGGATAAGAATAAACCGGTTATTTTTATTAATCACGATTTTGATATCGGACCTGACTTTATTCTAAAGGGAAAGACTGAGGAAATCGATTTAAAGAAATATAAATTAAAAGCGTGGTTATTCGGTCACTGGCATAATAACTATTCTTTTGTTAATGCAAGCAGCGGTGTTCGTGTTATTAGTACAAATGCACCTAATAAGGGTGGTATCGATCATGCTGTTGGCCAGTTTCTGCATATTAAAGTTACTAAAGATGGTGTTGAAGATGTTTCTCCAAAATACAGTAATTTGTTTGATCATATTCAATTGATAGATCCGGCATTACAAAGCACTGAAAAAGGGAAAATTCCTTTCCGTGCGCAAGTATACGATAGTAATCGAGATGTAGCATCTGTCCACGTGAGAGTACTTGATAGTAAAGGCAATCAAGTAGCCTATGCACCGTTTAAACCATTATCAGATTGGTCATGGGAGACAGAACCTCTTATGAATGTAAGTAATAAAACATGTACTGCTTTTATTGAAGTCAATTACAATGATGGTACCCAGGCAACCAAAAAAGAAACTTTTGGAGTGAATGATAAAGCAAATCAGCTTCAACTTAAATGGACTGGAAACTTAGGTGGAAACACTTGGAAAGTGAGTCCATTACTTGTAGAAGGTCTCGTTTTGGGAGCAACTTTTGATGATGGTGGAAATGGTAAGTCCCAAATTGTAGCTTTAGACGAAAAGTCAGGAAAGACTAAATGGACTTTTTCAACAGCTAATTCCATCAAACAGAAACTCCGTTATCAAAATGGCATTGTTGCGGCAACTGATGTGGCAGGAAATGCCTACGCTTTGGATGCTAAAACTGGGAAGCTGATTTGGAAGAAAGAATTAAGCCAGGGACGATTACCAAGTTATGTTACAGCCGGAGCAATTTATGAAGGAGTATACTATACTGGTTACGGTTCTTATCTGACCGCTTTAGATTTAAAGACTGGTCAAGAGCTATGGAGAAATCAGGATTGGAATGGGGGAGAGGCAATGCCAGGAGAGATCATAGTAACCAAAGATCAGTTGTTTACAGGAGCTAATTGGAACAGTTTATTTGCTCATGACCGCAAGACAGGTAAATTGATGTGGAAGAAAAATGAGGATGGTCTACGTTTTAGAAGTGGTGGAGTTGTGGTAGTAGGTAATGAAGTATATGCAACTGGATTAAATACGGTATTTGTGCTAGATAGATTATCAGGAAACGTTTTACGAAAAAAGACACTTGATTATGATTTCAAAGTAATGGCAACGCCTGTAATAAGTGGCGAACAATTATTACTATCGACTTCGGATAAAGGAATTGTTGCTTTGGATAAGAATACGCTGAATGAAAAATGGAATTTCACAACTGGAGAGGCTTTAATCTATACCTCATCGTATAGTTCACCAGATCAAAATAAGTTAGTTGCAACTGTAGAGGCAGCTCCGCAGCAAGTTGGAACTGACTTTGTATTTGGTGCGTCGGATGGATTTCTTTACCGTCTAGATCCACAGGGCAAATTAAAATATAAAATTAATTTAGGTGCTCCAATTTTAGCAGAGGTGCTTGTAAAAGATGATTTACTTTATGTGACAGATTTTGCTGGAAACGTATATAGTTTTCAACAATAACTAACACATTTTTGATTTTTGAAAAGGCGAACCATCAGTTCGTCTTTTCTTGTTTTAAATCTTTATTAAAATTTGCCAAATAAAAACTCTTATACAACATTTAGAGTTTAGCAAATAATAAAATAGCACATCACAGGTATTTGTAAATATGATACAAACACTATTTATGCTTTACGACTTTTGCAACATAAGAAATTGTTAACATATGCTATGAAACTTTCTTGTGCAAAATTTTCATTCAAGTTTGAAAGCAGATAAAACTTGGAAATGATTATACTTTTTACTAATTTATGGTTGTGCTATAATATTAATTGTTTTTGTGATAATAAAAACTTAATATGCATCAGGGTAATTATTTGTGTACTTTTGAGGTTAATTATGGAAGATAATACAATATTCAAGATCAGTAATAAAATTAAGGAAATCCGAAAGATTAACGGGGTTACCATTCAAGAAATAGCCCTTAAAGCTGGTGTCAGTAAAGGGTTGATTTCTCAAATTGAAAATAACCGAACGGTTCCTTCATTATTTGTCTTGATCAATATCATCAATGCACTTGATGTGGATTTAAATGAATTTTTTAAAGACTTTAATTCCGATAGTACGTTGGGGCCTATTATCGTCAAAAGGAAAGAAAATTACGAAGAGTTTGAAAAGGAACAAGCAATTGGATTTCATTATAAGCGAATATTAACCTCTTCTATTGATAGCTCTACTTTAGACATAGTCTTATTGGAACTTCTTCCAGATGCTAAACGGCCTATGGTAGAGACTGAAGCCTTTGAATATAAGTATATTTTGAGTGGTCAGGTTGAGTATATATTTAGGGATCAGGTTATTGTGCTTAATGAAGGTGATTCTATTTTCTTTAATGGACGTCTATCGCATACACCGCGAAACATCGGAAAAGATAAAGCAATCATGTTAATTGTTTACTTTTTTGAGCAGAACAAAAAATAGCGAACTCATTTAAGATGATATTATAGACTTTCTCCCTAGAAAGTCTTTTTTTGTTTTAAGCTTAATTCAATTTATTTCTATATTTGTTTACAAATACTTAACAGAAGTTTAGTAATGTGTTAATCTTTGAAGTTTACTTTTGGTTGTGGAAAAAAATCACATTTACCAAATGTCTAAATAATGGAATTAACGCAAAGATTTAAACAACGTATTAGTCAACTGGATGAACGCTCTGTTGCCATGATATTGGCACTTACAGCATTTCTTTGCTATACCTGTATGTATTCATTTAGAAAATCTTTTACTGCCGCATCTTATGATGATGCTTCAGTATGGGGAATCAATTATAAAGTCTGTTTAGTTATTACTCAGATGGTCGGGTATATGTTTTCTAAATTTTATGGAATAAAATTTATTGCAGAAAGTAAGCAAAAGAATCGTGGACGCTATCTGATTATATTGATCTGTATTTCCTGGTTAAGTTTGTTAGCATTTGCTTGGTGTCCGCGTCCTTGGAATATTATTTTTCTTTTATTGAATGGATTTCCCTTAGGCATGGTGTGGGGTTTGGTTTTTAGTTATCTGGAAGGTAGACGTTATACAGAAATAATGGGAGCAGTTATGGCTGTCAGTTTGATTTTTGCTTCAGGTTTGATTAAAACAGTAGGACGTTGGTTAATGGCTACTTTTCCAATAGATGAATATTGGATGCCCTTTTGTACAGGTTTTTTATTCTTACTACCTTTTATCGGATGTGTCTGGTTGTTAGAGCATGCACCGGGACCCACAGAACAGGATAAAGCCTTGAGAACAGAACGAGTAGCGATGGATAGTACAAGTCGAAAAGCGTTTTTTAAAATGTTTAAACCTGGAATTTTGCTTACTGTTGTTATTTATACCATGCTGACAATTATCAGGGATGTTCGAGATAATTTTGAAATTGAAATCTGGGAAATGCTCCATGTAAAAGGCAATGGCATTTTTGCAAAAGTTGATGGTATAATTGCTTTGATTGTATTGGTACTGGTGGCATTGTTGATTGTGGTGAAAGATAATTTAAAAGCATTTAAATTGATTCACATGTTGATTATAGTAGGTTTTCTTATAGCAGGTGGTTCTACTTATCTTTTTAGCCATCAACTTATCGATGGATTAAGTTGGATGTTGCTGGTAGGGCTTGGTCTTTATTTAGCATATATACCGTACAACGCCATCTTTTTTGAAAGGATGATTGCTACATACAAAATGAAAAGCAATATAGGTTTTGTCATGTACTTGGCAGATTCGATCGGATATTTAGGCAGCTTTATAGTTTTACTGAATAAGGAGTTATTACCTAATTCCGTGACGTGGGGAAGTTATTTCATACAATTGGTTTTTTTCGCATCTATCATCGGTGGAGGATTATCCTTACTATCTTTATATTATTTTGCGCGTAAAAAAGAAGCGATGGATAAACAGGAACAGGAGGCAGAGAAACCTTGGTGTGTGAATAGTAGTGATGTTCAAATAAGTTAATAAAAATACATAAAATGAATTTGAGTAAATATGATCTAATCGTAGTGGGAGGAGGAATCTTAGGAACTTTCCATGCCTACCATGCTTTGGTAAAAGGATTACGCGTTCTACAATTGGAGAAAGATAACTATCCGGTAAGCTCAACAGTACGCAATTTTGGACAGGTTGTGCCATCAGGGATGTCTGGAAAATGGTTTGATTATGGTGTTAGAGGTTTAGAAATCTATAAGTCCATTCAAAATGAAATGGATATTTCTGTTCGCAATAATGGCAGTATCTATATTGCATCCGACGCAGATGAAGTACAGATGTTGCATGAATTAAGTGCACATTATAAGCAGGTTGGATATGCGCATGAGCTATGGTCAAAAGAACAGATCTTAAAGATCTATCCTATGATGAAGGACACGTATGTAAAAGAGGCTATTGTTTTTAAACAAGAGGTAAGTGTTGAACCAGATTTAATGATCCATCGCTTACATGCTTATATGCAGACTAAGTTTGAGCAGTATACATTAAAATATGATGCAACTGTAATGGCTTGTGAGGATAATGCTGACCTTGTTAAAGTGACAACGAGTGATATGCAATTATTCGAGGGGGATAAGGTTATCATATGCAATGGATATGAATTCAAAATTCTTTATAGATCACTATTTGACGATAGTGGTTTGAAGATCAGTAAACTTCAGATGATGCGTACAAAGCCGATGAAAGATCTGCATTTATCAGGAAATATTTTAACAGGGCTTACGACAAGACGTTATGAAAGTTTCGAAGAATATTGTCCATCTTTCCATCAAATAAAAGTGCCTGAACACTATAAAGAATTGCGTGAACAGGGAATACATATCTTATTTAAGCAAGCCATAGATGGTAGTATCATTGTTGGAGATTCACATGAATATGCACAAGGTAATCAACTGGATGAATTAGGATTTGCAATTAATTCAAAGATTAATGATCTCATGTTGAATGAAGCGAATCGTATTATCACTATGGATCAGTCTATGATTGCAAGCTCATGGGCTGGATTTTATGCTCAGCATGACAATGATATTTTAGAAGTGGATGTAAGTGATCGTATCCATGTACGTACCGGAATCGGCGGAAAAGGTATGACAGCCAGTGCTGGTTATGCCGAGCAAAGCATTGAAGCAATCTGTGGATAAAAGCAAAAATATAAAGAGTAGTTTTAGAGGCCTAGCATTTAGTTGCTAGGCTTTTTTTATATATCCAGTTGCATATTGGCTTGATATCAGATATGGATTTCGATGAGGTAAATAATAATATTAACTCTTTTTAAAGATATAGTTGATAATTTTTTCTTTTATAGCTATAAAATGATACATTTAGGGAATTAAAAAGAAGTTAACCAATTATAATGAAAAATAAGTTAGGCTATAGATTGCTTTGGGAACGTGTGCGGAATGGTGATGAACAAGCGTTTTTTGATTTATATGCCGCATTATTTAACGAATTGGTGAATTTTGGTATTCGTACATGTGGAGATGCTGATCTGGCGAGTGAAGCAACAGATGAAATTTTCGTTACCATTTGGGAAAAACGAGATCGCCTCGATCGCGTAGAAAATGTGCAGGCATACCTCATTACATTTTTAAAAAGAAAAATCCTTCGGCTCTTAGAAAAACAACATAAAATACAAACTGCTTTGCGACATGTTAAAGCAGAAGATGATTGGATAGAAATGCCTTATGAAGAATTTATTATTAAGGTACAAACAAATGAATGGATTCAGATCCGATTAAAAGAAGCACTCGAAAAATTAAGTTTTCGTCAAAAACAACTCATTCATCTTAAATTTTTTGAAGGATATTCCTACGAAAAAATAGCAGAAACCACTCAAATGACTGTCAAAACTGCGTACAATACTTTGTATGATGCTTTAAAAGTGCTGCGGCAAGAATTAAAAGATCTTTAAATCTACAATAAATTGATGATTTTATTTGTTTGATTTAAAGCTTGTTATATTTTATTTTAAAATTTCTTTAGGAAAAAAGTGCAATCGTATGCACTCTATAGTAAAGACCTAAAGAATGAGCCAAAAAGATTATAACAATATTGAAGACTTTTTAATAGATGATACTTTTCAAAAGTATTGTTCTGGAGAAAATACATCTTGCAAACAATATTGGGAACAGTATATTGTCAATCATCCTGAGCAGTTAGAAACGATTCAGCATGCCAAGAGATTATATCAAGTTCTTGTAGGCAACAAACCTGCTGTTAATGAAAGGTTGGAGCATATGAAAGCTCGCCTTAAAGAGGAGACAAATGAACTTTCTATTTTTTCCTGGCATCTATCTCACTTATTTCGTATTGCCGCGGCTCTTGTACTTTTCGGCTTGGCTTACTTCTGGTATACACAGTTTTATTCGAAAAGAATTGAACCGTTGGATCAATTTGTGGCCGCCCAGATATTCCAAACTAAAAAAGGAGAGAAGAAAACATTTGATTTGCCAGATGGGACCACAATCACATTAAATTCAGACAGTAAACTGGAACTTGATAAGGATTTTAATGATCATGCACGACATGTCTATCTAACTGGAGAAGGCTTTTTTGAAGTTAAAAAAGATAAAGAGAAGCCCTTTGTAGTTTATGCTAATGATTTTGATATTTCTGTCCTCGGAACAACTTTTAATGTGAAATCCTATCCTAATGATGGAACATCTGAAGCTTTTTTAGTGGAAGGATTAATTGAGATGCGCAGCAAGGGAATTAATGAGAACTCCATGATTATCAAGCCTAATCAGAAAATTATCTTATATAAAAATCAATTTATTGAGGCTAAAAAAGACCCCGCTGTTAAAAAGGAAGCGTTAAAAAGTAGTGTTAAGGAAATCAAAATTCAAGATTTTTCAGTAGATGAACCTGCCGTTAGTTCAAAGGAGATTGCCTGGAAAGATAATCGATTAGAAATCATGGACCAAGATTTTGAATCATTGCGACATACCTTAGAACGGTGGTATGATGTGGATATAGAGATTAAAAATAGAAATCTTGAAGATTATCGATTTACAGCGACTTTTTCAAAAGAAAATATAAACCAAGTATTAAATGCATTACAAAAAGTAGAACCTTTTAATTATGAGATATATGGAAGAAAAATAACCATTTACTAGAAAAAAATAGGATGGCGGACCAACGCCATCCTTGAAAAAAAAGATTAATTCTTAAGCAGCAATTCTGGAAAAACGTGCTGCTCTTTATTGAATTTTAAACCTAATACTAAAGTATGATAAAAAATTGCTTATTGCAAATGCGTAATGGCTACATTGTGCATTTTAGATTCATTATACGGATGAAACTAACCTTGATTATGAGTGCATTTGTCGTAATGAATGTTTCGGCTAATGTTTATTCCCAACAAAAAGTATCGCTTGATGTCCAAAAAACAAAATTGAGCAGAGTACTTAAAATGATTGAAGAAAAAAGTGACTATTACTTCGTCTATGGCTCAAGTAACGACAATCTGAATAAGGAGGTTTCCATGCAGGTTGAGAATGGACGAGTTACGGATATTTTAGCCAAATTATTTAATAAGACTGGTCTTACATATAGTATCTCAAACGAGGGCTTGGTGGTTGTCAGTCAGCAACAGAATAAAGTTTATGATGGTGTTGTAACAGATGAAAAAGGAAACCCACTCGTAGGAGCCACAGTTCGTGTTAAAGGTTCCGCAGTAGCAAGAGCTACTGATTTAAACGGTAAGTTTTCCATTAATGCACTGACGGGAAATACACTTGTTATATCGTTTGCGGGATATAACTCAGAGGAGCTTGTCCTAACAAATGATAATGCGATCAAGATCGTGTTGACTGAAGATAATCGCATGCTGAATGAAGTTGTTGTAACTGCCTTAGGAATGAAAAAAGAAAAACGTTCTTTAGGATATTCAGTGACACAAGTTCAGGGGGATGCTTTAACACAAGCTCGAGAAAATAATGTTATGAATGCCTTGGTTGGTAAAGTTGCTGGTTTGGATATTAGCAGTACTGCTGGGGGAGCAGGTGCGGCTACGAATGTCACTATCCGTGGTGTTTCCAGTATAAATCAGACAAGCCAGCCTTTGTATGTCATTAATGGTATACCTATGGAAAGCAAGCCAGTCGGTTTAAATAATAGCAATTCTAGAGGTAATTCAGGTAGCCAATGGGATAATGCACCTGATCTTGGAGATGCCATTAGTAATATAAATCCAGACGATATTGAAAGTGTATCAGTATTAAAAGGAGCCGCGGCTTCAGCGTTGTATGGATCTAGGGCTAAGGCTGGAGTAATTTTAATTACGACAAAGTCTGGAAAAGGAAATTCAATAGATTTTAGTAGTAATTATGTTACCGAAAGAATCATTGATCAAACAGATTGGCAGACCCAATATGGACATGGGGGTGGTGGAATTAAACCTACGACCATTAATAATGCTCTGTCAACAGGGGCAAATAGCTGGGGTGCAAAATTAGACGGTACACCTGTATTGCAATTCGATGGTAAAGAAAGACCATATTCCCTTCAAAAAGGAAATCTTGATCGTTTTTACAGAAATGGAAATACCTGGACTAATACGATTGCTTTAAATAAATCTTTTGAAGGCGGATCGATCAGGTTATCAGCAACTGACGTTAAAAACAAATCCGTAGTTCCTAATTCAGGATTAGATAGACAATCATTTAATCTGGCAGGTATGTTTGAACCGATCAAAAGATTAACGATTGACGCTCGTGTTAATTTAATCTATGAGCAGGTGAAAAATAGACCAATGCTTTCAGATGGAGCTGGAAATGCCAATTTCAACGTGATGTTTTTACCGACGAGTGTTAATGTTGATGATCTAAAACCTTGGAAAGATGAAAATGGTAAAGAAATAGGTTACTCCGGTAACGTATACGCAACCAATCCTTGGTTTGCCGCTTACGAATTTCAAAATAATACCAGTAGAAAGAGAACGATCAGTTCATTAACAGCTAAATACACTTTGGATAATGGATTATTTGTACAAGGACGTGCAGGTCGTGATTCATACTCAGATCGTTATAAAAATGTTGTTGCCTCAGGAACGGCCTATTATCCTAATGGGAAAATTTCAGAGCAAAATACCAATTTTGATGATATTAACGCCGATATCTTAATCGGTAAACAATTTGTTGTTGGAGATTATACGATCACACCAAACATTGGAGCCAGTTATAGAAACACGAAGTCTAAACAAATCACCAATAATGGAGTGGATCTTGCAGTATTTGGTAATTATAATATTGCAAATGCAGAAAACAAATCGCTGGATTATTTTGAATCTGAGCAAGAGACACAATCGACTTACGGAACGTTGGAGTTTGCATACAAAGATATATTGTATTTAACTGGTAGTCTTCGGTCAGATTGGTTTTCCACGTTAGCCGCTCCAGGTTATGACAATAAATTGAATTCTGTATATCCATCGATATCAGCATCTTTTGTTTACTCCGAGTATCTAAAAGCTCCATGGTTGAATTTCGGAAAGTTGAGAGCTGGTTATGCAACAGTTGGTCAAGCTACCGATCCATACCAAACTGCCTTAAGTTATAAATTGAGAAGTGAAAGCCTCAATGGAACTTCTTTAGGAATAATTGATAATGGTAGTATTCCCAATTCTGGTTTAATTGCCTCATCGGCTTCTGAATTAGAAATTGGTACAGAATTACGTCTTTTTAATGATCGTGTAAATTTTGATTTTACTTGGTACAGTAAAAGATCTAAAAATGAGATTACCTATATCACAACACCTTCATCGAGCGGTTATAGTGCGGCAGTTTTGAATGCTGGTGAAATGCAAAATAAAGGCTTTGAGGTTTTGTTAGGTGCAACTATTGTCAAGACTGAAAAATTCAAATGGACTTCTACGATCAATGGTTCATATAATGATAATAAAATCTTATCCTTAGCAGACGGTTTCAACTTTCAATCAGTAGCTACTTCTCGTACAGGTGCCGGTTCTGTAGCTAACATGAAAGGAGAGGCAGCTTTTCAAGTAATGGCATTCGATAATAAGTATGATGCCAATGGTAATGTTGTTCTGTTATCTGATAACCGCTCACCGGCGAAAGGAGATCTAACTGCTTACGGATCGGCTTTTAATAAATGGTTTGCTGGATGGAACAATGAGTTTTCTTATAATAAATTCAATTTATCGTTTTTAATAGATGGTAAATGGGGAGGGAAGCTATTTTCAGCGACAGATTATTATGGATATATCTTTGGTTTACATAAAGGAACGTTAGATAAGCGGGAAGAATATGGCGCAAACGCACCAACTTATTATTCAAATGTCGCGAATAATACCTCTAAAATATTTGTTCATAATGCTGATTTTATAAAGCTGAGACAAGTCGTTTTAGGATACACCTTTCCTGGATTATTTAATAATAAAATTAAATCGCTTAATGTAAGTGCTGTGGGTCGTAATCTATTGGTGTTAATGAAAAAGACAGATAATGTTGATCCTGAATCCAGCTACAATGCAACATTCCCAGGGCTAGAGTTAGGTGGCGTACCTGCTGTACGTACTTTCGGAATTAATTTAAGTGCTAAATTTTAGAAATTGACATTATGAAAAGAAATTTAAACCCAATTATATCAGCTATTGCTGTATCATGTCTTCTTTCATTTACAGGCTGTACAAAAGATTTTGATAAAATTAATACCAATCCTGTAACAAATAGTTCAGAAAAATTTAACCCTAACTTCGTGCTTTCATCTGCTCAGCTAAATTATACGGGTAGTTTTGATATGGCATATGATGCTTTCCGAAGTAATTTCTCTTTGGCAGGACCAATAGTACAAGCTTTAGCTAATTGTACTCAAGAATGGCGAGGTGATAAATATTTAATTTTTGAGGAACATACTGCTGCTTATTGGGGTACCGGGGCCGTGGGGAGTTATATTGAACAGGTAAGAAATATCGTCGATGTTGTCGAAAATACTCGAGGTAAAGAGCAGTATAAAAATCTACATCAGATAGCACGTATTTGGCGTGTCGTAGTATTGTCTAGAATTACGGATTTGTATGGTGATGTCCCTGCTTCGGAAGCAGGTTTAGGTTATTATCAAAAGTTGTATCTGCCAAAGTATGATAAACAGCAAGATATTTATAATACAATGCTGAGTGAGCTTGACGAAGCTGTCAATGCATTACAAGCGTCAGGTGATATTGTAAGTGGTGATATCATTTATAAAGGTGATATAGAAAAGTGGAAACGGTTCACGAATTCATTCATGTTAAGATTGGCTATGCGTCTTGTAAAAGTTGATGAAGCGAAAGCAAAAACATATGCTCAGAAAGCTATCGCTAATACTTTTACATCTAATGCTGATAACGCGTTTGTAAAACATGATGTCAACGGTGCTCGTATTACACAAAATCGTAATAGTCAGGTTTTATTAGGCGATGTTGGTTCACAAGACTATTACTACGGTAAATGGTCCAATACTTTTATTGATTATTTGAAAAAGACAAATGATCCACGATTAGGAAAAATTGCCGTTACAAAATTGCATATTAGTCTATCAAACAAAGATCAAAATCCAAATTTTGTAACAGACCCTCTCATTCAAAAAGGTATGCCAAATGGAAAGCAGGTAGATGCCGCAAATGGTGATGCTTTTGATATTCGTAAGGATCCAAGTTTTACAGACTATCCAGATTATTCCTCACCTAACCCTAATATGTCTAAACGGGATGGTATAACTTTTATTTTAACATATGCACAAACGGAATTATTAAGAGCAGAGGCTGCAAAACGTTGGGCAATTGGAGGTACTGCAGGTGAACATTACAATAAAGGAGTGGGAGCAGCAATAAGTTGTTTAAGTCAATATGATTCGAAGTTAACGATCTCAGATGCTGAAATCAATGATTTCTTGACAAAAATGCCATACAATGATGCAAATGGTTTGAAAATGATCAATGAGCAATATTGGGCACATACCAATACGCTATTTGATTTTTATGAATCCTGGAATAATTGGAAGCGCTCTGGTTTTCCAGTTTTAGTACCGGTCAAACATCCAGATAATAGTACTGGCGGAGTGATACCTAGAAGATATCCTTATCCAATAACAGAGGCTTCTAATAACCCTGATCATTACAAAGCAGCTTCGGCTGCGGTTACAGGAGGAGACTCTTATATCGGCCGTGTTTGGTGGGATAAGTAATTTCTTGCATCTTTAACAGAGATCAGATGCGACAACTTTGATCTCTGTTAAAATAAAAAACCATTTTATGAAAAACCTAATAAATCAAAAGTTAATCATTTTGTCATTTGTTGCTGCATGTTCATCATGTGCGCCAAACTCTGATAAACCTGCAGAAAATATACAAAATATTGCAGGAACCTATCGTTTACTTGAAAGTAAAACCATAAAAGGAACAGACACGATTCTTGCTTTTACAGATACATCAAAAACAGAGATGTTTAAGATGTTTAATGGAGATCACTTTTCTTTTTTTAATCACGATAAAGAGAAAGGGCAAGGAAAAGAACCATTATTTGTCTCGGGAGGAGGTACATATACACTAATTGGTAATAAATATAAAGAACATTTACAGTATTGCAGCATGCGCGACTGGGAAAATAATACTTTTGATTTTGAGCTAACTCAAAAAGGAGATACGCTTATTCAAAAAGGTGAAGAAAATCTTCCAGAATTAGGTGTTAAACAAATAATAATTGAAACCTATATCAAGCTTAAATAGCCCATTTTGATTATCAGGTTGGTAATCGTATTTAAAATTGCTACTTATTAAAAAACAAAGCCTTTCGCAATATTTCCGAAAGGCTTTGTTGTATCTAATTAATTGGGCACTATTTTCTCTTTTCCATACGAACTAAATATTGGTCGTGTTCATCTTCAAATAGAATTTGTACTACCCAGTTTAATTCATGTGCAATTTTAATGAGCATCTTTTGATCCAGATATAGCCACTTGAATTTATCCCCAAAATTTCCCTGATATTGATATTGATAATTTATCTCTCCAAAATAGTGATCAGGTCGTTTTATTTTATACTCTTCATAAAGATACTCGATGTTTGACGTATCAAAGATAAGCTGTCCACGATCTGTCAATATAGATTCAGCATGAATCAAAAGGTTTTTAAAGCCTTCTATATCGCCTGCTAATCCAATTCCATTCATCAAGAACAAGAGAGTATCATATTTATGATCTTTGAATTGATAAAAATCGTTATGATGTATTTTTTGAACACCTCTCTGTTGCATGATCTGACAGGCGATGTTCGATACTTCAAGTGCTTCAACGTCGAAATTTTTGTCTTGCAAATACAATGTGTGACAACCTACGCCAGCGCCCACGTCTAAAACACGTCCATCACATAGGGAAAGTGCAATAAATTCCAGTTCAGGAATCTCGTCTTCGTCGCGAAAAAATATATCAACGGGCATTTCTTCAATATCACCATAACTACTGTGTAACAGCAGAGGCGCTACCTCTTTTTGATGAATGTAATAATCGTTTAAGGCTTCGCCGTAAATATCTCTAGTCATGTATCATTAATATTTGTTTTGCTAATTTGATGGTCGCTGGATCTCCAGTGTTTTTTTTAGGTTCATCCGATAATTTAATTACCTGCGTCCATTCATCATCTTCTGGTTGTGTTTCAGTCATTTTAATCACTATATTCATTTGTGTCAGGCCAACATCATTAGTGAAGTTAGTACCCACTCCAAATGAATGTCCAATTTTGCCTTTACAATACTGCGTTATATGAGCCACTTTATCATAATCTAAACCGTCCGAAAATATGATGGTTTTCGATAAAGGATCGATTCCTTTATTGACATAATGTGAAATGATTTTTTCAGCGAACTCTATAGGATCTCCGCTGTCATGTCGTACACCATCAAATAATTTAGTGAGTTTTTTGTCAAATTGTCTAAAGAATACTTCTGTTGTATACGTGTCAGATAGCGCGATACCCAAGTCACCTCTGTATACATCGGCCCAATGTTCGAGACCAAGCAAATTTGCCATTTTGTAACCATACTTGGCTGCATGAAACATAAACCATTCATGAGCATGTGTGCCAATAGGTTTAATTTGATATTGCATAGCAAGAAGAACATTACTCGTTCCGATAAAAGTACCAGCCCCATATTCTTTTAATGTTTCTACGACAAGTTTGTGAACCTGAAAAGAATGTCTCCTCCTTGTACCAAAATCTGCGATTGTAATATTTAATTTCTTATATTTTTCAATTTTAGTTTTAGCATCATCAATAACCTGTTCATTCGTTAAGCGCTTCTGTTCAGTTATTTCGTAATAAAGTTCACATATTAAAGCCATTATCGGAACTTCCCATAGAATGGTACGGTACCAATATCCTTCAATTTTAACTTCTAAATCTTCGCCATTTTGAATAATACTGATCTCATCAGGATCATAGCGATAGCCCTGTAAGAAGTCAAAATAAGTAGGGTCAATATATGGGCAATTTTGAGCAAAAAATGTTTTTTCAGCTTTGCTCAATTTTAGATTTGCCATCGCATCGATTGCTTCTCTTAGTTTTTTATCAAATCCTAGCGGAAATTTATGTTGACCGCGATTAATGAATTGGTATCGAGCCTTTGCTTTTGGAAATAACTTGACAACAGCATATTGCATCGTGAACTTATAAAAGTCGTTGTCTAGTATGGATGTTAGTTGAGCCATTGGCTTCTTAATATAAAGTGAATAAGAATGTAAATTTAATAATTAACATCAATTTAAAGTAATTGTTCGGAAAATCCAATTTGTGTCTTATTCATAAAAAAGAGGCTTAGTATCATTACTAAGCCTCTCCATAAAATTATTTCAATTCTTATCTTGTACGTGTACTGCCGCTTCTGGTAGCTCCCGACTGTGTTGAGCTTCTTTCATTGGTACTATTATTACTTCTTTCCACACTATTTGACTGTGCTCTCGCAGGTCGTTCCGTATTGGTTGAAGGGGCAGTTCTACTACTTCTACTTTCGTTGTTCGAAGTTGACTGAACCCTTGCAGGTCGTTCTGTATTCGTAGGCGCAGTTCTGCTACTTCTAGTTTCGTTGTTTGAAGTTTCCTGTACTCTAGCTGGTCGCTCTGTGTTCGTAGGGGCAGTTCTGCTACTTCTAGTTTCATTGTTTGTATTCGTTTGAACCCTAGCTGGTCGCTCAGTTCTAGATTGTTCTACTGTATTTGTATTTCTTGTAGGCCTTTCTGTACGAACTGAAGTATTATTATTATTATTATTATTATCGATAGATTGTACTCTCTCTCGGGTGTTTCTGGTATTGGAAGAACCATTATCTATATTAGATGAGTTACTTCTTGTGCTACCACCATTATTGTTTATACGTCCATCTGTTCTATCAATTGTACTATTATTGCCTCTTGTTCTATCTGTTGATCCATTTTCTCTCGATCTAACAGTAGCATTTCCGCTATTGTCAATATACAATTCGCGACTACCTCTCGTACTGGTCATATTATCTCTTGTAGATATCACCCGATCATTTCTATTCTGTAGAGATGTATTATTGCTGCGTGTACGTGATGAAACTTCAGCAACTCGGCTTGGTCTTGCATCAGTTCTTGAATTACGATCCACATTTGGACGATAGATATCAACACTGCTGCGCGTTACACGTGATGCACCAGGTCTATCAGAATTATTAATACTTCTTACGCTTACACGTCTTCCTGTACTTCTCTCAATATCTGATCTTCTTGGACCACCATAATAGTTTTTATTATTGATGATAACAGTATTATTGATAATTGTAGTTCTATTATAAAAATTATTATAATTACGAGGGTGAACATAGTAACGATCTAGTCTATTGCTATAGATGTTAGATGATCCAACAAATACCCATAAATTCATAGGAAGGTTGATCGAAATATTAATCCCTAAAGGTGCCCAGCCATAATAACCAGATCCTTCTCTCCAATTTACCCAAGCAGGTCCCCACTCATAATCTGGAATCCACGCCCAACCATAGTTGTTGTTGTATTCCCATCTACCATAATGGAATGGTGCCCAGCCCCAAGAATAATTTGATACCCACGTATTTCCATATTCAGTCATGGTCCAGTATCCATTTGTTGAATATGGCTGGAAATTAGGGCCTACATCAGGTATCCACATATAACCATAATTGCGGTCATTTACCCAGTCACCATAAGGCGCTAGTTCATCATAAAATGTTTGAAAAGAAACACCACTGTTATAATTAGAATATCCACGTTGTGCTAACGAAGATTTAGGCGTCGCAAAAAACAGGATACTAAAAACTGCTAATGCGATTAATTTTATATATTTAATTTTTTTCATGATATTTCTTTTTTATCGATCGTGAAAAATAGTTCTTTATTTTGTAGGTATGACACCTATAATATACATATGGTTTAATCTGTGATTTGTTTTTTATGTAGACAAAACTTATTCCAGATTATTTTGTTGTTTTCTAGGGCTGTAAGAAAACTTAAGCGGAAACTAAGTGATTATGGTTTGATAATAATTACCTATTTTTTGTACCTTTATCCCTTCAATCGTGTCATAAAATATTGTACACAGGAAATATTTATTTGAATGTTAAATAAACTTCGATCATTTTTTACTGAATTCGCAAATATCCATCGATTCTTAATTCGATTCTGGAAAGAACTTGTCACACCTCCTTATGAATTTAAGGAAATAATACGTCAATGTTTTGAAATTGGATGGAAATCATTACCCTTAATCAGTTTAACGGGTTTTATTGTGGGATTTGTTTTTTCTAAACAATCACGACCTTCATTGGAAGAGTTTGGAGCAACCTCTATGTTACCTTCATTGATTTCCATTGCTATTGTTCGAGCATTAGCCCCACTTGTAACGGCACTGATTGCATCTGGAAAAATTGGTTCGCAGGTTGGAGCTGAATTGAGTTCGATGAATGTTACCGAACAAATCGATGCGATGGAAGTTTCGGGAACAAACCCATTTAAATTTTTAATTGTAAGTCGTATTATAGCGACAACAATAGGTATTCCTATTTTATGTTTTTATGTTGCGGGAATCGGACTTCTTGGTGGTTACCTGAGTATGGCATCCAAAGATGATCTAAGCTTTTTAAGTTTCTTTACACAAGTCTTCGAAACAATTGGTTATCAGGATTTATGGGCAATGGTTTTTAGAGCTATTGTATTTGGTTTTACTATCGGTGCAGTAAGTTGTTATTGTGGATATTATTCTTCAAAAGGAACTGAGGGGGTTGGTAAAGCGGCTAATGCCGCTGTTGTAGCTTCCATGTTTTTGGTTTTTATTGAAGAAATTATCATCGTACAAATTTTATCAATAATAAATTAGTGATGGAAAAAGTAAAAACACATATCGATTATCAAGATTCTGTCATTACAATACGCGGTGTTAGTAAATCATTCGGAGAGAACCATGTATTAAGAAATGTTGATTTAGACTTGTACCGGGGGGAAAACTTAGTTGTTTTAGGACGTTCTGGTACTGGTAAATCCGTATTAATAAAACTTATTGCTGGACTTTTACAGCCTGATGTGGGTAGTATTGAAGTTCTTGGAAATTCTGTTAATGATTTGGATAACCATGAGTTGATGAAGTTGCGGTTGCGTATAGGATTTTCATTTCAAAATAGCGCTTTGTACGATAGTATGACGGTACGTGAAAATCTTGAATTTCCATTGATTCGTAATAAAAGAAATCTTACACGTGCTGAAATCAATAAAGAGGTGGAAGATGTGCTAGAAGGTGTGGGACTATCACAGGCAATCAATCAAATGCCATCTGAATTATCTGGTGGACAGCGTAAAAGAATTGGTATTGCGCGTACATTAATTTTACGCCCGGATATCATGATGTATGATGAGCCAACAGCAGGATTGGATCCAATAACCTGTTTAGATATTAATAGTCTTATTAACGAAGTCCAAGAAAGGTATAAAACATCATCCATTATTATCACACATGATTTAGCTTGTGCTCGATCGGTAGGAGATCGTATTGTGATGTTACTAGATGGTAAATTTGAAAGGCAAGGATCTTTTAAGGAAATATTTGAAACAGATGATGCGCGAGTTAAAGCGTTTTATGATTATAATTTTATTGTTTAAATAAATGAGCAAAGTAGAAAATAAGAGAGCAGTAATAGTTGGATTATTCGTATTTATAGGATTAGCTATTCTGATTGCAGGTATATTTATACTGGGGAGTCAACAGAAGAAATTTACTAAAACTTTCGAAATTGCTACGTCTTTCCCTGATGTTGCAGGCTTAAAAGTAGGTAGTAATGTTTGGTTTTCAGGTGTTAAAGTGGGGATTATAAAGAATATTCATTTTAAAAATTTACAGGATGTTGAGGTTGTTATGACCATTGAAGAAAAATCTGCTGAATATATCCGTAAAGATGCAATTACAAAATTAGGATCAGATGGTCTTATTGGTAATAAAATCATTGTGATTTCAGGTGGTTCTCAAAATGCGCCATCAATTGAAGCTAATGATTTTCTTCGTTCTGCGAAAGCCGCAGACATGGAAGCAATGATGGAAACCCTACAGCTTAATAACCAAAACTTGGCAAAAATTACAACAGATTTTGTTGAAATTTCACGTGGTTTAGTTGAAGGGCGTGGTGTAGTTGGCTCTTTATTGACAGATACAGCCATGTTATCTTCCCTTCATATGTCTTTGCAGTCGATCAGTCAGGTTATGGCCAGTACAAATAAGGCAACATCTAACCTTGTTCTATTGACAGAAAAATTAAATTCGAATAAAGGCTTAGTTCACGATCTGACTACAGATACAGCAGTTTTTGCTAGCTTAAGAGCTTCTGCAGCGCAATTGCAGGGCGTTTCACAGACAGCTAATGCACTGATGACAAATTTAAATACTGCTTCAAGTAAATTAAGTAGTAAAGATAATGCGATTGGTACATTGATCAATGATCCAGCGGTTGGTAATGAGCTTAGAGAGGCCGTTCGTAATTTAAATAACAGTACCGCTAAATTGGATCAAAACATGGAAGCTTTGCAAAGTAATTTCTTATTGAGAGGTTTCTTTAAGAAGAAGGATAAAGAAGCAAAAAAGGCAGCTGAATTAGAATTGAAAGATTCAGTGAAATAGAAATTTTAATATATTTAAAAAAGTAAAGGGCAATTTTCTTCGAAAATCGCCCTTTACTTTTTTAAGCTATTCTGATTAGGTGTATCTTTGCCTTTATACATAGGCAAGATCTCTTGCATATGGATTATTATTGTAAGATTTTATTTTAACTAAATGCATAATATTACAGATAGAGATGTTATCTATGAAGATAACCACCTCATCGCAATCAATAAAAGGGCAGGAGATATTGTTCAGGTAGACGACACCGGTGATAAGTCTTTAGAAGATATGGTTAAAGAGTATTTAAAATATAAATACAATAAACCTAATGAAGCCTTTTTAGGAGTTATTCATCGTCTTGATAGGCCTGTTAGCGGATTAATCGTTTTTGCAAAAACAAGCAAAGCATTAGAACGTATGAATAAACTGTTTAAAGATAGACAGGTAAAAAAAACTTACCTTGCAGTTGTGAGACAACGTCCACAAGAACCTGCCGGTAAATTGATCAATTGGCTTGTGCGAAATCGTGAAAAAATGGTAACAAAAGCTTTTAATAAGGAAGTGAAAGAAAGCAGCTATGCCGAATTGGATTATACTTTGATCGGTGAACTGAATGGTTTTCATTTATTAAAAGTTGAGCCCTTAACAGGACGTACTCATCAGATTCGGGTGCAATTATCCACGATGGGCTGCCCTATAGTGGGTGACAATAAATACGGGTACCCTCGGGGCAGCTCAAAGGGTAGTATCTGTCTTCATTCCAGATCACTTACTTTTGTTCACCCAATCAAAAAAGAGACGATTACATTAAAGGCTCCATTACAGCATGACGGTTTCTGGGAGAAGTTTTCTAAGTTTAATGACTAGAGTCGCTGTAAAATAATCTTAATTTTTTAAGTATCTTTGTATTATGAAAACGCTTAAGTATTTGCTAGTTACAATTGTTCTGTTTTGCACGATTACGGTAACACCAATCAGTTCAGTATATGCCCAGTGTGCTATGTGTTCCTTAAATGCTGAAAATTCTACTCAGAACGGCAATACACAAGGTAAAGGCTTAAATGATGGAATCTTATTTTTGCTTGTCATTCCTTATTTGGCAGCCGCAGGTTTGGGCTTTCTATGGTATAAAAAATATCGTACTGTAAAGTCGAATAAATCTCAGGAAAAAATTCTTTAAAATTAATAAGATATGCCAACATCTAAAATTCATGCGCTTGTACATTCAAAATGTCCAAGATGTCATGTCGGAAATATGTTTGTCGGACCTGCCTATGGTTTACGTAAACAAAAAACAAATGATGTATGTCCCGTTTGTAATTTGACTTTCGAAATCGAGCCAGGTTATTTTTATGCGGCCATGTATGTCAGTTACGCGATGTCGGTGGCTGAAGTTGTAACATTTGCTTTGGCAACAGCAGTATTAACAGGAAGTGAGTCCCCGTGGACGTATATGGTAGTCCTTTTTGCAACAATCATAATCTTTTCTCCATTTAACTTTCGTTATTCAAGATTGATATTATTGCATTACATGACTCCAAAAATTGTTTATGATCCCAAGTGGGAACTTTTAGAAGAAAATAAAAATAAGAGCGATATTTAGTATCGCTCTTATTTTTACAAGTATTTCATTGTACTGTCAAAGATGAAAGCTTTATCCTTATAATTGGATGAAATTTCATGCTGTAAATGGCTGAGATGATCTTGTTGAAATTGTGCAATGTCCTCTTCGCTGGAAACCTGTATCTGAATACAGTATGTTACTCCTTCATGAGGAGAATTAAGCATTTCCAAAAAACGAGGATTGAAATTAGTACTGCTTAGAAGATTTTCTTTTATCCAGGAAACTATTTCCTGATGTACAGATTCTTCTGATATGATGGATATGTTATATAAATACATAAGTGCAAAAATATGAACTTTAATTGCCTTATTGAAATATATATCTGTATATTATCGTGGTACAATAAATGTTAGCTGTTCTTGTAAAAATAAAGTTGCACATGATTTGTTATTGCTAATTAATTTTAATCTTTGAGTAGGTTGACGAATGAGTTTGTTTATGCGCGCATATATTACATTTTCTATATTAATTACCTTGCTGTTTCTAGGCATTAGCTGTTCGAATAATAAAACGGAACGTATACCTATTGAAAGTTTTTTTTCAACTCCTGAAAAAACATCTTTTAAAATTTCTCCCGATGGTAATTATATCGCTTATATCGGTTTGGATAATCATTGCAAGAATATTTTTTTATTAAACTTAAATAATCAGGACAGTTCCAAGCAATTGACGTATCAAAATGATATGAATGTTAATAGTTTTGTTTGGGGAGATGATGAAGAGATTATATTTTCTATAGAACAAACCTCTAATGACAGCCTAAGACTATATGCTGTAAATATTTTTACGGACGCCCTTCAGCCATTGATTAAACCCATGAAAGCAAAATTTCGTTGGGTACAGCCTGCGCGATTATATGATAATGGAATTATAGTTGCTATTAATGATCGAGATTCTTCAACGTTCGATCTTCATAAGTTATTTATTGATGGGCGGAAATCCGAGATGATTCTTCAAAATCCAGGAAACATTAACTCCTGGTATCTTTCTCAGGATGGCCAAGTGCGCCTTGTCATGGCTAATGATAGTGTGGAAGAATCAATGATGTATAGGGCAGACAATGAGCAGCCCTTTCATCAGGTCTTAAAAAATGATTTTGCTTCTACTATTATACCGATGGGTTTCGTTAAAAACTCCACAACAAATATTTACGCACTTTCAAATATCGGCAGAGATAAGCTGTCGTTAGTTGAGTATGATTTAGAGCAGAAAAAAGAAGTATACGAGGTTTTTAATAATAAGGAAGTCGATCTCGATTGGGGTGGTTATTCTTCTTATACAAATGAAATGATGTATGCCTCTTATACACTTTCAAAAAAGAAAAGATTTTTTTTCAATGATAAAATCGCAGAAATATTTAAAAAAATATCTGAAAAGGCAAAGGGATCAGAATTTGATATTATTGACTCGGATTCTTCCTTTAATAAAATCATCATAAGAACATATACAGACACAAATCCTGGTGCGATTTATTATTTTGATTGCCAGGATAACGAACTACATAAACTTACCGATAACAATCCTAACTTGAAGGATCGTGAGTTATCGCAAACAGAATCTGTCAAATATCAAGCCCGCGATGGTAAGATCATTACAGGGTTTATTACTTACCCTTTACATGAAGATAGGAGTAACCTTCCTGTTGTTGTGTTGCCCCATGATGGACCTAATCAGCGAGAAATTTGGGGTTTTGATCACGAAGCACAATTTTTAGCTAACCGTGGTTATGTCGTGTTTCAGATGAACTATCGTGGCTCAGTAGGCTTCGGTAAAGAATTTTGGTCGGCAGGTTTTAAAGAGTGGGGAGGTAAGATTCAAGATGATATTACGGACGGTGTAAAATGGTTAATTAGAGAAGGAATTGCAGATAAAGATAGAATAGCTATTGTTGGAAAGGGCTTTGGCGGATATTCAGCATTGCATGCAGCGTGTTTTAATTCTGATATGTATGCCTGTGCAGTATCATATTCGGGCTATACAAACTTGTTTACATATTTTAGAGATATACCACCGTATGTAAAACCCTATTTGCAAAAATACTATCAGATAATTGGAAATCCAATTCGCGAATCGAGCATGTTTAAGCAGATTTCTCCAGTATTTCATTCCAATCGTGTCAAAATTCCAGTTTTAATAGCGCAGGGCGGGAAGGATCGATTAAGTTCGGTAACAGATGCCAATCAATTTGTGCAGAAACTCAAGAATAATAATATTCCTGTACAGTATATATTGAAAGAAGAAGAGGGTAGAACTTTTAAAAAGGATGAAAATGTCATTCAATATTACCAGGAGCTAGAGAAATTTTTAGATAAATATATCGGTAAATAGTGGGGCGATGAGAGGAACAGGTTATAATTATCGTAAGAATTTTGGTTTGCTTTTTGTCTTCTTTGCTTTCGTTACGTTATTGTATTTTGTTGTCATATTTGCAGCAAGAAATTATACTGTAAATCTCGTTAATAATGAGTTTACGAATCGCAAATCGGAGGTATTTGATTTAACATTGGTACCCTTCAATGATTTTTTTCAAAATCGTGTCCCTGAAGTTTCTTTTTATCAGGGATATCTGGATTCTTTGGAAGCAGGAAAATATGCTTACAGTGTCCTAAGCTCTTATCCATTTGTGAAAGAAATTGCATTTTACGATATGCTTTTTAGTAATGATAATAGAATACTTGCCGGCTTTTCGATCAACGGATTAAATATCAGACCTAAAACATTATCCATATTTACAATTAATAACCGCGGTTTAGATAAAAGGTATATCACTAAACGTGAAGAAATGGGACCTTTTAATGAGGAATTGAACAGTATGGGGATCAAGGTGGCAAGTTATATTGATAAATTGCAGTCCAGCTCAAAATTAACAGATCGCGACATTCTTCGTGTTTTCTATTCCACGCAACCAGGTCGTATTACTTATCTCAATATTCCGCGCATCAATGATCTACTGGTATATAAAGATATCATGGATACAAAATTAGATCATATTGTAAATTATGAACAGGATATGTTTGTCTTTAGCGTCGATCCGACCCTATTAGATGTTAAAAATATATATCCCAATCTTTATGAAAGAATTGAAGTCGTACCTATCGTACGCGCTCCTGTAACCTCAGATGTCAAAGAATATGTGACCGAAATGCTTTTACCGGGAGCTCTGGCAGATTATAAATTGTTATTTCATTCAAGCGAATCATTTATCTCAAAAGAAGTGAATCGTAGTTTTCTACCTATAGTGCTGGGCATTTCATTAGTTTATTTGATTTTATTAGTCATTTTATATTTGATTTACCGTAATTTAGAAATTAATGGTAGACTGTTTAAATTGCAATACGATTTCATTAATAATTTGACACATGAGTTTAAAACCCCTGTTAGTGTAATAAAAATAGCAGGTAACAATATTAAAAGTGCACAATATTTATCTGATGAAGAGCGTATAATGTATGGAAACATATTGGATCAGGAATCAGATCGGCTGAACAATTTGATGAACAAATTATTGTCATTTAGTCAAATTGAAAATAAAACAATCAAGCTTAAAAGAGAAGAAATTGATTTAAATACATTTGTCGATAATATTGTGGCATCCACACAATTAAAACATGCAGATTTTAAAATAACAAAAGAAATTAACGTCAAATCCAGTCTACTTGCAGATCCTGTATTATTAACAAGTGTGTTTCAAAATTTAATTGATAATGCCTATAAATATTCGGATCAAAAGAGGAAAGTATTAGATATTAAAATACAACAAAATAAAAAGAATTTTGTTATTATCTTTAGAGACGAAGGAATAGGTATAAATAAAAATGAGTTTTCAAATATATTTAAGAAGTTCTATCGGATCAAAAGTCAATACAATCAACAAGGAAGTATTGGTTTGGGTTTAGCCTTTTGTAAAGAGATAACAGAATTTATGGGGGGAGAAATTTCTGTTAAAAGTGAAATCGGTAAAGGAACTACCTTTACTCTCATTTTTTCAGTTTAAAATATAATTAATTATGAGCAAAGAAATAACTGTAGCTGTTATTGAAGATGATGAAAATCTACGCTTTTTAGTTCGTCACAGATTAGAAACGGAAGGGTACAATGTTGTTCAAACGGGGGATGGAAATGAGGCTGAAAAGTTGATTTTAGAGAAAAAACCAGATGTTGTATTGCTAGATTGGATGTTGCCAGGTAAGGAAGGTAACGAGATTTGTGAAAATATACGTAAAGCAGGATTTGAAAATATTGTTATCATGATGACTGCTAAATCTCAAGATATTGATAAGATCGAAGCTTATAGCTTTGGTGTGACGGATTACATTAGCAAGCCATTCAATATGGACGTATTAATCGCCATGATTGAAAATAAGGTTCGTTTCTTTTTACCTAAAAACACGCCTGAGATCTACCATTTTGGTAAAACTGAACATCAGCCAAACATTCACTCACTTGTGAGAGACGGTAAGAAAATAGAACTTACAATTTTAGAGAATCGTATCTTATTGCATTTTCTACAAAATGTCGGCAAAGAAATAACACGCGAGGAGCTGATGGAAGTCGTTTGGGGGTACAGTTCAAATGTCAATACACGCACCTTAGACATGCATGTGGTTAGATTAAGGAAGAAGATCGAAAAGAATCCTGATAAACCCTATTACTTGCAGACTGTTAGGGGGTTAGGGTATAGATTTGTTGATGAAGAAGAGAATTAAAATGAATTAATGGGTTTGAATTTGTTTTGTTAAAAACAATTCTTACCTTCGTATTATAGACAGCGAGACCATGTTATCCGACAAGGATAACATGGTCTTGTTTCATTTTTGAATAATTAAGATAAAACAAATAACAATAATTATGGCAGAAGTAACTTATTACACCGCAGAGGGATTACAAAAGCTCAAGGAAGAGTTGCACTATCTTAAAACTGAAGGAAGAACTAGTATCTCGAATGCAATAGCTGAAGCAAGAGATAAAGGTGATTTGTCTGAGAATGCAGAATATGATGCTGCAAAAGAGGCGCAAGGTATGCATGAAGCAAAGATTGCAAACTTGGAAAATACGCTAGCTGGAGCTCGTTTGATTGACGAATCCAAATTAGATACATCAAAAGTATTGGCCTTATCTATCGTAAAGATCAAGAATAAGAAAAATGGCGCTGAAATGACGTATCAATTGGTGTCCGAAACAGAAGCTGATATGAAGCAAGGTAAGATTTCTGTTAAGTCTCCTATTGCCAAAGGTTTACTAGGTAAATCTAAAGGTGATGTAGCTGTAATCGATGTTCCTGCAGGTCAGATTGAATTCGAAATTATAGAAATTACAAGATAAATTATATCGGTTATGTGCGGTTTTGCCATAACCGCATATTAATAAAACGTTATATCATCATTTAAGGTTGCATTACATGCAGCCTTTTTTTATATTTGGGTTATAAACAATTGAAATATGTCTACGATTTTTTCAAAAATAGTGTCAGGAGAGATTGCTGCTTATAAGGTAGCTGAGAGTAATGATTTTCTAGCATTTTTAGATGTTAGTCCATTAGCCGAGGGGCATGTTTTGGTCATTCCAAAGCGTGAGACCGATTATATTTTCGATATCAATGACGACGAATATATGGCACTTTGGGTTTTCTCAAAGATTGTAGCTCAAGGTATCAAACGCGTTTTCCCTTGTAAGAAAGTCGGTGTTGCTGTTATCGGATTAGAAGTAGCCCATGCTCATATCCATTTAGTCCCGTTAAATAATGTTTCAGATTTAAATTTTTCTCGACCTAGATTGTCGCTTACTCATGAAGAATTTACCCAAATTGCGGAAACAATTAAAGAGTCAATTATCAATGTTACAACTGATAATTAATCGAAAACAACCTCATCTAAAAGTAGTATTTTAAATATAAATATAAAAAAAGACTATAATATATCATATCTTTGCAGTCTTATATAGAAATTATATGTCTATATGAAATGTCATAGATAGGGATTATATTATAATGACATTTTTCACAAAGTAAGTGAAAACGTAAAAAAGAAATTATGCAAGATCTTTTGTTGTCTTTTCAACAATTACTGAACCCAGAGGAATTATTAAGCTCTGGCGGTTTTTATTTAGTTTTACTCATTGTATTTGCTGAAACGGGTTTGTTTTTTGGTTTCTTTTTACCGGGAGATTATTTGTTATTTTTAGCTGGACTATTTTGTGCATTAAATAAAATTGAAGTTGATATCGTGACGCTTTGTGCAGGTTTAATTGCAGCTGGCGTACTCGGAAACTTTGCAGGATATTGGTTTGGTTATCGAGCCGGTCCTATGCTTTTCAAACGTAAGGATAGCCTTATCTTTAAGCGTAAATACGTTATTATGGCTGAAGAATTCTACCATAAATATGGTGGTACAGCTTTGATCATCGGTCGCTTTGTACCTATAGTGCGTACATTTGCACCAATTTTTGCAGGCGTTGTTAAACTCGATTTTAAGAAATTTGTAATTTTTAATATATCTGGAGCATTGCTTTGGGTACTATTATTAACTTTATCAGGGTATTTCTTAGGAATAGAATTTCCTTGGATTATTAATTATGTCGAATATATTATTGTTGGATTGATTGCGATTGCCTTCCTGCCGATCGTTATTGCTTTGATCAAACGTAAAATGAATGAAAATAAAAACAAACAAAATATACAGTAAATCAAATGAGTACACAAAATCCTTGGCATAAAGTATCTCCTGGTACAAATGTGCCAAATTCAGTAAATGCTATTATTGAAATTTCAAATGGTTCAAAAGGAAAATACGAATTAGACAAAGAAACTGGTCTTTTATTATTAGATCGCGTTTTGAGTTCTTCTGTAGTGTATCCTGCTAACTATGGTTTTATTCCACAAACATATTGTGATGATAAAGATCCATTGGATATTTTGGTAATCTGTTCTGTTGATATTCTTCCTTTGACATTGGTTGAAGCACAAATCATTGGTGTGATGAACATGGTTGATGGTGGTGAGCAAGATGATAAGATCATTGCTGTTGCTAAGAATGATCCTGTGTACAATTACATTACAGATATTGAACAACTATCTCCACATAGTATGAAAGAAATTGTTCAGTTTTTTGAAAGTTACAAAGCATTAGAAAAGAAAAATGTTGTGGTTGAAGGCGTTCAAGGCCGTGAAGTTGCACAACAAATTCTATTGGATAGTATAGAATTGTACAATAAAGAATTTGGTAATAAATAAACCCCATAATGGCCCTCGATATTTTTTGGACAGTATTTTTAGTAGTTGCAAATGGTTTTTTTGTTGCGGCAGAATTTGCTATAGTCAAAGTAAGAGCTTCACAAATTGAGCTCCAAGCAAAATCAGGAAGCAATGTTGCTAAAATTGCAAAAAATATTACAGAGCATTTGGATAAATACCTAGCTGCAACACAGCTAGGTATTACTTTAGCATCGCTAGGCTTAGGCTGGAAAGGCGAAGCAGTAATGACTGAAATCGTATCTAATCTGTTTTCTTTTTTTCAGGTAGATACTTCGCAAAGCTGGGCTAAATGGACCGGTTTTGCACTTGCATTTGGAACTATTACGTTCTTGCATGTTGTATTAGGTGAGCTTGCTCCTAAATCTATTGCTATTCAAAAGCCTGTCGCGACAACAATGAAAGTAGCCGTACCATTGCGTATATTTTATTGGTTATTGATGCCATTAATATATGTATTCAATGGCTTTGCTAATTTTTTATTGAGATTAATAGGTATTCAACCACATCCTAGTGAATCTTCACACTCTTCAGAAGAACTTCAATATTTATTGGATAAAGGTAAAGAAAGCGGAGCATTAGAATCATCTGAACATGAATTGATTAAAAACGTTTTCGACTTTAATGAACGGATTGTGAAAAACATCATGGTTCCGAGAACAAAAATCGTAGCGGTTGAAGAGGATTGTGCCGCCATTGATTTTATCAATACGGTAACAGAAGAGGGATATTCACGTATTCCTATTTATGCCGACAGTATCGATCAGATTGTCGGTATCGTACACACAAAAGATATTTTACCGATCGTTATGAAAGGTAAAGAGGTGGTATTAAAGGATATCATGCGTAAGCCCTACTTTATTCCGGAAACCAAAAAGATCAATGATTTAATGGCCGAATTTCAATTGAAAAGAATTCAGTTGGCTATTGTATTGGATGAATTTGGAGGTACAGCCGGTATGGTTACTTTAGAAGATATTGTCGAAGAACTTGTCGGTGAAATTCAAGATGAATATGATGAAGAAACTCCAGTTGTTGAACGTATTTCTGAAACAGAATATATGGTGGACGCTGGTGCGAGCATTCATGATGTGAATGAATTTTTACCATTGGAATTACCAGCAAGTCAAGATTATGATACTGTTTCAGGTCTAGTAAGCGATTTGTTTGATAAAATTCCTGAAGTAGGAGAGTATAAAGAAGTATTTGGTTATACCTTTACGATTATTCGTAAAACGCAACAGAATATAGAATTTGTAAAATTGGAACTTGTTGAGTCGATGGATGATGATCAAGATAATTAGCGATTATGCAACTATTTTTTACAGAAGAGATTAAACCTGATTTTAAAAACTTTATTCTAAGTGAAGAAGAAAGTAAGCATGCCATTCGCGTGCTTCGACTTCATGTAGGTGATAAAGTTCACTTGATTGATGGAAGAGGCGGATTGTATGAAGCTGAAATTTTGGATCCACATCCAAAAAGAACAGTTTTGACTATTTTAAATGTTAAAGAAAACTATCAGCAATCCTCCCATCACTTACATATTGCAATTGCTCCAACTAAAAATATCGATCGTTTCGAATGGTTTTTAGAAAAAGCGACAGAGATTGGCATTCATGAAATTACACCTTTAATCTGTGAGCATTCTGAGAGAAAAGAGGTGAAATTAGATCGTCTTAATAAAGTGATTGTAGCAGCAATGAAGCAATCGTTGAAGGCCTATATTCCAAAATTGAATCCTGCAATTACTTTTTCTCAATTTTGTAAGCAACAGGAATCGAATACAGCAACAAAAGTCATCGCGCATTGTATAGATAGTGAGAAACAGTATCTAAACGAAGTTTTACAATCAGAACAGCATTATATTTTATTGATCGGTCCTGAAGGAGATTTTTCGACACAGGAGATAGAACAAGCATTAAACCTGGGGTATCGACCGATTTCGTTAGGAGAAGCACGTTTACGAACCGAAACAGCAGGAATCACATCTTGTGTTGAGGTTTCTCTCGTAAACAGATCAAAATAAAAGCCGCTATCGCGGCTTCTTTTATTTTATAATTACTGCATCAACTATCGTAATTTCCGAATTACCTTTTAAAGGATCCTTGTTAAAGACCATTTTGCCTTTTAACTTGATAGGCTCTTCTGTAAATTTTATGGCGTCACCTTTTAGAAATACCTCTACCATCGGCGGGATTCCATTAGAACCGCAAAACATACATTGCGCTACAGGTAGAACCGATATCATAAAGTTTTTATGTGTCCTACCACTGGTCAACGGAACCATGTAGCCGGGCATCTCAACGATTTTATTTTCTAAGGCTTTCAACTCTGCAGGATAGAAAGGAGTATAGATCTTTTTACTGCCGCTATAAGAAACTTTATAAGCCATTTTATCAACAGCTTCCCAGGTTTTATTCATCATTGGCGTATGATCGGGTGTATTGGGATCACGACCGATCTGTGCATTTGCTGTAATACAAAAGGTAATCAGTAAACTAAAGAAAGCGAGTATCTTTTTCATTATAATTGTTTGTTTGTACATTTAAAATTTGCTTTTTGCTGGACTCTTCAACTTTTCATCTTGAAAATTCCCGTTTTATAATTCCATATTTATATGCAGAAATATTTCGAAATAGTGCGTAAAAATCTTAGTTCAGTTTGTAAAAATACAAAACCTGATGATAATATCATTTTACATTAATTGTTTGATAAAATATGCGAAATCGTTGTTTTATATGCTTTGACCGCAGGGATTAGTGCTGAAATAATACCAATTACGCAAGCTAATAACACAAAAATCAGTTCTATGGGATTAAGCTTAAATGCATCTATAAAGTCAGCACTTTGGCTTGTTTGTGTATTGATATAATAAAGCGCTATATGGGCGAAAATCAATCCTAAAAAACCACCAATTACAGTAATGACCATTCCCTCGCAGATTACCAGAGAGAAAAGTTTGAGCTTGGAAGCACCTAATGTACGCATGATCGCTAAATCATATTTTCGTTGTTTTAAGGCATTGTATAAGCTGATAAAGACACTCAATCCAGCAATTGCCATGATGATATAAGCTAATATCTTTAAAGAGTCAATTCCCACTCCTAAAAGAGAAAATAAGCGTGTGCTCTCTATAGCAGGTGAAGCGGCCTGCATTTGCGTATTTTGTGCTATGTACTTAGGTAATACCGCAATTGCAGCTGGTGACCGGTACTGTACTAACAATGCCGTAATTTCAAGACCAGAAGAATGAATCATATCTGCACCAATTGATTTTACCATCATATCGGGTTCATGTTGATCCTCATCACGATATTCCTCCTCTTCTGCTTCACCATGGTGATGGAGATGTGCATTTTTCGTCTCTTCAAGATCCTCTTTAGCCTGTGCTTCAGCAGGAGTTAATTCATGGTCATGATCGTGGTGTTCAATTCCATGTACATCCCAGACACTACTTAGACTAGTCAGAATGAGATTGTCAGTAATATTATTGTTGTATGCTAATATACCTACAACAGTGAACGGTTGATCATCATGACTATGACCGCCTTTACTTAATCCATGTGAACTATGAATCTGATCTCCAATCTTAAGATTTTGCTTACGGGCAACATCAGTTCCGACAACAACTTCATAGTCTTTATCAAATAGCTTTCCTTGTTGTACTTTGGTTTCATACAAAGTAAGAAAGCTAGAATCCGTGCCTACTATACGATGCCCCCTATAGTTATCCCCCAATGAGACAGGAACAGCCAATTTTATTAAAGGGTTATGTTGCAATTTTTCAGCTTCAGCCAAAGGGATATTACCAGTAGGATTGTCGATGTGATAAACACTGGATAGAATCAATTGTAAGGGACTTCCTTTAGCTCCGATTACTAAATCAATATTCTTACTATTATTTTCAAGTTGCTTTTCAAAGCTATCGCTGGTTATAGAAAGTACACATAATATGGCAACACCAAATGCAGTCAGTAATATGCTGAGTGCTGTTGATCCTATTTGTTTACTAATATTTTTCCAAACTAATTGAATAGTATTCATGCTATTTGCTATTAGGATTGAGTGTATTTAAATCGTAAGTATTCGAAAAGTTATTTTTAATTCTTTTATCATGCGTAGCGATCAGAAGGGTAGCGCCCTGTTGATCGGCAATTTCCATTAATAGTGTTAATACCCTAGTTGTATTCTGATCATCCAATGATGCAGTAGGTTCGTCAGCAATTAAAAGCAAAGGCTTATTAATAACAGCACGTGCAATAGCGGCACGCTGTAATTGGCCTCGACTTAATTCCTGTGGATATGCATGGGCTTTATCAGACAATTGTAGTTTGTCTAGCACGCTTAAAACTTCATTTTTATTGACTGTTTTCTTTGCTAAAGACTGCGCAAGCTGAATGTTTTCAAGAATAGTTAAGTTTTTCAATAAGTGGGCTTCCTGAAAAATAAAGCCGATATGTTGCGATCTAAATTTATCCATTTCAGATGTGCTCATGGCATAGATATCTTTTTCATTAATCCAGACTTTTCCTGCTGTCGGTTTTGAAAGTCCCCCAAAAAGATGAAGCAATGTTGTTTTACCAGTTCCTGAATTTCCAAGAAGCAGTGTATGTTGGCCTTTTTGAATTTGAACTGCGGGAAATTTGATTGGTATACCTCCTTTGTATTGGAAGGAAAGTTCCTGTGTTGCTATGATTGGATTGATCATGAAATCAGATATTGAAAAAGTATTCAAAAGTAATAAAATATAAAAATAACCTAAATATGTTAATAAATTGTGCGGTTAATAATTTTATTACACTTCTTTTATATAGTAGCAATTTCAATCATAAATTTAAATTGAAAATCACTGATTTATATATATATGATTTACGTAGTATGTTAACTTAACATATATGTAATGTATTAATAATCCTCAAATAACATAAAGTTAACATACACAAGGTTACTTTGTGGAGTCATAAAAATTAAATCATGAGAAAGAAATTTTTACCAATTTTCGGAGCATTAGTAGTAAGTTTAGCGACAATAGGTTGTAGCAGTGATGATACGATCAGTCCGGGACCTGGTCCAACACCAGAGCCAGGAAAGGATATTGTGAAAACCGGCATCTTGAAATCTAATGAAACTTGGACTTCTAATAATATTTATGTATTAGATGGCCGTGTTGTTGTAGATGAAGGTGTTACATTAACGATTGAACCTGGGACTATAATTAAAGCAAAGGATGGTCAAGAGTCAAATGCTTCAGCATTAATTGTTGATCAAGGTGCAAAACTTGTTGCGAATGGCACAGCTGAGAAGCCAATTATCTTTACAAGTGTAAATGATAATATTAAAGCGGGTGAGAAAAACAGTACATTAAAAGCTAGTGATGCTGGACAATGGGGTGGTGTGATTGTACTAGGGAAAGCCCCTATCTCGGTAGCAGCTTCATCAGGTAAGGGATATATTGAAGGTATTCCAGCAGGTCTTAGTTATGGAGAATACGGAGGAACAAATACAGCTGATAATTCAGGATCATTAAAATATATTTCAATTCGTTTCAGTGGTGTTGCTGTTGCGCCAAATAGTGAGATTCAAGGTCTGACTCTTGGTGGGGTAGGTAATGGCACTACAATAGAAAACGTAGAGATCTTTTCTAATAAGGATGACGGAATTGAATTTTTCGGTGGAACTGTTAACGTGAAGAATGTTGTTGTTTACGGTCAAGAAGATGATGGGTTAGATGTAGATCAAGCTTATTCAGGGACAATTGATAATGCGCTTATCATCCAAACAGAGAAATCAGATTCAGCATTGGAAATTGATGGTCCAGAAGGAAATGCTACAGGTTCATTTACCTTCAAAAATATTACTATCAATATGAATAATATTGCGGGTAAAAAGATTGCAGATTTTCGTGATGGAGCTACAGGAAAATTGGAGAATATTTTCGTGAATAATATCAATACTACAGGTAATGTTGTGAATGTTAATGATGAAAAGACCATCGTTACATTAAATGGCAGTAAATTGAATTTTGTGAAATGGGAATTTGTTTTACCAGCAGGTAAAACTGTAGCAAACCTATTTACATCAAAAGGAACAACTGCTCCAGACATTACCAAATTTACAAGCAATAGTATAGGCGTAGAAAATGGTAAGCAAACAGTAGGTGCTAATACTTCAGTTTTTGCTTGGACTTTTACTAAAAGCCTCAATCTGTTTTAATTAAGAAACAGTATATATTCATCTTTCAAGCTGTTCAATCAACTTGAAAGATGAATAAAAAAACAAACACATTAATCCAAACAAACTAAGATTTTAATGAACAAGCATTTTTCGGTTTTACTATTTGTATTAGTAGTATTGCCAAGTTTATTATTTGCACAAACAGGTAGAATTTCTGGCGTTGTCAAAGACGAGGGGTCCAACTCAGCCCTATCAGGAGTCAGCGTATCTATTGTTGGAGCTGCAAATCAAGCTACAAGTTCAGATTTTGAAGGAGATTATTCTTTTAATATTGCTCCAGGTACATATAAACTCGTATTTAGCTATGTAGGCTATATAAACAAAGAAATCACAGATATTAAAGTTGAGGCAGGCAAGTCAGCTATTGTTGATGTTTCCTTAGCTCCGTCATCAAATCAAATTGGTGAAGTAATCGTTACCGTTTCGGCTCGGAAAAATACTGAACTCTCTATATTAAATATGCAGAAAAACTCTGGTGTTGTTATGGATGGTTTATCTTCACAGGCTATTCAACGTTCTGGAGCAAGTAATATTGCTTCCGCAGTTCGTGTTATTCCTGGAGTATCTGTTCAAGATGGTAAATATTTATATGTTCGTGGACTTGGAGATCGTTACACTAAATCAATCTTAAATGGTGTTGACATACCAGGATTAGATCCAGATAAGAATACTGTCCAAATGGACATATTTCCTACTGGTGTATTGGAAAATATTGTTGTTATGAAAACAGCTTCTGCTGAATTGCCAGCAGACTTTACCGGAGGTGTAATCGATATTGTAACTAAAGATATCCCTGCACAAAAGAACTTAGGTGTTTCGATGTCATTGGGTTATAATCCAAATGCTCACTTTAGAAATGATTTTGTTAGTTACAAAGGAAGTAAAACAGATTTTCTAGGGTATGATTACGGTGATAGAAACCTTCCTGTGGTAAAGGATTATACAATTTTAAATCCGGTTGTTCCTGAAAATAGATATGCTGTTGAGCAAGTTGCAAAGGCATTTGATCCGGTAATGGCTGCACAACGTAAATCAAATAATCTTCCCGATTTGAATATGGGAGTCGATTATAGTAATCAATTCAATGTTGCTGGTAATAAGTTAGGTGTTATTGGATTATTGAATTATAAGCGCAATACAATGTTTTACAAAGGATTTCAGAATGGTATCTATCAAAAGCCAAATCAGTCCGACGCTAGTTCTGAACTTAAAGCAGATAAAATTAGCCAGGGAGATTTAGGCGAGCAAAATGTGTTACTTTCTGGAATGTTGGGCTTGAATTATAAAACCGATCGATCTAAATATTCATTGACAGCGCTACGCATCCAAAATGGAGAATCAAGAGCTGCAATATTTAATCAGACAACTGCAATTTCAAATTCAAACGAGACAATGCGCCATACTTTGGAATATACAGAGCGTGCAATTACAAACTTATTGCTAAGCGGTAAGCATAGTAATGAAAATGCAGACTTTATTACAGAATGGAAGCTTTCACCAACGTGGGTTAAAGTAAATGATAAAGATATGCGTCAAACTACCTTTGTTTTGAATAGCAGCGGTAATTATGTTATCAATACAGACGCCGGTCTTCCAAATCGCTTTTGGAGATATTTAGATGAGTTTAACGGTGTTTCGAAATTGGATTTTACAAAAAAATTAAATTTATTTGAAAGAGAATCTGCATTTAAGTTCGGTGGCTTGTATAGTTATAAAAAGAGAGATTACCGTATTAATAATTATAGCATAGAATACAGAAACAATAACAAAGATATTACTAATGGTGATCCCAACGGATTCCTGAATCCGGAAAATGTATATAATGCAAGTGAAGATAGTGGTTTCTGGGTTAGAGGTAATTATCAAGCTGCGAATACCTTTGAAGCCTCACAACAAACTGGTGCTGCTTACGCTTCATTAGAAATACGTCCTATAGAAAAGCTTAAAGCAATAGCAGGACTTCGTGGTGAAAACTATACAACAATTTTTACAGGGCAGAATATTGATGGATTGAAATATGATAAAGTAAAAACTATCAATAAATTTGATTTATTTCCTTCATTAAATTTGATATATAATACTTTTGCAAATCACAATTTAAGAGCATCATATTCCCGTACTGTTGCTAGACCATCGTTTAAAGAATTATCAGTAGTTCAAATCTACGATCCTTTAACAGAAATTAGATTTTTGGGTAATTTGGAATTGGTTCCTACTTATATCAATAATATAGATTTACGTTATGAGATCTTTGCTAAGGATGCGCAAATGTTTGCCCTAAGTGGATTCTACAAAGGATTTAAAAATCCAATTGAGTTACAAGCTTACAATGACGGAGTGCCTTTAGATATCACGCCAAAAAACTCACCATCAGCAACAGTAATAGGACTTGAAGTAGAAGGACGTAAGAATTTTGGATTTATTTCTGAAGATTTAAAAGATTTGACTTTAAACGTAAATGTTACTGTTGTTAAATCTGAAATTGAGATGAGAGATGAAGAGTATGCTTCTAGAAAATCATTTGCTCGTGAAGGACAGGAAATTTCAAAAAAGAGAGAATTACAAGGTCAGTCTCCTTATTTAATCAATACTGGTCTTTCTTATAACAGTTCAAGTAAAGGATTCGAAGCTGGTGTTTTTTATAATGTACAAGGAAAAACTTTACAGATAATTGGTTTTGCGAGAAACTCAGATGTATATACTAAACCTTTTAATAGTTTAAATTTGAATTTATCCAAAAAGATAGGAAAAGAGTTTAAAGCAGGTACCATTTCATTTAAAGTAGATAATCTTTTAGACAGTAAACGTCTGAGTGTTTATGAAGCTTTTCAAGCAGCAGATCAAATCTATCAGCAACGTATTCCTGGGCGGAATTTCAGCGTAGGGTATAGCTATAATTTTTAAGACATTAAATTCGATATAAATCCCGCTAAGTTAATATTAGCGGGATTTTATTTTTTGATTAAAGCGGGTTCGTAATGATATACGATTTCATATTTTTGTTGTTGGTGATTTAGAGACAGTTCTCCAATTCGCAGTTTAATATCTTGAGGTGTGGGCTCACATAAAGTGTAATAGTTTCCATTATAAAGAATACTTTGTCCAATAGGTTTATCAAATTGAACGGCAAGAGTAACATGAGTTGGATATCGCAGTGCTATCATGGGTAAGTCATAGATTTCTTTGACTAAATAAAAGAAAAGAGCAGCTCGGTCGTCACAATCGCTAATATCATTAATTAATGTTTGTTCGGGAGCAAAGCGTTTTTCAGCTCCGTAAATTTCGCGGTCATCTTCATAAAGAAAAGAATACCTGGTGAATTGCATTAAATAGTCAATTCCCTTTTTTGTTGACATTTTTGATGTATACTCTTTTAAATAAGGGATTATTGACTCATAAGTTTCTTTACTTAATGGAATATTGAAATATGTCTCAAAGTCAACAATTGGATAATTTGCAAAGATATCATTCACTTCGGAATTGACCTTTAATTTGAAATGATATGCTTTACCATTATACTTAAACCCAATTTCTTTATCAACATAACTATCTGGTCTAAAATCCGGGAGTCTAGTGACTTTATAACTAAAGCTGTTTTTGGCCTCAGGAATTTTTACATCAACGAGCTTATACGGTTCTTGATAGTTGAAAATACTCTTATAATCATGATAATTTAAGCAAACATAATTGTCATCGTTTAAATGGAAAAATGGAAGATCTGATATGTCGTCTTTGCTTTTAATATAAAATATAGTTTGCTTTTCTCTTAATCCTAGGCGTGCATCATAACCAGATTTACACATCAAATACCATTTGTATAAAGTATACCGACTATAGTTTTCCTGTTTGGGGCTTATTGCTTGCGCTGTCTGACGTACGAGCTGGTAGTAGATCCAATCATTTAGATTGTATTTCTTTTTGTAAGCAAGTAATGAATTGACGACCATAGAATCATGAGATGATTCTATTTTTTTATAAAAATCAATAACATTGTTCTCGCTGATTTCAGAAGGAACATTTATAATAAATGTGGAATCTAATGAGAATATAAACGGTGAATTATAGAAATCAACTTTGTATTCTTGCGCATAGCTTTCTCGCTTCTGCATAAAGATAAATAGCAGTGAAAGAGCGCTTGCGACCAAATATGAAGATAGAGATTTCAATTCCTTAACAATTTATTAATAATGAAGTTACATAAAAATAACATCAAAAGAAAGACCTAAATTCATTACTTACAGCTAAATGACGGTAGAGACCCATAATAAGGAACTGTGATGCAGTTTTCGAACTATAATATTTGGAAGCGTTTATTTTTTATCTGACCATAAATAATAAAGGAGCCGTCCAGTGACTTTGACCATGTTTATTACGTGCTCTAACTTGAAAATAGAGATAGTGGCCAGGAGTAAATCCTGCATAATAAGCCCTGAAGGAGTTCGTTTTATAGAATATTTCTCCCCATTGTGGGAGTCCATACGAGTCTACCTGTGTTGCAAACCTATAATCATAAAACATATCCCGTCCTACGGGTTTAAATCCAAAGGCGACTTCACCACTTGTACGTCCATCACAAAGAAATGGGGCGGATGGAGTATCAGGAACTTGACCTTTACGTTTTCTGGTGAGTACAGGGAAACCCGAACTGTGTAATAAAGATAACTTTCCATCACTGACTAAATTGACATAAGTAACAAGCTGTTGCAACAGTTCACAGAGTTTCCGCTTGCTTTCTCTCTTATAAGACTTCTTTTCTCGGCTTCCGCTTTCAGCCTCGATCACTTTCTTCTGGTAATCTTGGTAAGCATCTTCAATAGTTGGCAGTGGCAAAGTCGGATTAATAAAGACAGTAGAATTCTTCATGCACGATAAAATATAGCTTGCTTTTACAAGTAGTTTTTCGTCAGTATATCGAATAAAATTGGCTTTTGCACGAATATATTTCATTAGAATATCATCTAGGTTTAATCACTAAAATAACTCTTTTTTGTTATAACCTCACAATTGAAACGATAGATACTAGAGATTATACGCGATGCCACGGCTCTTCACGCGATGGCATTCCTAACAGACGGAATGGCCGTATTCTTCCGCACTATTTCCGATAACCTTAGCATAGTGGGGAGATCATTTTGCGCCATTGCAATTCAGTAATACCGTACTTTTGAAAGATATCTTCTAGTTTCTTTGTAATGATGAAGAGGAACAGGAAGGTTTCTTCTTATAACAAGCTTATATCTCCCAACGGCTTGATTATATTGCGCGATCTCGCGTAGATAGTTCTACGTAACATGCTTTTAAGGAAATAGTTATTTACTCACAGGAGGAATAAGTTTATTGAAAGGAAAGTGTTTGGAGCTATTCACCAGTCTGTCAAGATAAAAGTAAACTCCTGTATTGTCTCGGTGCAGGCAGGGAGATACTTTTCTTTTGACTTATTGATGTTCAACCATCTTGGCGGACTTATATTTCAAGGAAATGTAGCGCATCATCTTAAGAGCATCATCGATTTGCGACACAACAATATAGCTGCGCCATAGCATGTGATGGTACCGTCATCTCTCGGCAGCATTAATCAATTGCTCTTTGAATCCATGTTACGTAGAAAAGTAAAATAGATCACAATAAAAAACTAAAAATTTTTCTCATCTAAAGCGTTATTATCTCATGATTTTAGTATTAAGTTTTACCTGTTACTATTGTATATTATCTGTAGGAAATAATATACATGTAGCTGTATCCTTACTTTAATTTAACTCATTGAAACACAGGTGTAAAAGAGGCAAGATATTTGACGCAAGTTTGACCATATTATAACTTAAAGAAATGGAAACAAATATTTCTACAAAATTTGTTGCTGAACTAATTGGAACTTTTGGTTTGGTACTATTTGGTTGTGGTGCAGCGGCTGTTGCCGGCGCTACGACTTTAGGCGGATTGTCGGGATTGGGATTACTGGGGATTGCGCTAGCATTCGGTTTATCCGTTGTTGTTTTTGCCTATGCGATAGGCGGCATTAGTGGGTGTCACATCAACCCCGCGGTAACAATCGGTGTACTTGTTGCAGGAAAGATTGCTGCGAAAGATGCAATTATTTATATTGTAGCACAATTAATAGGAGCATTATTAGGTGCTTTTGTTCTACAGCAGATTCTAGGAGGACAGCTAGCTGGTTTCTCTCCAGGTGAATGGGCATATGGGTCGAATGGATGGGGGAAAGGCTATCAGAATGAATACGGCACAACCGCTGCATTTTTAACAGAGGCTGTTTTAACCTTCATCTTTTTATTTGTCATCTTAGCGACTACCTCCAAAGTTGGAAATTCCACTATGGCTGGTTTGGCTATAGGGCTGACCTTAGTTTTGATTCATTTAGTTGCTATTCCCATCACAGGTACTTCAGTCAATCCGGCGCGTAGTTTTGGTCCAGCTGTATTAGCTGGCGGGCAAGCCATTTCACAACTTTGGTTATTTATTGTAGCTCCAATAGTAGGAGCTATAATTGCCGCTGTCGTTTGGCGTGCTCTTGAACCCAAAGAGAATTAAAACTTTTATATCATGATATTGGATAGCTTCATCGAAAAATGAAGCTATTTTTTTATCTTCTTGTTTCTGTTATCTAACAGTTTTAAGAGCACACTTTTTTGAAGTATCGCTTTTTAATTTTGTGACGGAGGTACAAAATTTGTATCTTCGTACAATGGAAAATTTTATTGTTTCTGCTCGTAAATATCGCCCGGTCACCTTCGACTCGGTTGTCGGTCAGCAACACATCACCGGTACACTTAAGAATGCTATACATAACAATCAGTTAGCACAAGCATTTTTGTTCTGTGGACCAAGAGGTGTGGGTAAAACAACTTGCGCGCGTATTTTAGCAAAAACAATAAATTGTGAAAACATTTCAGATATTAGCGAAGCCTGCGGTGTATGTGATAGCTGTAAATCTTTTCAGAATGGTAATTCATTTAGCATTCATGAATTAGATGCAGCATCAAACAACTCAGTAGACGATATCCGAAATTTGATTGATCAAGTACGTATTCCACCACAAGTGGGTAAGTTTAAGATCTATATCATCGATGAGGTTCACATGCTGTCGCAGCAGGCATTCAATGCTTTCCTAAAAACATTGGAAGAACCACCTGCCTACGCAATATTTATCTTAGCAACTACAGAAAAACATAAAATCTTACCTACGATTTTATCGCGTTGTCAGATTTTTGATTTTAACCGTATCCGTGTTGAAGATATGGCCAATCACTTGGCCAGCATTGCAACACGTGAAAGTATTCAGTACGATCAAGATGGCCTTCATATCATCGCTCAAAAAGCAGATGGAGGACTTCGTGATGCATTATCGATGTTTGATCAAATCGTTAGTTTTTCAAATAAGCAGGTCACTTATCAAGCAGTTATTGATAATCTGAATATTTTAGATTACGATTACTTCTTTAAATTGACAGATGCTATATTGATTGAAAATCCAGCAGATACCTTATTAATATTAAATGATATTTTAAATAATGGTTTTGATGGCAGTCATTTCATTTCAGGTTTAGCATCGCATTTTAGAAATCTATTGGTAGCAAAAGAACCGTCTACGTTAAAGTTGTTAGAAGTAAGTGAAAGTATAAGAGCTAAGTATTTGGATCAAGCACGTAAATCTTCAACGGGATTATTATTATCAGCATTGAATATTGCTAATCAATGTGAGATTAATTATAAAACAAGTAAGAATCAGAGGCTTCAGGTAGAATTAGCGCTATTAAAAATTTGTCACTTATCAAGTGCGATTAAGTTAAGCCAGATTGGAACCCTTCAAGCTCCCAATACGGTTGAAGGATTAAAAAAAAAACTCCCTAATGTAGCTTCAGCCACAGAAACACCTGTCGTTGATGCAAAACCTTCATTACCAGTAGTAGATAAAAATATTGCTATAACTCCGATTGCAGTACCTCCTGCAACACCTATACTAGAACAAACGAAAAGCCCAGAAGTCTCTAACTTACCGCCTAAAGTGAAAAAGGGTGGATGGGGAGCTTCCAAAAGTTCTATGCCATCATTACCTGATCTAAATTCAATTTTTGAATCTAAAACTGAAGAAGAAGATAGTAACGAACCTAGTTTAGTTAAAGGGACGGAAGAGGAAGTAGTGACTTATGAAAAATTTATCCAATTCTGGAAAACGTTGGCAACAGATATAAAAAAGCAAAATAAGATTAATCTGTATACCCTGATGACAGCTGTGCCACCAAAGTTAGTTGGAAATCAAATTGAAGTAGATGTGGAGAACATGGTCCAGATGGATGTTCTCAATATGGCAAAGGTAGATTTATTAAATTACCTTCGCCCTGCCTTGCATAATTTTTCGCTAGATCTACGTGGTATTGTTATGGAGCATGATGTTGTACGTAAACCTTATACCTCGCAAGAGAAATATCAAGCTATGGTACAGAAGAATCCACTTTTAGAAACGTTAAGAAAAGAGCTTAATTTGGGACTAAGTTAAAACTTAGACCAACTTTTTCTTGCACTAACCCATATTTCTTTTTGTATCTTTGCCTTTCAAATTGGTTAGCTAATTGCTAGAAACCAATTCTTATTTAGAATATTAAGCATGCAAAATTTTCAAAGACACGATAGATCATCAGATCGTGAAGCCAATCAGATGGTTTTCGGTATTCGTGCCGTTATAGAAGCGATAGATAGTGGTAAAGAAATCGAATCATTATTTATACAAAGAGGTTTAGCCGGAAGTTTAGTTTTAGAATTGAAAGCTCTTTTGAAAGAGCACGACTTAGGGTTTCAACAAGTTCCAATTGAAAAACTAAATCGTATCACACGCAAAAACCATCAAGGTGTTATAGCCGTTATTTCCCCGATTATCTATCAAAAAGTTGAAGACATCGTTCCTGCAATTTATGAAAAAGGTGAAGTACCTTTATTTTTAATGCTAGATGGTGTTACAGATGTGCGCAACTTTGGTGCTATTGCACGTACAGCAGAATGTTCAGGTGTACATGCGATCATTGTACCCAAAAAAGGATCTGCAGAGGTGAATCCTGATGCAATCAAAACATCTGCAGGTGCATTATATAAAATACCGGTATGTCGTCATGAAGGTTTGGCTAAAGTGGGTAAATTTCTTATTGAGTCCGGCATACAGTTAGTTGTAAGTACTGAAAAGACAAAAGATAGCATCTATGATGTAGATTATACTGTACCAACCTGTATCATCATGGGAGCTGAAGATACAGGTGTATCAGACGACTTAATTCGTATCGCAGATCACCTTGCTAAAATACCTATGTTCGGAGAAATAGGATCATTAAACGTATCTGTTTCAGCTGGGGTTGTATTGTACGAGGCTATTCGTCAACGCGTGAAATAATATTTGTATAAATACTATATAAAAACAAGAGTGGCTATCTTCAGGGTAGCCACTCTTGTTTTTATATGTTAATCACATTAGGAAATCACATAATTACTGTATAAATAATAAGAGCGGCTATCTTTTGGGATAGCCGCTCTTATTTTATAAGATGAATCGATTAGTATTTGTTACTAGATTCTTTTCTTTTTCCAGAAAAGTCTCTAAAACCACCACCATTTCCTTCTCTACGATCTCCACCACGGTATCCACCTTCACGTCTTTCACCGCCACCGTTTCTGCGATCACCACCACCGCGGTAACCACCTCCACCTTCACGTCTTTCACCACCGCCAAAGCTTCTACGTTCGCCACTTCCACCACGGCTTCTGTTTCCACCACCACGGTTTTCAGTTTTTCCGTCTCCAGAAACTTCGATACGTACGTTACGACCGTTGAAATCAACGTCTTTAAATCCTTCGAATACTTTTGTTACCTCAGCATCTTCAACTTCAAAGAAAGTGAATACTCCTTTTAAATCAATTTTACCAATTGATTTTCCAGAAATTTTAGCGTTGTTACAGATAAATCCTAACATGTCTCCACGGCTGAATTCATCTACAGAACCAAGGTTCATGAATAAACGAGTAAATCCTTTAGAGCTACCACGTTCTCCTCTTTCACCACGCTCGCCTCTTTCGCCACGTTCGCGGCCATTGCTGCTGATATCACGTGCTTCGATATTTAAATCATGAGCACCTTTGTAATAATCTAAGAATCTATTGAATTCTAATGAAGCAAATCTTTTTACGATATCTTCTTTCGATAACGATTCAAAACCTTCCATAATAGCTGGTAAGAATTGATTGATTTGATCCTCATTAACTTCAACATTCTGAACTTTATTGATGATCGTTAATAATTGTTTTTCAACAACATCAGCTCCTTGAGGAACTTGTTTACGCTCAAATTGTTTTCCGATAACTTTTTCAAGTTGACGGATTTTGCTTTGCTCTTTAATGTTGATCAATGAGATTGAAATACCAGTTTTACCTGCACGAGCTGTACGGCCAGAACGGTGAGTATAGTTTTCAATTTCATCAGGTAAAGAGAAGTTAATCACGTGAGTTACGTCGTTTACATCAATACCACGGGCTGCAACGTCTGTAGCAATTAATAATTGTAAACTACGGTCACGGTAACGTTTCATCACTTTATCACGTTGTTGTTGAGATAAATCTCCGTGCAATGAATCAGCGTTGTAACCATCTTTAATTAAAGATTCAGCAATTTCTTGCGTTTCAATTTTTGTACGACAAAATACGATACCGAAAATATCAGGATTTGAATCTACAATACGTTTGAAAGCAGCGTATTTGTCTTTAGCTCTAATTAAATAATATTGATGCTCAATATTAGCATTACCAGTGTTTTTCGTACCTACAGTCATTTCAACTGGATCAGTCATATAGTTTTTAGCTATACGGCGTACCTCAGATGGCATTGTTGCAGAGAATAACCATGTTTTTTTAGTGTCAGGAGTTTCTGACAGGATGTTGTTGATGTCTTCTTTGAAGCCCATGTTAAGCATTTCATCTGCTTCATCTAACACAACATATTTCACTTGAGAGAAATCAATAGCATTACGGCCAATGATATCTAACATACGACCTGGGGTCGCTACTACAATTTGCACTCCACGTCTGATTTGACGCAGTTGGTCACTAATATTTGCACCTCCATAAACAGCAACAACATGTACGTTGTCGAGGTTTTTAGCATATCTTTCTATATCTTTCGAGATTTGCAAACAAAGCTCACGTGTTGGACACAATACCAACGCTTGAGGATGTTTCTGAGAAAAGTCTAATTGCTGTAATAATGGAAGACCAAATGCTGCTGTCTTACCTGTGCCGGTTTGGGCTAATCCGACAAAATCGTCGTTACCAGTCAATAAAACAGGAATGGCTTTTTCCTGAATTTCAGAAGGTTTTTCAAAACCTAATTCTGAGATGGCATTAACAATTTCCTCACGGATTCCCAGTTCTAAAAATGGGTTCATGAATTAATTTATACAATAGGCTCTATTGCCTAAGGCGATGCAAAGATAAGAAAATAATATTTACAAAACTAATTTATAACCTAAGTATTTGATATAATGTGTTTTTTGAATGACAAATAAATATTTTTATACGTGTTAAACATAAATAAACCACATTGAAAAGAATTATTTGGATTGTGAAACTATTTTATAACTATTCTGCTTTTTTGATCATTTGTTAATGTAGACTTAATATTTCAACCTTACTTTTGATAGTAGTATGGATCAAATACCAATTATATATCAGCATTGGCTTCAAGCTATTAAAGAGCGGAATGATACGAACGCTTTTGGAGAGCTTTATCGCTATTGTTGGAAAGATCTTTATCAGCATGCTGCCCGGCGGATTTTGGACGCTCAGGATGTAGAAGATATTCTTCAAGAATTATTTGTGCAGTTTTGGGAAAAACGACATGCTATCGACATCCTAATGAATCTTCCAGCCTACCTCAAAGGAATGCTCAAATATAAAATTATAGATTTTTTTAATGCCAATAAAGTTAAAAATAGTCTCTTGGATCATTGGAGCAACCATATTTTTGACTATGTACACCAACATCCTGAAGAATTGGAAACTTACCTTGCATTAGAAAAATTACTGGAAGAGGAATTGGAAATTATGCCGCATAATATGCGTCAGGCACTCTTGCTTAAATGGGAGCATCTGCCAATTCGAGAGATCGCCCTGCGTATGGGGCTTTCGGAGCAGACCGTGAAAAATAACCTGACAGAAGCTTCCAAAAGAATGAGAAAAGCAATAAGTGCAAGACAAAATGTGCAAAATAGTACGCTTAGCGTATTTCTTGTTCTCGCTCTGGAGCAACTATCTAAGTAAATATTATATACTTCAGACAATCTCTGCCATCAAAAATATACTTAACAATTCTTTTATAAAACATTAACTATTTCTTGAAGTACTTTATAGTTTTTTTGCGGACTTATATATAAACAGCAGGCAAAAAAGTGAAAAGAAGAATATTTGAATCCCTGATCTACAGATATCAGCAGAACAAAGCTACGAAAGCAGAGCGTATGTTGGTCGATCGCTGGTATGAAACACTAGATCGGGAAGAGATTCCTGAACGTGTAATTGATGAGGTCCAATTATGGACTAAGATACAACAGCAGATTGAAAATACAACTCCTCAAAAATCATCAATTCGGAAAATGGTTTCTTGGATTGGATCTGTGGCGGCTACACTTTTGTTTTGCCTTGGCATATTGTTTTGGGAGAATCAAACCACTCTGGATACCGTAAAACAGGAAGTGAATGAAATACCAGGGTACCGGATTTTTGAAACAGGAGTTGCACAACGGAAGAAGGTATTATTGGCAGACGGATCAACGATCATTTTAAATGCACGTTCCAAAATTAAATTGGATACCGTTTCATACGACAGAAAGGACCGTGTAGTAGAGCTTCTTGCCGGAGAAGCATTTTTTGAAGTTAAAAAAGATTCCACAAAAGCTTTTATTGTCAATACACAGCAAGTACAGACAAAGGTATTGGGTACATCATTTACGGTAAAAAACTACCGCGAATCGGATGAAATATCTATATCTGTATTTACAGGTAAAGTACAAGTAGCGGCCGACAACAAGTCATTAGGTACATTGGAGCGCGGCGGACAGATTCGTTATACTAAAAACAACCACAGCAGTAAGCAAGAGACTTTTGACGTCACTATTCGTAATAGTTGGATTGAAGGAAAGATTTACCTAAAGCAAAGCAGTTTTGCAGAATTGGCGCTAGCGGTTAAAAATATGTACAATGTCGATCTGAAAGCTGGCGATGATCAGATTGCCCGACAGCGCTACAGTATGCCGATATCGAAACAGCTCTCTTGGTCAGCAACCTTGGAAAGTATAAAAGCTGTCCACCACAACAAGTCTAGGAAGGAGGGGAGTACGGTGCATATCTATTAATTCAGGCATAAAAAAAGAGTTGACGACTGCCATCGTCAACTCTGGACCCTATAGCATCCATAAGGTGCTATAAATAACATATACAAAAACTTACAGAGCTATTATATACGCATACAAATTTATGAAATACGTTACGAAAAACAATATTAAGTTTATGATCAAGTCATCATTGGTGGGACTACTTCTTTTAATCGTATCGGCAGAAATGCTTTTAGCATCAGGTGCATATGGCCAGTTGCTCAATAGAAAGATTTCAGTTTCTTTTAATGAATCTAATATTCCAGCAGCTTTCGAGCATTTGGAATCGCAAAATATACATATTGCCTTTGACGCCAATAAATATAATCTGTCAAAAGAAAAAGTGAATGCCAAAATTTTTAACAATAGCAGTATAGGAGAAGTAGTCAACTACCTGCTTAAGGGCACAGATCTGATACCTCAAGACAACGGGGTCTATATTACGTTGGTCAAAAAACCAATACAGCAGGTAGGAAGCATTTCCGGTAAAGTAATTGATGATCGCGGTCAGTTTTTGGCCAACGCAAGTATTAAATTAATTGGAGCCAATAAATCGACACAGAGCAGTATTGATGGTAGTTATATATTAACCGGTGCGTCGGGCACCTATGTCTTGGAGGTCAGTTATCTATCTTATCAGACACAACGCATTGAAGGCGTGAAAATAGAGGGCGGACAACGTACAGCACTCAATATTGCTATGAAAACGCAGACCAATAAGTTGGAAACGGCAGTCGTTAGTGTGTCATTTAAAAAAGCATCAGTAGCAGGACTTTATGCTGCACAAAAAAATGCGGCTACGGTAACCGATGGTATTTCGGCTGAACAGATCGCCCGCACACCGGACAATGATATGGGGCAGGTCTTAAAGCGCGTAACTGGAGTGACCACCGTCAATAATAGAAATGTGATTGTGCGGGGTATGTCGGATCGCTATAATCAGGCCATGCTGGATGGAGTCGTTATTCCAAGTACTTCACAGAATAGACGCGATTTTTCTTTTGATATTATTCCAACAGAAATGGTGAGCTCGGTGGTGGTCAATAAAACAGCAACACCGGATGTATCGGCTGAATTTTCGGGCGGACAGGTCTCGATCAATACGTTAGATATCCCAGATAAAGATTTTACCACAATACAATATGGTGTTGGAGGAAATTCCCGCACAACAGGTAAAGACTTCTATCGTCTTGGGGAACGGAGAACATCAGAGTTTTTTGGTTTTAATCACACTTCCTCGAAGCAGCCCGAAGGCATACAGCCTTGGTTTTGGAATGGTGAAGCAAGACGTCTAGATGCTCCTCCAGGATATATATTGAACGACCCAAGGTTGAATGAAGAATTTTTAATGCCAGGCTCAAATCTCAAATATAATGATATTGATGCAATAGCCCAGTCCAAACAGGTTAACGCCGATGCGATGAAATTATATCGTTACAAGGCCAATCCTAATCAAAATTTAAGGTTTGCATTGGGAAGGCGGTTTAATTTTTCAAATGGATTATTGTTCGGTTTCTCTGCTTCTGCTAATATTCGAAATGAGCAAAATATTGTCGCCTTCAATAATGTGCGAGGATCTAGTATTATTAATGGGTATGGAGAAAAGCAACATATGATAGAAAGTGACACGATCGGTCAGAATGGTGCAGGGACATCTTATCGCTTTAATAGTAGTAGCGGCTTGGTGGCAAATTTTGGACTAAAAGGACAGGATTTTAAGCTCGCATTTAAAAATATGTACGCCCGTACTTTTAACAATAATTATAGTGAAAATATCCGGTCAACCTTTACTAATTTAAATACCCCCCCGACCAAAAATCAATATCAATTACCTGAAACAATGTCTTTGCAGCAGCATCAGTTAAGTGGTGAATATCAGCTGCCATGGAAAATCAAGGCTGAGGGTATGTTTGCCTATAATAGAATCGAGCAGCAGATATTGGATGAACGTAAATTGCGATATGGATTAACGACAATATTAGACGGGAATTATATGTTTCAAAGTCCTAATTTATTAAGTCTTTCTAACTGGTCTAACCATTCCGAAACGGGTTTTGATTCCCGGATGTGGACTGAGATTAATGAAAATGATTTTAATTGGGCAATGGCATTTTCTCGAGTCTTTGGGGAAAGTAAATCCGTTAGCACTTTGGTTAAGGCTGGATATCAAGGTTGGAAAAAGAATCGTAATCTTTCGGTTTTTCGTTTGTTGCCATTTACACGCTCTTACATGCCCGATGATCCTTCTAAACAGGCGCCTGCTATTGAAAAATCATATGATATATTGTTCTCTCCAGAAAATATTGGAAACGGAGTTGGTCAAGCTTATTATTATCCTGAGCCTATTGGAGGCAATGTTTATGATGGTGATATGAGTTCGCATGCAGGATATTTGATGTTGGATCAGAAATTTTGGAATAAGCTGAGATTAGTCTACGGATTCCGTGCTGAATATTACAACTTGTTAAATCGTCAGGATGAAATGTTTAGAAAACAGAATGGCGATCCAGAAGCAGATAACAATAAATTATTGCTTTATAAACTGATGATTCGTGAAAATAATTGGAAATTTTTACCATCCATTAATGCAACCTATAGTGTGACCAACACCTTTAATGTGAGAGGAAGTTATTCAAAGACAGCCATTCGTCCAGACTTTAGGGAATCAGGTTTTTTTGGATTTTATGACTTTGAATTGGATGCCATTGTTTCAGGGGATAATGTCGAATCAACTTTTATCGATAATGTTGATCTGCGATTGGAATGGTATCCAAGTCCTGGTGAAATTATATCTTTAACCGGATTTTATAAATATTTAGATAAGCCAATAGAACTGATTGAAAATGAAGATGTAAGTCCCGGAACTGCATATGTTTTCAATAATATGGAGTCCGCAAAAAACATGGGATTGGAATTTGAAATTCGTAAAAATTTGAGTTTTATTGGTGAGGCCGATTGGCTATCTAAAGCTTTTCTAAATGCCAATGGAACATTGTTGAAATCTGAAGTTAATGCATTAAGTCAGTGGAGACATAAGTTGGTAGATGATCGTACAATTGCAGAACGCGAAAAAGAAAGAGCGCCCAGTCAAGACCGTCCACTAATGGGACAATCACCTTGGTTGTTAAATCTTGGTGTAGGTTATTGGGGTGATAGTTTTGGTATAACAGCAAGCTATAACCATAGAGGCTATCGTACAAATACGGCCTCTTTCAATCCAAATAGGGTAGAGTATGAACTTGCGCCAAATCAGGTTGATTTTCAGGTGTATAAACGTTTTTTGAAACAGAAATTGGAAGTGAAATTTAATGCTGCCAATCTTTTGGATGAATGGACAAGGTATTATCAAAATCAATCGGCGTATAGTAATTCTCAAGGAGAAAAAGGAGAAATAGTTTATGAGCTTGTTAAAGGAGATAATAAGTACAATAGGGCGGACGATGATATCATTACTTACAGAAGAAAAGATGGTCGAAGATTTAGTCTTTCAGTGACCTATAATTTTTAAAATTATAAAAAATAACTGCGCGAGGCAGCTTCATGCCTCCCTAAAAAAATTGCACATGAGTTCCGAGTTTGTCCAAGTCGCACAACAGGAAAATAAAATAGAAGCAAAATAGGGGGGATGAAAACAACTATGCAAACTTATGAAATGCTATCCCATAGGGATGCATAGTCTAAAAAATGATCTTGTGATGGCAAAACTAGTAATTATTTAACATAAAATGAAAAAAATCTTAACAGTAGCAAGTGTATGCGCAATCGCATTGGCTTCTTGTAACAAAGACAATGTAGGACCTAATTCAGATTTGAATGCTGGTTTGCCAAACAAACCTCAAGCAACTATTCCAACAGATGCCTCAGGTATTATTACCAAGACAACTCTTTCTGCGGATACCGTATGGAAAATTGATGGTGTAGCTTTTGTAAAACCAGGGGCAACATTAACTATTCAACCAGGTACGTACATTACTTCTGGTGTAACTAAAGCATATAATGATCAGATTACCGGATTGACACAAAATATCAAAGGAGTTTTGGTTGTTCCAAAAACAGCCAAATTGATTGCCAATGGTACTGCCGCCGCACCTATTGTATTTACTTCTCCGAATGCTTCAGGCCTACGTAATCCTGGTGATTTTGGTGGTGTTGTATTATTGGGTAACGCGACGACAAATCAAGCTGCAACAAAAAGAATCGAAGGAATTCCTCAACCTGTGGGCGTAGATGTGACTTATGGTGGTACAAATGCGGCTGATAATTCAGGCTCATTAAAATATGTGCGTATTGAGTTTGCAGGTTACAATTTAACTGCCGACAATGAAATCAATGGATTGACTTTAGGTGGTGTTGGTACGGGTACAACGCTAGAAAATATCCAAGTATCTTGGGGTAAAGATGATGGATTTGAGTTCTTCGGTGGTACTGTCAATGCAAAATACTTAGTTGCATTATCGAATGACGATGATGACTTTGATTTCGATCATGGATACACCGGAACAATTCAATATGCCTTATCATTGAAAGATCCTAATTCGACAAACAGTCTATCAGGCGGTAACTCTGATTCGAATGGTTTGGAGTCTGATAATGAAGGTACAGCTCCATATGCACAAACACCAAAAACACGTCCAGTTTTGAAAAATTTCACATTCTTGGGTATTAAAGATGTTACTGTAGCCGGTACTAAACTAAAATTTGGTAACCGTTGGAGAAGAGCTTCTGAGTATGATATTCAAAACTCGATTATCGCAGGTTATGCAACAGGTGCCGCATTCCAAGACGGTGCAACAGGTACTTTTACTGCAAATGTCGTACATGCATATACGGCAGCCTTCAGTGGTGCTACTCCGACAGGAAACCAAACAAATGTATCAACCGATGCAGCAACTTATTTGAAATTGGCAGGTGGAGCTAATATTTTTTACCCAACAACAGCTACTTTTAATCCTGTTGTATTAAGACCACTATCCACTTCACCGGCATATGGTAATGGAACTACAACTTACAGTGGTGCTTTCCATCCAACAACTGCTCCATGGACTGCAACTTGGACACAATTTGCGCCAAAAACTTATTAACATAATATCTCTTAGTGAGCCATTTTTATGGCTCACTTCTTTAATTATTCTCAAATGATAAAAAATCTATTAACATATTTTGCTGTCTTTTGGACAGGATGTATGCTATGCTCATGTCAGAAAGGTGAGCTTGTTCTGGAATCGGAAGAATTAGCTAGGATTGCTTTTAAAACATATACTGCTGTATCAGCAGATGTAAAAAAAGTAATGGTTGACGGGAAAATTGCGAACAGTGATAAGAGCAACTTCATATTTATGAGAAATAAAGATGCCGATTCTTCATTGATTGTAGCCTATGATGGGAAAGATCATGTAGTTCTAGAACAACGCTTACCTATCAAACCCGGGTTAAATACCTTTGGTGTACATAGTAAAAGTCCCATTGATCCTTCACTAGTTGTAGGGGAAAATCCTTTAGGTGATGATGTGCCGTCGATTCCAGGTGTAATGCAGGTGAAAATATTAAATTATAACAAAACGATTTCACCAAAAGGGGAGCCAATTCGATTGGCGGTTTATCAAGGTAAGCCTGTTTTTGATGAAAGTTGGGGAATGGACTTGGTCAAATACGACGAAACTCCGATCCTTATTACTGACTTAATATCGGATAAAATCCCTGAAAAATTTCTCAAATTAGCAGTGGACCCCATTTTTCCAGCAAAGGCGCAGGTATTGGATAAGGATTCAAAGCCAATATTTGTAGATGGACAAAAAGTCTATTTGTTCTTTTATTTTACGGTAGACATAGGTATTGTATATCTTCCTCAAAAAGAATCTGACACTCCTTTAGATGTTGATGGAGTTTCAGAAATTGGCGGAATAGGTTATAGTCTGGATAATATCTGGCTTAAAAAATAAATGGTAGTTTTTTTAAAAAAAACTCCATATAATACAAAAATCTCAATCTATATTACCATAAAAGAATCATTATGAAAGGAATCAATGATTTAAAACATCGAAAACTACTGGCGCTCTCCCTGAATTTTCAGGGAGAAATTAAGCATGATATCGATGCAACTGTGCTTTTTGCCTTGGGTAAAGAGCTTAACGACCTGAATCAACTTTATAGTCAATATCAAGAAGTATTACAACAGTTGGAAATATTGGTCAGGGAATATGAAGTAAAAGAGCGCAATATTCGTTCTGGCATATTATCGCGTTCCCTTCGTAAGCTTGTTAGAGAAGGACAAACCGGAGTTGATCTCCGTACCGTGATCAATTCTTTCAATTCCTGCGCACGCTGATGGACGAATAGGTATTTATTCCAGTTTTTCTAATGGGGATTTATTTCTACAGGAATCGTTTCATAACTGCTACCCAGATATTGATGAGCATTTGAATTGGCTTTGTTGTTTTTATCCAGCGCGATTTTAGCTTGTGGTTTATGTGCATTGATCGTATTCAACACTTCCTCAATAAGTGGATCTTGTATATCACCTATAGGCACCAGTGGTAAAAAATCAAATTCATTTATAGGCTTTTGTGGTAGAATTCCCGCATTGTAGTTCCCTTGGTCCAATTTGTTATAAATTTTATAAACCATTGGGATTAAATGCCAGCTGCGCTCTACGCCATGTATTTCTTCTGGTGTAGATATGGTGGTAGAAGCCATGTCTTTTCCATAGGTTTTATCGCCAACCTGAATAACCTGTACGTAAGGGTGCAATCCATTAATGAGCATTTCGGAGGCGGAAGCTGTGTTTGGACCCGTTAGGATATATATTCTATTTAGTCCCAGACCCTCTTTTAAAACTTCTTTGGCAATAAAAGAATAACCCTCTGGCTGTCTTTGTAGCGCAGCTGAAAAAGAGTCCTCCAGCTTTTTGATGTTTTTGTTTCCCTGATATTTCGCAAAGATGTCATTTTCCTTAATATTAGCGAACAATAGCGCACAAAATGAAGCAAAAGCAACTTGTCCGCCAGGGTTATAGCGTAAATCAACAATAAGATCTTTTACCTGTTTGGATTTAAAATTTTGGACAGCTTCCAATAATGAATAAGCACCGCTGAAGTCAAATTGACTTAAAAAAATGTAACCTACTGTGGAAGACGACGAGATAATCTTAGACATATAAACAACAGGTTGTGAAATATAGGAGGAGGGTAGAATAAATATTTTCCCATCTATCCGCTTCAGATTGATTGCAGGCAAATGAAAGGATTTATTTATCAGAGCTTTCATATTACTCTTATCCAAAAGCTCGTTGTTCATATAGGATAAACTATCACCACGTTTTAGACCCAGTAAATCTGCTTCGCTAAATGGAACCACCTGAGTTACGACTTGGATAGTACCTGTTGCAACCTGTAGCTGCACCATGTCAAAGCCAAAAGTATTTGTCAAGGTATTACCGTAGGTGTCGCTGTTCAGGGTTTGCATAATCATTGAATAATGGTCATCTTGAAACAAGATACTTTTGAAGAATAGATCCGGACGTTGCTGATAATCGTTTGTTGTTCTGATTTTAGTATTCCAGTAATAATACTGTCGCATTTGATCCAGAGTCCAGTGATTGATAGCCTCATTTGAGCCGGGCTCTTTCAACGAGTCTTCTTTTTCACAGGAGAAAAGAATCACTGAAAAAAGGGTTAAAACAATACGATTTGATTTCCACATTTTTTAAAAACTTAACGACATAAAAATACGTATTATCGAAATGATATTGGCGTTATCTTTATGTTGTTCAAATGTTTATTTGGTTTAAACAACTTATCAAAGCATTCATATTGCGATGTTTTTATTTCATAAAAAAAGGCTACTCTATATAGAGTAGCCTTTATATGCCTGATGTTAAAATCTACTAATATATTGTAAACTCAACACGACGGTTTTGTTGGCGACCTTCTGCAGTTTTGTTAGATGCAATAGGTTGGTTTGGACCGTAACCTGTAGCTTCAATACGAGAAGGGTTAGCGCCTTTAGATACTAAATAAGCTTTTACTGACTCAGCACGCTCTTTAGATAATCTTAAGTTCAATTGTAATGAACCTGTATTATCCGTGTGACCAGCTAATTTTAAACTGAAATCTTTTTCAATTAATAAAGCAGCAACTCGATCTAAAGAATTGTATGAAGTAGAACGGATAACTGATTTACCAGTTTCGAATTCTAAGTTTTTAATTGCTTCATCAACAGTTCTTCTATCCGTCTCCGTGATAACTTTCTCTACAATTTTAGTTTCATTTTTAACAAGAATTGGACAACCAGCACCATCTACTTGAACACCTGAAGGCGTACCTGGACATTTGTCAAATTTGTTAGCAACACCATCGCCATCATCATCTTGTAAGTCAGCATTCAATGACTCAACTTTAGATTGTAATGCTTTATTAGCAGCATCTAGTGCATCACGTTGTGCTTTTAACTCATCATATTTTGCAGAGTAATCATTTACTAACGTTGCAACAGGATTTGAATTATTCAAAGTAGGTTTCGAACCATCTCCTAAAGCAATCTCTAAACCAGCATGTGCATACGAGAATAAATCATTTTTGAATGTTGGAGCAGGAGTAGCACCCGGTATAGATCCATCAAACTTCTGATTTGCCCAGTTCAACTGGTACCCTAAATCTAAATTAATCCCTTTTGCAATGGCGAATTTTAATCCGAAATCAGCAGGAACAAATAACTTCGATTGAGAATCATATGTAGTGCTTGTTGACCCCATCGTTACTGTAGCCTCAGAATTTAATACCCCAATACCTAATGATACATAAGGTTTGATAAAACTGTTGAAAAATCTCCAGTTGGTATTAGCCATTGTCCACTCTCCAGATAAAGCTGCTGACCAAGGTGTTTTAGTTTCGAAAGATTGTGAACCATCTTTATATGCTCCACCAACTTTACCGCCTAAATAAGAAGCTTTAAATCCAAAAGAAGGAGATATTTGTTTCTTAATGTACGCCGAATAACCAACATTGTGATCTAAATCATTGTAATCCTTACGGTTGAAACCAAAAATATTAGTTTGATTTAAAACCCCTGCACCAACACCGATAGACCAAGTTCTGTATTGGGTAGATGGTCCTAGCGGTGTAGTGCCCTCTATAGAACCAACTTTTGCATTTTGTGCAAATGAAGCAGATGCCAATAATCCAGCTGCTACTAATAATCCACTTTTCTTAAGGTTAATCTTCATATTATTTAAATTTGATTTTAAATTTCTTTATAGTGCTCTAGACAATAATGTTGCCAAATATTGGATGTCTGCAAGAATCAGAGCTACATTTATCCCCTCTTGTAGACAATTCTCTACTTTGCCATTTTATTAATTTTTTTAAAAAAATGCCATAATGTATACTATAATTAACATTACAGCGTTGGATTGTACTTTATTTAGGAATATTGCTATTCGGATTCGTTTTGCCAAAGAAGTTAGGAATAACAATCCCCATAGCCATTTCTTTGATTATATTTTCATTAAACAAGTTCTGAAAAAATGTTTTACGGCTCTTTGTTATTAAAATAATATCAATATTTTCATCGCGAATCATCGTTTGTATTCCATTAGCAATTTTCTCAGCAGAATTTGCAAAATGACTTCTGTTTTTTACGGTATATGAAACGTCGTCAATACCCGTTTCTGTAATGATATTGTCTATCCATTCCGTAAGTTTTTTATCCAGTATTTTAATATCAACCTCTTGTTTATTAATATGAATCAATAATAGATGAAATTTACTACCAAAGACAGGAATCGCCTGTTTTAACACCTCTAATTCACCTGGTTTAAAATTCGTTAACAAAGCAATCGTATCCTTTTTATATGCGGTTGCATTAGCAGGTATCGCTAAAACTGGAGTTTGTGAATCACGGATTACATCATAAGTATTACTCCCTATTAATACAGACTCTAATCCAGAGGCACCCTTTGTACCCATAACAACAACTTTATACTGATTTCTTGCCGTTTCTTTACTAATAACTTCAGCAAGAATCCCTTCATCGAAAAGTTGGCTTATGACCAAAGTAGGCCATTTTTCTTTTACTACGCCGACAAGTTGATTGAGTTGTTCCTCAGATTCCTTTATAGTTGGATCAACAATGTGTTCCCCATGGACCATAAAATTGGCGTATTTGTTTACATGTCGGGTGTAAACATGTAAGAAAACAAGTTCATCTTGATTTTCAAGAGCAATTTCTCTTGCGTATCGTGCAGCAATAATCGAGTTTTCAGAAAAGTCGATCGGAACTAATATTTTGCCCATAATAATTAAGCTTTAGAAAAAAATGTTGGAATAATAGGATGATGAATGATTTGTTTGGCGACAGATTTTTTGAACAATCTTTCAAAAAATGACTTACGTGTTTTCGTGATCAATACAACATCGATTTCTTCATCTTTAATGATATCATTGATTACCTCAGGAATAGTGTCCAATTCTTCTACATCAGTTTGTATAGAATCTACTTCTATATCCACATCGGTTATTTCAGTGTGCTTTTTGATTTGATATTTCCAAATTTCTAGTTTATCCTCAATGTCAGATTCAGACTCCGAATGGTAGTGTACGTGAATGATCTGTACTTTGACATCAGATCCGAATATTTTGATGTATTCATTTAATGTATCCAATTCAGCATATTTAAAATTGGACAATAAACCTATTTTCTTAATATCTTTTGTTTGGTAATTAAAGGGGATCGCAATAACGGGAATATTACTTTTCTGACTAACAGCATATGTTGTACTGCCCACTATCACACTGGTATCATCTGTTTTACCCTTAGTACCCATGATAATAGCCGAATAAGTAGTATTTTTCGTTTCTTTCAACAGGGACTCCGTAATAATGCCGCGCTCACATTTTGACGTGAAAACGATAGTAGGATTATTGGCCTTTAGTTTCTCGATTAAATCAGCCATTAAAACATCTGCTTTGAAATTATCATCAGAACTATCACTGTTTACATCATCAAAAGTACTGGACGAAACGGTATAGTTATGATATAAATGAATATCAAACCCTCTCTTTTTTGCCAAATCAATTGCAAATTGAACAGCCGTGTTGGCGTTCTCTGAAAAATCAATCGGGACTAAAATTTTATTGCTCATGTTGTTTGGTAATTAGTTTTATTACGTACACTTTCTTTAATTAATAATGATATAATTTCATCATTGTAGCTTAACACATTTTGTATCGGTTAAGTTTGTTTTTGACTGTTGTAAAGATATTTTTTCCAATGATCTAAACATGTGCTTAATTTAATGAAATAAAGTGATTTTAAGCACAAATTTAAATAAGACGTATCACGACCATTAATTTTCCTTATTCCTATTGTAGAGTGAAATTGAATTATTCCTAAAAATAGTCAAAATTTATTTTATTTCATGACACTTTTAGTACATTATTATGAACTAAAAGACATCCGTCTAATTGCATAACGAGGCAATTTTAAGTAAGTTTGCAACATCATAATTAGACAATTAGATTTTCAATGACAAGTAGAGAAATTCGTCAGGCTTTTTTGGATTTTTTCAAAAGTAAAGGACACCAAATCGTACCATCTGCACCAGTTGTGGTGAAAAATGACCCCACATTGATGTTTACAAACGCGGGAATGAATCAGTTTAAAGATTTATTTTTAGGCGAAGCCGCCATTAAATTTCCACGTGTCGCCGATACACAGCGTTGTTTACGTGTTTCTGGTAAGCATAATGATTTGGAAGAAGTAGGTATTGATACCTACCACCATACCTTATTTGAAATGTTGGGCAATTGGAGCTTTGGCGATTATTTCAAAAAAGAGGCTATTCAGTGGGCTTGGGAGTTATTTACTGATGTATACAAATTAGATAAAGACCGTCTTTACGTAACGATTTTCGAAGGTGACGATTCAGAAGGACTAGCAAAGGATACTGAAGCCTATGATTTTTGGAAAGCTTTAATCGCTGAAGATCGTATTCTATTAGGAAATAAAAAAGATAATTTCTGGGAAATGGGAGAGACAGGACCATGTGGTCCATGTTCCGAAATCCATTATGATATGCGTACGCAAGAAGAACGTCAAGAAGTAGCTGGACAGTCACTTGTTAATGCCGATCATCCGCAGGTTATTGAAGTATGGAATTTGGTTTTCATGCAGTTCAACCGTCTAAAAGATGGTTCATTGCAACCTTTACCAGCAAAACATGTAGATACAGGAATGGGTTTTGAGCGTTTGGTACGTTCTATTCAAGGGAAAACATCTAATTACGATACCGATGTTTTTCAGCCTACTATTCAGTTCATCTCTCAAAAAGCCGGGATAGCTTATGGTGCGGATGAGAAAACAGATATTGCAATGCGTGTAGTTGCAGACCATATCCGGGCGATTAGTTTTGCCATTGCCGATGGTCAGCTACCTTCTAATAATAAAGCTGGTTATGTAATCCGTCGTATTTTACGTCGTGCAGTGCGTTATGCGTATACCTTCCTAAATTTCAAAACACCATTCATCAATGAGCTAGTCCCTTTGTTGGCGGCACAGTTTGATGGTGTATTTAACGAATTGAAAGCACAGGAAAGTTTTGTTCAAAAAGTAATCTTAGAAGAGGAAGTATCTTTCTTAAGAACTCTAGTCACAGGAGTACAGCGTTTCGAAAATTATGCTGAATCAAATACAACTGTTGATGGTGATTTTGCATTTGAATTATATGATACTTATGGCTTTCCAATAGACTTGACCGAGTTACTAGCGAGAGAGAAAAATCTTTCCGTTGATATGGTCGGTTTTAATAAAGCATTGCAGATCCAAAAAGACCGTTCACGTGCAGCAACTGCCATTGATACAGGAGACTGGATTTTAGTCAATGAAGATGAAGGCTTTGAATTTGTTGGATACGATACACTAAGTGCAAAAACAGAAATTGTAAAATACCGTAAAGTTTCAGCAAAAGGAAAAGACCAATTTCAATTGGTTTTATCGGTCACACCTTTTTATGCAGAAGGTGGTGGTCAGGTCGGTGACACTGGAGTTTTGATTTCTGAAGCTACAGGTGAGAAGATATTTGTAACCGATACAAAAAAGGAAAATGGGTTGTTCGTACATTTTATAGATACCCTCCCACAAAGTTTTGCAGGCCTTTTTGTAGCTCAAGTCGATCAGGCAAAAAGACAAGATACAGAGAATAACCACTCTGCGACGCATTTATTGCACGCTGCATTAAAGCAGGTATTAGGCGATCATGTGAATCAAAAAGGTTCCTTAGTAAATGATGATATTTTACGTTTTGATGTTTCTCACTTCTCTAAAGTAACAGAAGAGGAAATCAAACAAGTCGAAGATATTGTCAATGCTAAGATTCGTGAAAATATTGCATTGAAAGAAGAACGCAATATTCCTTACCAACAAGCATTAGATTCAGGAGTAACTGCGTTGTTTGGTGAAAAATATGGCGATTATGTGCGTGTCATTACTTTTGATGATCAATTTTCAAAAGAACTATGTGGTGGTACGCATGTTAAAGCTACCGGTCAGATCGGTTTCTTTAAGATTACATCAGAGTCTGCCGTTGCAGCAGGTGTACGTCGTATCGAAGCGATTACAGGAACGAAATCTGCAGCAGTGATCCGTGAACATTTTGAATTAGTTGACCAAATCAAAGGGTTATTAAATAACCCAAAAGACTTTGTTGCTGCAATGGGTAAAATTGTGGACGAAAACAGTGCTTTGAAAAAGGAAATTGAAAAAACGATTATTGAAAAATCATTAGCGTTAAAATCAGACCTAGAAAGCAAATTACAACAAGTAGGTGATGTTAATTTTTTAGCCACAGTTGTTGATTTGCCGAACGCAGAGGCTGTAAAGACCTTAGCTTACGCATTAAAAGGAGCCGTTAATAACTTATTCTTAGTAATAGGAGCTGACTTTGACGGTAAACCAAGTTTGACCGTTGTCATCTCAGATGAATTAGCAAAATCAAAAGGCTTGAATGCTGGAAATATTATCCGGGATTTGGCAAAAGACATCCAAGGTGGTGGTGGAGGACAGCCGTTCTTTGCGACAGCCGGAGGAAAAAATAGTGCCGGATTACAAACAGCGATAGATAGAGCAATAGAATTTATAAAATAAAACGAATATGATGAAGCAGACGTTGCTAGTGGTGGGTTGTTTATTTTTATTTCTAATCGGATGTAAAAATAAAGATGAGTTTACAATTTCTGGTCAAATTGAAAATCCAGGAAATATTAAAGTAATATCGTTATACGAAGGCGAAAGAAAATTGGACTCCATGTTTTTTGGAGACAAAAATGCCTTTCAATTTAAAAGACCTACAAGTCAGGCGCGTCTATTATCACTTCGTGTAGGTAAAAATCGTTATGATTTAATTGCTTCACCAGGAGAGGACATTGTTTTCAAGGCAGATCTTCAGAAAGATGTTAACGATTATCAATTAGAGGGTTCTGAGTTGTCATCATCGATTCAGAGTTTCTCAAAAATGCGAAATCGACGTGATGCAGTTCGCGATTCCTTACAGGCAGATTTTGCGAAGAAATCCATCACAGCTGATGTGGATGATATTGAAAATCTGCGTAGTGAGTACAAACAAAAGTTTACAGAGCAATTGCAGTACTATACAAAAGCAGCAGTAGATTTTGCTGAACAGCACGATGATATCGCTGGATTTTATGCCATCAGTACACTAGATCCGGAAATTGCAGAAGCTGAAATTATAACCTATGCCGATAAGATAAAAGATAAGTTCTTAGATAATGGCTATGTTACCCAATTTAAAGAAGAAACAAATAAACTGAGAAAGTTGGCTGTAGGTCAACCAGCTCCAGACTTTGAATCGTTCACACCTAACAATAAATCGATAAAGTTATCAGATTTCAAAGGTAAATATGTGTTGTTGGATTTTTGGGCGTCATGGTGTATGCCCTGTCGTCAAGAAAATCCGAATATTGTCAAATTATATAATCAGTACAAAGGAAAAGGGTTTGACGTCTTCGGAGTATCTCTTGATGATAATCCCGGACCATGGATGCGTGCCATAGCAGACGATCAGTTACAATGGACGCAGGCATCTGATTTAAAAGCATGGGGATCCGTTGTTGTTGGTCTGTATCGAATAACAGGAATACCGGCCTCTTATGTCTTAAATCCAGAAGGCTTGATCATTGCTAAAAACCTACGCGGTAAAGAATTGGAAGATTTTTTAAAGAAAACTTTAAAATAGCGCAAATTAAATATTAACTTTCGGAATGTTACTTAACAATTTAATAACACTTCGTTAATGTTTTGTTGTCATTTTGTTCATAATTTAGCAAAAAAAAAAGATGAGCATTGCAAAGCAAAAAATATTAGTAGTTGATGACGAGCAGGATATTCTAGAATTAATTGCTTTTAATTTAAAGCGCGAAGGATATCAAGTATCAACTGCCTCGAATGGTCACGAAGCTATCAATGTAGCAAAGGATATTAATCCAGATCTTATTATTTTGGATGTTATGATGCCTAAAATGGATGGTATCGAAGCCTGCCGACTAATGCGTGCCATGCCAGAGTTTAAAAATACATTTATGGTGTTTTTAACGGCTAGAAGTGAGGAGTATTCTGAAATTGCAGGTTTCCATGTTGGAGCCGATGATTATATTGCAAAGCCTATCAAGCCTCGTGCTTTGATGAGCCGTATTAATGCCATTCTAAGAAGAAATGTCTCGGAAGAAGCAGCACGATCACAAGATAAATTAGAGATTATGGATCTGGTGATTGATCGTGATTCTTTTTTAGTGTACCGTGGAGAACAAAAAATTGTACTTGCAAAAAAAGAATTTGAATTGATGTACTTATTGGCATCAAAACCAAATAAAGTTTTTACAAGAGAACAAATTTTGAAAAGCATTTGGGAAGATTCAGTTGTTGTTACCAACAGAACAATAGATGTACACATCAGAAAGCTCAGAGAAAAAATTGGTGAAGATTATGTAACCACCGTTAAAGGTGTTGGATACAAATTTGATGTAGCTTAATTGATAAGATATAATTATAATTAAAAGCAGTAATGGATCCCATTACTGCTTTTTTGTTTGTTAGGTATAATCGATAACATCTTTATCAACTTCAGTTTTAAGTCATCCAATTAAATATAAAACAAGCAGGCTTGATGCAGCAGATTTAAAAGACCAAATTTTCAAATCCATAAAATACGTAAGCAAGCATCCAATTGTGTATTTTTAGGCTGTAAATATTCAAATGCTTATATTTGTATATCATATTAAACATTACCATCATCCATGTCAACAATACTTATAAAATCTGCACAAATCGTTAATGAAGGGAAAATTACCACTTCAGATGTCTATATCAGTAATGGCCGTATCGAGATGATCGCCGCAGAGATTAACCACCCTGCCGATAGAGAGATTAATGCCGAAGGATTACACCTTTTACCCGGATTAATTGACGATCAAGTACACTTTCGTGAACCAGGATTGACGCACAAAGCTGATATCTGGCATGAAAGCCGTGCCGCAGTGGCGGGAGGTACAACATCATTTATGGAGATGCCCAATACGGTACCCAATACTTTAACACAATCTTTGTTACAAGATAAGTACGATATCGCCTCTCAAAATGCTTTAGCCAACTACTCATTTTTTATGGGTGCAGCCAATGATAATCTGGAAGAAGTACTCAAAACAAACCCTCGTGATGTCTGTGGTGTCAAAGTATTCATGGGATCATCAACTGGTAATATGTTGGTAGACAATGAGCGTGCATTGGAACAGATATTTGCTAACTCGCCCACATTAGTAGCCACACACTGCGAAGATGAAGCCACTATCCAGGAAAACCTTGCTATATATAAAGAGAAATATGGCGAAGCAGGATTGACAATAGATATGCATCCCCTTATTCGTTCGGCAGAAGCTTGCTACATCTCATCCTCCAAAGCTGTAGAATTAGCGAAAAAGAACAATACCCGCTTACATATTCTGCACATCTCTACTGCTAAAGAAATCGGGCTATTCAGAAATGACATTCCATTGGCAGAAAAATTAATTACAGCTGAAGCATGTATTCACCATATGTGGTTCTCCGATGTCGATTACAAGACAAAAGGTAATTTTATCAAATGGAATCCAGCTGTTAAAACAGCAGATGATAGAGATGCCATTGTAAAAGCGGTATTGGATGGACATATCGATGTAATTGCTACCGATCATGCCCCACATACCATTGCTGAAAAGACGCAAGCTTATAGCGCCGCACCATCAGGAGGGCCATTGGTACAGCATGCATTACAAGCTTTATTGGACATGTACCATGAGGGCAAGATCACTTTAGAGCAGATCGTCCAAAAGTCAGCACACAATACAGCAATTTGCTTCCAGATTGAGGAACGTGGATTTATTCGTGAAGGCTATTGGGCAGATTTAGTACTGGTAGATTTAAATAAACCTTATACGGTTACAAAATCAAATATACTGTCAAAATGTGGCTGGTCTCCATTTGAAGATCATACCTTTAAATCTTCTATCGAGCACACCATTGTATCAGGACAATTAGCCTATTCCAAAGGGAGCTTGATCGAGTACGGCTCTGGTAGACGTTTATTATTTAACAGATAATCATGATCATCCAGGACTATGGATAAAAGAACATTTTTAAAATCCTTAGGCTTAGTCGCAACAGGAATACCTGCACTGTCATTTGCAAAGGAAGATTTCTTTGAAACAAAAGCAGATCAAAAGAAATTACTAGCTCAAGTATTGCGCAAAGGAGATACCATCGGATTAATAGCTCCTGCGGGAGTTATTGATACCGAAGAAGCCATTGTTATGACCCGCGAAATTTTCGAAAACTTTGGTTTCAAAATCAAGGAAGGAAAACATATCCGAAGTAGATATGGTAATTTTGCAGGAAAAGATGAAGAGCGCCTAGTCGATATCCACAGCATGTTTGCAGACAAAGAAGTGAAAGCGATTGTCTGTATACGCGGAGGAGCAGGAGCATCCCGTTTATTACCACATATTGATTATCAACTCATCGCCAATAACCCCAAAGTATTATTAGGTTATAGCGATATTACTGCACTGATCATGGCTTTCTATAAAAAGACCGGTTTAATATCCTTTCACGGCGCAGTCGGTATCAGTACATGGAGTAATACCGTTGCTAAAAATTTTGAAAATCAATTTTTCCTTAATCAGCCGACACAATTTGCAAACCCAACAGAAAAAGGCGATAACTTTATCCAGTACAAAGAGCGGATCACGACCTTAAAGTCAGGACAAGCAACAGGTACACTACTAGGAGGAAACCTGACATTGCTCAGTGGGTTATGCGGGTCAGCCTATTTGCCAGATTTTAAAAATGCCATACTCTTCCTAGAAGAAGTAGATGAAAATATAGAGCGCGTGGACCGGATGTTCTGTCAATTAAAATTAGCAGGAATTTTGGATCAGATCAAAGGTTTCGTCTTTGGTAAGTGTACGGACTGTGGGCCAGCAGGAGGTTATGGTTCTCTTACGCTCGAACAGGTATTGAACGATTATATCAAACCGCTCGGGATTCCTGCTTATTCAGGAGCCATGATCGGACATATTGCCAATCAATTTATATTACCGGTAGGAGCACAGGTCAAAATAGATGCCGACAAAGGAACCATTACACTTTTAGAGAAAGTACTAAAAGATTAAATCGATGAAAATTATCTCCCTGATGAAAATTATCTTCTTTCTGATCTTCGTTACTTCAGGAATTACAATTTCTGCCCAAACCATGAATTTAAATAAAAATGATTTTGATGAAGCCTATTCATCCTATAAAGAAAGCACGTTAACAAAACGTAGATTTAAACATTCGACTGTAGTCGATCTCATCAATAAGCATCAGGAGGCATCAACCCTAAAGATTGATCAGATCGGACTGTCAGTTCAAAAAAGATCGATCTATAAATTAACCTACGGTCAGGGAAAAAAGAAAGTAATGCTGTGGTCGCAGATGCATGGCGATGAACCGACCGCAACCATGGCCCTTTTTGACCTGTTTAATTTCCTAGAAGGAAAAGATAGCAGATTTCAAAGCTTAAGGGAAATATTAAAATCAAACTTAGAAGTGCATTTTATCCCTATGCTCAACCCAGATGGAGCTGAAATCTATACAAGAAGAAATGCGCAGCACATTGATCTGAATCGGGATGCCAGAGATACCGCAACACCAGAAGGTAAGCTATTAAGAAATCAGGCAGAAATGATCAAACCACAATTTGGCTTTAATCTACATGATCAGAATATCTATTATAACGTTCCGGGAACTAAAACTCCGGTTACCATTTCCCTTTTAGCACCAGCATATAATTGGGAGCGCGAAGTCAATGAAGTGCGTGGTAATGCAATGAAGATCATAGCTGGCATGAATCAGCTGCTTCAAGACTATATCCCAGGAGCCATTGCCAAATATGATGATGAACACTCACCAAGAGCTTTTGGAGATAGCTTTCAGAAATGGGGTGCAAGCACCATACTGATCGAATCAGGAGCTTTTGCTGGAGATCCGGAAAAACAGGAAATTAGAAAATTGAATTTTATTCTGATTCTTAATTCCTTACTGCAAATCGCCCAGGACAGTTATCAGCAATTTTCAATCTCAGAATACCAGCACATACCATTCAACGCCTCGCAGCTGCACGATGTGATCCTTCGTCGGGTGACCACAATATCACATGGTCTTCCTCTGAAAATAGATATTGCTATCCGAAGAGATGAGATTACCGATGGTGAAGATTACTATACAAAAGGATATATTGAAGACATTGGAGATCTTCATGACTTTTATGGGTACGATGATCTGGATCTGACAGATTTCGAATTTGTAGAAGCTAAAGTTTACGGAAAGGAATTTTATCGCCTGAGTGATCTTGAAAACGTTGATATAAAAGCATTACTGAAGCAAGGGTATGCCGGTGTAAAGATAAATGCATCCGAGCCCAAAGTACTACATCATTTTCCCATCAATGTACTATCTAAAAGCAAGTTGAATACGATCAGAACATTAAGTCTTGGTAAAGAAGCAAATTTTTTCTTAAAGAAGAATGAAGAAATTCAATACGCTGTTATCAATGGTTATCTTATTGATTTGAATCAAGAGTTGCCACGAAATATGAAACAGATTGTTCGGTAGTTTGGTTAGATAGTTAGAAGGTAATAAAGTGAGATGGTTAGTAAGTTATACCTTTCGTTACTTCGTCACTAGTCACTTTGTAACTGATAAGTCGGTAATAAAGTGAGATGGTTAGTAAGTTATACCATTCGTTACTATGTCACTAGTCACTTCGTTACTTCGTTACTTGGTCACTGCGTTACTGATAAAATAAAAGTTTATTGTAAATATGGATATTAGAAAAACAAAATTAGAAGATTTAGATCAGGTGATGGCTATTATTGACATTGCACGAGGTTTAATGCGTGCTAGTGGCAATACCATTCAGTGGACAAATGGCTATCCCTCTCGGGAATATATCCAGTCAACAATAGCGATCGGAGAGAATTATGTCTGTATAGAAGATGATGCAATAGTAGCCACCTTCTGTTTTTCACTAGAATCTGATCCAAATTATACCATAATTGAAGATGGGCAGTGGTTGAATGAAGAGGCATATGGTGTAGTACATCGTCTGGCTTCCAATGGTCAAGTAAAAGGAGTAGCGGCACAATGCTTTCAATGGTGCTTTGAACAATGTCACAACATCCGGGTCGATACCCATGAAACAAATATCCCGATGCAAAAAGTACTCACAAGACTAGGATACATACGTTGTGGCATTATCTATGTCGGCGATGGGACACCTCGGGTAGCCTTTCAAAAGATAGATTCATAAAAAAGATAACTCACAAAAAATGGCTTCCGATCAACATCAGAAGCCATTTTTTATTGCGTCAATCATGGAGACTAATATCCCGGATTTTGTTGTGCTTTTATCGGAGGATTAGCATTAATCTCTTCTTGAGATATAGGCAAAATCGTTTTGAAGAATGATCTATTGATCGCATGTTCTCGAGTAGGAACGCTGATACCGGCAAATGCATCATCAAAATTGATTGTCTTATTTAGTCTGATCATATCAAAATAGCGAATGCCTTCACCAAAAAACTCCTTACTTTTCTCTGCTAAGATCAGTGCTTCTGAAACAGACGCGGCATCAATAGCCGGTAATCCTGCAGCACGTTTATGGATCGCCTGCAAATAAGTTGCCGCCTTGGCTGGATTAGGTGTACTGGCCTTCAATGCTGCTTCCGCCGCAATCAGATAAAGTTCAGAAAGACGGATCACTTTAATATTGACAGCAGTATAATTAGAAGTTCCTTTATCCCCAGAAAATGTCGTAGAACCAAGGTACTTATAGCAAGAGCCAAGACGATCAGCAGATGATTCATCTCTAGCCATCACACCTCTTCTTACATCAGAGGGATCAGCATTAAGTGCATTTAAGAAAGGTGTACTTGCTAGGAAATTTCCTAAAGCACCAGTTTGGTGATTTCTTCTCATAAAATAGAAACCTAATGAATTTCGAGCGAGATCCGCTTGATTAGGTTCGATTACAAGTTCATATATAGATTCCGATCCAAACTGGGACTGCCACGAAGTGACCCAAGCTGCATTGGTATAAAGAGAATAAATAGGATTATTATTGATCACTTCCTCAGCTGCCAATAAAGCATTATTATAGTCAGCCATCGTGAGGTACACACGTGCCTGTATGGCTTTGTTGGCATAGTAATTTAAGTAGCCATCTCTTTTGGTCTTTGGAAGACCAGTTTCCGCAGTTTTTAAATCCGAAAGAATCTGTTTATAGTTTTCATCAACCGTAGCACGTAAACTTTGCTCATTGAAAGCCAGTGTTTTGGTCACGTTAGGAATTCCAAAGGCATTTTTATCATCGGTGTAAGATTTACCGTAAAGTCTAACCAGGTCAAAATTGGCCAATGCACGGATGGTTAATGCTTCCGATTTTGCAAGATCAAAGTTCTCAATACTTCCTGATGCTTTTAACTTTTCAATATTTTCGAGTAGATTATTGGTCTGGTAGATGATATTATAGATCGAAGTCCAAAAGCTCGAAAAACTGTTCGTTTGCGCATTATGATTAAAAGTATAAAATGCATCCAACCCACGACCTTGGGAGTAAAGCGTTACATCGCCACCTTTAGCATCACCATAAGCGATGAAATTACGTCCATAATAGTTCGAAGAAGTCATTTGACGCTGTATACCGTTGATCGCAATCTGAGCATCGTTGGCGGTTACAATGGCCTTATCAGCATCAACCGCATTAGTAGGTTCCACATCTAAAAAGTTCTTACACGAGTAAGTTGTACTCAGAACAGATGCGAAAAGTAAATAGTTTATATATTTTTTCATCAGAATTAGCTGTTTATTCAATAATCAATTTGTTTATTAATGGCATTAGCAATGCCTATGTCGGTTAATAGCTATTATGATCATCAGGTTTGTTGCAATAAGTTATCGTTTACCCCTATGATCAATAGAAAAACTAGAAGCCGATTTCAATACCAAATGTGTATGTTTTGCCATATGGTGTTTCCCATCCACGCGTTCCATATTGGTTAACCTCAGGATCCGCTAGTTTAAATTTAGATGCCGTGAATAGGTTTGTACCATTGAAAAATAAACGCGCATTACTGATTTTAACTTTTTCCAACCATTGTGAAGGCAATTTATAAGCGACATTGATGTTTTTTAGACGGATAAACGAAGCATTATATAAATGACGGCTACTGAACTGGATAGCATCAGTTAAATCGTTACCATCGATTTTTGGTTGTGTACCATTTACATTGCTAGGTGACCACATGTTATCATAGTAATACTGTGAACGTATTCTTTCCCAATAGTAGCCATCATCCATGACATCCTTTTCCGCACCATCATACAGCTTTCCACCGATCTTGTAACTAAAGTTTAGACCAAGTGAGATACCTTTATATTCCACATCTGTATTGATTCCTCCGAAAATTTTAGGCGTAGCCGAACCCAAGATGATCTGATCTGCTTTCGTATAGCTATAAGAAGCATTTCGGCCATTGTATTCGAAATCCGATTGATTATTGTTTGTATACCAAACGTTTTTACCATTGGTTTTATCTACACCGCCCCACTCATAACCATAGAAAGATAATACCGATTCATTTTCACGGTAGATAAACTGTGCACGGGCATCACCACCTGTTGGATCAGTCCAGATAATATCTTTACCAGCATCTAAAGTTTTGACTTTGGAAGTTAAAAATGAACCATTGACCCGAGCCGACCATCTGAAGTTTTCTTTACTGATGATATCGCCACCTAAATCAATTTCGACTCCACTATTATTAATGACACCCACGTTTTGGAGCACCTTGGTAAAACCAGTCGTACCAGAAGTAGGCACATCTTGAAGCAAGTCTTTCGAATCTCTATTAAAGTATTCGATGGAACCCGTTAGTCTATTGTTAAATAAACCATATTCCAAAGCTAGATCGTAGGTATTACTTTTTTCCCAGGTTAGTTTTGTATTTCCTAATCCTCTATCTATAGCCCCTAATGAACCATCGCCAACGACACCCCCAGGGTTACCTTTGTAATTGTATTTATAATACATTAAAGTTCTCCAAGCATAATTATCGGTTGGTAGCGTACCATTAACACCATACGAAGCTCTTAATCGTAAGGTATTGACGATATCATTTTTAAAGAACTCTTCTTTATGGATACTCCATGCGCCAGATACAGACCAGAAGGTACCCCAACGATTATCTTCACTGAAACGTGACGAACCGTCCCGGCGGATAGAAGCTCCTAAAAAGTATTTCTCATTATAGTTGTAATCGACACGTGAAAGATAAGACATCAGATTATTACCGAACTGATAGCTGTCCGCTTTATAATTTGCACCCGTACCGATAGATGTCAAAGAACTTGATCCGAGATTAATCGAATTGCTGTACTGAAAATCAGTGACATTCTTTTCAACTTCATAACCCGCTAAAATATTGAAGTTATGCTGCTCAATACTTTTGGCATACGTTAATGTATTGGACGAAACATATTTCCGCATATTTGTATTCCATTTGCTCGATGAACCCTTATCAGTCAAACCAATGAAGTGCAAGGCTGAAAAATTCAAGGCATCTTTTACTTCTGTGTTATCAAATGAGAAAATTGTTTTTGCCGTTAGATTAGGAACAATTTCCCACGATAGAGATTGTACAGCACCCAATTTGAGAGTTTTTGTACTGTTACCCCATTGTTTATTATAATAGTCAGAATTATAGGCTAAGCTACCATATTGTGCTGTCCATGAATTGCCGGTTTTGTAGTCAGTAGGCCAGTAGAAAGGAAACAATAGATTTCTAGATTGAAAGAAAGGATTAGATCCGGTACTTCGGGTATCATTGAACCCAGTTTTATCCGTATTAGCAACATTTAAATTTACATTATATTCAATATTGCTTCTTACTTTTTGATTCAGGTTGATTCTTCCTGAGATTCTTTCATATTCATTGATCGTGGCGCGTCCTTTATCTTTTGTATAGTTTAGAGAAGAGAAGTACTTTGTTGTTTCAGAACCTCCGCTCAAAGAGATGTCGTTCGTATTAAAAACACCGGTTCTAAATAAGTAATCCTCCCAATCAAAGAATTTACCTTCCCGGTTTTCGACACCGTCAGTTATTCCAAGAATTTTAACATTATTCATACGGGCAGGACCATCTACTTCAAAGCGATATCCATGTTTATTAAATCGGTTGTTGATTTGTCCCAGAGCATAAGTACTTGCTTCCTGATCGGTGTAATTGACTCCAGTAGCACTGTTTTTATTTGACGTTCTATAGTCATGGAAAATCTGATATTCCATATTGATCTGTGCCTGCGGATCCGCTACTTCATAATTATCTGTCGCCCACGATGGGGTAAAACCAAGAGAAGACCGAAAGTTTATGCGTGCCTTTCCTTCTTTACCACGTTTCGTTGTAATCACGATAACGCCATTGGCAGCTCTAGATCCATATAATGAAGATGCGGCAGCATCTTTTAATATGGTTATCGATTCTATATCCGATGGATTAAGCGTACTCATGACATTGGAAGAAGAATTGATCTGGCCACTCATTTGTCCCACATTGCCCGAAACAACAGGAACACCATCGATCACATATAAAGGATCATTAGAAGCGTTCATAGAACCGATACCACGTATCCTGATGCTAGATGTTGCGCCCGCCTGGCCGGAGCTGGAACTGATCTGAACACCAGCTACACGTCCGTTCAATGCATTTTCAAACGACGTCGTAGGGACATCTTTAATATCACTTTCTTTTACCACCGCAGCAGAACCCGTGTAGGTGCTCTTTTTAGCCGTACCATAAGCGACTACCATAACCTCATCCAGTGCATTCTCTTCTTTTTGTAAGGTTATTGTTAATGTTTTTCGGCCATTTAGTTTGATTTCTTGTTTCTGATAACCGACAGCACTGATGATGACTGTTGCATCCTGATTCGCATTTATCGTAAACAATCCACTGGAATTTGTGGATGTTGCGGTATTTGCTCCTTTGACCGAGATCGTCACATCTGGAATGGCAGCGCCATTTCCATCTGAAACTTTCCCCGCAACCTGGATTTGTTGCGCATGTACGACCTGCAGAGTCCCGCAAGCCATCGTACATAACGAGGTAAGTAAAATTTTATTCATAAGAGTATTGGTTAGTTGTTGCTTTTAATAGATGATCTATTTATACCCGTAAGGTACAAGATAAGAATAAGATCATGATATTTTTTGTGAAAATTCATGATCTTATGAAAATTTAATGTGTTTTATTCTGCTAGGATACCTATCCCTGGACGATCTGGTAAGATACATTGTCCGTCAATGACTTTCATGCCATCGTAAATATCATTTCCGATAAGAAGTGCACCATCCAGATCTGCCCAATCTACCAAAGGAGCCAACTGAGCCGCGGCAGATATGGCACAAGAAGTTTCAGTCATACATCCGATCATTACTTTCATTTTTAATGACTGCGCTAACTCTGCCATCCTTTTTGCTTCACGCATTCCAGTGCATTTCATCAGTTTGATATTAATGCCCGAATAAACACCCTGCAATGCAGGAACATCACTCAATCTCTGGCATGCTTCATCGGCAATAGTCGGTATGGGGCTATGGGCTGTTAACCAGGCATTATCATCGATCTGTTCTTTTGGCATCGGCTGTTCCAAAAAAACTACGCCTCTTTCAGCGAGCCAATGTGACATTTCAAGTGCTTGCTCCTTTGTTTTCCATCCTTGATTCACATCCGCGCACAAAGGACGATCCGTACATTGGCGAATAGTATCGATAATCATTTTATCCGTTTCAAGGCCCAACTTTACTTTGAGGATTTTAAACTGATCTGCCTCCATGACCTTTTTACGGATCACCTCCTCCGTATCTATACCAATGGTATAGGAAGTAGCGGGAATTAATGCGGGATTTAATCCCCATATTTTATAAAATGGCTGTCCCAGTATTTTTCCTATTAAATCATGAAGAGCAATATCAACTGATGCTTTTGCAGCCGTGTTTTTAGCACTTATTTGATCCACATAAGCCAATAACTCCTCCGTTTGAAAAGGAGAGTTGAATCCGGATAGGTCGATTTTGTTTAGAAAATTGATAACGCTTTCCTGCGATTCTCCTAGATATGGAGGCATACTTGCCTCGCCGTAACCAATAATGCCGTCATATTCCAATTGTGTCAATACAACCGGAGTAGTCGTTCTGCTGAAAGATGCAACAGTAAAGACATAACGCATTTCTAAAGTGTAAGGTTTATATCTCAGTTTGAAAGCCCCAAAATCTTTAGTAATCCAGTCTGAATGTGTACTCATGATCGTTGTTATCTTTTATTTGATGCTATAATAAGGGTTATTTTGTACTTTCTGTATTTGTGGATCGTTTGATCCCAAATATCTTTTTGCAGCAACGACAGTGCGTGTCTGAAAATCATCGTAATTTGCAGCATCTTTCAACATACTATTGATCCGTACAGATCCCGCTGCATGAATAAACGTTCCGTTACCGATGTAAAGTGCTACATGCGTAACACGGGCATTGGGATTCGTATTTTTACCTGCAGCAAAAAACAAAAGATCAGCAGGTTTTAAATTTTTAAGCGCTTTTTCTGGATCAAAGTGACCTTCAGCATCCAGGATATCCACCGATTCACCTGCTAATACCTGTTGAGAAGCATCACGCGGAATAACATAACCGTTCATGAAGTAAGCTGTCTTTGTAAAGCCGCTGCAATCTACTCCCTTTACAGAAGTACCCCCCCAAAGGTAAGGAAGTCCGAGCATAGATTTGGCACTCGAGATCAAGTTGTCAGCTGTAGGATTGCGTGAATCAACCCATTTTTTTAGCGATAAAGCTTCTTCTTTTTTGATGTATGCTTTCCTTTTATCTGGATAGGAAACTTCGAAATAGTTATTTTTCTCACCCGTCAGCACCAGAATATCGCCATATACAAGATCCGATACACGTTGGCTTTGCGCATGCGGTTCGGAAAGTGATTTTCCAAATTCAGCGGTATAGATTATTTTAGGCTGACTGTTCCATTGTGCCGCCTCTTCCTTTGTCATCGCTGTAACCGAAGAAGTCGGTAACCAGGCAATGTAGCCTTCCGGAGTACGGATGCGGTATTCACCATGATCCTTTTGTAAGAGGTCAACCTGTGTTCCCATTAATACCTGACTCGCCATTTCAGCCGCATTATCAGGCTTAGTTCTCATATTTCCGACAGATAAATGTACGATACCGATCAGCTTATTGCCTAAGTTTTGTTCGGGCAATAAGTTAATGGCTACCGTTGCCGGAATATTTTTAAATTGCTGTTCGAAAGCTGTTTTAGCGGCGGGTTCTGTCGTTTCTATCAGATAGTCATTTTTGGCAACATCTGTTTTTGTGAAGGCAAATAGCTTTGTACGCTTATCAGGAGCATATGCTTTTCTTACGGTTTCTTGCAGTTCTTTAACCTGAAGATAAACAGTGGAATCTAGCGCTTGTGAAAAGGCATGGTTAATCGTAAAAAAGCCTGCACAGGTAAGAATAGCATATTTTAGTTTATTTGTCATGCTGATTAGTTTGGTTTTTAAAGATAGTCTAAATTGTATGTTTTCACAAGAAATGTTGACGATTTGTGAATTAATGATCGATTCTTTTGCATAAATACGAATGCGGGGCCTTGGCAGAATTAAAAAATTCTTAAAAAGAAAAATGCAATTGTGTATACTTGTATTGCTAAATCGATTAAAATATGAGTTCAAGACGCCAATTTATTAGACAAGGTATTATTGGAGCAACAGCTATAGGTACTGTAGAGACGTTATCAAGTTTTTCAATTCCGCAGAAGCGGTCGGGAATGAAACCGATCGTTATTTCAACTTGGGACTTTGGTATCGCGGCAAATCAGGCGGCATGGGAAGTGCTAAAAAAAGGCGGAAAAGCAATTGATGCCGTAGAGCAGGGAGTGCGTGTACCGGAAGCTGATTTAAAAAATATGACAGTAGGAAAAGGTGGATATCCAGATCGCGATGGTATCGTTACCTTAGATGCCTGTATCATGGATTCAGAAGGAAACTGTGGTTCCGTAGCGGCCTTAGAGCATATCGCACATCCAATTTCTGTAGCTCGTCTAGTAATGGATAAAACACCACATGTGATGCTTGCAGGGGATGGTGCATTGCAGTTTGCGCTGGAGAATGGTTTTGAAAAAGAAGATCTGCTTACCCCAGAAGGAGAAAAAGCATGGAAAGAATGGTTAAAAGAAAAGAAATATAAACCGGTTATGAATATTGAGAACAAGTCATTCGCGGTCGAGCGTTTGCCAGGTAATCAGTATAATCATGATACAATAGGTATGCTTGCATTAGATGCTCAAGGAAATCTATCTGGTGCATGTACAACAAGCGGTATGGCTTTTAAGATGCATGGCCGGGTAGGAGATAGCCCGATTATCGGAGCTGGACTTTATGTAGACAATGAAGTAGGCGGGGCCACTTCTACAGGAGTAGGAGAGGAAGTCATTCGCACAGTAGGTAGTTTTTTAGTGGTCGAATTGATGCGTCAGGGATATTCACCGGAAGATGCCTGCAAAGAAGCTGTAAAACGTATTGTTAAGAAAAAACCTAATATTGCAAAAGATATTCAGGTAGGATTTTTAGCATTGAATAAAAAAGGTGAATATGGATCTTATGCTTTGCAAAAAGGATTCTCATACGCTGTATGTCATAACGAAAAGCAGGATCTGCTGATTCCAGGTTCCTATTACTACAAATCATAATTTTTCAAAATCAGTAAACTATTATGACGCTTTTTCTGTCATTTAATTTCTAAGTTTGAATATAAAATATATTAAGATATGAAAGCAACATTTGGAGGCGGCTGTTTTTGGTGTACGGAAGTTATTTTTCAAAATACTGAAGGTGTAAAATCCGTTTTACCAGGATATATGGGCGGGCTAAATGATAATCCTACCTATGAGCAGGTATGTACAGGTACCACAGAACATGTTGAAGTGGTACAGATTGAATACGATGAAGATCTTGTTAATTACGAAGAATTATTGAAGATCTTCTTTAAAACGCATAACCCAACGACGTTAAACCGTCAAGGTAATGATGTCGGTACGCAATATAGATCGGTCGTATTTTTCCACGATGAGGAACAGGAAATACTCGCTAAGAATTTTATTGATGAGTTAGATAGTGAGGATGTTTTTGAAGATCCTATTGTGACTACTGTAGAGCCAGCGGTTACTTTTTGGGTAGCAGAAAACTATCATCACAATTATTTCAATACGCATCCTGAAAATCCTTTCTGTTCTGTTGTTATTGCACCAAAACTTCAAAAATTCATCAAAGAGTTTAAAGATTAAAAGATACTAGAACATAAAAAAAACCGCTATTAAGCGGTTTTTTTTATGTTCTAAAATAGCTGTAAAGCTATTTGCATCTATGTTTTAGAATAACTCAATCTGACCGCCATTATCCGTTTGGATATCGTCAGGATTTGTTATTTCCAGTTTAATATCACTTTGGCTATTCGTTGCTTCAGCTGTCTTTTCCGTTTCTTCATCAGATTCCGAAGTTTCAGTAGGAGCTGTCACCTCTTCCTTGGCATTCACGGCCAGATCAATTTCATCAGTAGTCAGTTTAACACTCTTCACCGTATGAAAGGATAGGCGGTTACCTTGCGCTTTCAAACCTTTGACATCAATGATCTCATTCAAAGGTTGATCTAAACTCTCCTCTGTCTGCGATTTTCCTTTCAGCACTTCCAGGTGTACCACAGGCTCTGTACTGTTTGTCAGCACGATAAGTTTTGAACCCGGTTCATCATTAATAAATGATACACTTTTACCGACAGGAATATCATCAAATTTAAATCGCTTCACATAGTAGGTGCCCGATTTACCATCTTGATGGATTGCAGTATAGACATGATCAGGAAAGTATTTCTCGATGCGAATCATCTTATCATCGAAATAATTGCTCAGATCAAAATTAGACAGCTCGTAAGTACCGTCCGACATGACGATCAAGATTTTGTCGTCACCATCAAACTCTCCTAAATATTGACCTCTTTCATCAGCATTTAGACGTTTCGTGATTTTATCAAACCAGATCTTACGGCCAGCTAAGGTAGAAACCCCGGCGCTTTTGAATGTGATCTTTTTAACCGGATATTTCGAAACAATATTTCCTTGAGATGCACGGCCTTTAATAGCAATCTCAGCAAAATTCATATCAAAATTAAGCTTTCTCAATTTCGTATGCGGTTTCAGCTGAATATTGACAATCTCCGCCTCTCCATTCGGATTTGCAGTGAAGTAAGTTACTTTAGAACCCTTTGATCCTTTGCTGATGTCATATTCTTTATCACGTGTTACACCGACAACAGCAAAACGTTTGATGAAACTTGTACCCGTGTCTCCTTCTTTATAGATGGCATTGTAAATTGTTCGCTCATCACCTTTTTTAAAGACAGCGACATGGATGATATCTTTTCCGACAAATACTTTGTCCTGAATTTTGGTAACGACATACTTACCATCCGCACGGAAAACAATGATGTCATCGATGTCCGAACAGTCGCAAACAAACTCGTCTTTCTTCATGCCTGAACCGATGAAACCCTCTTCGCGGTTGACATACAGTTTTGCATTGGCCAAAGCTACCTGTGTAGCCTCCACACGATCAAAAGCTCTTAATTCAGTTTTACGTTCACGACCTTTACCATATTTATCACGCAATCTTTCATACCATGCAATGGCGTAATCAGTCAAGTGTTTAAGATGGCGTTTAACATTCTTGATTTCATCCTCTAGAGAAGCCATATGATCATCCGCTTTCTTAACATCAAAGCGCGTGATGCTACTCATCGGTTTATCGATCAATCGCTTATAATCTTCAGGAACGATAGGACGGTAGAACTGGGAGAAGAACGGTTCGAAAAGACCATTTAGTACTTCAACAACCGTATCAAAATCTCCAGCATTTTCGTATTGAGGATGCTTATACATACCCTCTTGAATGAAGATTTTCAGTAAACTGCTGAAGAATATCTTCTCTAAGAGATCATGTAATTTGATTTCAAGTTCTTGTTTTAATAAGTTCTTTGTATTGATGGTGTTTTCAATCAAGATATCATTAACACTCAAAAAGTGTGGTTTATCTTCTTTGATCACACAGGTATTTGGTGAAATAGAAACCTCACAGGCTGTAAAAGCAAATAAAGCGTCAATCGTAACATCAGGAGATATTCCCGGGGCCAGATGCACAATAATCTCTACAAACTCTGCCGTATTATCTTCGATTTTCTTGATTTTGATTTTCCCCTTATCATTCGCTGCAACAACGCTGTCTATTAATCCACCGGTAGTTGTTCCAAAAGGAATTTCAGTAATCGCTAACGTTTTCTTATCACGCTCCTCAATTTTTGCACGGACACGGATCTTGCCACCGCGTTGGCCTTCATTGTAAGCTGAGCAATCTGCCATTCCTCCCGTTGGAAAATCAGGAAGGATATGTGGTCTTTCGCCATTCAAAACCTGGATGGAACCATCAATTAACTCCAGGAAGTTATGAGGCATAATTTTAGTAGCCAAACCTACAGCAATACCTTCGGCACCCTGCGCCAGCAATAGCGGGAATTTGACAGGTAACGTAACCGGTTCTTTATTACGGCCGTCATAACTCAATTGCCAGTTTGTTGTTTCTGGATTGAAGACAACATCCAGAGCAAACTTCGATAGACGTCCTTCGATATAACGAGGAGCAGCAGAAGCATCTCCGGTAATAGGATCACCCCAGTTCCCCTGACAGTCAATCAGTAAATTTTTTTGACCGATCTGAACCATAGCATCGCCGATTGAAGCATCACCATGAGGATGATATTTCATCGTGTTACCGATCACATTTGCGGCTTTGTTATATCTTCCGTCATCCATCTCTTTCAATGAATGCAGGATACGTCGTTGTACAGGTTTAAAACCATCATTGATATGAGGTACAGCGCGATCTAAAATAACATAAGATGCATAGTCCAAAAACCAGTTTTCATACAAACCCGAAAGTGGAATTGTTTTACTGTTATTTGTCTGTCCGTTATTTAATTCTTCTTGATTATCGTCTGCAGGATAGTTTGTTTCTTCACTCATGTAATCAATAATATGGTGTTTTTATTCTAATTTGCTGCAAGAAAGCATCGTTTTTTGCAAGCGTAAAAATACGAAAAGCATTTCGTTTTATCCAAAGGATATACAAATAGATTTACATTGAAAATTTCAACATTCAAAAGTGGCATTCTAAATTCAGAAAAGATGCATTCAGGTCTTATTTAGCATCTTCAACCCGATCATACCAATAACAGTTCATGTCCCAGATGGTAAACTTAAAAGTATCCGTAATCTTAAATCCAGCCTTTTCCAATACATTTCGCGAACCTTGATTATCGACGTGCGTAATGGCATGGAGAGGTATATGCGTCATGTTTTCATAGTAAAAGGCAATACAGGCCAATGCCGCTTCTGTGGCATAACCTTTACCCCAGGACTCTTTACGGTAGCGATAGCCAAAGTCTAGAAAATTGACCCGATCATTCATCGGTTCGTCGATAAATTTAAATCCGGTCCAGCCTATAAATTGATTTGTTGCTTTTTCAATAACAGCAACACGTCCTGTACCGTATGCTTCATATTGCTGCAGCAAACTAAGAATATAATCTTTTGCCTCTTCACTTGATTTTAAAGGAGATTTGTTTAAATAAAGATGAACTTCCGGTTGTGAATCCATCGCATAGAATTCTTCAACATCATCTAAAGTTATCGGACGAATAAGTAGTCTCTCCGTTTCGAGTGTAGGTACGTATTTCATGAAAATATTATTTAAAGTAAAGTTAATAGAAATTAATTATCTTCAACTATTTAAAGGATAGTGAAGAAAATGGATACCATGGGAGGAGAAATTGTTGATTACTTACATCAGGCAGATTTTTCGGTAGTCGTACAACTAGCATTTCTAGGGAATTTTCTGCTATTTTTCTTATCCATTACATTTTATGCTGTGGCGCACTATCTGTATAACAGCAAGCAGGAGTTGGTTGAGCGTCATCACATATTGAAAGCAGATATTGGAAATGCAATTTTAAATATCTCTCTTAATGCGGTTGTTGCCATTGCGGGCATTTATATGTTAAGAATTGGATGGATTAAAATAGTTGATCTTGATTGGAAGGTATTTCCAATCAAATTTTTAGGCGTTTTGTTTCTTGTGGATTTTTTGATGTTTATACTGCACTGGCTTGTTCACAAATCCATTTTATATCGTTATTTTCATTACAGGCACCATACCTTCGAACGTACAAATGCATTGAGTCTCTTTGTGATGCATCCACTAGAAAATGTGATGTTCGGAGCTATTCTGATCATCACCTTTATGTTAATTCCCTGCGATATTTTTACAGTTGGTTTTTATCTAGGATTCAATCTCTTGTGGGGAATATTAGGACATATTGGGTTTAATCTGTTAGAGTTTAAAAATCGATGGATCACCAATGGTCTTTTTCATATGAATCATCATCATGATATTCATGTCAATTTTGGTTTTTATACCTCAATCTGGGATAGACTCTTCCAAACTCATCGGGAATCCTGAAACCAGGAATACACTTAATTCAGCAATGTCAACCATCAAAAATCCGGTTGCAATAAAAGATCATATAAAATAATTCGTCCAAGAATCATCTTTCAGATCCTTGGACGAATTGTTTTATCACTTAGTAAAAGAGTGTTTACAGTTTTTTATCTGTACTGTTTGTATCATCCGGCGAAGCCGATTCCACAACAGTTGGTGTAAGAAACTTTTTAGGTTTCCGTACGATTCCCCATTTTTGAAGCAGTTCCTGTGTTGCATTTCGTTTGAGATGCTCTTTTTCAGGCTCACCGATTAAATATCCGAAAGGCTCCATGCTAGGGATCGCATCAAAAATCACTTTTAAGGTTGCGAACATCGGTAGCGCTAGAATTAATCCTGCTAAACCAAAAATCATTCCGCCCAGTAGAATAGCAATAATGGCCATCAGGGGATTGATACTTACTTTGCTGCCGACGATATTAGGAGTAATGATATTACCTTCTAAAAATTGAACCACCTGGAACCAGGCAATCACACCGACCGCATATAAAGCGCTATCTTTTGTCGCCAAAGCAAACAAAGCCGGTAAGATTGAGCCAATAGCGATACCGATATAAGGCAATAACATGAGCAAAGAAGCCATAGAGCCGAAAAACCAGGCGTATTGAATACCCATCAACATAAGACCTACTGTATTCAGCACAGCGACAATTCCCATCACCATTACAAGCCCCAAACAATAACTTTGTACCACCTCATAGATTTTGCTCAGTACAGCATGAATTTTCTTGTTATCCGTGTTTTTAAATGCTTTAAAGAAAAACTCTTTAAAAAAATCACGGTAGTAAAGGAGAAAGAAAATAAAGATAGGAACTAAGATAACACCTGCTAATGTACTTCCGATTGAACCAAAAGCTGTTGACATATACCCCCCCACATTTTCTAAAGCATTATTTCCTTGCTCTTTCATCTTTTGAATCACCTCACTTCGCTCTAATCCGAATTGAGATTGAATCCAGTTCTGTATCGATTCTACAGCAGCCAATACTTTTTCCTGAATCGCTACAGCATCTTTTCCAATAATAATACTTTGATGTACAATAAACCATATTAAAGTGCTGATAATTAAGATGGCAATAATAACAGCCATGATAGAAGCGGCCGCCTTCCCAAATCTCAATTTATTTTCAAAAAAAGATGCAATCGGGTAGAGCGTCATTGAAAGAATGATCGCAAAAAGTAACGGTACGATAACACTTTGAGTAACATATAAAAATCCGATGATTAATGCTAGGGCAAACAAACTTGAGGCAAGCTCAACTGAATACGGTTTTTTTCCTGATTTACTTTCCATATATGACTGCTAACAAATAAAGGGTTAATCTTAATTGAGAATACAATTAAGCTTTTTTCTTTCTATAGCTAAATCCTTGCCAAAAAAACATATACAGTAAAGCGATACCTAAAAACAAAGCATTAAAATACATCACTTGGGGTATCCGGGTGATAATATCCTGATAGTACATCCCTGCAAATAAGGCACCTAAACCAATACCTGCCTCCATCGATATGTACATCGTCGCTACCGCACGTCCACGTTGATTATGCTTACCAAGGTCTATAGTCCAGGCATTGATCGCAGGAGATAAGATTCCTGTACCGATACCGTATATACTTGCACCTAACATCAGCTTGTTAAAGGAATCACCCTGTCCGATGAGGAACAAAGAAATACCAACAATGAGTAAACCGATCATAATTACTTTGGTACGTCCATATTTATCCGATGCTTTTCCAGATATGAAGCGGATCAAAATTGATGCAATCGTATATGCAGCAAAGAATATCCCTTTGTTGCTCAGGTTGAGGTGATCACTCCAATCGGGGATTAATGTCAATATGGCTCCGAATGCGGAGTAAGATAGAAACGTTACAATTCCCGCTGGCAATACACCGATATCAATGATGTCGGTACGCGAGATTTTGAACATGGATAAATTGAGCTTTTCTTTTTTTGCAAGTGTTTCCTTCATATTCATGACAATAACAATAGAAAGAAGTGCAAAAAGAGATGAGCTATAGAACATGATATTGATACCAAAGTATTGGAAAATTGCACTACCGATAGCGGGACCTACTGCACCACCAATTGCAAAACAGAGACCATGCATCCCCAAAGCCTCACCCCAGCGTTCGCGCGGAATAATATCAGCAACATAAGCTGAAGTAGCAGTAGGTTTGAAACCTGTCGAAAAACCATGAATCAATCTCAAAAGAAGAAAACCGGAGACTGTGGTGAGTATCGGATACAGAAAACCACATAAAAAACAAACAATAGATCCGATGGCCATCACCGGTACGCGTCCCCATCGATCGGTCAATTTGCCACTGAAAGGACGTGAGATACCAGCTGTTAAAGTAAATAGAGCTATGATGAGACCTTTATGTTCAGCACCTCCCATTTGACTCAGGTAGTTCGGAAGTTCTGGAATAATCATATTGAAACTTGCAGAGAAAAGTAACGAACTCAGACAGAGAAGGGCAAATTGTAATGTATATATGGATTTATTTTCAGTCATGGTAAACGGACTCTTGTTTGTGTAAAAAATGAATCGCCTTCTTTTTGAAGAGAAGGCGATGTCTTATAATTTTTTTGTTCGCGCTATTTCCGAACAAAAGATCGTGGTTGCTACAGCGACATTTAAAGATTCTGCCTTACCGATCCTCGGAATCGTGACAGGTTTGTCGACCAATTCGATGAGCTCATCCGAAATTCCATTTCCCTCATTTCCAAGAACAAGGAGACCTTGATCTCTCCAATCGGTTTCGTAAATACTATCGCCGTTGAGTAAAGCACCAAAAACAGGTAATTTAGCGTCTTGAATAAAAGCCTTTAAATCGAGGTAATGGATCTCGATACGTGAAAGAGAACCCATTGTAGCCTGGACGACTTTAGGGTTATAAGCATCGACAGTACCGATCGAACAAAGGATCCGTTGAAAACCAAACCATTCAGCTGTGCGGATAATGGTGCCGAGATTTCCAGGATCCTGGATGTCATCCAATAGTAGGGTGTGCTGTCCTTTGAAATCTTTTATGGCTAAAGCCTCCTGTTTCGGTATATGTACCAGAGCTAGTATACCCTGCGGAGATTTTAAGCTGCTGATTTTTTGAAATTCGTTTTCAGTCAGCACATAAGATTTTATTTTTCCCGATATTTTACCCACTTTTGCGAGTACATCTTCTGTATAAAATAAGCTGTCAACTTGATAAGAGGAAGATAGAAATTCGATAACAGATTTTATTCCTTCGACAATAAAAAGACCATGTTGTTTGCGAAACTTTTTATTTTGAAGTGATGATATTAGAGTAATTTGTGCTTTTGACAACATTTTTTAATGATAAATAATCAACGCCTTTTAGCTTTTACAAGTATAACGCTTTTGTTGCTAATTTTCACATCTTGCCGTACAGCACGTTTCTTAAATGAGGACCAAGCTTTGGTAGATCATGTGGATATCCATGGTGTAAAACCTGAGCTCAAAGAAACAACCTCACTCTATATCTCGAATGAGATTAAGGTCAATTCGCGGGTTAACTTATTTATCTATAATCTTTTTAATACAAAAGATGGAAAATATAAGAAACGAAATATCAGAAATGTCGGTGAAGCCCCCCATTTATTAGATTCTGGTTTAGTTGATTTATCTGCGACACAGATAAAAAGATTTTTATTTACAAAAGGTTATTTTGGTGCTAGCGTAACACCTGAAATAGCAGTTAAGAAGAAAAGAGCGACCATTCATTTTAATGTTAATCAGGGCGATCCCTACTACATGAGCAAAATTACGTACAACTTTGCAGATCCTATAGTTGCCGACCTTTATAAAAAAGAAGTAAAACCAGCTACAGTTATCAAAGAAGGAGATCAATATGATGCGGTAAACCTGATCACAGAAAGAGAAAAATTGTATATGGCTATGCGTGATCATGGCTATTTTGATTATATCCGTCAATACATGCGTGTTGCTGTAGATTCGATGTCAAAGAAAAATCAGTTAAATTTAGAAGTGCAGGTTGAAAATCCAAGTGATTCAACAAAACATCAGGCATATACCATCGATAATATCTTTGTTACTATTCGAAATTTTGGAACTGCAAAGAAAGAAATTAAACAGACATTTGACAGCATCAACAAGATCCATTTCACAGACGAAACAAATAATTTTCGTCTGAAACCATTGACCAGATATATGTATATCAAATCTGGGAATCCTTACAATCTGACGAAAGAAAATCTTTCTTACGATCGTTTGTACGAAATGAATGGATTTCGGAGTGTTAAAATTCATTATCAAAAGACAGATTCAAATAAATTGGATGCTTTCTATGAGATGGTACCTCGCCCGTTGATGGGAAATCAGATTGAAGGTGAATTTACACTGAGTTCAGGGATGAGCGGTTTTAATATCGGAAATACATTTTCACATCGTAATATCTTTGGCGGAGCCGAACTATTGGAAGTAAAATTACGTTATGGTATTTTGTTTGACCCTAGACTTAGTGGTAGCATTTCTAACAAAATCTTTAATAATGATATTCAGATCGGTGTAAATCTGATTGTCCCACGTATGATGACACCTTTTCCTGTTAGCAATACCGCACAGTATGGTTTAGCCAAAACGACTTTTTCGACGAGCTTACAAATCTTCAATCAGGATGCCACCTATTCAAACCGTTATTTTATCAATACATTAAATTACTCCTGGCACGAATCTGCAAACAAATTCCACAGCTTTACGCCAATTGTATTAGAATATAGACAAGGACGTTTAAACGATAATTTTGCTCAGAACCTGATAGATCAGGGGTACTTATTATACGTACGAAGTAATAACCGCGAGTATTTTGGTCTGGGATCCCAGTACGCATTCACTTATAACGCCAAGAAGCTGACCAAGAAGGAAAATTTTAATTATTTCAAAGGCTCAGTAGATTTAAGTGGTAATATTTTAGATCTTGTAAGCCGGGTAGTTAAGTTTGACCGGACGGCGGATGGCGAAAAAAAGGTTCTTGGAGTACCTTATTTGCAGTATGCCAAAACGGAATTAGACTATCGTCTTTATCGTAATCTAGGGGGCAATAGACAATTTGTTTTTAGGATCAATCCAGGTATTGCTATTCCTTATGGAAACAATTCGACGCTCATGATTTTCGAAAAAAGCTTTTACGGTGGCGGAATGAATGGCATGCGTGCCTGGCAAGCTCGGACATTGGGTCCCGGAAATTATAATCGCGAAAGTGTAAATGAAGATTTACGGTTGAACCTTCGGAACTTAGATCAATTGGGGGAAATCAAAATTGAAGGAAATGCTGAATATCGTTTCCGTATATTAAATAGTGTTTTAGGAGCTAAGATGAATGGTGCTACCTTTGTAGACTTTGGAAATGTTTGGCGATTAAAAGAGAACGAATTAAATCCAGGCGGAGAGTTTAAGTTTAATAAATTTTTAAATCAGATTGCAATAGGAACGGGTTTTGGACTTCGTTTTGATTCCGACTATTTTATTATCCGATTGGATGCAGGACTTAAAGTTAAAGATCCGCAATTCTCAGGAAGCGATCAATGGGTTTTAAAACATTTTTTCGATTCCAAAGAATTTAAGGATCAGTATTACCAGACACATAGGCCTGACCGTTATAATTTTATTCAGTATAACTTTGGTATTGGATTGCCTTTTTAGAAAATTAAGTTTTTTAAACTTGCAAAAATAGACTCTATAATAGACGAGATATTTAGGCCCTGCGAGTGATTGAAGAAAAAGAAACATACAGCCAGTACAATTGCTGTTAATAATAGTTTCTTAAATGCATAAGCAATAAGTAAGATCACTGCCGGGATAATGAGAAACATAAGTCCGCTGATTGCAAATGCTGACAATCCTTTGTCAGATTTATAGATATAAAATAGTCGACCTTTTGATCTGTCTTGATTCTTATGTTTGAAGAATACAAATGTTGAGGATTCAATTTTATCATTTGGAACCCCAATTCCATCGTGGAACTGTAAGTCCTGGGTAAACCCATTAATGCTAAACTTATACGTACCGTTGATACGTTCATTTGTCTTCTCTGCCGAATCTACAGCTATAATGGCAAGTTTCCCATTGCCTGATAAATTTTCTTTTACTATAAAATTCTCTATTTTTTGCATTTGTGCATGCCCTAAAAATGGAATTAACAGCAGGAGAAACAATAATTTTTTCATTATATAATTTGTTTTTTAACGGATATGAAGCGATCATGATCTGCACTTAGCTATCTGTAAGATCATGATGGTTTCATTATTAAATTTGTTTTTTATCAATAATGAAGCAATCATAAATCCAGTATTCTTCAAGATTTGAACTGATTTAGTTCATGATGTTTCATTAAAAATTGTTTGCGTTGCAATTTTAGACATTTTCTATCTCTTTATAAAATAGATAGCCTTAATAATTCAATAAATGTTTTTGTTATTTTATTTCCGAAACAATGAATAATTTGTACCTTTGTCTTGTAAAAAAATTAAATCGAAATGGCAGAAACAGTACAACATAGAGAACCAAAAAAGACTGATAATAACGCAAATCAAACTCATTATTACAAGACTTTAACAATAGCTATCGTTTTGGGTCTTATAGGAGTATTCATTAGATTTGTACCAGATGTTTGCACAAACTTTGATCAACATGTATCGATGTTTTCAGCAATAGCTAACATTAGCCTTGTAGTAGCATCTCTTATCGCTTTTAGAACAGTTTTTGGAATTTTAGGATTCGGAAAAAATAAATAAGTCTTTATAAAAATATAGTAAACGTCAATTCTTTCGAATTGACGTTTTTTTTACGCTGTTTTTCTTCGAATTGCCTTGGTACGGTTCCATCTAGATGACAGGTAACCCCCTTTTGGAGGTTAAGATATAACAAAGCATAGGGCTAAAAGTTTTAAATATTTACTTACCCGCGCCAAGATAAAATGTCGATAAAAAAATACGCTGTTTCCCGTAAGAGAAACAGCGTATTTTTTTTATAGTACGAATAGCAATTAATTATGCAAATAATGACCAAGTTCCCCAAGGAATACGTGCTAAGATTAAGATTAATCCAAGAATGTAAAAAATCAAAACAGTTTTGTTAGCTTGTTTGGCATCAGTCAATTTTTTAGCTTTTATATAACCAATAGAAATTAACACAATCGCGATAATCATCGTAAGCGGATGCTCGATAATTTTAAAACGCATCGTAGGGTCTTTCATAATAGAACCTGAGATCATGGATGGGTATTTTAATACGAAGAATAAAATCAATCCAATTAATAATTGCAAGTGAGAGGCGATAAAACCTAACAGCGCAATTTTTCTATTATACGGTTTGTTACCTGAGAAGTTTACAAAGGTAATGATGATTGAAACAATCAGAGCTAACAATAAGATAATTGCTAATGTCGAGTGTAAGTGTAACATAATTTCTTCTTTAATTAATTCTTTGAATACAAAAGTATAAAATAACTAACGCTTTTCGCCTATTTCTTTAAATTCAGATTTTTCTTTCCATTTCGGGAAAGTCGCTTCTTGACTTAAGGTGTAACCTATATCAAAAAATAGTCGAATATCGGCTAACATACCTTCAAAATTCCACTCCGGAATCACTTCATCGTTGACAGCATGATAACGGCCCTCTAATGCTTTTTTTCGTTTTTCAGTAATGGACTGATCTTTTTCCAGATAATCGTTTCCACTACCAGCATAAAATGCAGGAACACCAACCTTCGCAAAATTGAAATGATCAGAACGATAGAAGCCTCCAGATCCAGGATTGCCCTCTGATTTCGTATAGCGGTCAAATTTGAGAGCAGAACGTTCGGCATAGTCATCCATATCCGATTGCCCTTTCCCAACAATAGACACATCTTTGGTAGCACCCGCAGCACTGAAGGCATCCATATTGATATTAGCAACTGTTTTATTTAAAGGGTAAATCGGATTTCTAACATAATAATCCGATCCCAGTAATCCGTCTTCTTCCGAAGTCACGGCAAGAAATACAATGGAACGTTCGGGAGCTTTTTTAGCGGCTTTAAAAGCTTTCGCAATCTCAAATAGTGCCGCTACCCCAGCAGCATTATCAATGGCACCATTATAGATTGAGTCTCCATTGACTGCTTCGCCAATGCCGAGATGATCCCAATGTGCGGTGTAGATAATATTTTCATCTTTACGGCTTTTACCTTCGAGTCTGGCGATGACATTATTTGACTTTGATCTTTTTATTTTATTGCTGACCTCAAAGTTTGTTGTTATTCCCAAAGGAACTGCTTTGAAGCCATTTCTCTTCGCTTTTTCCATTAGTGAGTCATCATAACCTGCTAGTTTAAAAAGCTTGGATGTACTTTCTGTCGATAACCATCCTTCCACTTGTGCATATTTATGAGGATCGCTCATATTATCTAAGTCCATCTGTGGCGCATTTCCCCAGCCTGTACGGATCACATTCCAACCGTAACTAGCTGCCTTTGTCTGATGGATTATCATAACGCCTGCGGCACCTTGACGTGCTGCTTCTTCATATTTGTATGTCCATCTTCCATAATAGGTCATTGTATCGCCTTTAAATAGAGACTTATCATAATGTCCGGGATCATTGACCATGACAACGACAGTCTTTCCCTTTACATCAAGATCTTGATAATCATTCCACTGATATTCCGGAGCAACGATACCAAATCCTACAAAAACGAGCTCTGTATTTTTCAATTCCACATGATCCTGTAGACGACGGCTTGTTACCACATAATCTGTAAGATTATTTAGTGTGAGCTCGTCTCGCGAAGATTTTAAAGATAGGCTTACATTGGGAGTGGAGGTAATCTCTACCATCGGAACTTCCTGAAAGTAACTGTTGCCATTACCTGGTTTTAGTCCTAGTGCTTTAAATTGAGCCGCGATATAGTTGGTCGCCAAAGTATCCCCCTTTGTAAAGGGTTTTCTACCCATAAATTCATCCGATGAAAGTTTGAGGATGGTGCTCTTATAGCTTTTTTCGGTAATGCTGCTGAGAGCTTTTTGATCGAGGGTATTTTGCTTCGTTTGCGCTGATACAAGATGCGGCATACCCATGCATGCTATACCTAACGCTATGTATTTAAATTGTTTTTTCATGTTGATGTGTTGTTTCAATAGGATAAATCTCCGCAATAGGATGGAAAAGATAAATTTTGTTACTGCTCAATTCTACGCATTTGTAGCGCTTTCTCACTTTTTCCTGCTTTTGAAATACCCGGCCATTCTGTAATTTGAAATGACTTTTTTCAGGTAACATTTCAACAGTTAATACCTGATCGGCATGTTTGTCAAATTTTTTAAGGGTACGAAAAAGATGAAGATCAGTACAACTGGATGCTGCCGGATTTGCTAAATATTGCGCTACAGCCGTGGCAATTTCAGCAGGAAAAATCTGAAGCCCTAAAAATGGATTCATTAAATTTTGAAAATTAGACTTCCATTCACTCCCATGCGGCTTCACAGCATGTTTATGTTGTTGCCAAGTCTGCAGATGTGCAAACTCATGAATGGTGGTGATCAAGAAGGAATAGGGGTTGAGATCATGATTCACCGAAATGCGATGGCCAGCCGTACGAAAAGGTGCACGATAATCACCAAGTTTTGTACTTCGGGTTTTAGATATTTTGAATAAACAGCCCGTATCATTGATCCATCTGGAGATAATGGGAGCAGCCTCTTCGGGCATAAATCTTTTCAATGTAGCACTATAATCCTGCATAACACAAACATAACTTTTTTTATTATTATAGCACTTATGCAAAAAGAAATTAAAAAATAAAAGCCGCACTATCACTAGTGCGGCTTTAAAAAAAAGAATACTTTAATAAATGTTTACCTGTTTATCTTTTGGATATTTTAAACTATAGCCAAATCGGATTTTTTTACTAGCGCCAGCAGGAATTGTGACATTCCATTTCAGTATACCGGTCTCTTTTGTTAATTCGGCACCGTCTTGATCATCGACTGTGATTTCCATCGATTTGTCTGTCGAAATTGGTATCTGGTCCTGCAGGTTGATGGTTACACTGCTCTTCTTATTATTTTTTATGGTGATCTCATACACCAAGCTTTGTTTTTTGCTTCCGCCCAATATCTTGGTTTGAGATAGATCATTCACCTTGTCACGCTTTATGCTGATCATCTTGTCTCTCCCCATGCTCATTTTGAGCGTATCGGTAGACATATTTGGATCAATAAAGGTCTTGCCAACCAGCATATTTTCAAACATGACATTTGCAATTCCGGGCATCAGATTTAGTTTTTCGTAATCTGTTAATTCCGCCATGAGATAAACGCTAGGATCTAAGCGAGGTATCGCTACATAATTGTAATTTGCCGGATGCTTGTATTCTTTTAACGATACACTATGTGGCTTGCCGTTGGATGCAATATCGTATGGGATAGTAATATCAAATGTCGTATTCAGCTGATTTTCGTTTTGCTGTGTATAAGCATTGATACCATTTGTGCCCCGAATGCGGATATTTTTTTTGTCACTTATGGTAACGACCTCATCAAGCACAAGGCCTGAAGCCTTATTTTGCAAAGCTTGAGGAAACGTGGGTTGATTATAATACAGTTGCCAAGGAACTAGTGTTGGCGCTATTCCGTATTGAGACGGAGCACCTGTTGACAAGGTCAGATGAACCTGTTTCCAGTCGATCCCAGTTTCTTGCGTGACATTCGCTTTGTAAATGATTTCCAGCGGTGCAGTAGTACTAGCGGATCGTAGATCATATGATGCATTCCAGGATGCCTGTGAAGATGTATACGTAATGTCGAAAGGCTGATTTCCAGCTTGGTTATTGATAACCTGAACAATCAGTTGTCCCCCTGAACCTGTTGTTTGTCCCTGTACCTCTTCTAGCTGGACTTTTGCTCTGTTAACGACATCTTGCTGGCTAACGATTTTATCTTCTAATATGGTAATATTACTTTTTACCTCCAGGTATTTAGTCTTATAATAATCGGCCATTTTAGCAAGTTCAGCAACAGTGGTACTACCATTTGTTCCAGCTATTTTTTGATTGTTTTCCAGTAGTTTTAAGATACTTTCTTCCGTTGCCTTTTGATTTTCAAAAGCTTTTAAAGCGTTAGCCTCCTTTTTGTATAAATTCTCTGCTTGTACAAATGCATCACTTTTGACATCAGCTCCAATATAATTGACAGCTGACCGTACGGACATCACCGTTACGTTAGGAGAGCTTCCGATCTGAATACTGTTTTCATCGATGCCATTTGCAACATGTGTAAATACAAGTTCACTAGTTCCTGTGGGCAGGTTTACGGTAGCATGATGATTCAGTTCAGCCGCATTGGTATACAGCATAACCTCTTTTAAAACCGTCTTAATAATTTTGGGGCTCTGTGCAAATAAACTGCCACTGATGATGATGCTACCAATTGTTAATGAAATCTTTGTTATCTCCATCTTGTTCATTTAGTAATTTATATAAAGATGCGGTAATTAGTTTTATTTCATAAAAATAATTTCGCGCAGGAATAATGTTGCCTCCTGTACCTGGAATAATAGATTGGGAACTGCTAGCATGGATACAATATGCTAGAGATGAATTTTGTTTTAAAAGAAAGAGTAGGTATTTAATAAAAGGCTGCTTATCAGTAGGTAAACGGTGGTTTAAGAAATTGTAATTTTAGTTTTAATAAACAAAGTTTATTTTTGCTAAACAAAAGATATTTTCTAACTTTAGTTTTACCAATGTAATGGGACCGAATTGTTCTGGTGATGCAGTGAGTGAAATTCTGTTAAAAAATATAATATATAATACCATGAAAATAAGAGTATTAATAGTAGCATTGTTTATACTGGTTTACGTTAATGTAAACGCACAAAGGGTAGTTATAATTGGCCTTGATGGTTTTAGTACTGAAGGGTTCAACGGTTCTAAACACCCTAATATTGATCGGTTATTTGAAAAAGGACTGATTACGTTGACAAATAGGCCCGTAATGCCATCGATCACATTGCCCAATTGGACAAGTCATTTAACGGGACAGGGACCGGAAGAACACGGTATAACAGCCAACAACTGGACAATGGAAAACCATACATTAAAAGCCATAGAAACAGATGAGCAGGGATATAGTCCGTCTATCTTCAAGGTATTGAAAGATAAAAAAAACAATGCAAAAACAGCATTTTACTACAACTGGGCCGAATTAATCAATCCAATTAACAAAAAATATTTAGATGAGGTCTCCTTTGAGGAAGGCGACAGGTATAAAGATAATTATGCAAAGGCATTGAAATTTATAGAGAAAAATAAAAATGATCCTACTTTAGTCTTTTTGTATAGTGTGCATACAGACCATGCAGGACATGAATATGGATGGATGTCGCCGCAGTATATTACAGCAATTGAAGAGGTGGATGTAGAAATCGGTAATTTCATTAATAAGCTTAAAGAACAAAAGCTTTACGATGATACCTACTTTTTGTTTATTACAGATCACGGCGGTATAAAAAAAGGTCATGGTGGCGTGACTATGAATGAAATGCAGATTCCATGGGCGATTACCGGTCCAAAAATTAAAAATCTAGGGCTTACTGATCAGTTTTTTAATAGTAATAAAAATACCTCTTTGGTACTCGCTAAGCTATTTGGCTTGAAGAATATTCCAAAATCCTGGACGGGAATTGCGCCAACTGTGATTTTTAAATAACGATAAGTTTCTGCTCCCGCTAGGCAGAGATCTGAAAGACAGGTATACGAAAATTTATCGTGCCTGTCTTTTTTTATTCAAATGCTTTTACTGATGATACTTGCCGAAGTGTTCTTTTCCCTTTTGTGCTAATACAAATTAACGCGCGCACTTCGTATACATTCGCTTATTTATCTTGTCTCCCTTACATATATTTTTGTACAGCTAGATGGTTATATAGGTTTGTTTTTCTTCCACATACCGCTTATTTATACTAATATAAATAGATTTTTAGCTATTTATATTAGTAAATTATCATTTATTGTTTTATCTTAGTGCTGGAAATTTTTATAGTTAGCTCGTTTTCAGTTAGCTTATAAAAAGATAATATTTATTATCTTTCCGATATTAAATAATTCTTGATGGTAACGGAGAGAGCGATATATTCGTTTAAATTTGATAGCGTTCAAGATTAATCTCATATAAATTAAGTCAAAAAATAGACACATAAAAAAATATGCTAGCGAGATTAGATATTAAGAATTACGCATTGATTGACGAATTATCAATTCAATTTGATAAAGGATTGAATATCATCACAGGTGAAACTGGTGCGGGTAAGTCAATTATCATGGGTGCGCTATCCCTTATTTTAGGAAGTAGGGTAGAAGGAAAATATTTTTTTAATCAAAATAAGAAATGCAGCATTGAAGGTTTTTTTCAAATTGAAGCATACGATCTGAAAGGTTTTTTTCAGGAACATGATCTGGATTATGAAAATGAAACCATTATTCGTCGTGAAATTAGTGTAGATGGTAAGTCGCGTGCTTTTGTGAACGATTCACCAGTTACCTTAGCTATCCTTAAAAGTTTAGGTGAAAAGTTGATTGATATTCATTCACAGCATGCCACCTTGCAGATCAATACGGAAGAATTTCAGTTTTTGGTCGTGGATAATGTAGCAAAGTCCACTGCTTTAAAAGCGGGTTACCTAACCTCATTTTTAAGGTATAAAAAAGTTAAAAACGAATTAAGAAAGATAAAGGAACAAGCCAAGCAAGCTCATATTGAAGCAGATTTTAATCAATTTCAGTTTGATGAGCTTCATCAAGCATCGCTAACTGCAGATGAGCAGGTAAATTTGGAGGCCGAGCAGCAACAACTTGAGAATGCAGAAGAGATAAAAAGAGGTTTACTTGGTGCCGTACATATCTTAGATGAGCAGGAGCAGAACGTAATCTTACAGGTGAAAGAATCTTTAGGTCAGTTAGAGTCTGTAGCTTCTTATCTTACAGCTTTGCCCGATCTGGTCAATCGACTTCGGAGTGTCTGGATAGAGGCCAAGGATATTGCTACAGAAATTGGTTATCTGGAGCAGGGAACAAATTTGGATCAGGACAAATTATTGTTGATCAATGAACGTCTGAGTTTGATTTATAACCTTCAAAAGAAGCATCATGTCGATACAGTTGAAGACTTAATAGTAATCAAAGATGCTTTAGAACAAAAACTACTGGATGTTAATAGTCAGGATGAGCGAATTATTGCCTTAGAGAAAGAGTTGACCGAGACTTATCAGCAGGCTTTAGAAAAAGGAAAAGCATTAACAGAATTGCGGAAAAAAGCTTTACCTCAAATTGAAAAACATGTGGTTTCGATCTTAGCGGAAGTAGGCATGCCTAATGCCAAACTGGAAGTCAGGCTGGAGGATTTAGCGGAAAATGAACTGAAAGAAAATGGAATGAACAGTATCCAATTTTTATTTTCGGCAAATAAAGGACAGGAATTACAGACAATTCATAAGGTTGCTTCAGGTGGAGAGTTATCGCGTGTTATGCTTGCGATTAAATCTTTGATTGCAAAGAGTTCAGCATTACCGACGATTATTTTTGATGAAATTGATACCGGTATTTCTGGTGAAGTAGCATTGAAAGTTGGGGAGATCATGGAACGCTTGGCCGGAGATATGCAGGTTATTGCGATTTCTCATTTACCTCAGATCGCATCAAAAGGTAGATCTCATTTTAAAGTCTATAAAATTGATGAAGGTGATAAAACAAAATCTAATATTGTGCTTTTAAATCAAGAAGAGCGTATCAAAGAAATCGCTCAGATGTTGAGTGGAATAAAACCTACCTCTGCAGCACTAGCGCATGCTAAGGCCTTGTTAAATATTGTTGGTTAGTACGTGTCAGTACTAAAAATCATCTGGTCAATTTTGGTGTGCAGGTATGTTTAAGATAGATAAAGAGCTAACAACATGGTTCCTGATAGATTACTTGAATTTTGAACTACTATAAGTTTTTGGCTTCTCAGCTTATGCAAAGGTCTTGCATAAGCTGAGATCGCTCATAAAATATAGTATGATATATTAAACATGTTGATCAATTAATTATTTCTATCCTCTTTCAATTTTTTCACTTCACTGGCAAGATCTAAAACCGCCTTACTTAAAGCTGCATTGAACTAAAAGATCATATCATATAGCCGAAGCATCCTTGTCTGTCGAGCATCCGATTACAGTATCTATTGATAAGGATAGTGATAAAATAGGAAATAAAGACGAATTTCTATACAGACGGTTTGCTCTTCAGGCTGCTAGGTAACGATTGCAAAAAGTTGCGACATTCAATAAAGGTGGTCATGGTCGTAAGAAAAAGATGAAAAGTTTGGAGCATTATAACGAAAAGGAGAAGCAGTATGTAGATAGCCGTCTCCATCTATATAACCGTAGACTGATTGATATATGTGTTAAATCTGAAGCAGGAACATTATTATTAGTTAATCAAACGAACAAAGAATCGTTTGCTAAAGAGGATGAATTTCTATTGCGGAATTGGAGCTATTATGGCCTGGTTGAAAAGATTAAATATAAAGCCAATATGGCTGGGATAAATTTGATTGTGGAATAAGTTTGCTAAATATTGTAGAGAATTTTAAGTGATTAAAATAAGAAGCCTCTTTTAAAGAGGCTTCTTTATTCTACTATAAATCCATCGCTGAATTAACCTTTGATAAAACAACTTTTAATTTAGCATTTGGAATTTTATTAAGTAAATCAGTTCCTGAAGTATTTTCAGCATATACTGAAACTCTACCAACAGCATATTCAACTGAGTAAGAAATACCTTCAAAAGATGCGGGTAGGATATTATAAGTTTTTTCTCCATCAAAACTTATCGCAGCAGAAACATAGCCATCTTGCAAGTAATAATTTGTTAAATCAGCAACTGGAACATCATAATAAGCGTTTACATTTGTTTGCTTCCAATTACCAGTACTAAGATTTGCAAAGTAAGAATAGCTATCTCCATATACATTCTCTTCCGTAATATACTCTTTCGTGCAAGAACTAAGTGAAGTTAAGGTTGCACCACCTATTAATAAGGCTAATAAAATTCTTTTCATATCTATAGTTTTTTTGTTTCTTAATTTGTAAGACTGTTCATAACTAAAATAGTTTAACATTCTTTTAACACTTCTAACAAAAAATGCACCACGAATGGTGCATTTCATAAATTTTATATAAAATTATCTATTTATAGTTCCACTATATGTTTTTTTACGGAAAGTTCCCTCTTACGTAGAAGGTATTCCTCCTGTTGGATACGGTTCTACGCGAATTTTAATTGCTCCAGTATTTAGGTAATATGGTTTGTATTCAGCACGGGTTCCAGTACCCTCTTTGATAGCAGCTGGTTCTAGATAATTTAATACGGCATCGTATAAATTATCTGAATTATTAGTGCTTTTCGTTGTAAATGTAGAAGTTTTTTTCTCAACGCCGGAACCTTTTCCTGAAAAACCTAATTTGAAAATCCCTAAAATATTTGCTTCAAATGAACCTCCGCCTTCAATAGTAAATGAATTTTCAATTACTTGCGTTTCTGTTTTTTCTTCCCCATTATCATATTCTTCTATATGAAAAGCCCATAAATTACCTAGATTGTAATTGTCCCATGTTGTAATTTGAATAGGATCAAACCCTCTGTAAGGTTTCATAAAACCAGGAGTTCTTCCACTTGGAGCTTGATAAAGATCTTCTTTTGTACAAAATATTGCTTTATTTATTTGTAAGGCTGTTCCACTTTTTTGAGGAATATTGACAGTTATTTTAATTTCAAGATTTCCTTCTCCCCAGTCAGCAATCTTATCTAGAACCATTTTATCTGTTAATTCAATGGAAATGATATGCTCAGCATAATCTGACTTCAGTTGTCCTTTATTTACATTATTATTAGGATCGATTCCATAATATACATAATCTCTAATATTCATAAGAGGTATATTTTTATTAATTGCTTCCTGAATTCTTGGAGCAAGTGGCGGTACAATTCTCCAACTTCCTCCAGCTCTAGTTGTGCTATTTGCAGAAGTTTTAGATTTTATTTTTTCTGTAGTCAGCTGAACTGCATTATTATCAATAAAAGAGACTCTTTCATTTTCTTTTACTAAAATAGTCGGAATTGCGGGCTCTATTTTTTTTTGTAATGTAACAATATTTTTAGCATTATCATATGCAATTACATCTTCAGAATTAGAATCAGTATTTCTGACCGCTACAAGTGGAGTAGTTTTTTCTACATCCCATTTATTGGCGTTGAAAATTTGGAGTTCAGGAACGTAAATTGTTAACAGTGGATTTTTGTCAATGATTGTTTTAATATCACTATTATCATCAATTAATAAATCTAGGATAGTTTGATTATTGGATAATCTACTGTTAACAAATGTTTTTACTAAAACATCGTAATCTCCGTCGAATTGTTCGAGAGCTTTCTCTTTTAAGAGTAACTTAATTTCCTGATTATCTATTATTTTTGCGAATGATTTCGCAAAAAGATGATAATCGTCATTTCCTGATATTTGTTGTTTTGATTCTGTTTTTACATCAGATGTTTCTTTTTTACAACCGTAAGTTAATAATAAGCTGGATAAGAGCAGCGGAATAATTTTTCTTGTCATAGTGTTTAATGTTTTATTGATTAAATCTATGAATTTTATTTAAACAAAATTCCTAATTTCAAGATTATTTTTTAAATTTAATTGAATTTCGTTAATTGTATTTTATCAGAAGGCCGAGTATGTCTTTTCGAACGATCAGAAATTTATTTCTATTTCTTTAATATCAGCATTTAAATCAGTTTTTAATGAATCACAGGCTTTGATCTCATATATGCATTTTTATTCAAAAAAAAATGCACCATTTCTGGTGCATTTTCTTAAATAAATCAAATTCTATTAATCTTCTTTTTTATCTGCCGGCTCAATCGGTCTTTCAGAACGATCAGCAGTAACTTCAATTTCTTTAGTTTCAGCGTTTAAATCAACTTTTAAACGATCGCCGGCTTTGACATCACCTTTTAAGATTTCTTCAGCGATTGGATCTTCTAAATATTTCTGAATTGCTCGTTTTAATGGACGGGCTCCAAAATTAGTGTCGTATCCTTTCTCTGCGATAAACTCTTTTGCTGTTTCAGTCAAATCTATTGTGTAACCTAAATCTGTGATTCTACCGAATAGAGATCTCAACTCAATATCAATGATTTTGAAGATATTCTCTTTCGATAACGAATTGAAAACAATCACATCGTCGATACGGTTCAAGAATTCAGGAGCAAAAGCACGTTTCAATGCTGTTTCGATAACAGTTCTTGAATGTGAATCTGCTTGTGTTGTTTTTGCCGCAGTGGTAAAACCAACACCTTGACCAAATTCTTTCAATTGACGTGCTCCGATATTAGAAGTCATGATGATGATGGTATTTCTAAAATCAACTTTACGACCTAAACTATCTGTCAATTGTCCTTCGTCCAACACTTGTAATAATAAGTTGAAAACATCCGGATGTGCTTTTTCAATCTCATCCAATAAGACTACAGCATATGGTTTGCGACGAACTTTTTCTGTTAACTGTCCACCTTCTTCATAGCCAACATATCCTGGAGGCGCTCCCACTAAACGTGATATCGCAAATTTCTCCATATACTCACTCATGTCAATCTGAATCAATGCATCTTCAGAATCAAACATAAAGCGTGCTAACTCTTTTGCCAACTCAGTTTTACCAACACCGGTAGGGCCTAAGAAGATGAATGAACCAATTGGTTTCTTCGGATCTTTAAGACCGGCACGTGTACGTTGAATAGCTTTCACTAATTTCTGAACAGCATCATCCTGACCGATGATTCTATTTTTCATCAGCTCACCCATGTTCAACAGTTTTTGACTGTCTGTCTGGCTAACGCGCTGTACAGGAATCCCTGTCATCATCGAAACAACTTCTGCAACATTATCTTCAGTTACGACATAACGTTTTGCTTTCGTTTCCTCTTCCCATGCTAATTTTTCACGGTCAAGTTCCTCTAACAGTTTTTTCTCAGTATCACGTAGTTTTGCAGCTTCTTCATATTTTTGACTGCGAACAACACGATTTTTCTCCAATTTGATCTCTTCGATTTTCTCTTCGATATCAATGATGGATTGTGGAACATGTATATTTGTTAAATGCACACGTGAACCAGCTTCATCCAGCGCATCGATAGCTTTATCCGGTAAGAAACGATCGGTAATATAACGAGTCGTTAAACTTACACAAGCTTCGATAGCTTCAGGAGTGTAGTTGACATTATGGTGTTCTTCGTATTTTTCTTTAATACGATTTAAAATCTCAATAGTCTCATCACGAGTTGCGGGTTCAATGGTGACGCGTTGAAAACGACGATCCAAAGCTCCATCTTTCTCGATGTACTGACGGTACTCATCTAATGTAGTTGCACCGATACATTGAATCTCACCTCTTGCTAAAGCAGGTTTGAACATGTTGGATGCATCTAATGAACCCGAAGCTCCACCAGCACCTACAATGGTATGAATCTCATCAATGAATAAAATCACATCTGGAGATTTTTCCAATTCGTTCATCACAGCTTTCATACGCTCTTCAAATTGGCCACGGTATTTTGTACCAGCCACTAAAGATGCGAGATCAAGCGTAACGACGCGTTTGTTAAACAGTACACGCGATACTTTACGTTGTACAATACGTAATGCTAATCCTTCTGCAATGGCAGATTTACCAACACCCGGCTCTCCGATTAACAACGGATTGTTTTTCTTACGACGTGATAAAATCTGAGAAACACGCTCAATTTCTTTTTCACGACCTACAATAGGATCAAGACGACCTTCTTCCGCAGCTTTTGTTAAATCGCGACCAAAGTTATCCAAAACCGGAGTTTTAGATTTAATGTCAGAAACCTTCTTAGGTTGGATGAATTGCTCTTCTTCAGGATAATCGTCATCACCAGTGGACGAACCTGGAGCTTCATCTCGGATAGTTGTTTTATTTTGTTCTACTTCCGCTTTGAAGATATCATAACTCACTTGATATTGTTGTAGTATTTGAGAAGCGATATTATCCTCATCTCTCAAAATAGCTAATAACAAATGCTCTGTTCCTATGATTTCACTTTTAAAAATTTTAGCTTCTAAATATGTGATTTTAAGTACTTTTTCTGCTTGTTTAGTAAGTGGCATATTGCCAATTGGAGCGCGAGATACAGCTGAGCTTTTCACGGCCTCCTCTACAGACTGACGTAAAGCCGCAGTGTCAATTCCGATATTTTTCAAAATCTTAATTGCCATGCCATCACCTTCACGAATCAAACCTAACAACAAGTGTTCTGTGCCAATATAATCGTGACGCAACCTCAAAGCCTCTTCTCTACTGTACGATATGACATCTTTTACGCGCGGTGAAAATTTTGCTTCCATGTAATTTACCTTTCTTTTAATGACCAAGAATGATATAAATGTAATAAATTTACTTTATCAATCCTTAATATTTTAGTAATATTTATCAACAATTAAGCCATGCTATTAAATCGATCAAAATGTCAGTATAAAAGTTTACATTTGTGTGTATTTATTGTCCAAACAAAGAATAATTGATTAGTATGTCAGACGAAAAAATAATCTTTTCAATGGCGGGTGTCAACAAAATCTACCCTCCTCAAAAACAAGTTTTAAAAAATATTTACCTTTCTTTTTTCTACGGTGCAAAGATTGGTGTAATCGGTCTTAACGGTTCCGGAAAATCTTCACTGTTAAAGATAATTGCTGGTTTAGATAAATCTTTTCAAGGTGAAGTTGTTTTCTCACCAGGTTATTCTGTGGGTTATTTAGCGCAGGAACCTATTTTAGATCCGGAAAAAACAGTACTTGAAATTGTTCAAGAAGGTGTTGCCGAGATCACGGGTATTCTGAAAGAGTACGAAGAAATTAATGAAAAATTTGGCTTACCTGAAGTGTATGAAAATGCAGATGAAATGGATAAGCTTTTGGCTAGACAAGGTGAACTTCAGGATATTATTGATGCAACCAATGCTTGGGAAATTGACTCAAAATTAGAACGTGCCATGGATGCTTTACGTTGTCCAGAGCCTGATGCTAAGATTGCCAATTTGTCAGGAGGGGAGCGCCGTCGCGTGGCAATGTGTCGTCTTTTGCTACAAGAACCGGATGTTTTATTATTAGATGAGCCAACCAACCACTTGGATGCTGAGTCTATCGATTGGTTAGAACAACATTTAAAACAATATAAAGGTACAGTTATCGCTGTTACCCACGATCGTTACTTCTTGGATAATGTCGCTGGATGGATTCTGGAATTGGATCGTGGTGAAGGTCTTCCTTGGAAAGGAAACTATTCTTCTTGGTTAGATCAAAAATCTAAACGCTTAGCGCAAGAGGAAAAAACAGAATCAAAACGTCAAAAAACATTAGAACGTGAATTGGAATGGGTACGTATGGCTCCTAAAGCTAGACATGCCAAATCTAAAGCACGTCTTCATAATTATGAGAAATTAGCTTCAGAGGAAACGAAAGACCGTGAAGAGAAATTAGAATTATTCATTCCACCGGGACCACGTTTAGGTAATGTCGTGATCGAAGCAGATAATATTTCAAAATCTTACGGTGACCGTATCTTATTTGAAAACTTAAGTTTCTCACTTCCTCCTGCAGGTATTGTGGGTATTATTGGTCCCAATGGTGCCGGTAAGACAACTTTGTTCCGCTTGATTACAGGACAGGAACAGCCTGATACGGGTACATTTAAAGTCGGCGAAACGGTAGCTCTTGGTTACGTGGATCAAAACCATGATGACTTGGATCCGGAGAAATCAGTATGGGAAAATATTACCGATGGAAATGAGAATATCATGTTGGGCAACCGCTCATCAAACTCGAGAGCGTATGTTTCAAAATTTAACTTTAATGGAGCAGATCAACAGAAAAAAGTTGGTGTGTTATCTGGTGGTGAGCGTAACCGTGTACACCTGGCCATTACATTGAAGAAAAGTTCGAACGTACTTCTTCTGGATGAGCCTACCAATGATATTGACGTGAATACTTTACGTGCTTTGGAAGAAGGTTTGGAGAATTTCGGTGGTTGTGCAGTTGTCATTTCCCACGATAGATGGTTCTTAGATCGTATCTGTACGCATATTTTAGCATTTGAAGGTGATTCTCAGGTATATTTCTTCGAAGGGAATTATTCGGAATATGAAGAAAATAGAAAGAAAAGAATTGGCGATGTCACTCCACACCGTCTTAAGTATAAAAAACTAGTGAAATAGTAAATGGATAGTGCGAAGCTTTTAGAAGCAATTATTGATCATGCTATTGATGGAATTATTACGATCGACAATCGGGGATTGATCGAATCTATTAATCCGGCAGCGTCAAGTTTATTTGGTTATTCAGATCATGAAGTTATCGGTAATAATGTTTCGATGTTAATGCCCGAACCGGATCATAGTCGCCATGATAGCTATATTGATAATTATAAAAGAACAGGGCACAAAAAGATAATTGGAATAGGAAGGGAGGTTCTTGGAAGAAAGAAAGATGGAACCACCTTTCCTTTTCGTTTGGCAGTGAGTGAGGTGTGGTATAAAAATAGAAATATTTTTACAGGCTTTATTCATGATCTTACAAGAGAAAAAGCCGCGGAAAACCGATTGAAAAAACATGCTGTCGAGCTTGAACAGAAAGTGAGCGAAAGAACGAAAGATTTGATTATGCTTGTTTCGGAGCTGGAGAAAACAAAGGCTGAAGTTTCGAAATCGCTTGAGAAGGAGAAAGAACTTGGTCAGCTAAAATCGCGATTTGTTTCCATGGCTTCGCATGAATTTAGAACTCCCTTGAGCTCTGTACAGTTATCCGCTTCATTGATCGATAAGTATATTGAAAAACCAGATTTTGCAAGTGTATTGAAACACACCGGCAAAATTAAGAGCTCTGTTCAATTGCTAACAAGCATCTTAAATGATTTTCTATCACTGGAAAAGTTGGAAGCAGGTGTTGTTACGGTCAATAAGCAAATGATCAATGTGGTTGGATTAGCAGAAGAAATTACCGAAGAGATGCAATTGATCTGTAAAAAGAATCAACATATTGTTTATCAGCACACAGGTGAGGTTGGACTGTTTATGATGGATTCTAATTTACTTAAAAATACGGTGGTTAATTTGATTTCAAACGCCATAAAATATTCTGGTGAAGATACCTTCATTGAGTTTAATACTATAATCGAGGATAATATTTGCATCATCACAGTCCGTGATAATGGAATAGGAATTCCGGAGGAAGATCAGATCAATCTATTTGAACCGTTTTTTAGAGCTCATAATACAGGTAATATACCAGGTACAGGTCTAGGGTTGAACATTGTAAAGCGCTATGTTCATCTTATGGACGGATTATTGGAATACAAATCTGCTATCAACGAAGGAGCTTTTTTTAAGATGATATTTACCCAAAATAAATAATTGTAGGTGGAAAAGAAGACAATATTAATTATAGAGGATAATACAGATATACGGGAAGGAACGACAGAGATTTTGGAGTTAACAGGACGTTATCATGTACTTGCAGCGGAAAATGGCCGTGATGGTGTTGATTTAGCAACAACTCATTTGCCCGATTTAATTCTCTGTGATATTATGATGCCTGAGTTAGATGGCTATGGCGTTTTATATATTCTAAGTAAGAACGAAGAAACGGCACACATACCTTTTATTTTCCTTACGGCTAAAGTTGAACGGTCTGATATGCGAAAAGCAATGGAGCTAGGAGCAGATGATTATTTAACAAAACCTTTTGATGATGTTGAGTTGTTAAATGCCATTGATGTGCGCTTTAAAAAGCGGGGACAGATAGGCGAGGCCATAACAGTTAAAAACTCCTTGTATTTAAGTCCTGAAGAACAAGATTTTTTGTTGAAAGAACTCATTGAAAAATCTCGTGTTAAAGTATTCAAAAAGAAACAAAGTATTTACGAAGAGGGTGATGTACCCGTATTCGTCTATTTTGTGTTGAGTGGACAGGTCCGCAGTTTTCTATGTTATAATGATGGACGGGAGCTTTCGACAGATATTCAGATTGCAGGTACATATATCGGGTATGAAGCGATGCTGTTGAATGAAAATTATTCTGATAATGTTGAAGCTATTGAAAAATCGGAAATAGCACTAATCAGTAAAGAAGACTTTTTTGAATTAATTTATCGCAAACCACTGATTGCAGGTAAATTTATCCAGTTGCTATCGGGAAATATTAGAGAGAAAGAAGAGCAATTGTTGGGATTTGCATATGACACGGTACGTAAACGTATTGCCAATGCATTAATTAGTGTCGCGGAGAAAACGGTGAATACAGCAATTGAAGATGAATGTGTTATTCAAATATCAAGAGAGGGAATCGCAACAATTGCAGGTACTGCAAATGAAACGATCTCGCGTGTTTTAGCCGATTTTAGAGAGGAAAATTTAATTGCAAAAGAGAAAAGTGCCATTCGTATTTTCTCAGTTAAAAAACTTCGTAAGGTTAAGCAATAAGGTCTTTTATTACCACGATATTTTAATCAGAAGGGTCGCATCCAGCAAGGATGCGACCCTTTTTCGTTTTCAGAGCATTTTTAAGCTTAAAAATGTGACGTAGATCACTTTTTAAGCTGATGAACTTCATGTGTAAGTATTTGAAGACTATTTACTTTTGTTCTAGTTCGGATTTAGAATATCAAAAAAGATAGCATGAAAGTAGTTGTTTACAGTATTCAGACCTATGAAAAGGAGTTATTAGCATTAGCTAATGGTAAAATGCATGATTTGACATTAATTTCTAATGGGCTAAATGAAGAAACAAAAGTTTATGCTACAGGGAAAGATGTTGTTGTCATTTCGGCACAGGATATTCTAGAAGCTTCCATGCTCCGGGTGTTAAAAGATATGGGTGTGGGCCGTATTCTGACACGTACTTTAGGGACAGAACACATCGACTTAGTTGAAGCCGGAAAGTTGGATATACAAGTTGCTAATACACCTTATGAGGACCAAAGTCCAAAAGGTATTGCCGAACAGACAATTCGCAATTTGAATTTGTGGGGTGCTGGCAAATGTGTGGGCACTGCTTGTTGTTGTTTAAAAGTATGTCCTGTAAAATTATAATCTCATGAATTCGAACAATGGAATAGATTTGCAGTCTTTAGTACGGAAGTACAATGTTGCAGCCCCTAGATATACGAGTTACCCAACTGTTCCATTTTGGAATAGCGACCAATTCTCTGAGAAGGAATGGTCTAGCCGCGTATATCATACCTATCAAAAATCAAAAAAAGCAGGGATAAGCCTCTATATTCATTTGCCATTCTGTGAAAGTCTGTGCACATATTGTGGTTGCAATACCCGAATTACGAAAAATCATAAAGTTGAAATACCTTATATCGACAGTTTGCTAAAAGAGTGGGGGATGTACACAGCAATATTAAAGGAAGGTGCGCCTTTGATTTCTGAAATTCACCTTGGTGGTGGAACCCCTACCTTTTTTGCTCCAGAGAATTTAGCAAAATTACTGGCGGGTATTTTATCGAAAGCTCAGGTCGCAGACGATGCATCATTTTCTTTCGAAGCACATCCTGGCAATACGACTTATGAACACTTAGCCGATTTATATCAGTTGGGATTTCGAAGATTAAGCTTGGGAATTCAGGATTTCGATCCGCTTGTGCAGTTTACTATAAATAGAAAGCAGGATGTGGAAGATGTACGCCGCGTTATGCAAGAAGCTCGTGCTATCGGATATACTTCTATTAATTTTGATCTGATTTACGGACTGCCCAAACAAAGTTTAAAAACAATAACAGAAACGATCAAAGAATCGCTGTTGCTTGATCCGGATCGTATTTCTTTTTATAGCTATGCGCACGTGCCATGGTTAAAGCCTGGACAGCGTCATTACACTGAATTAGACTTACCTCAAGGAGAAGAAAAGCTTGCGCTTTATACCCTGGGAAAGCAATTTATTCAAGATGCCGGATATAGAGATGTTGGAATGGATCACTTTGCTAAACCTGGCGATGAATTGTTTATTGCATTTCAACAGCAAAGGCTTCATCGCAATTTTATGGGATATGCAGATCGTTATCGTCCCTTATTGATTGGTCTCGGAGTATCTTCTATCAGTGATTCGTGGGATGCTTTTGCACAAAATGTTAAAAGTGTGGAGGAATATCAAAAGATGATTGAAAACAATCAGTTGCCGGTTGTGAAAGGGCATTTACTTGATGACGAAGATCTGATTATTAGACGCAACATTTTAGATCTGATGTGTAAAGGAGAAACAAACTTAGCGGTTGGTTTGTTTGAAAATGAGTCTATTATAAAGCGTTTAGAAAAAATGGTAGAAGAGGGGTTGGTTCTTATTCATGAGGATCGTGTTCTTATAACCCAATTAGGAAGATCTTTTCTACGCAATATCTGTATGGCTTTTGATCTGAAATTACAAAACTCCAAAAACGAAAAAGAATTATTTAGTCAAGCTATTTAAATAATCTGTAATGGTGGATATCAAACAAACTCAAATAGACCAGCATTGTTTTCATTGTGGTGATGCAGTTGTCTCCAGTGGCTATCAATTTGATAACCATGATTTCTGCTGTTTAGGCTGCCAAACAGTATACCAGATTTTACATGATAATAATATGCAAAGTTATTATCGCTATAACCAGCATCCAGGAAAATCAAACCTTGATAAAACTGCTGATTTGTCTTATTTGGATGAAGCTATTATTACCGATAAACTGATTGACTATAAAGATGAGCAGATCACGATCATAACATTTTACATTCCTGTAATTCACTGTAGCTCTTGTATCTGGTTATTGGAGAACCTGTATAGAATAAACCCTAATGTACTTGTTTCGAAAGTTGATTTCATGAAAAGACAAGCAAGTATCACATTTAAGCATACGGAATTATCACTCCGTGATCTTGTACAGTTACTGCGAAGTATCGGTTATGAACCAAAGATTACCTTGCAGGATGTGGTTAAGGCGGGCAAAAAAATTAATGCTAATCCATTGATAGCAAAAATAGCGGTAGCAGGTTTTTGTTTTGGAAATTCGATGATGTTGAGCTTCCCTGAATACTTTGGACTGGCAGGTTTTGAAAAAAACTATTCGGTGTTTTTTGGGTATGCAAATCTTTTATTTACACTGCCTGTTTTACTGTATAGTGCTTCAGATTATTTTAAATCGGCATTTTTAAGTATCCGTCAAAAAAGACTGAACTTAGATGTACCATTGGCATTGGGAATATTTATCTTATTTGTACGTACCGCATATGAAGTGATCTCGCAGACCGGGGCTGGCTTTGGGGATACACTTTGTAGTTTGGTCTTTTTTATATTGATTGGGAAGTGGGTTCAGGAAAGAACATATTATCACATTTCTTTTGAACGTGATTATAGAAGTTATTTTCCTGTAGCTGTAACAACGATACACGATGAAAAGGAAAAACCGATTCAGCTGGCCGATTTAAAAGTTGGGGATCGGATTTTAGTCCGAAATAATGAGATCATACCAGCAGATGCGGTGTTGCTCCGCGGGGATGCCTGTATAGATTTTAGCTTTGTGACTGGAGAGTCAAAACCTGTGACTAAAACACTAGGCGAAGTGATTTATGCTGGAGGACGTCAAATGGCTGAAGCGATTGAGCTTGAAGTGGTCAAATCGGTTTCGCAGTCTTATTTAACCAAGCTTTGGAATAATGAAAATTTTAAACAATATGATAAACATTTTCAGACATTTATAAGTTATATCAGTAAATATTTTACGGTTGCTTTATTGATTATTGCCCTATCTGCAACAGTTTTTTGGATGATGGACGCAGATACCGATAAAGCTTGGGGTGCATTTACAGCAGTATTGATCATCGCCTGCCCTTGTGCTTTAGCATTGAGTTCTCCATTTACATTGTCTGCAGCTTTAAGTGTATTTGACCGAAACAAATTCTACGTTAAAAATACAGATGCCATTGAGCAGATGGCATCAATTGACACGATAATATTTGATAAAACAGGGACAATCTCGTCACCTACTGTTAATGGAATTGTTTTTGACGGATATTTAACAGAAGAAGAAAAAATATTGGTGTATTCTTCTTGTCGAAATTCAAGTCATCCATTGAGCCGGGAGATTGTAAAATGGTTAGAAGGAGTAGATGCTGTACCGGTTAATCGGTATGAAGAAAAAATTGGAGAAGGGTCAGTAACGCATATTGGCCAATATACAATCAAGATCGGTAGTGCCCGTTTTGTAGATGTGCCTACTAGAGCAGCAGAAGCTTCTTATGTATTTGTTTCTATTAATGGTGAAGTAAAGGGTAGTTTTGCAATGGAACAGTCTTGGCGTGCCGGGCTTTCCGGTATTATTCATGATTTAAAACATTATGATCTTCACTTGATATCGGGCGATAATGATCGAAAAAAAGATTTATTAAAGGAGATTTTTCCTTCAACAACACGATTGCTGTTTAATCAATCTCCACAGAATAAATTGGATATTATCAATTTATTCAAAGAGAATGGACATCGTGTCTGTATGATAGGAGATGGGCTTAATGATGCTGGAGCGCTAAAAACTGCCGATCTAGGGATCGCGGTCAGTGATGATATCAATAATTTTTCTCCAGGTTGTGATGCAATCTTGGATGGCGAATCTTTTGATAAATTACCTAAGTTTTTTGCTTTTAGTAAAGATGCAGTCCGTGTTATTCACTTAAGTTTCTGTATCTCTATTTTTTATAATGTGATTGGACTGAGTTTTGCTGTTCAAGGAGAAATGTCTCCCTTGTTTGCAGCAATACTGATGCCTATAAGTACGGTAACGATTATATCATTCACCAGTATTTTGACAAGATGGTTTGCAAAAAGAAGGGGATTATAGAAGATTTTTATATTAAAATAGTGTTATGAGTATCATCTTTATGTTGATTGGCTGTAGTGTATTTGTTGCGTTATTGTTTTTAGGTGCTTTTTTTTGGGCTAATAAAACGGGACAAAATGATGATACCTATACGCCTTCTGTTCGAATCCTGTTTGACGATGATGTGGAAGAAATTGAACAGGAACCAGAAAAGAAGAAGCGCTAGGTTTATCTTTGGCTTTTTATAACAGTTCCGTTGTCAGTTATCAGAAGATAATGATAGAGGGGAAATCTTTTTGCTAATAAAATACCTTCTTCTTGACCTAGAACCATAATCGAGGTGCTTAGAGCATTCGCAAACTCAGCAGAAGGGCCGTAGATCGTAACACTGGTCAGTCCAGTAGAAGGATAGCCAGTTTTAGGGTTGATGATATGTGCATATCGTCTGTTGTCAATTTCAGCATATTTCTCATAATTGCCCGATGTCGCAACAGCATTTTCCTGCATTTTTAATATTTTAATCGTTTTATAAGCTTTGAAAGGGTTTTTTATGCCTATTAACCAAGGCTTATTATTTGGTTGAAGCCCCCAGGTCGATAGATCTCCGGATGCATTAACGATGCCAGCTACAACATATTTTTCTTGCATCAAAGCTCTTCCACGATCTGCTGCATAACCTTTTCCAATTGATCCAAAACCTATTTTCATACCCGGGAGTGCTAAGTAAATACTGCAATTGACACTATCTAAGATAATATGCTGATAACCCACTTTTTCAACTGATTTACGAATAGCTTCTTCCGTAGGTAATTCGGTCATACTGCCATCAAATTTCCAGATTTTGTCTAAAGCAACAATACTGATATCAAAAGCTCCATTTGAATTGCGGGAATAGGCGATTGCTCTTTTGGTCAGATCAAAAACTTCACGATCTACTTTTACAGGTCTAATACCTGCATTGCGGTTTACTTCCGAAATCTGGGTTTCCGGTCTCCATTCTGAAATGAGATTCTCAATACGTGTAACCTCTGCTATTACAAGATCAATATGATTTCGGGCAGATGCGGTATCCCGGTCTACAATAGTGATTTCAAAGACAGAGCCCATTAAAGTCACTTGCTTTTTTTGTAATACCTGTGCCTGACTAAGCGTTATAATAAATAGGAAGGTGATCGTACAAAGAAGTCTCATGAGCAGTAGTATTGATTTGTCTTTTAATAACAATCGGTTAGAATCTGTTTCTTCTCCTTATAATAAAGCAGTGCTTTACCTTTTTGCGATAGGGTCATTTCTTCAAGGACCTTTTCGACGTCACGTTGCATTTGAAGTGATCCGCAGATCATAATGACACCGTCATTCTCTAAATGTTCTACAAATAGTTGTACGTCATGTTTGATTAGATCCATCACATATTGTGCTGTTGATTCTCTTGAATATGCAAACTGATAGGCTGTTAAATGTTTTTTTATAATTTCCTCTTGTGCAAATTGTTGATAGCGCTGTGTGAGTGTATTGTTGTATCTAAAACCAGCATATAAACGAAGAGGTGTTTTTACATTGTTTTGAATCATACCTAAAAAAGGTGCAATTCCTGTTCCGTTTGCAATCATAATAACAGCAGGAGCTTTAGGAAAGTGGAAGTCAGGATTCGTCATCACCCGGGCATCAATATGGTCATTTTCCTTTAATTCATATAGAAAATTTGATCCCAATCCATTAGGATGCAGCTTAACTTCCAGTTGAATCGTTCCATTATTTTCACCAATGGAATAAAAGCGTTCCCTATTATCATGTGCAGGATATATTGCTAAAAGATCGCCCGATTGAAATTTTAACTTTCTGAGAGGTTTAAATACAACAGTGAATGTCGCGTGATCTTGGCTTGTTTTTTTAACAACCTGAAGTTGCTGCAGATTGGCAACTTTTGACTGGTATAAAGATGGAGCAGTAGCTAGAGCAATGCACGATTTTTCACTCCAGTGATGTACCCAATTTGTAAATTCATGAGCAGATCGATCATTAATTTTATGAAGATCTAAGAAGCGGGTAGCCCATTCTTTGGTCGCAAGAAGTTTATCTATATGTTCTGCGTAGGCACAATAATCTGGGTAGGCTTTCGATCCGAATCCAATTACACTGTATTGGACTGTCTTTTCTTGAGGAAATTTCTCAAGTAGCTCTTCAAAATTTGATGCTCCAGTCGGTGCTGTCCCGATCCCATATGTCGAAGTGAATATTAAAATATGTGTCGCATTTGGATAGTTTTGGTATTGGTTCATCGCTGTTACAAAAGAACGTTTACCATCTGCTAGTAGTTGCTTATGAATCTGATTTGCAAAAAATAAAGTACTGCCATTTTCTGAGCCAACTAAAATAATAAATTCAGCTTCATTGGCTTTATATTTATTTTTAATCTTAGTTTTTGTTCTTCGGAATGTGATGACAAAGCCAGTATAAATAAAGAATACAATGTTTAAAGAAGCAAGACCTAGAATAATAGCCCAAATCACATTTGTTCGGCCTGTATGGATATCGAGACTTAATTTCTCTAGTGCTGCAGTATAAGGATATTTTGTTTCTTTAACGATTTCGCCATTAAACTGATTAACTGTAACAGCACGATCCTTAAATTTGATCGTGTAAAATTCTTCAGGATCATCATCCATGAAAGGAAATTCAATCTTTTCAATTGTACCTAAAGTGTGCTGTTGAAAAATCGCAAATTCCTTGAAATCCTTTTGATTCTCAGTTTGCGTATCCTGATGTTCAAGCTCTTCGTTCGATTTCTTGATCAGTTCCATTCGTGCCATAAATAAATATGTGCCTGATAAAGCAATGATCAAAATAGGAATGAGGAACAATCTTCCACTGACAACATGAAAATATTGAGCAAAAAAATCACGGTTTATTTTAGAAAAGAAATTGCGAAGACCCTGCTGACGTTTAAGGATCAAGATGAGTCCACTAATAGTAATCAATAGCAATATGAAGGAAACCAGGCCGACTAATATACGTCCTGTTTCGTGTAGAAATAAGGAACGGTGTAAGGCGGTTGTCCACTGGATGAACTGGCTTTTGGGTTTGATTTCACCTAATACTTTCCCTGTGGTCGGATTGATATAAGCTTTAATGGTATTACCCTCTTCATCTAAAGCATCTATACTGACAAATTGATTGTGATCGACTGCTATTTCAATGATTTCAGGGTAAACCTTGCGCAAGGCCGTTATGGATTGCGCAAGGGTTATGGTATTTGAATCTTCTACTCGGTATGCTTGTGTTTTTTCGTTAACTGCATCTATCGCCAATATAATTCCTGTTACGGAAAGTATGAGTAAAAATAGGGATGATACGATCGCAAGAGCTAAATGTGCATACCTCCATATGGATAAGGTCATTTTAATTATTGAACTTTACTTAATTTTACAAATTTAATATATCCTTTGCCGCTAGCACGCTCCGCTAATGCTTCTGTTGTCAAGGGAATTTCTACGTCAGTGACATGATACTTTTGTTCTTCAACAGCCGATTCGAAACGTAATTTATAACCTTTGTTCAATTTTGTATCGTCAATTTCTATTGTTCTCATTGCACGGTCACCACCACCAACAGAGGCGCCTGTAATTGCACTAAGTTTGTTGTTGGATTTTGTTTGAAACTTATGCCATTCTTTAAGCGTATTATACCATTGTTTATCCGGGCCTAATACAGAAAGCGTTTTTTCGTAAGCGCCTTTTGGATTGATTAATGATATAATGATATATGCTCCCTCACCCTCATAGCTATTCATTTGAATCATGCACTTGAATTTACTTGATTGTGCAAATGAATTTGAGCTAAATAGTGTAATAAGAAATATAAGTACAGTAAATTTTAAAGAGGTTTTCATGCCGTTATTTTAAGAAATCGATAGATACATTATTTTTTGCTAAAAAGTCATTTTCCTTTGCAATGTCGTAAGCTGTTTCATCAAATGATGTTAGCAGGTCTTTTTTAGCACCGATTGAAATCAATTCTTTAAGAATAGTATCATCTTTTGCTATTAAAGCCGCTTTATGTAAAGCGCTCATGCCATCATTGTCCTGAGCATTAATATCAGTTCCTAAGGCAGCGACTCTTTTAATAAGGTTTATGTTCTCTTTTGCAACAGCTAAGTGTAATAAAGAGCTTTTATTTTTTTGAAGATCAGTGACTGTTAAGCCATTATTCTTTAATAAGGTTAATTTTTCTTCAAAACTATCTCCTTGTGGATTGCGTTGTTGGCCACCTTGTGTTTGAGGATTAGGTTCTGTGTATGAATTTAACCAGTAATAAGCAAGATTGTTTCCGTCTTTATTCAACACTTTGATATCAGCACCATTTTTAAGTAATAAAGCTGCTACTTCTGAAGAGCCATTTGCAATTGCTTTTGTCAATGCAGATTCTCCTTTATCATTTACAGCGTTAATATTTGTTGTTTTTGATAATAGAAGCTCGACCAATTTCGCATCTTTACCGGCAGCTGCGACCATAAGTACGGTATTTCCTTCATTGTCCGCTTTGTTGATCGCAACGTCCTTTGCCAGGAAATAGTTGATTACTTCCATATTGGGTCTACGTACTAATGCATGTAAAATTGTAGCACCATCTTTATTTGTTGCTTTTGGATCTAACTTTAAAGTTTCTACCAAGTATTTATAGGTTTCAATACCATTAGTAACCTGTCTAGATCCTTGAGTAGCGAAGAAAAGAGCATTATTTGTTGGTTTAACGCCTCTTTTTATCAGTTTTTCGATAAGTTCAATATGACCAAGTTTAGCCGCATAGTCGACTGCAGTACGTCCAAAGTTATCCTTATCTGTTAGCGATAACCCTTTCGATACAAAATAATCAGTAATGCTTAAATCATTATCTGATGCGACTGACAATAAAAGTAAGGTCGCCCCATCTTCATATTTTTGCTTTGGATCTACACCTGCTTTGAATAAAGCATCGTAAACAGCTGTGTTTTTGTTTCCTGTTGATGCCGCATAGGCTGCAATAGGAAAGCCATGACTATCTTGATAATTGACGTCGGAACCTTTAGCTATTAAATATTTGACAAGGTCAAGATTTCCTGTAGAAGCAGCCCAATGTAAATAACTGCGGCTATGGTGTGTTTTTTTAGTAACACTATTTCCTTCTTGTTCAATTAGATATTGGATAATATCATTAGGAGCTTTATTTAAAATAGCGGTAGTAACAGGATCGAATGAAGCCGCATTTGGTTTTGAAGGGCTATTTCCTTTTGCGATTTCAGTTTTAACAGTAGCTAAATTTGGCGAACCTTTCCAAAAATCCGCATTCATCAAGGTGTTGTTATTTTGGGCTTTTCCGTATAAAGCCGATAGTAATAAAGCTGCTAGAAAAATCTTTTTCATATTATGATTGGAATATCTTGAGTTTGGAATTTATTTATACTAAATCTAAATAGTAGGCAAATCTATAAAATTTAATTATAGAAAAAAAATATTATTTATTGAAAATTACACTATTTAAAGGCATTGAAGTGATTTTGGTAACAGGACGCTATTAATAATATCTTGTACAATCTCACTTTGTACGTTTAGCTTTTACTTTAGTTTTAAAGTAACTTTTTTATATCAAGGGGAATTGGATCATTAAATGAATTTAATTACTGCCGTTATGCTATTTGTAAGTGAACTAATATCCTCTTATTACTTTTTCACCTGCTAGAAGTTATTTGTATAAACTTCTATGGTGTGTATTTGTATGAATAATTTGTATACTGGGCTATTGGGATAGCGATATTATAAAAGAAGGAAGTATAAGGATACTGACTGTTACGAAAGTGATCATAAAGCACCTCTTTAAACCAATTGAATTTGGAGAAACCTACTATTGTTAGCAGGGTGATACCATGTCATAAGCAAGTAGGGATCTTGTTCGAATATAATAGAGGTATAACAGGGGGATAAGAGAGGGTTTATAGGGGGTTAGTAGAGGTAAAGCTCTATTAACCCCTTATAAAATCCCAGTAATCTCTCTATAAATCCCAGTTTAAGTAATAATCAGGCCCCTATCAGTTCCTGATCAGGTTATAATATGCCTTATTCTGGAGTATCTGTACGGGGGATAGCTGGCTATTGCAAAACAGCAGCACTTCTCAGGATCCCTTTTGTAGTATATACTTTATAGTATAAAGTAAAGATGTCGGCCCTGCGGAAAGCATGAGGAGACATGGATCACCTTATCAGTAATAGTAATAGTAATAGTAATAGTAATAGTAATAGTAAT